>Ga0181591_10000722_pt1 | contig 27143 bp, 35 predicted proteins | sample 071ome_33_FD_133757 | JGI IMG/M metagenome (GOLD analysis project Ga0181591, IMG submission 133757) | Coastal salt marsh microbial communities from the Groves Creek Marsh, Skidaway Island, Georgia - 071412AT metaG (megahit assembly) | ecosystem: Environmental > Aquatic > Marine > Intertidal...
GTGAGCCAGCAATGATAACACCACCGTCCCAACTTGTTCTTTCTGCGAGTCTGTCTTTTACAAATTGTAACATAACTTCTCCTATTTGTACTACTATTTATCTAGTTTGGCAATGTTACCTGCCTTAGATATGTAATGTGGCATGCCGTGATCTGCTACAAAATCAAAAAATTGAAAGTTTTTACATGCGGCACAGAAACCTCTCCAACCGTCTTTGATTCTTTGCCATGTTGTTAAGTTTCTAATCTCACCATAATGATTTATATAGTGTAAATCGCCACCATGTACAAAGCCAAACAATGCTGGTGGAACATGTGGTACTATGTCATTGTTATTTACATAACGTACATATCTACCAATGTCACTACCTTCTAGATGTTGTCTAAATTTTCTTGTGCCAACTCTTGGTTGACCAAATGTTCTTAACTCACGTACAGGTATACCATCATGTGCTAATTGTTCAGCAACTAATACTGCCATTGCACCACCCAAACTGTGTCCTACCACAAAAACGTTTTCATTCTTTTTACGCAATTTTTTTACTTGTGCTAGTATTTCATCATAAACTAAATTAGCATATTCATAAAATCCACTATGCACCATTCCGTTTCTTGGATGTCTTACTGGTATTGTTTTTAAATCTGCGGCAATGTCTGCAAATTTAGTTGGCTCTGTTCCTCTACAACTTACTATAATAGCATCGTCTCTGGTTACATAAACCCATGCTTCTGCATCACCGTCTTGAATAAATTTGGCTTTTGATCTTTGCATTTTAAGAGTGTTCTCAGTGGCTTTCAATTCGTCTTCACTGAGATATGCTCTACCTGCAAGATTAGCCAAGATACTTGCTCGCTCAGATTCTGAGCAATCTGCTAACCATCCCATTGTGTTACTCCTGTTTATACACTTCCTACAGTGTGTAACACATATTTATTAAAAAGGGCAATACTTGTTTAGTGTATTGCCCTGGGAGGGTTGAATATTAAAGTGTATGTTCTTTAAAATAAAGGTTGCATAGCCACGCCCATCATCCAAATAGTTGCCACACCCATTAATGACATCAAAACGTTTTCAAAACTATGTACGTCACTAATGAAATCTTTAAATTGTGATGACACTTCGATGATTGTGTGAGCAACCTTGGTTAAGGTTGTCATGATTAATCTCCTGAGTCTAAATTTATTAGCACCCAATTCACTGCCAGTTACCTGCACAGCTCAAAGTAAAAAAGTTCCTTAACTTTTTGGTTGACCCTCTCACGGAGGCATCAGCAAAACTTTGTGGAGGAAGTAGGATTGCTAGTAACTTCCAGCGGTTATTTATCATAAAATAATATTTTAATAAAAAAAAGCGGCTAAATTTAATTAGCCGCTTTTGTATTTAGATTTAGAATGTGTATTTCATTCCAAAGCGGACACTGTTAGTATCACCTAATTGTGTTGATATTCTATCAACTTTTAGGTATATAACTTTTTTGTCATCTGCTTTTTCTAACTTGAATGAAACTTCGTCAACTTCATCTGAATGATGTAGCACTGTAAGCATTGCTGGACCATAGTTTAGTTCAGCACCTACTGTGCCATAGTTGTAAGAATTCTTAACACTTTCGTCTTGTAAATGATATAATCCATCAATTACCACAGACTCTGTGTCTTTGTATTCTTCTTTACCAAATGTCATACCAGCAATACCTTTAACGTATTTTCCAGGTGTTGTTATCAAGTATGAAGCAGATGTGTTAGTACTGCTTGGTTTAGTAGCAATGTTAGGCATGTTTGGAACAGAAATTCTATCACTTCTCAAAATACCGTCGTTGAATTTTGAAATCTTCATAACTGGTGAATTGAGTTTTTCCATTTCTGTTTTTGTGTGCTGAACATTTAAAGCAACTGTCCAATCTTTGTTGTCCACGTACTTTGCTGTTGCACCAAACTGTACACTATCAGAATCTACTCTGCTTGTTATACCTTTAACATTTTGAGATGCCATATGCATACCTGCACCCACAAACCAGTTGTTATCAAATGCTTTTGTAGCACCAACTTTAACTAGACTGGTATCACCTTCATATATGCCATACTTTTGATTTAATCTATCAATAGCCAACACACCAAAGGTTGTGTATCTATCCATGTTTCTGTTCATATCCATTGCTACTCTGCCGTAGTCAACGTCTGAAACAATAATACCATGTACACCTGCAACTCTAACACGTCTTTCTTCTGTGATAATATCATATATAGAACTAACCACAGAATTAGTTGAAGTTGTTGTGCTGAAATCACTGTATGCACTGCTGTCAGCAAAGTCATTTGATACAACTACATCAACAGTTCTATCATATGTAAACTCTGTTGGTGTAGTAACTTTGTACACTTCCTGTCCTGCAACAGTCCAAAGTATTTCAGTTGTTTCAACAAAATTTGATCTGGTAGATATTGGATCAATCACATCAAACCTAATTGTGCCTTCGTCCATGCCTTGTGATTCTTTCACAATGAGATCTTCAAACACAAACTTGTTGTTTAATACATCATTCACAAACACTTCAACAGTTCTGTTATATGTTTCTGAATACAGTAAATCATATATACCTGTTACTTGGCTTGTTTCGATTAGTTCCCTGACTAAATCCTCATAACCACTACCTGCACCAAACACATCACTGATAACAGTTGTAACTGTTCTATCATATGTTATGGTTGTTGGTACAACACTGGTTCTAGATATAACACCAGAGTTAACACTGTAACCACTTCTGGTTAACAGATCACTTGCTGGAGTAATTGATACTAATGCTGTTTCCACACTGCCCACATCACTCCATGACACAAAGTTATCCCAATCCACAAATCTTGCAACATCAGTGTCTTCCACATCTAACACACCAACTGATACAGTTCTTAAAAAGTCTTCAATTACTGTTAAATTGTAAGTGTCGTATACAACACTGGTTGTTGTTTGTGAATAAGTTGTATCACTGTAACCACTGTCATCAGCAAAATCATCTGCATAGTTAGTAACAGTTGTTCTATCGTAAGTGAAGTCTGTGGGAACAATACTTGTTCTAGTTAGATCACTTGTTGCACTATCACTGCCTGTTCGTGTTGAATAATCATCACTAACAGTTAAAGCAATATCAACTGGAGTTACAGTTGTGCCTGAATCACTGTATACTGCTGAATCATAATTCATAGTGTAGTCACTCATCACATCTGAATGTGTACCAGAGATGGTTCTTGAAAATGTTTCTATAACATTTTCCACACCACTTGTGCCATCGTCCACTGTGTAGCCAACATCACTGTCGCGAGTCATATCTAACACACCGCCGAAACTTGCACTTCGTGTTGTGTAAAGTCCTGTTGCTTCATCATAGTAAGCAATTAAGCCTTCACCTATAATGTTTACACTTCCTGCTGTTAATGAATCAGTGTAAGTTGCTGAATCATAATCATATGTGTAAACTGGATCTGCAGGTGGAGTTGTATCACCACCACCGCTCTCTGCCGCATCAGTTGCCGAACCAACATCTGTGAGTGTACCCCAACTGTCTGTTGTTGTGGTGTCACCACCACCAGCACCGCCTTCCAAGGCATCATCAGCCGCCGCAAAGGCACTTGGTCCAAAGATGTAAGCATAACTGGCTTCCAATATGTCGCCCACATCTACATCTGTCCAATGCCAACTTAATCCAATAGTGTCATCGCCTGTACCATAGTCAGCCAAAATATAATCACCATTTTCATCTGTTGCTTTTACATATGGACACCCCCAAGCAAGAGTTTCACAACCTGGTGAAGTCCACTGATAGTTTCCGTCAGCATCTAGTTCTGGCAAATAATACTTACTGCCAGTATAACCATCTGCTTCTTGTGTCCAACTTGAAATACCTGCATCAACATTGGAGTCTGTGGAATACAAACCCAATGCATAACGTGATACAGTTGCTTCTGAGAAAGCAACGTTGGTGTTTGGTATAATACCATAGCCCAACACGTTGTCTGTTGCACTACTGTCACCAGCCGCCGCTCTGGCATCTGGATCAATGTATTTGGCAAACCAAACATCTGATGCCGCACTGCCCACTGTTATTCTTGTTCGTATATCAATATAGGGACTGGTTGTTCCCAAAGTGTAGGTGTTTTGTAATCCCCAACTTGAACCACTGTGATTCCAAGCACCATTCCAAGTCAAACTGTTATCACCATCAACAAGAGCACCAGTGGCACTGATACTTGCATAGTTACCTGCATTGTTGTTGTAATAGTTTACTCCATCAATCTTAACGGAGAAGCCATCAAAAGGTGAACCTGGTGTTAGGTAATCGTAACTGTCGTTGAAAGTTCCTGTACCTGTGGAATCAAACATCAAGCCAGGAGCAGTGTTGTTTCCACTGCCAAATGTTCCTGTTGTTTTGTTAACACCTGCTTTTACATAATCATTTTGTAATACACCATTTTCTGTTGTGCTGTTTACAGTTGATGTGTCAGCAAAGGAATTCACAGATAACAGCATGATTACACCTGCTAAAATTTTTTTATACATATTATATTTCCTTTTAAAAATTTGTTTATTTTAAAATGTAATAATGTATGTGTGTAATTTTAATGCTGTGTATTGTGATGTGAATGTTAACTGTTTGTTAAGTGTAGTATTTATCTTAAATTTAAGATAGTTGAGAAATAACGGATTTACCCCAACCTTGACGTCTTTTGAAGTACAGCCTAGCATAATATTCATCGCCTGTTATGTCTGCTGATTTAGAAATTTCATATGCGGTTTCTATGTCTTTGAGTTCGTCTACGCCGTTGATAAAATTCATAAAGTTATAAGGATAAATTACTTGATAGGGATATCGTACATGTTCTTTTGTGGTAAAATCTTCTTGAAACATCAGCAAGTTATGATATATCTTATCACCTAATTCTGTATATTGTTGTGTAAAAACAGATTTTACAAATGCTGTAATTTTATCATAGTTTTTGTGAAAATATTTTTGATGGTGCCACATGTAAGTATGTCCTGCTAATTCATCAGACATTTTTCCAGTTTCTAGGTATTCTGCGATATTACTTTTTGCTTCTTGAAACATCATGCCCACTTCACCTTCATCGTTTTTGATACATTCAAAAAGATAGTCGTACATTTCAAGATATGTGAAATTTTTATACCTTCTCAAAAATCTTGTTATTACTTGACTCCAACCATAATTGTGAAAGTTGTTTATCATCCAAGCATATAACCAACTGTCTATGAATTTGTCTCTGGGCATATATTTTGTGCCTGTAACAAGTTCTACTTTTTCAGGTATGTTGTCTTCTTCATTATGACCTTTGAGATAATTTTCCACAACCACTGTGCTTATGTCGTGAGTTTCTCTTTGATTATTTTGATTTAATTCGGCATTCTCTAACATTTGTGCTAACCAACTTTCAATAGCATTATGCTGTCCTGCTTCAATAACCTCACACAGTCCTCTACGCCAACTGTTAAATGTTTCTTTTGGCAATCCTAATATAAGTTCGGTATAACTTGGAATACCTTCTGTGTTACACTTATCAAAAATTAGTTTAAGATCAGATATTTCCATGTTGCGTCTACGAATTTCTGTAAGCACATCCATATCCATACTTTGTACACTTAGTGTAAGTCCTCTGTTGAATCCGCTACCAATAAACTTCTTGACTATTTCAAGTATCTCATCACTACTGTTTTTATACCAAGTGGCATCTACTACTTTTGGATAACCGTATTTGTTTTGTAACTCAACTAATCTTTCAGTTACTTCTAAATCTCTGTCAGTGAACACACCAAAATTTGCATCAGCAATAGTAAGATACTCTATTTTGTGCTCTGACATCCATGTGAGTTCTTGTATAACTTTTGGCATGGGGAATTTTTTGATTTTGGCATATGTTAAACTACCCCAATCACAAAATGTACAAGCAAATGGACAACCTCTATTAGTTTCTAAAGTACCGTTCCATTGCACATCAGGATTGTCAGCAATGATTTTATCAAACACACCTGTAAGATAGGGACTTGGAATATCTAAATCATCTAATCTACCACCTTGATAGATTTTTTTCAAAGGCTTTTTTTCTTTTATGTTTTTTAAAATTTCCACAAAAGTTTGTTCACCCTCATTCAAAGAAATTGCATCTATATAAGGATGGTTCTCAAAAAATGATGTTTCGTCTGGTTTGTTGGTTACTTGTGGTCCGCCGGCAACAATTACTATATTAGGATTTGCTTGTTTTAATTGTTGTGCTACATGTTTGGTCCATTCCCAGTTCCACATGTAACTGCTAAAAAATGCAAGATCCACATCACTAACTCGTTGAACTAGTGATTGTGGATTCTCACGTTTGAATATAATATCTGCTACTGAAAAGTTATTCTTTACCCAATCATATTGACTGGCATAACTCCAAAGACAACCTATTGAATAAGGTAACCAATAACTATCAAAATCATCACCGCCTTGTTTGAAATTAGGTTGGACTAATAGAATACTGTACATTAGTAACTGTTTTTATTTGCTTTTTGATGCTTTAAAAACTTCTGCTACTAAATCGTCTTTTTTCTTTCTTTTGTCTAGTTCAATACCAAACTCTCTGCCTTTTGCTTCAAGTTGTCCTTTAGTAAGTTTACTTAAACTTGCTTTAGTCAACTTTGGCTCTGCTTTTGTTTCTGCTTTTTTAGGAGCAGGTGTTGGGGCAGGTGCCTCTGCAGGTTTTACTGGTTCTGTACTACCAAAGAAAAATTCTTTAAACCATTTAAACATTAAAAACTCCCGTCTAGTGTTTGTAATTTTTCAAATCTATTACTAAAAATAGGATGACTTAAATTAAAAGGGTTTGCTCTTTTGTATGCAGTAAATTTTATTCTATCTGCTACGAGCCTTGCCTTTTCTTTTATTTTTAAATCTTCTATACTATTTATGTAAGTAGTTAATGATTCACTTGTGATTTTTGATAATGTAAGCATTTCAAATAACAATATATCAAATTCCAAGTAACTCATTCCTAACTGATCTGCATCACTGTTAGTAATACCTAATCCGTCTGTGGGCACTGCTGTAACTGTTGCTTGAGGTACGCCCACCATATCTGCAATAGCAGGAACTTCCCAACTTTTGCTAAGAGATTGAATAGGTGCAATATCACCTACATCGCCATGCAATGTCCAAAAGCCTGCGGCAAGTTCACTGAAGTTATCGGTACTGCCTACGCAACCATTCACTTTGTGTGCAAGATTATACAATGTTGTCATTCTTAACCTTGCTCTTATATTACCTTGTCTTTGCATACCTTTGTATGTTGTTTCAAATTCTCCTAGGAATTTTTGCATGTTGTCAAATTGTTCGCTTAGGTCAAAATTGTGTCTTTCTAATCTAAGTGCATCAATGTTTTCAATACCTCTAGCAGTTTCTTCTTCTTTTTGATGTATAGGTAATGTTACTCCATGCACAATCCAACCTGCTTGTTTAAATAATGCGGCTGTTAATGCACTATCCACACCACCACTCATGCCAATCACTACATCTTCTATACCGTGTTTATCTTTGTAGGATGTTAATTCACTGATAATAGATTCTGTTATTTTGCTTAATGTAGGTCTATTAGGATAGACTCCAGCATCAACTAATCTTTCTAATTTTAATATAAACCAATCTTCAATAGGTTCACCTGATCCTGGTGTGATTGCTAAAATATTATCTATCATACTCATTTTGTATCTCCTGGGGCGATTTGTATTTGATCATCGCTCCAATTTGTTCTCTGCTTACACCTCTGCGTAACCAGAATTTTAAATCTTTGGTAGGTTTGCCTTGATCCATAAAAAACGATCCCATTTTACCATGTTTGCCTTTTATGAAAAAAGTTAGAGCATGACCACCTTCGGGTATTTCAACTCTATGGAAATCATTATGGGACCTAATTGCAAACCAACCAGGACCTCTCCATTTTCTTTCTTCACCTCTGATCTCATAGTATCCTCCCGACAGTATGAGTGTGAAGTACCCCCAAGGATGATTATGCTCTACTGGCAAATCACTGCCCAATATTAAATTTAAGCATACTCTTCCTGCACCGTAATCTCCCGCAATACCTTTTTGAAACTTTTGCTTGCCAAGAAAAACTCTGTGCATATATTCTTGCCCAGTGTAAATATTAGTGAGTGTTTCAGTACCACGACTTTTTGCTAGATGCCAAAAAAGTTTTTGCATGCTTGTATTTACATATATTGAAAAAACAAAGTCATAAAAAAAGGCACCTTACGATGCCTTTTTCGTTGTTACCAACTATTAAAGATATGTTACTTCAATGTTTTTTCTCTTTGTTGGGAATACAAGATCAGAATTAACATGATGTTGTCTTCTTGGCTTGCTTTCATCTGGAAAACCCACACCCATAAGTAGAAGTGGTTTTGTTGGTAATCCAAGTGTTCTTTGGATTTCACCTTTATCGCAACAACTACAACATCCTGTGCCGTAGCCCATCAGTGCCGCTGTCATGTTAACATAACCTGCCGCAACACCAACTGCTGTTAAACGATCTTTTTCCATTGTTTCGCCTTCCCAACTAATATCTGTTTTGTTTTTTGCATCTTCCTCTTTCCAGTCTTCTGCAAATACAATCAACAAATTAGCAAGAGTTTGAGTATTAGTAGTTAACCTATTACCGTTAGGTGCTTTACCACCTTGTTTACCATCTTCGATGTAAAAACCTTTGGTAAGTCTGTGAACTGCTTCAATCTTTTTTCTGTCTGTGATAAAATAAGGCTTGAAGAACGTGACGTTCTGCTTGCTAGGAGCACCAGTTACTGCTTCTGCAATAATATCTAAATCTTCTTGTGGAATTGATTTTGAAAGGTCCCAGTTACGTTGAACGTGCTGGCTCTTGTGAATAGCCTTTTTCAGCATACTTTTAAACATTTTTTTCTCCGTCTAGGGTGTCTAAACCCGTTTTGCTACGCATTGTATCTAGTTTCGTCTTGCGTATAGACAATAGTATTTATCTAATTTTGGAGTTTGTTTTAACTGCTTTTTTAAGAACACTGAGATCTAAATTTTTAGAATCTGCATAATGAATTAATGCTTGGGTATCTTTAGGGAAACAATGTCCACCAAATCCAAATTGTCCATCTGGACCTGGAACTTTCATGTGACTATTTCCTATTCTAGGATCTCTGCTCAACATATCTGTAAACTGTTCCCAAGGTACAGCACTACTACCATTTTGGTGTAATGCATATAACTCGTTAAAAAATATCACTTTGGTTGCTAGCCAACTGTTGATGGTGTATTTCAATAGGCTTGCTGTGGTAAGATCTACTTTGAATGTGGGCACAATTCTAACTGAACTGTGTCTAAGATATGCTTTCTCAACTACTTCACAATCTCGCCATTTACCACCAAACACCTGAAAAGGGGGATTTTTAAAATCTTCATCGGCGTTTGCTTCTGTGAGGAATTCAGGATTGTAAACTATTTTCAAATCAAAATTACGTTTGAACTCGTGTAAATAATCTGGTATAATGGTACTCTTGATAACAACTACACCTTTATATTCTTGTTTATGTAAGTTGTGTAGTACATCATTTGCAATGGTAGTATCACAACTGCCATCATCTGCAATAGGAGTAGGCACACACACAAATGTGATACTGGGACTAAATTTTACAAGGTCTTTTATTGTGTTATTGTTTACTTTAGGATCAACAATAAATTGCTTTACATTGTTGTCAAATCCATTTGACACTGCTGTTCCAACAAAACCTTTACCAATTATGCCTAATTTAAGCATTACACATTGCCTTTGAGTTTTTCCATAATATAAATGTCTTCGTATGCTGGCTCACCAACATAGTCAGGAGCATTTATCAATGCTTTGTCTACTGCCATCTTGATGTCCCAAAGACGTTTTTTCATATCTGATCCTGTCCAACCATCATTGCGTGGGTTATTCATTTCACATGAAAGTTCCCATATGATGTGACATGCTTTTTCACTGTTTGGAATAATCATACCTTCCTTATTATAATAAACTCGATCATTATGTGGTTCGAGTTTTGTTTTTACCATGCCTCTACTGCTTTAATATCTAAAGGCATTCCTTCTATAGAATTAATTAATGTTTCTTCGAATTCTTCAGGAGTATTAACATCTGCCATAAATGTTGCCCAACCATCAGCAACCACCATTTGAACGTCATACAAAACACAGCCGTTTTTAGTTTTTAAACTATCGCCTTTAGGAAAAGGTACTGTTACACTGTAATTAGCCAATTTTATTCTCCAGTTGTAAAGTTTTCAAATACATTATTGTGTGTTCTACCACTGTTTGTTCTTATAAAAGTTGTACACTTGCTGAGTTGTTTCAGTGTTTTTGCACCAACATAAGTACAACCACTACGCAAACCTCCAAGTATGTCTGTAACAACGTCACTGACTGGGCCTTTGTAAGGTATTTCAACAACTCTGCCTTCACTTGCTCTATAATCTTTTGTACCACCATGTTTCTCTTGTGCCTCTGTACTGCTCATTCCATAAAATTTTACTTTGCCGTTTTCTATTTCGCCGCCGCCTTCATCGCAACCTGCCATCATGCCTCCAAGCATAACGAAATCTGCTCCGGCGCCAAATGCTTTTACCACATCTCCAGCACTAGTACAACCCCCATCAGCAATGATGTGTCCACCAAGACCATGAGCGGCATCGGCACATTCAATGACTGCTGAGAGTTGAGGATATCCAACCCCAGTCTTAATACGAGTAGTACAGACACTACCAGGCCCAATACCCACTTTAACAATGTCTGCTCCTTTTAAAATTAATTCTTCTGTTATGTCTGCTGTTACAACATTGCCAGCAATAATAACCACTTCAGGATGTCTATCTCTGAAACGTGCAACATAGTCTAAAAATCTTTCACTGTAACCATTAGCAACATCTATACACACATATTTTATACTTCTGGATAGTTTGAGTGTAGCATCTATACGTTCATCATCTAAGTCTGTGATGCCCGTAGACACCGCTGTGTGCTTGATCATGTCTGGTTTGTTTACATGGTTGCCTATCCAATTCCAAATGTCAGCGGGCGTATATTCTTTAGTTAAAACAGTAAACATGCCTTTTTTTGCTAAACTTTCAGCCATTTCAAAAGTGCCAACACCATCCATGTTTGACGCCATAATTGGAATGCCAGTATACTCTTGTCCGCTGTTTCTAAATTTGTATGTTCGATGTAAATCTACTTCTTTTCTACTTCCCATGGTACTGCGTTTGGGCCTAAGTAGCACATCATTATAATCTAACTTGATATCTGATTCGATCCTCATTAAGGCAACCACCACCTGTATTTGACAGGAATCTTTTGTTTGATTGGACCAATAAATCTTTCTTCAACATCTCGTATAACCCAAGGACGTGGAATCAACCATCCTAAAATTATACCAAATAAAATTAATAAAAATGTTGACATTACAAATCTCCTTCTTTAACAAATACACCATCTACCATTTTGCCTTTACGATCTTTGATATCGTACCAGGCTTTTGATAAACACTGTGCTATGGTTAAATTATTGCGTTCTGCAATATTAATCAATACCACAATCATATCACCGATATCATCTGCAATGTCTTTGCCTTTGCAGATATTATCACTTAACTCGCCCATTTCTTGAATAAGTTTTGCCAATTGATCTTTGTCAGTTGCACCATCAATAAGATTTCTATCATGATGCCACTGTCTAATATTTTCTATATAGTATCTAGGGTCCACAGTTTGATGCAATGGATGATCTGGATTTAATGGATTGTCTGACATTATTGTTCGCCTTCTTTCTTTTGTAAGTCTACGACTTTTTCTAAAACTTCTTTGAGTGCCATAACTTCTGATACATTGACTGCATCTTTAGGCACTTCTCTTACTTCTACTGCTTTAACACCTTCCTCAATAGCAGGCACAACAACAGGAGGTGGTTCCAATTGTTTTTCAGCCCATAGTATTAATAAAGTTGTTATTATAAATTTTTCTATCATAATTTCCAAGTAAGTGTGTTGTTTACTTCCTCTATGTTTGTGGATTCTGTACCCACAGCATAACCTCGTGCTGATTTCATAAAATACATAAATGCTCTGCCTTGAGATGTATCAACCATCTGTTTGTTATAAAAATCTGGGTATCCTTCAATCATGTCTAATTCCAACATTGTTTGTTCGTTTACTTCCCAAACTTCACCTTGAATATATTTTTCACCGTTTAGCAGTACAGCAGGAAAAGAACCTAAATCAACCATATCATAATCTGGATAAGTAGTGGTTGCTTTGCCCACTATACTTGCACCAGGAAACTGATCTAGTCCTCGAACTTTCCCGCCACTTTTTAACGTGCCATACACAAATACCTTTTTCATTCTTGTTCCTCTTTGATAGCGAGTTTTTCTTCTAATTTTTTAACTCTTGAGTTAAGGCTTGCTATAATAAAACTTGTGTCTTTGTCAGTGACAATGGTGTCTACCTCAATTCTATCTTTGTTGATATTATCGAGATCTGCTTTTAAAGACCGTATTTCTTCTTCTTTTTGTTTAAGCAGTTCTATTAATTCTGCTTTTGTCATTTGTGTTTTAGACTTTTTCATACTGTTATTTTAACTTAAAAATGTGTGTTTGTCAATAAAAATTTAAACTTTTTCAACCAAAACACCGCTGTTTTGTAAGAAGTCTATACCAGATCCTTTTGCGGCATTGTATTCAATTTTGTAGTAAACTTTGCTTATACCACTTTGATGAATAAGTTTTGCACATTCAATGCATGGTGCATGAGTACAAAATAATACAGCATCTTTACAACTTTCTGAACTTTGTGCTACTTTGGCAATGGCATTAGTTTCTGCATGTAATACTTCTGGTTTAGATTTAAGGATGCTCCAAGTGCTACCGTGAGGAGATTCATGAAATTTAGCACCCATTTTTTCATACTCACCTCGCATGTGGGGGACATCATTCCAAGTTTCCACAGTTTCGCATTCATTTGTCCAACCAGTTGGCATGCCATTGTAACCAATGCTGATAATGCGATTGTCTTTCACAATGATTGCACCCACTTTGGCTCGCTTGGCACTACTTAATTGTGCAAACCTCTCTGCACAATCCATGAATGCACTGACAAATTTATCTTTCATTTGTTATACTTACTGCGGCACTACGTCCACCAAAACCAAAACTGGTTTTAAAAAATCTGTTATACTGTTTGTCTACAACTTGCTTGTTCAAATTGAAATGCCCATCTTGTGTGAATGGTTTTTCAAGTCCTGCATTAGCCGGTACAAAACCATTAATCATTGCTTCTGCACCTAATACAACTTCTGCAAGTCCACTAGCACCCATCAAATGGCCCACTTGTCCTTTATTACCGTACAAGTAACTTCCCTCTGCAAAATAATCTTTCAACACGTTATATTCTACAGGGTCACCAAATGGTGTGCTAGTAGCATGAGCATTAAGTACAGGATAGTCACTAGGAGTTTTACCTGTTTGTTTTAGTACACTGTCTATTGCTATTCTAGCACCAGTGCCTTCTAAATCTGGTTGTGTTGCGTGGGCACCATCATTTGCAATAGCAACACCATCAACAATCCAACGTATGTTGGCACCTCTGGCTTCTGCAAGTTCTAAAGGTTCTACTACCAAATACACCGAACCTTCTCCCATCACAAAACCATCTCTGCTTTCGTCCCATGGTACACTTCTACCTGTTGGTGAAATAGCACCTAACAGTTGAAAGTATATGGTGCTCATAGAACTGGTCATAAAATCTGTGCCGCCCACAATAGCACATGTATATCCTTCAGTTTGCATGTACTTTTTGGCAATGTCTAATGCTTGTACACCACTAACACAAGTACCACTAGTACCCATGCTTATTCCATGCCATTTATAATGACTACTGATATGGTTACTAACATATTCATGACTACTGCTCAACAGTATTTGTGGATGAACTTTACTGCGTTGATTGTGTAGTATTTGTCCATACCTCGCAAGGTTTGGTGCACCACCTCTGATAGTTCCTACAAAAACAGGTGTGTTGTCTGGGAAGTCTAAACCACTTTGTTTAACAGCCTCGTCTACTGCTATCATGCTGGTAACAACGGTAGGATCAATCCACTTTTTGTCTTTTTGTTTTATGAGATGATCTGTGTCTACATCATCATAGTTACAGTGAAATGCTTTTTCTACTTTGAGAATCCAGTCACTGAAATGACCTTGTGGTCTGTAGTCTTGTAATGGTATTTGTAGATCTCTTAAATTTTTCACATTCTCCTCAATATTATTGCCAAGAGGAGACACCATACCAACACCTGTGATTGCTAATTTCATAAAAATATTTATTTCCTGTTTTTAAAAGTTTCGTTGAATTGCGATTGCTTTCCAGTACCCAGTGTTGTCTAATTCACTGTTAAGTGCAAAAGAAAATCTATCATCAGCATAAGGATCTGTAACATTATTAGTTTTGCATACTGCTTCTAACATTTTCCAAATAGATTTATCCACTTTTGGAAAATGATTATCAAATACCAAAAGAACACCACCTGGCTTTAACCTGTTGTACATTGTAGCCATTGCTACACATATGCCGTCTTTTTCGTGTTCTGGAAATCCTAAACTTACAGGAAAAGGAAAATACACTGCAAGATCAACTTTGAAATCATCATCAGCATTACCGTATGCGTCACCTTTAGAATTAACCATTAGACTAGGATTCATAACACTGTCAGTATAAAAACTACCCAATTCTTCTTGAGTTCTTTCTGGGGGAGGATTAGTTAAATCTACAGTGAGAATTCTTCCATCAGGAAAAGTTGTTTGCGTAGAAACAGGATTACCTGCCATATCATAATTTATTTCGGGTGCAGGTTGAGGATTTTGAAAAACTTTAGGATGATCTTCTACATTTTCAAAAAAATCATCACAGTATAAAAAGGTATTAACGAATGTGTCTTGAGAAATTATATATGGCAAATTGTTTTGATCTGCTATGTTATCTATTAAAAATTTAGCAGTTTTGCCTGTACCTGTTAATTGTTCTCTTAATAACACAGTTTGATCAGATGTCATTTGATCTATAAAATGTTTAAGAACAGCACCTTGTTCTAATGTTAAAGTGCCATCCATTAGATCGTCCCACTCAAATAATCCAACATCTATTGCTCGAATTTCTTTTTCTAATAATGGTGTAAAAAAAGACATAAAAAAACTCCTGTCAACTATTTATAAGTTTTAAAACAGGAGTTTTATATTTTGTGATAAAATCTAAACAGATAGTTTTTTAAATACTATTGTATCAAAAGATACATCTTCACTAGGTCTGTATCTGGTATATTCGTAAGATCTACCTGTGGTATTTAAAGCATTCATTAAACTGTGAGCCGCTGTAATTACTCCGCCTAGATTGTAACTGAACACAATCAACGCACCATTTACAGGCAAATTGTTATACATTGAAACAACATGCGTCAATTTAGCATAATCTTCCCATTCAGGGTAACCCATACCCATTGGATTATTATATGCTATACCCAAATCAAAAGCAAAATCATCATCTGCACTACCTAATGCATCACCTGATGCATTTAAAATTTTAGATTTGTTGATATTTTTATCAAAGTTAAAACTTGATAGTTGAGCACTGCTCATTGCTGTTGGAGTTGTGCTAAAGTCTGCTGTTGCTACACCAGTTTCGGGAGCATTCGATCCTCTGTATTCATCTGTAATTTCAATAGATGCTGAAGTAATATCCCCTTCATCATTTGTTAATACACTTAGAGCAGGCATTAGAAATTTAAAAACTTTAGCATGATTGCCAGTTAATGTGTTAAATTGGCTACAGTCTAATACTTCATTCTGAAATCGATCTGAGGTAACAATATTTGGTAAATTACTAGAATTAGCAATATTGTCTAAAATAAATTTTTCTGTTTTACCTGTGGCTGTGAATGGTGATCTAATATGAACTATTTCATCAGCACTCATTTGATCAACTAAATTTTTAATAATAGCACCTTGCCATGCAGTTAACAATCCAACATCAGAATCACTTATTGTGAGAGATGTTAAATCAAATGCTTGCATATCTTCCAGTGTTGGTAGGACAAAATCTGTCATTGTAAACTCCTAAATTGTATTGTTATTTATCATTTATAGTGAGTATATCCGTTATTGTAGGATATTCTATAACTATGTTTTGTATATCTTGGATACTGTATTCGCCCACTAGTTCACCTAAACGCATTCTACCCAGTCTATAAATAGGTTGTTTATAGTCAATGTATTGTGCCAATCCATTAGATTCACACCAACTGTAAAACTCTTGCATTTTAAAGTCATCTACATCAGGCGTTGGCTTCATTTCCGGGCCTGTCATAAAGTTTGCGGCAATACCAGCATTGAGATTCAGTTGCTGTCTAAGTTCACCACTAGCAACTAATTCACTGTCGTCTGTCCAAAAACAAGCACCCAAATCTTTGCCCACAGTGGCATAATCCATTTCCAGTACACCCCAAAGAGCATGTGGTTTGCGTTCTAAATGATCTTCATCAGTCATTTCTAAATCTAATTCAGTGGGTTTAGGGCCTTCTTGTTTTGCAACTATAAAAACTTGATCTATTTCCACAGGACCGGCTTCAAGCATGTGTACAAGAATATTTACTCTTTCGAGCAGTTCTTGTGTTCGATTAATTCCAGTACCGTGTTTTTCTGTGTACAGTTGAAATATTTCATGAAGTGTGTTTAGTTTTTTGACTTGTTCGTGTGGAGGGACTTTTAAATCTAATTTTAATTCTAGGTCAATCTCGCATCCATCACATTCTGCATTTACTTCATCGATGACCCAATTCATCTCTTCTGCTAGTTTTAGTGTGGTTTGCTCAGTTTTCTTTTGTCGTACATCTATACGCCCAAATAAAGTACTAGCAGGTTTTGTGTATTCTAAAAGATTATAAACCTTTAAGGCAGAGTGAGTATCATAAAGATCCCACTCTAATTTTTCTTGTTTGGTTCCTGTTTCACTTTCAAGAATTAGTTGTATTTTCTTGGTCATTTTGTTCAAATCTTGCTATTTCTTCTCTGCGAACATCTTTTACACCTTCAAGATATGAAAGCATAGTGGTCGCATCACTGATTTCGAAAGGGTCGCCAGCAAAATTATCTTCTTTACCTTCTTCAACAAAAATCATTTCAATTCTACCATTGTCAACAACCATAGAATATCGTTGACTTCTATAACCAAAATCAACTGCTTCTTTTTTAACTAGCATACCCATTTGTCTAGTAAAGGCGCCATTGCCATCTGCAATAGGTTTTACATTTGTAATACCTAAATGATCGAACCAAGCATTCATTACAAAACTGTCGTTAACACTCAAACAGTAAACTTCATCAACATCCTGGGATAAAATTTTGTCGTAACTTGCTTCGTACCCAGGTAAATGTGTACTAGAACAAGTAGGTGTAAATGCACCGGGTAATGCAAATAACACTACTCTTTTGTCTTTAAATAAATCTTCGCTGGTTTCTACTACCCAATCGTAGTCAGTTTGTCCTGCTGGAATTGCTCTTTTATGAAATGTGATATTAGGGATCGTCATTTCTACTGCCATGTTAAAATCTCCATTATTGTGTGTTTAATTATCTTCTATCAATTTTAAATTAAAAAGATTCTTGTAAATTTCTAATGCTTGTGAACTGGTATTTACAAATCCTCGACTGCAAATACTGTTTACTATAAATTCACTTTGATTCTGAATAAAATTATTACTAATGTTTGAAAGCATACTGAACATCATTTTTTTGTTGTGTTTAATTTTTTGTTCACACTGTAAATATCTCTGATGTAGATCTAACAATGGTACAGTTGATATCTGTTCCATTTGATCTGCGATAAACTTTAGTCTTTCAGCATCGTTTTCAATGTCATCATAACTTTCATCTATACCTAAATCATCAGCAAGTGTATAAAAACCTAATTGCTTGAATGCTTTTAAAAACCCGGGTTGGGCAAAAACCACAAGTGCTTGTCCATATACCATAGGTTTTAAAACTTTCTCTGTAAAAAACAAATTCTTTTCTGCTAATTCACTAGTGCTTTCACAGGTTAACCAAATATATGCATCATTATCCTGCGGTATATGTTTTGACTCTGTGTCGCCTATAAACATGTGATCGCCTGGTAGTGTTTTACCCACTCGCATTTCTTCAATAAATCTATTCACCATGTCTTGATCTATGTACGACACTGCTTCTGGGTGTAGATTTTTAAACAATGTTTTAAAAAATATTTCAGTGTAGTGATTTCTTATTTCTCCTTCACTGTCTGTTTTATCTGGTCTGTTAGGATCTATACCAAATAATCTTAATGGAGGACAAACGCTGATTATGTTATGATATGCTTTGATTGTTCTTTCCCACAACAGCCATGCCAATGCCAATCTATTTCCAGTTTCTCTTCGATTTAGAAATATAAATGTATTTTGTTTAGGACTCATGTCAACTGACTGTAGTTTGTGTTTGCCACTGTTTCTTTCATTCAAATTAAATGATTGTTTATTCTGCACTATTTTTTCTACATGATCACAATTTAGATGTCCTAGCATCCACCAAGCCACAATGTATTTTAAAGGAACTTCTCCGTTGTCCTTGGCATATTGATTTATAATTTCTTGACCAGCAAAATTATGACCCATGATCATAATTCTATGTTCTGGAATATCATACAGTGCCATTAAAGAATATAATGTTTCCAAAATATCTTTTAGGTGAGGACTTTCATCACAAAAACTTAATACTAAATCTTTGTTTATATCTTCAAAATTTTCAAAAAAACTTATCAAAAACTCTAATTGTTGATCCCTCAAACTCCAATCTATAACAAGATTACCACCACTGTCAAAATTGGAATAGCCTGTTGTAGGTATAAAAAAATCTACAGCAATTAATTTTTTAAAATCTTTGCCTTGTTCATGAAAATATCTTTGAGTGTAACCTCTTAACATAAAGAAAGGATCATTGGACATCACCAAAGAATGCTTTGTATTTGACAAGTTGCTGGGCACTTGCCACATTTTGAATTGATCAAGGTTTGGATCAGCAAGATCTATTATCTCTCCGTGAGTAGTTTGTAATGCTCTAACGTCTAACATTAAATCAAATAATCCCTTAATAGTGTATTTACAAATAACACTATGCCTACACCATTTAATAGTATAAGTGCCCTATCTTTCCATAAAAATCCAACCCACATCCAGCCTATAACACCAACCAGGCTGAGCATTAAGTCATATACCTGTAGACCTTGTACTCCTCTGATACTCATACTGCAAAGAATAAACACACTGCTTATCCATTTGATATACCAACTTAGATCTTGCTTTGGGGTAACACTTTTTTGAATTTTCTTAGAATGTTTGATTTCGCCAACAGAAAACTCTTTGCCTTTGTCAGTTTCAATAATTACATCATCTAGTTTTGTACTATATGATGGTACCTTTCTGGTCATTACAATATTCCCAATTGATATTTGCCCTCATCACTTATCATTGTATCAGGATTCCAAGGAGGGTCAAATGTTAAAGTTACTTTTACTTGGTTTATCCCTTGTACTGCTCTTGTTGCAAATTCTATTTCCATAGGCAATATTTCTGCCGCTGGGCAATTAGGTGACGTTAATGTCATCAACACCACACAGTCTAATTCTGCATTTACATGAACGTTGTATATCAATCCTAAATCATACACATTGAGATTGATTTCAGGATCGTATACTCGCCTAAGATTTGCTATAACTGCATCAATTAGTTGATCTTGGATGTCAGTTTTTCCAGTGCTTTCCATAATCCCTCTACTAATTTTACACAGTCATGTTCATCATTATATGGGGCAGAACTAATTCTTAAAACACCAGTATTGTTTTTATTATACCTTCTACTAGCAGGACTAGCACATAAATGCCCAGTTCTAACACACACTTTTTCAAAATTGAGGTATCCGGCAATGTCACTGGGATTTATATCTGTAACAAAACTGTAAACACTTCTAGGTGTTTGAGAGCCTATCAATTTCAACTGTTCAATTTCAAATAGTCCCTTGTCTTCTAACATATTAAAAAATTCTGCTTCACATTCTTGAATGTCTTTATAGCCTATTTCTTGTATCCATTTTGCCGCGGCGCCAATACTGTGAACTCCAGCAACGTTTGGTGTACCTGCTTCTACTCTTCTAAAATCAGCATGTAGATCATAATGATCAAAGTCTGTGAATGTCAATGTTCCGCCACCTATATTAGCAGTGTTTATATTTGAAAATCCGCCTCTATGAAATATTACCCCAACTCCTGTGCTGGCAAACATTTTATGACCACTGAATGCCAACCAATCTATATTATTTTGTGCTACACTGATTGGTTTGTGAGCAATACTCTGACAAACATCAAGTATAACTTCACAATCATGTTCTTTGGCTATCCTAACCATTTCTTGCCAAGGCAAACACATTCCAGTTAAATTACTTTGTGTTAAAAACGATACAATACTACTTGGATTTTGTTTTATGACATTTGTAAAATCTTCTATGCTAACATCACCATTATCACTGGCAGGAACAACTACCAATGTGCCGGCTTTTTGAGATCTACCAGTTTTTAACCAAGGAAGTATATTGCTGTGGTGTTCTAATTCTGTAATAATGACTTTGCGTTCATCATTTTTAAAATGTTCTGCTATAATATTCAAACTATCTGTGGTACCAGAAGTAAAAGCAACTTCAAAAAGTTCACTGCTGATCAGTTTTGAAATTTGTTGTCTTGCATCATCGTATAGTTCAGATGCTATGGTGCTAGTATCGTAGTCCCCTCTGTGAACATTGGCTCTATGATTGTAATGATAATCACTGACTGCTTTTATAGCACTGTCCACAGTTTGAGTGCTTGCCGCATTGTCCAAATAAGTTAAATCTGTGTACGCCAAACTGGGGAAACAGTTTCTTATTTCTTTTATACTTTTTGCTTTGCTGTATACTTTTAACATAAGAAACTCTTTATTAAGATTTGTTCGGGTTTTTCAATACCCCTTGTGTTTAAATAATATTTTTGTTCTTCATTGATATTACTAATAGTACAACCATGTTGACACTTTATCTCTTTTGTTTTTATGTCCAATATTGGTCTGGTATGCATTTTTGTTTCTTTATCTAACATGAGATTTTGATTGCTCATGTTACCATCAAAATTTCTACTCATTGCCCCTATGTCGTATCTTCCTACGAAACTGGTATTGGCATATGTGTGTCCTACATTTTTTATATCAATGCTACTGTAATTATCATTATCGTTGCTAGTTTGGTGCACATATTGATGAAAATTATTTCCTGTTAAAATATTGTTTCTACCTTTTAATTTTACTACATTTTTAAAAGATGAATTTATATAAAAATTTTCTTGGGTATAACTGCTACCATTGTTTTCTGTATCAATAGTCAATTTGCTATTAGGGTGACAAATAAACACACTGTCGAAAATGTTCCATCCACCTAAGTCAGTGGATTTTCTAGTGAGAATTAATTCGCTGTTTTCTCTCAACACATAAGTGGTAAAATTCATTTGTCCAGCAGTTGCTTTAACAGATTCATTTATTTTGACTTTTAGATTGTGTTGAATATCTATAATACTGGTATTACATTCTAGATAAGGTTCTTCGGTTATGTTTCTATATTCAATAGACAGCGGATTCTTGTAAAACTTATCGTTAGAACCTGTGGGTATGGTAACTATGTTTGTGAAAGGTGAAAAAGCAAACGTTAAATTTGAAAAATTATCTGTATGTTGAATAAATTTTATGTACTCTTGTTGTCTAGATTTATTGCTGTGTATGAAATCTAAAACTTGCACATTAAAAGGTTTCTTTTCTCTAATATCATTGCTGGTGTATACAGCACCATCTGAAAACACTAATCTATTTGATTGATATGAAATACTAGAAACATCATCATCAACATAATTGAGCATTTTATTAAAATTATTATTAATTAAAATGTTAAAGTCAAGTAATTTATTTAGATTGGCATTGTTAAATTGCTCATTGTGTTTTGAGGGCATGCCAACATTTCTCAAATGATTTATGTTTTTAATGTATGCATCTACAAAAACTTCGTTTCTAGGAGACACAGATCCATCAAAAAAATTATCAGTTAATGTTGTGGTTGTGTAATCAAATAATTCTTCTAATGTATAGAACGTATCCTCACTCAGTTGAGGTGTTAAACCAACATTTTGAAGATACAAATTTTTATACATTATCGAACCCGTTGTTAAAAATTTGTTCTGCCAAACTTTTATCACCTACTTTAACAGTATCTTTTTGTAATACTATTACTGCATCTGGGTTCAATCCTTGAATAAGTTGTTCGTAGTGAGTAACAACTACCAATGTGTTGTTTTTGTTTTTCCAATTATTTAATTGTTCTACTAATGTTTTAATACCATCAACGTCTAAGCCACTATCTGGTTCATCTAACATTGCAAATTTTTTGTCCAGCATTAGCAGTTGTATTAATTCATTCTTTTTCTTTTCGCCACCACTTGCATCAGTATTTAAATTTCTTTTGTCCCAGTCCGCTGGTAAATTCATCTGCGAACTAAGAGTTTTGAAATTATCAAGTTTAGCCTTCATTTCAGGCATTTTGATATCTAGTGATTGTTTTATAAACTGGAAATTACTCAAACCCGGTATAGACACTGGTGTTTGAAAACTCACAAATATTCCTAGTCTTGCACGTTCGTCAACAGATAATTCTGAGATATCTTGATCTAAAAATTCTATAGAACCTTCAGTTTCTAAATCAGGTCTACCCATGATACTGTGAATAAGTGTGCTTTTGCCAACACCATTTTTACCCATAATAACATATGTTTTACCTTCATCAAATTGAACATTGATGTTTTGTAAAATATCTTGTACTGAGAAATTTGTAAGTTTTAGCATGATGTTATTATATACTCTTTTGTGTTGTGTGTCAATTATCCTACAGCACCTTCCAGTGTAACACCTAACAGTTTGTTTGCTTCGGCGGCAAATTCTAATGGTAATTTTTGAAATACATCTTTACAGAATCCATTCACAACACAATTCATAGCATCGTCCTCAGTTAGTCCTCTACTTTGCAAATAGTACATCTGCTCTTCGCTGATCTTTCCTGCACTTGCTTCATGCTCTAGAATAGCACTGTTATTTTCACAAGTAACATATGGTATTGTAAGTGCTCTACTGTCTTGTAACATCAAACTATCGCACTTGGTATAGTTTCTTGCATTGTGAGCACCGGGATTTACTTTGACCATTCCTCTGTATGTGTTGGTGCTATCACCAAAACTGATGCCTTTGGATATAATGGTGCTTTTGGTATTCTTACCCAAGTGTATCATTTTAGTGCCTGTGTCTGCTTGCTGTTTGCCTTTGGTAACAGCAACACTGTAAAACTCACCTACACTGCCTTCACCTTTGAGAACGCAACTTGGATATTTCCAAGTTACTGCTGATCCAGTTTCTACTTGGGTCCAACTTACTTTTGAATTTACGCCTTGACATCTTGCTCGTTTGGTTACAAAATTGTATACACCACCAACACCATTCTCATCTCCTGGATACCAGTTTTGTACTGTGCTATATTTTATCTCTGCTCTGTCGTGTGCTACAAGTTCTACAACAGCGGCATGTAATGTGTTCTCATCATATGCCGGAGCAGTACAACCTTCCAAGTAACTGACATAACTATCATCGTCGGCAATAATAAGTGTGCGTTCAAACTGTCCTGTATTACGAGCATTTATGCGGAAGTATGTGTTTAGTTCCATAGGACAACGTACACCTTTAGGAATATAGCAGAATGTACCATCTGTGAACACAGCACTGTTAAGACATGCAAAGTAATTGTCTGTGTAGGGCACAACACTTCCTAAGTATTGCTTTACCAGTTCTGGGTGTTGTTGTACTGCTTCACTGATACTACAAAATATAATACCATGCTTTTCTAATTCTGCTTTAAATGTTGTGGCAATACTAACACTGTCAAATACTGCGTCAACTGCCACTGTGGGAATAACTTTTGAATCTTTTTCTATACCAAGAAGTGCATCTCTTTCGTGTAATGGTACACCTAGTTTTTCAAACGTATCTAATATCTCTTGTGGTATATCGTCTTTACTTCTGTATTTTGGTGCAGAATAATAACTCAGTGCTTGATAATCTATGTTAGGAAAATTTAGTTCTGCCCAATCTGGCTCAGACATTTCTTTCCAACGTTTGAAAGATTTTAATCTAAACTCTGTTAACCAATTGGGTTCATTTTTAATCTGGCTGATTTGTTTTACAGTTTGTTCAGTTAACCCTGGGGGTAAACTGTCAACTTCTACTTCTGTGTTAAAACCTTCTTTGTATGATTTGTTATCAAGATTTTCAATGCTCATTACACTTGTTCAACTTTTAATTGTAAAGGATGTCCGGACATCCTACTCATAGTCAGTGCTTCTGTGCATTTTTGTTCAGCGATTTCGTGATTGTATGTGCCTGCTACAGCACTTCCCTTATTGTGTACCAACATGGTTAAATCTTTTGCGGTATCAATATTCTTATTGAAAATATCAACTAATAATTTAATCACAAAATCCATAGGAGTGTAATCATCATTATAGATCACAACATTATATCTAGATGGATATCTAAGTTCCACATTTACTTTGCGTTTTACTGCTTCTTTAGCCATAATTTATCTACTATGTGGTGGTAGTTTTGCCTCAACAAACCATTCATGTTTTCTTTTAACAGGATTATATTTTTTAAGACGTATCTTTCTGTTTTCAGTAATCATTGTTTTGGTTTTTTCAGCAGTGTAATGATAGGTATGACTGTCCCTAGTTTCACCTTCAGGGATCAAATATACCTTTGTTCTTTTTTTAGTTGTCTTACTTGCCATAGTTACTCATATAAATGGGGAGAAAGAATTCTCCCTTCTCCCCAATATTTACCACGACAATTACTTGATTGAAATCTTTTGTGGTTTCATAGCATCTGGTACATTTCTAAATAAAGAAATTCTCAAAATGCCATCTTCCAGTTTGGCGTCTTTTACTTCAACATACTCAGCAAGTTTGAATGTTCTCACAAAGTTTCTTTCAGCAATCCCTTTGTGTAGGAACTCTCTTTCGCCTTCATTTAAGACTTCTGATTTTCCAGTAATCTTAAGTGTTCCATCCTCAAGTTCGATTTCAATGTCAGACTTTTTAAACCCTGCTACTGCAAGAGTAATTTCATATACATCTTTATCATCTTTTGAAATGTTATAAGGGGGATACCCTGTTGCGTTATTGAATGCAGGTTCGTTAAAGAAATCGTTAACTAATCTGTCGAAGCCGACACTGGCTTTAAATAGTGGGGAAAGTGTATCAGTGGTGATACGATATTGTTTGCTTACCATAATAATCTCCTTTTTTAAGCAAGTTTATTTTAATAATCTTTATAGATCCCTATCGGCGATCTAAAAAGTCGTTTATAGCAGGGCATTCGTTAGTGTGTGTCCTGTCCTGCTATATCCTTCCCTGACTTCGCTTACTGCTCATAACCGTTGCCGTTTATGAGCCTGTCTTGGCAGGGCCAACATGAGGATTTTGCATAGGCAGAGTCCTCATACATTCTAAAGTCATACAAGTATGTTTTAAAATGCAAGTTTATTTATTAAACTCATATATTATTATAGTGTTTTTTGGCAAAAAATCAACCTTTTTTTACAATTTTTTTTAATTTTTTAACAATTTACCTTCAAAATGCAGTTTTTCCAAGTTTTCAAATGATAATTTAGATGTACTACAATGCAATCTCAGGGTGACTCTAGGTTGATCATCATCCATAAGTACTCTATGATATTTTGCTAAATTTATTGCATACGGACTTTTGTAGCCTTCTCTTTTGGCTTTGAGTGTAACATGTTTTTCTCCTTCCAATGCAGAGTTAAATCCGGATCTGGTTAAATTTGTTGTATAAATTGGTTCGCCGTCAAGATGTATTAATGCCTGTGGATCAAAACCGTAAACAGGATAATCTTCTTTTCTTTGTTTGTTAAGATAATCTATATTTTCATTTTCCCATGAAATTGTTTGTTCATCAGGTTCACCAAATTCAGTATGTGATGTTGAATCACTTCCGAACAATTTAAAATTTATACAATATCCTAAACGATAGTCTTTAAAAAAAGAATATAAATGTTCAGATAGATTCATGTAATCTGCAATACCTTCCATATGCCAATTAGCATCATTTGCAAATCTTAAAACACTGGCAGGAAACAATACTTTTCCAAAACCTGTTTTTGCTGGTTCAGACAATATATCAACTGCAAATGTGTCATTACAGTATTCTCTGATTTTTCTTTTAAACTTTGTGGAATGTATCCAGCCTATATCTCCAATAAAAGAAAAAGGTGTAAGTAGCCAAGAAAGATTTTTAGTATTAGTCCATTCTATTTTTTTTTCGGGTGTGTGTTTTGTATTTAAAATAAAATCCCAATCTTCATCAGAAAATATATCTTCTCCTGTAAACGGAGCATCAATATCTAGATCAAAAAAATAGCCTTTAGAAAAATTTAACACATTTTACTTATTTTTGTACTGCTTTTTCTTATATTTTTTATGAAAATACAGTCTAATATAGTATTTTCTAGCAACTGCAATAGTAAACATCACACTGGTTATAAACAGTGTTGTTTGAAATGCTGTGAGTTGCCAACCAAATGCAATGGTGATTAAAATAAATTGTAGAGGAAAGTTTATCAGTGTTGCAAAAAAAGTATCTCCAAAAGACTCTTTGAAAGCATCTGACTTTTCCTTTTTAGTTAGTTCCATCTTTGTCCTTTAATGCTTCTTCTATATGTTCTCTCAAATCTGTGATAGGTAATATGTCATTAAATTTTAACTTGAACATCATCATTTCTTCTTTTGTCCAATGTTTTCTAAGATGGGATGATTTTGCTATAACATTTACACAAAATACATCTGCAGAAAACTTGTTGGTCCAAGAAGTGCCCCAATTGA
>Ga0181591_10000734_pt1 | contig 27010 bp, 18 predicted proteins | sample 071ome_33_FD_133757 | JGI IMG/M metagenome (GOLD analysis project Ga0181591, IMG submission 133757) | Coastal salt marsh microbial communities from the Groves Creek Marsh, Skidaway Island, Georgia - 071412AT metaG (megahit assembly) | ecosystem: Environmental > Aquatic > Marine > Intertidal...
CTCGCATTGAAGCCGATAAGGTGAATTAATAATGAACTTCCCAGACAATCCATCAGGCGGAGATCTTTTCAACGGATTCATCTACAACGCCACACTTGGTGTGTGGGACGTTGCCACGTCTGACGGGTACTTCGCGGTCACTGCTAGTGGCTCAAGCGCTTACGTCTTCAACGGATTCGGCACCGATAGCGACAGTAACCCGACGCTTTACCTGCATAGAGGCAAGACTTACGAGTTTGCCGTAGATGCTACAGGTCATCCGTTTTACATCAACTCCACATCTGGAACCGGCACCGGCAACGCCTACTCTGATGGTGTTACCAACAATGGAGCGGCAACCGGAACCATTAAGTTTGTTGTGCCACAGGACGCGCCATCCAAGCTCTACTACAACTGTCAGTATCACGGCTCTATGGCAGGGGAAATTATCATCCCCAGAGCCGCGCAGATTGATGATCTCAGTGATGTAGATACATCAACGACAGCGCCGACTGATGGGCAGGTATTAACTTGGGACAATGCAAACAGTCAGTGGGAGCCAGCTACAGCGAGTGGCGGCATTGCGTTGACCGACCTCTCTGTTACCACTAATACCGCAGGCACAGCGGCACTTTCATACAGCAACAGCACAGGGGTATTCAGCTATACGCCCCCAGACCTATCTAGCTATATAACTAGCTACACGGTTACCCAAAGCGACGTAACGACTCACCAAGCCGCCCTTTCGATCACTGAATCTCAGATTAGCGATCTTGGAACATATCTGACCGGCATTACCAACGAGAGCATCGGAGATTTATCTGACGTAAACAGCTCTATTACTGGATCGGGTAATCACGTTCTTGGGTGGGACGCTACGAATAGCCGGTGGGACGCGCAAGTTGGCATAACGCCTAACAATGTAAACAGCTATGTAGACTTTCACCTAAACCAAAGTTCGGCAGCAACGAACGAAGTCCTTAGCTGGAATGGCTCAGACTATGACTGGGTAGCGCAATCTGGCGGCATCGCCTTAACTGATATCTCTGTCACAACTAATGCGGCAGGCACGGCGGCGCTGAGCTACAACAATACGACTGGTACATTTAGTTACACCCCGCCAGACCTGTCTAGCTACCTTACCGGCATTTCAAGTCAAAGCATCGGAGACTTATCCGACGTAAATAGCTCCATCACGGGAGCAACTAACTATGTGCTCGGGTGGGATCCTACGAACAGCCGTTGGGATGCCCGCAATATAGGCGCTTACATACATGATCAAGTTGACAATCATTTAAATATCATCACCGCAAGCCAAAATAAAGTTCTTACTTGGACTGGCACGGATTACGCTTGGAGTTCCACCCTTTTTGATCACTCTGTTACGACCACCAGCGCGGGAACGGCGGCGCTTACATACAGTAACACCACAGGGGTGTTCACCTTTACGCCTCCAGACTTATCCAGTTACCTAACAAGCGTAGCGCTAGACGACGTTTCAGACGTAACGATTACATCAGCGTCTAATGGACAGGTACTGAAATACAACGGTACTGCATGGGTGAACGCCGCTGACGCTGGTGGCATAGCACTAACGGATCTGTCTGTTACGACTAATGCCGCTGGTACTGCGGCTCTTAGCTATAACAACTCTACAGGCGCGTTTAGCTACACGCCGCCAGATTTATCTAGCTACTTAACAGGCATTACCGGACAAAGCATCGAAGATTTGTCTGATGTAAACACTATGACCCCGACAGACGGGCAAGTGCTTACGTGGGATAACGCAAATAGTCGCTGGGATGCGGCGTCGCCATCAGGCGGCAGTTATAACGACGCCAGTGTAGATGCTCACCTTAACACCAGCACGGCGGCAACAAACGAAGTATTAAGCTGGAACGGCACAGATTACGATTGGGTCGCACAGTCGGGTGGTGGCGGTGCGTCTGTAACTACCGCAGATACAGCACCAAGCTCCCCGTCCGATGGCGACCTTTGGTACGACACAACCACTCTGCGGCTCTATGTTTATTACAACGACGGTTCTTCGTCGCAGTGGGTTAAGGCTAACCCCTCTGGGAGCGGGTCGGGAGCAAGTGTTGCTGTTCAGGAAACTGCACCGAGCAATCCCAGTTCCGGTGACCTTTGGTGGGATACAGCCGACTTAATCATGGCTGTTTATTACAGTGACGGTGACAGCAGTCAATGGGTGCAAATAGGATAGAGGCGTACTAATGGCAGTTGATTTTCCAAGCAACCCCACTAACGGACAGACCATTACCGTCAGCGGAATCACTTACGCTTACGACTCCACTCAAGGCGTTTGGTCTGACAGCCCCCAAGGTCTGACTCAGGCTATTGACGCGCTGACAGACGTAGATACGTCCACGGTAGCGCCTACTAACGGTCAAGTGCTTCAGTGGAACAGCACAGACAGTGAGTGGCAACCGGCTGACTCATCTGCTGGCGTAACGGTCTACGCAACGATTGACGATCTGCCGTTATCTGGTGTCGCAGAAGGCTCGATGGCGCTGGTTGATTCTACCGACAAGCTCTACATCTTCAGTGATGCGGGGTGGTATTCGATCACTCTGGTAAACATCACGCCATCAATTAGCGGCGTAAACGCCACTTACACCCTTGCTACAGACGGCACGGCTACGGTCGTTACGGTTACCGCAACTGACCCAGAGGGTTTACCTCTCACCTACAGTATTGTTAGTGATACGTCTGGAAACATTGCAACTGTCACTCAGGGCACTGGTGCAAATACCAATCAGTGGACGATTACTCCCAGCACTAACTCTGCGAATGCGGGTAACTTTACTCTGGTGTTTAGGGCCAGTGATGGCGTCAATGTAGCGTCGGCAAGCTCGACGTTTGAGCTTCAATTCTCGGTCGTGAATAGCAACTACACCACAGCGTTAATTACTACGGCAGATAACGGCTTTACCAGCAATAAATTATTCCGCGATAGCTCTGGAAACAATCACACCATTACTGCAAATGGTGACGCAACGCAGAGCACCTTCAGCCCATATAGGCATGGTGGGTATTCGACTTATTTTGATGGGACGGGTGATTATTTAGGTGTTCCTGATGATTCTGGTTTCGATTTTGATGGGGATTTTTGCGTTGAGTTATGGCTGTACAGAGAGGGTGATACATCAGGCACTTATCAATCCATCATTGGGGGCAACGGAAACGGCGTTAATGGATGGACTATCTACATAGAAAACAGCTCAAACGCTCTAAAGTTTTTCTTTAGCTCATTCTTGCTATCAGGTGGAACGGTAATAGATAACCAATGGAATCATGTAGCTGTTACAAGAAGCGGGACATCTCTGCAAATGTTCCTAAACGGCTCGGTTGTCGATAGTGCAACAAATAGCACCACATTTACCGATAGCAGTGGGGGCGGCGGCACAAGAATCGGATATGACTTCAACGGCAACGGTTACTATCAAGGATATATTGCGGATATTCGTATCGTCAAAGGCGCCGCTGTTTACACTTCCGCTTTCACCCCAACAACAGAACGCCTTACAGCAATCACTAACACTAGCTTATTAACCTGTCACTTGCCTTACATAGCAGACGGTTCAACTAACAGCCACGCTATTACTGTAAACGGCAACACCAAGACAGAACCCTTCGGCCCCTACGATTACCAAACCTATTCAGCTAGCAACAACGGCGGGTCTGCGTACTTTGACGGCACGGGTGATTATTTGAATGCGGGAACGGACTCAAGTTTAGCTCTAGGAAGCGGAGATTTTACTTTTGAGTGCTGGATATATCCACCGACTGCAACAATGGCAAATTATGCAGCGATTTATTCAAATACTAGCGAAGGGCAAGGGGATAGCAATGCGTTGCGGTTTGGCAATCTTGGTACAAGTAGTACAACATTAGCCGTCCAAACAGCGGCGTCGTCTATTTTTAATTCAACGTCTGGCGCTGTAAAAGTCGGACAGTGGAATCATGTTGCATTAGTGAGGAACGGCACTGCAACTAACAACATGACCATTTATGTTAACGGCGTGGCATCAGGACAAGGCACTAGCACTGCTAATTTTTCAACAGGCTATGCAACAATTGGCACAAATGTATATGCTGGCGTTCACTACTTATACTCTGGCTATATTGCGGATGTGAGAGTGGTTCAAGGCACTGCTGTCTACACATCTGCCTTCACACCTCCAACCGCACCACTAACAGCAATTTCTGGAACTGGCTTGCTCCTGCCGTTTGATGACGCAGGCATTATCGACAAGTCACAGTCTGTCAAAACGATCACCTTAAACGGCGACGTTAAATCTTCTACGACTCAAAGTAAGTACCTCACTTCGTCAATGTATTTTGATGGGACAGGCGATTACGTTCAAACACCAACAAGTAACTTACTTACTTTTGGATCGGAGGACTTTACCGTGGAAGGATGGTTTTATACTACTTCCACCGGAGCTTATCAGTATATTTTTGATGGTAGAAACGGGGGCACAGATGTTACCTACCTATATCTTAATAATGGTACGGGCCTTTATGCTGGCTACGGAAATGTAAATGACTCCTCCGTTACGACTCTTTCTCTTAATCAATGGTACCACTTCGCATATGTTAGAAACGGAAGTGGAACAAATAATATAACGGTATACATTGATGGCACAGCAGAGTGGCAAATAACTAATACTACAAATTTGTCTAGTACTACGCGAATAACTCTAGGTAGTCGATATACCGGTGCGGATTATTTTGGAGGTTATATGTCTGACGTTCGCATCACCAAAGGTCTTGCTAGATACACAGCTAATTTCACACCGCCATCAGCCGCGCTTGGGGGTTAATAATGGCCGCGTATAACTTTCCCAACTCACCCTCCGATGGCGATACGGTAACCTCAAACGGGATTACCTACACCTATAGCAGTAGCAAAACGCGCTGGGATGGTGCCGCCGCAAACATTGCGCTTACTGACCTGTCAGTTACCACTAATTCAGCAGGCACTGCGGCTCTTTCATACAGCGACACGACAGGCGTGTTCACCTATACGCCCCCAGACCTGTCTAGCTACCTTACGAGTTACACGGTCACAGAAAGTGACGTGACGGCACATGAAGCGGCCCTGTCTATTGCAGACAGCCAAATCAGCACCACAGTATATTCGCTCACTGGCACAGCCATCGATCCAGACAACGGCGGCATCCAAACAAAGACCATATCAGCTAATACAACATTCACAGAGACGCTAGCCTCTGGAGAAAGTGTTGTGCTAATGCTGGAAGGCGCGGCGTCTTACACGATCACATGGCCTACGATAACGTGGGTGACAAGCTCCGGTAACTCTGCCCCTACGCTTACAGCGAAAGATACGCTGGTGCTTTGGAAGGTCAGCACAACGCTGTACGGCGCTTATGTAGGTAGCTACGCATGAAACCGCTAGATAGGGGATTGCTAGCCGCCGCAGGCAATGTGAGCGCCGCTACCCAGTCTAACGCTTGGGATATTTCTTATGCAGAGTTAGAAGTTGACTCTGCACTGCTCGGAGATGTGTCGGCGATTACTCATATTGGTGTAAATACATCAACGAACATCGGCGGCAATGCGGGGGGATTATTTTTTAAGCCTGACGGCACCAAAATGTACGTTACTGGATCAGGTGGCGACAATGTAAAAGAGTACGGATTAAGCACTGCATGGGATACAACGACTGCATCTTTAGATTATGCTTTTGATATCAGCTCGGAAGAAGCAACTTCCGCCGCGTTGGTGTTTAAGCCTGACGGCACTAAATTTTATATAGCCGGTGGTACCAGCGACACTGTGTATGAATATGATATGTCCACTGCGTGGGACGTTAGTACGGCTAGTTATAACCAAGGCTTTTCAGTTGCTACACAAGAGACCTTGCCAAGGGGAATTAGGTTTAAACCGGATGGCACTAAAATGTTCATCACCGGCTCTGATGGTGATGAGGTAAACGAATACGCCCTAAGCACAGCATGGGATGTAAGCACCGCAAGTTATTCACAAAACTTTTCCGTGTCCGCGCAAGAGACGTTTCCGCAGGATTTATTTTTTTCAGATGACGGCGAAACAATGTGGATACTTGGCTCAACTGGCGATGATATTAACCAGTACACCCTGTCTACAGCGTGGGACATTAGCACTGCAAGTTATTCGCAAACTTCTGCCTCTCTTAGCACATACGAATCATTGCCTTCGGCGCTGTATATAGCCTCAGACCAAAAACAACTTTTTATAATTGGGTACTACCAAGATAATATAGATTCCTATCTATTTGGCGTTAAGCAATTATCAATTATATCTGAAGAGGGCAATAGCAATTCCATAGTTTTCAGCACAGACGGTACTAAAATGTATTTGATGGGACACGCTGGTGACGACATCAATGAGTACAATTTAAGCACCGCATGGGAGGTCGCTACCGCAACGTATTCGCAGAAGACTTCAGTAGGCACACAGGAGACCACTCCTCAAGGGCTTTACATAAAACCAGACGGAACCGCACTGTATGTGACCGGAAGCACCAACGCTTCTGTCTATCAATACAGCCTATCAACAGCGTGGGACATAAGCACTTTGAGTTATGTCCGTACCCTTTCCGTTTCTAGCCAACAAGCCACTCCGCTTGGTGTCGAATTTAAGCCTGATGGCACAAAAATGTATGTATGCGGCGTGACAGGCGACAAAATTAGCGAATACAGCCTAAGCACCGCGTGGGACATAAGCACGGCGAGTCATTATCAGGATTCTAGTGGATTAGCTAGCAATGCAAACAATCCGGGCGAAGTGCGCTTTAAGTCTGACGGAACAAAATTTTTTGTAACGCGGTCAATAGGTAGTAGCGCTGTCGTGGAATACGAGCTATCGACTCCGTGGGACATCAGCACAGCAACTTATTCGGCAGAAAAAGATCACATAGAGACAGAAACGACCTTGCACGGATTATATGTCAAGCCTGATGGCACAAAATACTACGTTGTTGGTCGTAACACGGACACAATTTTCCAATACGCAATTACATAGGTGCAGGCGATGTTTGTAAAAACAGCAGACAATGAGGTAGTCCAGTATCCGTACAGCATCGAGCAGTTTCGTGCTGATAACCCGACTATTTCGTTTCCAGCAGAGATATCAAACGACACGCTCGCGGCGTATGGCGTTTATCCGGTTGGTTATGAGCCAGCGCCAGCGTATGACCCTGCTACTCAAAGGCTAGTCATATCGTCACAACCGTCTCTTGTTAATGGCGGCTGGATGCTGACCAAAAGCATTGTAGATAAAACATCAGAGCAAATAGCAAACGACACTGCCACCGAAGGCGAGAAATTGCGAGTCCTTAGAAATAGAAGGTTGTCCGACACAGATTGGTGCGCCCTGAGTGACGTAACAATGTCAGCCGAAATGTCTGCGTATCGACAGGCATTGCGAGATTTGCCAGCGCAAGAGGGCTTTCCGTATACCGTAACTTGGCCTACCGCGCCAAATTCTGAGTGATGATTTATGGATCCGATGTCCCTTTTGGCGATGGCAAGCACTACGTTTAAGGGCTTGCAAATACTCGTTAGCAAAGGGGCGGAGATTGAGCATGATTAACGTCATGCACCATTGTAACGACAAGCGACCCAGAGTGGACTTGGCCCAATGATTGAAGCCCTTATAGCGCCAGTAACGAGCTTGCTGGATAAATTTATACCTGATGCAGATGAAAAGGCGAGGTTGGCCCATGAAATATCGACTATGGCCTCAAAACAGGCTTACGAACTGGCTAGAGAGCAAATATCAGTCAACCGCGAAGAGGCTAAACACGCTAGCATCTTCGTTAGTGGCTGGCGTCCAGCAACAGGCTGGTGTTGCGTCTGCGGCATGGCCGTTAATAGCATTTTCGTTCCTCTTGGGAATTTTGTTTGCGCTCTTGCTGGCATAGATGTCGTTATGCCTAACCTTGATATCTCGGAAATGATGCCGGTTCTATTGGGGATGCTGGGTCTGGGCGCGATGAGGACGGTAGAGAAAACTAAGCAAGTAGCGAGAGATTGATGATAACTCCTGAAGGACTTGATCGATGGAGGATTATTCCTCGCCTGCTGATGCTCGTAATCCTGATTATGACGTATCGGTCTGTTGATTGGTTTATGCAGCTACCAAGCCCAACTTTGGAGCAGGCGGCTTTAGTGTCGGTTATGTCTGGGGCCTTGACGGGGGCGTTTGGAATTTTTTTGGGTAGCGGGAAAAAAGAGTAATGGCCGAGATCACTATTCAAGATTGCCGTGGAATGTCTAAAAAGATAGACCCTAAAAAGCTTCCTGAAGGGATGGCTCAGGAGGCCTATAACATTGAGTTTGGCCACGGCCACATCAAGCCATTCAAGCAGCCTGCTTCCGCATCTATTTCAGCAAACTTAAATTCGTTTACCGGAACTACTGAGCGCATCTACCTTACTCAGGGTGGCAAGTGGCTAGCGTTCGACGACTTTGTGTCGGTCATGGATAGCCCTGTCCCTGATGATTCTTTTGAAAGGGTTTACACCACAGGAGAGGTTGCCTCCGGAGTAGCGCTTGCACCGAGAGTTCGAGATGGTCAGTCAGACTCTAACCTTTCTACTCCCTATCAGCTTGGCGTTCCCAAGCCATCTAACCCCCCCTCGGTATCTCTTAGCCCCGCGACGTCGGCTAACGTAGATTCAGAAACACCTGTATCCCGAGCCTATGCCATAACCTACGTGACTAACTTTGGCGAAGAGGGTCGGCCTTCCACGGTAACCGCCACTGACATCATCGATGTTTACTCAGACCAGACAGTGACGGTGGAGGCAGGTGCCGCGCCGTCAGGCAGAAATATCCAAACTATCAGGTTTTATCGCACTGACGAGGACGGCGTTTTCCGCGTTCTGACCAGTATTACTTCGGCTGGCAACAGCGGAAGCGCCTTTACGGATTCGACTTCAGATAGTGCGTTAGGCGAGGAAGTGCCAAGCACCGATTGGGAAGAGCCGCCTGCCGATTTGCAGGGAATAATCCACGCTGGCAACGGCATCGTTGCTGGATTTTCTGGCAAGACCCTTTACTTCAGCGAGCGCTACCTTCCTCACGCATGGCCGGAGCAGTATCAGCTAACGACTAACTTTAATATTGTCGCGCTAGCAAATTTGCCTGATGGCATTTTGGTTTTGACAGAGGGCAAGCCTTCTATTGCTACAGGTAATGACCCTGCCGGTATGACGCTAGCGGAGCTGGACTTCCCTCAAAGTTGCATATCCGCCAGAGGTGTTGCAGAGATGGGGGATTCGGTTATCTACCCCTCCCCTGATGGAATGATGCAGCTCAGTTCTTCTGGTGGCAGAAACTTAACAGAGATGGTGTTTAGTAGGGACCAGTGGTCCCAGTATGCCTTTACCGCGCAAGATGAGTTACAAGGATTTTTCTGGGAAGGCCAATACATTAGCTTTGGAAAAACCTCAGAAACAGTAAATGGCTATGCAAGATCAACGGGTTTTGTGATCGACCCTAGAGGTCAGTCTCCTAGCTTTTCATGGCTGGAGGGGACATACGACGATGGCACCAATGATGGCAGAGAGTGGGGCAGGATCGCTGCGGGATTCAGCGACTTGAAAAGCGACACCCTTTACCTCTCATCTAACACTGGTACTACAGACATCCTGAAGTGGGCTGAAGGCACAGACCTCATGGAGGCCAAGGTTGTCTCTTCGGTCTTTTATTCTCCGCGACCAGTAAATTTCGGTGCGGTGAAAATAAATGCAGAGGGTGCGGGCGGAGCTGCTGGGGCTATCACCCTTTACGGCATGGGGCGAGCTGGATGGGCTTCTATTCGCGCCACGGATTTTGATACTGCTGACAACACTCTTGGCATGGGCCATGAATCAGACGCCGAGCAGATAGATCGTCTTCCGTCCGGCAGTAAGCACAATGAGGTTTACATAGAGGTCAGGATTGACAGAGCGGATTCATCGTCCCGCACTGGCGTTTCGATGGTTAAGTACGTGGAGTCCATGGCTGAGTTATGAAGCTAAAGTCCTTAATACGGAAGTCTCTGGCTAAAGTTCCGACCGACATCTCAGGTCAGGAGCGGCGTTTTGCTGAGTCTGTATCAGAGAACTTGGACGTGCTTACTGGTCGTCGCGGGAATCTGATAGACAGGGCGGTCACGTTTAGAGACCTGCTGGACACCGGCATCCTAAGAAAAGCATCTGGATTAGTCACTGACAGCGGAACCATAGAGGTGGTCGCTGGCGGCGATCCGAACGATCCTGACGGCGGCGTAGTAGATCAACCAACACAGCCTACAAATCTTACGGCTAGCGGGGGCTTTGGAAGAATTTATCTTTCGTGGAATTTGCCGCGATACAGAGGCCATTCTAGGATTCAAATCTTTCGGCATACTTCAGACAGTCTGTCTGACGCGCAGGCAAACGGCGTATATCAAGAGTATTTCGGGGACGTTCACTTTTGGTATGACATTGGACTTCCCAGCGGGACGACCTATTACTATTGGGTTCGGTCAATGAACAGGCTGGGAGCTACTTCTGCATTTAATAGCTCATCGGGAACTTCTGCGACTACTGCGATTGATTACTTGTATGTTTCTGGACTGATCGATGACATTCTGGACGACGACGTAAATAACCTCGGTCTAAACACAGCCATATCTAACGCTGGCCCAGACACCACTCAGATTCAGGCAGACATAGCTGCTATAGAGTCAGATATCAGTGATGTGAACGATGACATCACATCTATAAACGCTGAAATTACAGCGATAGAAAGTGACATAGATGACCTTAACTCTATCAATGCGTGGAGTTCTTCGACCTCCTATGTTAAAGATGACATGGTCACCCACAACGGAAAGATATGGAAGGCGCTTCAGTCGTCTACCAATCAAACGCCAGCGGCTAACAGCAGTTATTGGTCAGAGGTGGGCAACTATGCAAATCTAGTTGACTTTGTGTCTGCCACTCAGAGTCAAAACGCAAGTACGTTAGCCACGCTAAGTCAGAATTATTACACAACGACGGATACGAATAGCGCAATTTCTGCTGCGACCACAGGCTTAGCATCCGAAACCTACGTCACAAACCAGCTTGGCAACTACACCAACACATCAACGCTTGAGCAGAACTACTACACTAAGACAGACGCTGACTCGGCCATTGCTACGGCAACAACCGGACTTGCCAGCCAGACCTATGTTACAAACCAGCTTGGCAACTACACCAACACATCAACGCTTCAGCAGAACTACTACACGAAAACAGCGACTGACTCAGCGATTTCTGCGGCGACCCTAAACTTGGCTTCCCAGTCATACGTGCAGACCGAGCTTGGTGATTACACTACTACGGCCAGCCTGCAACAAAATTACTACACCAAGACGGGTGCCGACTCAGCAATATCTGCCGCAACATCAGGCCTTGCAAGCCAGACATACGTTCAAACAGAGCTTGGTGACTACACTACTACAGCAAATTTAAACCAGAATTATTACACCAAGACTGGTGCTGACTCAGCAATATCTGCCGCGACAACAGGCCTTGCCAGCACCACATACGTTCAAACAGAGCTTGGTGACTACACTACTACAGCCGATCTTACGCAGAACTACTACACCAAGACCTCTACCGATAGCGCGATCTCTAGCGGGATTACCAATTACACCACCACTGTTGGAAACGAAACCTTAACGCTTCAACAGCACCACTCATCTATTGACGGCATACAGGGCAAATACGCAATCAAGATAGATGACAACGGCAGTGTTGCTGGGTTTGGTTTGATCTCAACTTCAAACACTGGAGTGCCGTCTACAGGCACGGGATCTGCGTTCATTGTCGCGGCGGATAGGTTTGCGATTACTTCTGATTCAGACTCGACTGCGACGGAAAACTCAAACGTAGGGAACAACTACCCGTTCAAAGTATTTACCACTCCGCACAACGTGACGGATGCCGATGGTAATCAGTCATATAACGACGACGGCACAGCTAAGACAATTCCAGCGGGCGTCTACATTAAAGATGCCTTTATTCATGACGCACAAATAACTGGGGCGATGATCGAGGAGGCGACCATTACGGACGCCAATATCGGCAGTCTAGATGCAGGAAAGATTAGGTCTGGGCAGATCCAGATAGACAACCAAAACAACTTTGCAATCTTTCAGGGTAAGACCCAAGTTATCAGCGGAGAAACGGTCGGTAACTACAACTCTAATGCGTCTGGCTTTTTCCTCGGCAATGTCAATGGATATGCCGCGTTCAATATGGGCGATGCGTCGAAGTACATAAAGTTTAACGGGAACACGGGGGTCTTTGAGGCATCTGGCGCAGTCATTAAAGACCTTAGCGTTACGACCGCGAAGATAGACGACGATGCTATCACCGTCCCAGATTCAGAAGACTTTGCGCCCCCCTCTACAGAAATAAAAATAGGCGCTAATTCCAGCGCATGGACAGAGTGCGTCAGAATGAATGTTGATTGGGGCGATGGATGGCAGGACATCAACTCAGTTTTGGTCTTTGGCAGGCAAAGATTTGGCGGAGTGCTTGGCAGTCAGCACCAAGATGGTATGCAGGAAAGCATTTTCATGAGGCTAAACAGAATAAACTCTTCGGGGAACGCAGGATCTCCAAGGGGTCAGGTCTGGCAGGCCATAGACAGACCGGGGCGTGAAGTACAGTATGCAACTTTTGCGGAATTTCCCTCGCCGATTGCGCAAAATGAAAGCTATATCATCGAGGCTTACGCAACATATAGCGGAACTGCCAGTCAGGGTTACTGGAGACGAGAGCAGGCTGGCATGGTCGTGCAGGCGAGCAAAAAATGAGATTCGCAGCAGTATTTTATGAGCCTGATGGCCGGATTACTTCTGTCAAAAAGAATGCCACTGCGTCTGTTGTGGCTGGCAGAAGCTATTTGCAGGTAGATTTAGATGGCGACCCTGATGACTTTTACGTTTCCTCTGGAGAAATCAGGCCGAAGGGTGACAGGCCTTCTGGCGCTCATTACTTTGATTATACGTCCGCGTCATGGGTTCTGAACCTCGATGAAGCGAAGAGTCAGGCATGGAGTCGCATCAAATCTTGTAGAAGCCAAGAAGAATTCAGCACATTTGAGTGGAACTCACGCACGTTTCAGTGCGATGAGCGCAGCCAGTCTAGGATCATGAGTGCAGTGCAGAGGGCGCAGTTAGATTCAACGCTAACACTGGTATGGACTTTGTCCGATAACTCCACGGTTAGCCTGAATTCCGAAGAATTGAAGCAGGTGGGGCAGGCGCTAGCGTCACACATTGACGCCTGTCACGGTAAGGCTAGAGGCCTGAGAACTCAGATAAATGCGGCGGAAACAGAGGCAGAACTTGACCTTATAACGTGGTAGTTACGTTGAGTTTTAGCAACATCGCGTTATGATGATGTAAGCATTACCCCGCCCGTGGGGCAGATCGGGAAACTCCTTATATATCAACGGATTGCTTGTGGCCCAGTCACAGGCATTGCTGTGCGTGGAGAAAAAGTATGGCTTTGGAGCCGGTTGACATAAGAGAGGTATGGCCAACCGTCCGCGAGGGTCTTGTTTTGGTCAAAGAATCGACCAATCCGCCTTGGATCCCAGAGGACATTTACGCCTATTGCGTGAGTCAGAAAGCGTTCCTGTACATGGATCGCGACAGAACAGAAAAGGGGTTCGCTGTAGTTCAGTCGCAGTATTGCGAGTTTGAGCGGATCAGCAAGTTTTTGCTTTGGGTTGTTTACGACCCTGAGTACGGCACAGCAGATCACTACCGCGAGGAGTGGGAAGAGCTGGCCATAAAAACGGGACACGACGCTGTTGAATTTGTCACCCCGATAGACGCCATAGGGCGACTCACAAGAAGGCATGGATACCGAAAGGTATCGAGTCTTTATAGAAAAGATCTGTAGGAGAAAGTTATGGGTGGTGGAGGCGGAGAACAGCCAGATGAAACCCCAGCATACAGAGCGCTAGCGGAGCAGTCGGCGCAATACTTCAATCGTTACCAGAGCGTATTCCGCCCGCTGGAGGATATGTACATCCAGCAGGTGTTTCGGGCTGACGATGATTCTCAGTATCGCAAGGCTATGGACGCCGGATCTAATGCCGCACAGCGGGAGTTTTCCCCGCAGCTCCAGAAGTTGCAGACAGGACTGCTCGCTAAGGGCGGGGTGACGCCCACATCCGGAAGCTTTGCTGGCGGCTTACAGGACGGGTACTCAAAACTCGGGACCGCAAGAGGCCTTCTCGCCGCAGACGCAGGCATCAACAACACTGACCGATACCTCGGTGGCGTCCAGAACGTGCTCAAGATGGGTCAGGGCGTTGCGAGCGAGGCGATGGGAGGTCAGATCGCTTTGGCCAGAGCAGCGGAAGACAAGGCCAGATCTCAGGCCATGACGGATTTTGCGGACCAGATGCAGGGCCAGAACGCGCTTGGCACTGCCGCAGGCATGGGCGCTGGCTACGCAGTTAACTACTTCGGTAACAACAAAGGCTACACCTAATGGACTTTACAACTCTTATGGGTCAGCTAGGGCCGGACGCCAGAGATGCGGTGTCACAGTTTTACTTTGGGGATGATGGCGTTCCAACTTACGGGCCTAATTACCAGCCTGCCACTACCGGAGTGAGCGGCGGGCCTTACTCGGGTGGCGGCTTACTTGGAGGTGTGATCAGAGGCGTGGCAGGTGACGCAGAGCAAGAGGCAAGAGCCGCAGAGTTCGCAGCCACTGGAACAATCAATCCAAACGCTTATCTGGGAGACGACAAAGAGGGCGCTTCTCGCTTATTCGCAGACATCATCCGCGCCCAGACTCAAGACTACTTAACTCGCTTCGCGCCGATTGAAGATTACTTGGCGAGCACGATCACCCGAACCGGCACCACGTTTCTTGAGGGCGACATGGAGCGCACTAGAGACGCTGTCATGGGCGGCGCTCAGAGTGCAAGAGACCAGTACACGCGCCAGTTCGAGCGCTACGGCGTTATGGGCAAGCAACTAGACAACACAAACGCCACGACCAGCGCTCTGGTTGGCGGCATGAACGACACCAGAGACAGAGACGTTGACAGGAAGATCGCGCTTCTTGGGGGTGGACTCGGGTCCATAGGAATGAAGACTCGCGCACAACAAGGGACAGGCTAATGACGTTAATAGCTACCGGAGACAATCTCCGAAACAAAGCAATTCTTGGTCTTGAGGCTATGTCTCAGGAAGAGGCAGAGCGTGAGGCCATCAGACAGCAAATTTTGCAGGCGGAGAAAGCTCAAAGAGCACAGCTTGCTGGCACGGGTCTTGGGATTGGTGGCGCTTATGTCGCAAGAGAATACGGCGGCGACATATCTAATTACGTTTCTGGGCTTTTTTCATCTCCCCAAGCCCCATCCATGGGCATCTCCCCAATTACCGCGCCACAAATGGGCCAAGCTTTAGCCGCAACACCTTACGGTGGAGAGGTCGCAGCGGTCCTTGGCACTCCAGCTTCAGGAACGCTAGAGGCTGGGGTGGCTAATGCCTTGACGGCTCCGGTTGGTCAGTCTGCGTTTCTGAGCACTGGTGGCGGGCTTTCCGCTACTGCGCCTGCCGCAGGGGTTGCTAGCGGCGCGACCGCAACGGGAGAGGCTTTGGCTGCAACCAAGGCCGCAACTTCTGGGGTTGGTGTTGCCGGAGCAGGCACTGCTGCTGCTGGCGCAGGCGGTGCCACTACTGGCGTGGGCGTTGGGGCGACCACCTCAACTGCCGCCGCCGCAGCTCCAGCAGCCGCAGCCCCAGCAGGGTCTGCTTTAGCCGCGATAGCCGCCCCTCTGGCCATCGGCTTGGGCGCGTTCTTCATTCTCAACAAACTATTCGACTTCTAAGAGGTCAGCTATGGCTCGAAGATCTTATTACCCATCCTCTTACGGCGGATTTGCTGACGGCTTTACTCAGGGATTTGGTCTGGTTCAGAACCAGTACAACACCGAAAGAGAAATGGAGCTGGAAGAGCGCCGCCTTCGTGAAGCGGCGGCTAGGGACGAGCGTGCTTTTAGGGCAAGCGAAGCAGCGGCTGACAGAGCCTATGGACTTGATCTGGAGCGCCTTAGAGAGGAGAGAGAAGGGCGGAAGGCAGACCGAGAAGAGGCGTCGGAAACGAGAAGATTCCAGCAGGGCATCACTCAGCAAAACACAGATATTGCTGAAGCAAGAGCGCAAACCGAGCTTCTCAGGCAGCAAGCGGAGACCAGCGGAGCCATTCTCACAAATAAAACTGCGGCAAAAGACGAGTACCAGCAGGCGGCTGCGGCAGCATATCAAAACGTGTTTGCCATGATTGATAGTGGCCAGTTCACAGATGAGCAAATTCTTCAGCAAATTCAGATAACCGATACGCCTGTGCAGATCGGAGATCAAACGTCAGGTAACGCGATGTCCCTGCTGAAGATCATGGATCCAAATTTTCAGGAGACCCTTGCAGGCCTGACTTCAGAGCTTTCAAGGCAGTTCCAGACTGGAGAAATCGACCCTTCGCACCCTGTAATGCTGGAGGCTTTTGACAAGATTTTTGTCTCAAAGCGAGGCGGCTTGGTTGGGAAAACTGTTGACGACTCTTTTACAAATCCTATGGCGCAAAAGTACAAAGGGTCAGTGGTCGAGAATGTCAGCACCAACCAAATCACTGCTGATGAGGAGGGAAATCTACGAGCGTCAGTGATTGTTGCTGTGAGAGACCCAGAAACTAACCAAGTAAATTTCTATCCGGCGGACGTGACAGAGAACCGTAATCCTTCTGCTGGACAGGCAAGCACTCCGATCAAGGAAGTCTTTGACGGCGTGGCGTCTCTCAGCGTGTTAAGCCAAGAAGTAAACAGGATTCGCCCGATTGCGGAAAACGCCATGATTAACAATCGTGAGGGCGGAAGACCGAAATACAACGCAGACGTCGCGGCCATGGAAGCCCAGATGAGAGAGGCCAAAGCCGCTGATGTCAGCGGAAATGTCAGGACGTACTTCAAGAACAAGCCCGACAAAGAAATGACTGATGCCGATATTCGGAAGTACGCGGAATCTGCGGTCCTGTACGGATCTGGCCGAGACAATACCGACTACAGGGTGGAACTGAAGAAGTACATAGATCAGGGACGCCAGCCCTTAGAGCGACTTCTGTCGAGAGTGAAGCCTCTGGGAGACGCGCAAATCGTCTTTACGGACGCTGAAATGCTGCGTTTGATTGCTACCACAAACGACAACGGCAGGGCCACCTCGGATACCGAAGAGGAGCTAGTAAGGCTATTGGCAGGTCGCGGTTACGTCGAGGGATCTCGCATGAGAACCAGAAAGGACGTTCGCGAAGACAGGTCACCATCAGGATCTCCAAAGTTCGGCAACCCGTGAGGCCGTAAGAATGCCAAAACCATTTTATATTGGCTCTGATCAACCTAGCTCATTTCAGGAAGAAGACGAAGGCTCAACCCAGTTCATTGCTGGCTTTTCTTCTGGCCTCAAACAGACCCAAGGCCTGCTTGGCGGGGGACTGCCAGCGCTAATTAGCAGCGCTATTGGCGACGATGACGCCACAAACGAGTACCTCGAATACTACAACCAAAAGATGCAAGAGGCCGCAGAGATCGGCGGTGATTTCGAGCGCGTTGAAGATATTGAGGGCGCTGAAGATGCTGTCCAATGGATGACGTACACGCTGGGCCAAGCGTTACCCAGCATCGGCACGGCAGTGCTTGGCGGCGGAGTAACCGGCGGCTTAGTTCAGTATGGCGCGAAGAAGCTCATCAAAGAAAGCGTAGAGCGTGACGTAAAGAAGAAAGCTGGCGAGGCCTTTACGAAGGCGATGGTAAAGAAAGAGCAGAATCGCCGCACCGCAAAGCTAAGAAGGTTCGCAACCGGCACAGGCGCATTTGGCACCTCAGTCGCCATGAACGCTGGCGAGACATTTGCCAACGTATACGAAGAAAGTGGCGGCATAGAAGATCCGGCGCTGGCATTGGGGACAGGTATTGTGGCTGGCGCGCTGGACGCCCTTGCGCCAATGTCAATCTTGAAAAAAGTCCTCCCAGACGAGGCCTTCAATCCCTTCAAAGAGTTAATGGCAGACAGGCTTTTGCGCAACAAAGGCCTAGTTAAAAGAACCTTCATCGAGGGCGTAAGAACAGGCGGCATTGAGGGCGCAACAGAAGCCGCGCAGGAGCTGCTTCAGGCTACCGCAGTGGGTATGTTTAATGACCCACAGGGTGGCTATAAGACTTACGGAGAGTCTTTCTTCGACGCCCTTAATAACCCCACAGAGCAGCAGAGATCACAGTATCTAAACGCTTTCGCGGCGGGCCTTGTTGGCGGTGGCGGCATGGGCGGCATCAGCGGAGCTTTCTACAAGCCTAGATCTGCACCAGAGATTCAGGAGCAGGATCCGCAGCAAAGTGGTATGCCTGACGCGGAAGGCAATATGCCTGTCGATACCCCGCAATCTGAGGAGCTTGAGGCTCAGCAAGCAGGCTTCGACTCTTACGCTGACTACCTAGACGCCTACGAAGGCATGGCGACCATGAATCGCACGGTCTCCATTGAGGCCGTTCAGAACATCATCCCAGATCAGTTCTACATGGGCCAAGATCTGACTCCAGAGCAGGACGCTCAGTATGGTGAGGAGGCGGATCGGCTTGGAAGGGAGTTCAATCCCCAGCTCAAGAACCTTGTTGGACAGGTCGTAAGTCAAGGTGATGCAGAAGGCGTTCTCAGGCAGGACGAGGACGGCAAATTCTTTGTTCGTGACTTTGCCACCGGAGAGAAGGTAACGATCAAGTCCAGAGGCGAGGCTGGAGAACAGCGCGCTCAGGATATCGGCGTTGAGCGTCAGGACAATCGAGTCGAAATGGAGCGCGACTCACGGGTCCGCTTCAATGCAGAAGACCAAACCTTTACGTCACCCGATAGGGGCGACAAGCCATTCCGATATATCCGCACGAATTATGACCAAAACGGTGACGTTGAATCAGTAACAGCCGAGGTAGCAGAAGGCTCGACTGCGGGTGAAGAGCGCGTATTTAAAAAGCGCATGGCTCAGCAGATTGATGCCGCCCGCCTTCAGGCAGAGGGCGCTACCGCGCTTCAAGAGACTAGAGACGCATTGGCTCAATCGCCCACACAGCGGGACATTGAGGGCAACCTCGCCGACAGAGCGCAAGAAGGACAGCCAGAGGTTATACGGCCAACCGCATTTACACCCCAGCAGGACGTGCCACCGCCCCCAGCGCCTGCTGTCATGACTGACATGGCAGATGTTGATATTGCTGACCGCGTTGCAACTTCTATTGCGAGCGCAATCGGTGACGCTATCCGCACAATTACGAACCCGCAGGCTCCTCCACAGACCCAAGCTCAGCCTCAACAGCAGGTCGGAGAACAGACCCAGCCCCAACCCCAACCCCAGCCAGATGATGGCCGGATGGGTGCCGCAGACGTGCGCAATATGCTGGACGACAGGATGGGATCTGCCGACGTTCAGGGTATGTTGCAGGACGATGATCGGATGGGTGCATCTGACGTCCAGAATATGCTGGACGAGAGGATGGGTGCTTCTGACGTTCAAGGAATGCTAGAGGCTGACGACAGGATGGGTGCCCAAGATGTGCGCACCATGCTGGAAGACGACACTCCAATGATGCGCCGAGACTCAGCGCCTAGAGGAGCGACTCGAAGGCCTGTCGTTACTGACGAAGAACTCAATACGGTTATTGACAGGGTCGTCGGTGGGAACCAAGAAACCCGTGACCTCATCAACGTCGTCGATAGGTTCGACCAGCTTCCGACGGAGCTTCAGGATTTTGTGCGCGAGCAGGGATCCGATGGATCTGATATTGATGCGATAAGCCATAGGAACCAAATCTACATTGTCAAAAGCCGCATGAAAAGCGCTTCTCGACTGGAGCGAGCGCTACTTCATGAAGGTACTCACGGCGGCATCAATCAGATGTTCTCAGACGTAAGCGTTTCAAAAGCACTGAACGCCATGTTTGAGGCAATGGGTGGGCAGAAAGGATTCGATCGAATCGTTGATGAGCTTGGTATTCGTGAACGCCTGAAGACTTACGAAGAAACCTACAACCAGCCTCGCTACAGCAAAGAAACCAGAAACTACGTCATGGTCAGCGAAATGCTGGCCTATACGGGCGAGCAGGGTGGCAAGACTCTAAAGTCTCGCATTCGAGAGGTAATCGGCGCTATCCGCAACTGGCTGCGAAGCAATGGGTTCGCAAGGCTGTCCACCATGCGGGCCAGCGACATTGCCTTCATTGCCAAGAATGCTCGCGAAGATTACTTCATGAACAATCAGGCTCGTCAGGATGGTCAGCCTATGCTCAGCCGCGTCCGCGACAGGGCAATGCGGGATGAGTTGGGTCTGTACAGCAACGCCGAGCAAACCCTGCTTGATGAGGGTGACAAGATCTTCAAGCCGTCAAAGAAGAATCCAGAGGGCAAAGTAAAAGGCGACCAGATCCTGTCTTTTCTGAAGGCTAGAGGGCTGAAGAAAGAGGAAGCTCGATACAGCAAGCTGGAGCAGTTCCTCACTGACCCAACTGACATGAACGACGTGTTCACAGACGACATTGTTAAGACGATCTTCGTCAGCAGAGTTCACGCAAAGGTTGAGCCTAACTCTCGTAACGAGGACGGCGAGATTGATGTAGCTAAAAAGGCCGCAAATCTAAGAAAAGTCATCTCTGACTATTTCAAGAACCGATCCCCAGACGATAACAGGACAAACCTTTCTCCTGCGGCAATCGCAGAATTGGACAACGCCCCAAGCGACGTCCTTCGTATGTTAGACATCAATCAAACCCTCAAGGGTCTGGACGTCAGTCAGCTTGCTGAGATGGCTGGTGGGCCAGCAGATCGCTTTACTCGCGAGGAAGTAATCGACTTCCTTCAGGACAGAGCGCCTGACCTCGAAGAGACTGTAGAGGTTGGGTTTGGCGAAGACTCGGGAGACTCCTCAGTTGAATTTAGTGAGCCTCAAGTCCTTGATGAGACCGATTACTACGAATACATGTGGGAAAACATTGATGATGAGATGCGCAATAACTCATGGGATTTCAGTTCTCAGGCAGTTTTAAACAGGCTGATTAAAACCGAGACGGAAGACTTTACAAGTTGGGCGCGGTCGGTATTTGCTGGTGACTCTCTAGGTCTTGAGCCTGAAAAGCGAAGCCAAATAAACCCCGAAAACGTCCAAGACATTATCGATGTTTTCGAGGAAAACGATGCAGACCTTTACGCCGCATTGAAGGAAGGCGGGTTTGCAGAAAAGTTAAACGACCTTGCTTGGGACGAAGCAAGAGAAGCGTACTTGGAAGATCCAGAGTATTACTACACCGTTTACGCTAATGGCGAAGAAATTGGATATTTTTCCGGAAACGATGAGCGCGGCTTCTACGGGAATGCGACTCGCGGAAGAAACGTAATTGAGGAGGAGTACGACCTCGACGAAGTGCGAATACAATGGAACGACTACGCTATTGAGCAGGGTCTACTCGATCAAGGAAGCGGAGATACGAGGTTCTTTGGTTATCTCAAAATAGACCGAGACGACATTATCGAGTACCGCGAGAAGGTAGTCACCCTCGGCACCAATATGCTTTCTCCCGTCAAAAAGTTTACGGGCGGGCACTTCTCCCAAAACAACACTCTGTACCACGTACTTATGACCGAGCGCGACACAGCATTCGGTAGCGCCCTTGCGATTGAAGAGCTTCAGTCTGACTGGCACAGCGCCATCCGAAAAGCTGGGGGTCCGTTCGACACCGAGAGAGCCGATCAAAAAGCGATAGAGTCTGAGCGCCTTGGTCAACAAGCTCGGGCAAAGATGCAGGAGTTGCAGGACTTAGAAACAGAGATTATTCAAGATGTAGGAAAAGAATTTATTGACGGCGACCCAGTTATTGGGGTTCTTGACGAAATCTCTTTTTTCGACGCTGTTGTCAACAAAGTCCTTACGGAAAGGGGCCGAAGTCAATTTCTATTTAATATAGCATCGGCTCGATATAACGAGGGATACCGTCAGACATTTAGCCGCCAAAAAGACTTAGCTATTGAGCGGCTTGCCGCTATTAACAATGATGGTGAGAAAGGCCCGCTGTATAATCCTGAGTTCGGGACCAGAGAAGAGGCGCTGTTAGAACTTGACAGACTTCAGCCGAGGATAATAGCTCGATACATATCAAATTTTGAGAGCATTTATGGTTTTGCGCCCAACAACAGAGACATATTTTTAGACGAGTCAGTAATAAGATTGCGCGAAAAGCACCGCAAGCTAAGACGGCTACGGCGCGATCAGGGCGATCTTGCAAACGAATCGAACAGGGCTTACGGCCTTAGCCAAAGCCTAAGAACCGCTCCCCCAGATTCCCCATTCCGCAACGACCAGTACCTAGATCTGGCTGCAAAGGGAGTCATCCGTGACGCTGTCATGGAGGACAAGGACGTAATCGCGTTCTCAAAAGGCAGTCGCGTCGAGAACCGATGGAGCGAGAATTACGACTACGACGCCATCTATGACAAGAAGCTGAAGAAAATCTTTGACAAGCTGATGGGCGTCCCCGCTCAGCAGATGAACTCTGTAAACGAGAGGATGTCTAGCTCAGAGGGCAACGACAGAGGCTTTTGGGTTTACGAGATCAGTGACGAACTGCGCGAGCAGGTCAAAGCAGACGGAATGCCCATGTTCCGCCGCATCACCAACCAGACCAATACCCATGAGGAGGCCGCAAACAAAGGCGAACTTCTCAACGGCCAGCCTGCCAATAACGAGTTCACGCTTCACGATGAGACCCGTGGCGAGCTTTGGCTCAGAACAATTCAAGATAAGTATCTTCCGCTCAAGAAGTTTGAAGAGGCGGCGGCTAAGTTTCTTGGGCTGAAAGAGCTGCCAGATGAACTTAGCGGATACGTTGGCGAAACTCTCCACTCCGGCAAGCAAAAAAGGGACATGGATGACCTTGAGAGAGACTTCATTGCGCCCCTTGCGGAGGTCATGAGGGAGAACGAGATAGATGTAGACGACCTTGGCCTCTACCTCATCGCAAGACACGCTGAAGAGCGCAACAATTACATCGCCGAAATCAACCCAGAGATGCCAGAAGGCGGCTCCGGTATGTCCACGGAAGATGCCAAGCGACTGATAGGCGAGATGGAAAATGCGGCTATGAATCAGGCCGCGCAAATTGTCTACGATATGCTCGCGGCAAATCGCAAACGCATGAAAGACTTCGGGCTGGTTGACGAAGACACGGTTGATGCGTGGCAGGATCGATACCAGTTCTACGTTCCGCTCAAAGGATTTGCGACATCCAAGGATGGAGAGACGTACATTCCCCCGAGAGGGAATCTACCGAAAGGATTCAACCTGTCAGGCAAAGAGGTGTTCAAGGCGCTGGGCAGGCAGTCTCAGTCAGAAAACCCCGTCCTGTTTGCTATTGCGGACTCAGAGCAAAAGATCGTCAGGTCTCGAAGGGCTGAGCCTGCTCGTCAGTTCTTGGCTCTGGCAGACGAGCTGTCAGGAGCTGGAAGCGACCAGCTAACCGTCTATCGCCCTGAAGATGCGTACCCGATGAACCCCAGAGCAACTGACGCTAGGGGCAACGTAATTCAGCAGCGCATGAAGGCTCCTGATATGCGCATCGCCAAGCGACAAAACGGCGATCCTAGATTCCTGACAGTCAAAGAGGACGGCTACGAAGTCTTCATCGAAATCAAGAATGACGCGCTGAACAGGGTGATGCAGCAGCTCGACGCAGACGATATGTCATCGGCGAACGGCTTGATGAAGTCGCTGACAGACAAGATGCGCACGTTCCAGAACTTCCGCAGGAATATGCTGATTAACTGGAACCCAAGCTGGTTCGTGATCAACCCGTTCCGCGATTTGCAGACTGGCCTGATGTACAACCTTGCAGAAGAGAGCAAGGCAGGAGGACTGACTGAGGGCGAAAACCTGACGAGTGAAATTCTGCGCCGGTACGCACCTGCAACTGCGGCGTACTGGAAGAACATCAGGGGCGGTAAAGCGGACAACGAGTACGACGACTACTACGACGAGTACACGAAGGCCGGTGCCCCGACTGGACTTACTCTGACAAAGGATATCGAAGAGCAAAGAGACGCTCTGTACGCAATGGTCACGGATGGGCCTCTTACCGCTAAAGGCAAACGCGGACTGCGCTTCATAGAAGACCTTAATACGGCATCAGAGAATGCAATTCGATTTGCTACTTACGTCTCTGCCAGAGAGTCGGGTGTATCGGTGCAGAAGTCCGCAAACCTTGCGAAGAACCTCACGGTCAACTTTAACCGCAAGGGCGAAATCTCTGACGGCCTCAACCTGTTCTACTTGTTCTTCAATGCGGCAGTGCAGGGTACGGCTAACATCGCTCAAGCCATGTCAGGCAGGACTGCTGACGGTAACCTCACAAAGGCTCAGATCGGCGCGGCGAGCATTACGCTCATCTCGTACATGGTCACGGAGTACAACCTCAACGCCGCTGACGAAGATGAGGACGGTGAGTCTCTCTACAACGATCTGTCCGACTACGACCATCTGATGTCATGGAACATCGTGCTCGGAGACGGCAAGTCGTTCTTTCAGATTCCGATGCCTTACGGGTACGGCTTCTTCCATACGTTAGGAAGGGTGGGTGCGGAATACCTGAATGACATCAAAGATGAGGCTGATGTTGCCGCAGAAATCACTGCATCATTTGCTCACCATATGCTCCCGCCGCCTCTGGCGTTTGTTGGCACAGCAGCGCGAGCAGATGACTTTGGCGAGGTCGCTGCGCTAGCTGCTGGGTCTCTGGCCCCGACCATCACTGAGCCTGTGGTTGCTTTCGCAACAAACAGAAACTTCTTTGGCGCTCCAATCTACATAGAAGACAACCCGCTGATTAAGCCGCCAACACCAGACTCGAACAGGTCGAAAAGGTCTACTGGCGAGCACTACAAGTTTGTCGCGGAGCTGCTGAACGAAGTTACTGGGGGGTCTGAGTACCGATCTGGATGGGCAGACCTGTCGCCAGATGGAATGCAGTACGTGCAAGAGTATCTCTTCGGAGGCCTTGGTCGATTCATCAATAGATCAGTTGATCTCTACGCGAAGGCGGTTAGTCCTGAGAATGAAGAAATCACTTTGTCCAACGTGCCTATCGCTCGGTACTTCCATGGAGAGCCGTCTGATTATTCAGACAAGCTGGATTACTACAGCTACATAGACTCAGCCACGCAGGTCTTTAAGGAGGCCAAGGAGACGACAGGCAAGGAGCGCCTTGATTTCATGCGCGAGTTTGGCTCGGTGGCTAGGCTTGAGCCTCTGTACAAGGAAACGCAGAAGCAACTGCGCAAGCTTAGACAGCAGAAGAAGCAGATTGAAAAGACCCAGAAGGATCCCGTCAAGGCTTACGATCAAGTCCAAAAAATCGAAGCCGAAATGCAAAGGCTGTTCGACCAATTCAATAAGCGCTACCGCGAAGCGACGAAGTAATCATGGACCCGCTCAGCATGGTCGCCATGGCTAGCACCGCATTCAAGATGGTGGAGGGCATGGTCGCTCGCGGGTCTGAGATCGAGCACGTCGCTCAGAAGCTAGGTCAATGGTTCACGATTGTCAGCGATATCAAGCAGGCAGAGGAGGAGGCTGAAAATCCTCCGCTGTTCAAGAAAGTATTCGATGGGGCTAGCGTAGAAGAGCAGGCGCTGAACGCTGTAATCGCTAAGAAGAAAGTCGAGGAGCAAGAGAAGCAGATCCGAGAACTGATCACTTGGGCGTATGGCGTCGAGACCTATCGCGAAATGATGCAGATGCGCAAAGACATCAGAGCCAAGCGCGAGCGGATTATCTATCGCAGAAGAAAGGCAAAGCAGCGAAGGCTCGACATCGCGTTCATCTTAACGGGCCTAATCGTCTCGGGAGGAATCATCTGGGGGACAGTTGCTTTTATCCAAGGAGCAAGCCAATGACCAAGAAAGCAAAGGGGAAACGCAGAAAGACTGCGAAGAGGAGCAAGTAATGTTCAAGCCATGCGCAGGTTGCAAGACGAAGATGAAGTGCAAGAAGGCGGGCAAGTGCCTTGGAAAGATGAAAGCCAAACCCAGACGTAGGAAGTGAGATGCACAAGCCATCATGTAAGGGCAAGCGGATGAAGGGCAAGAAGAAAGCGGCCCCCAAGAAGAAGGCCGCGAAGAAGTATTAACGCCAGTCTCTGTCGAGAAACTCGCCAAGCGTGATGTCCAGCTTGTCGATCTCGGCGTTGAACTTCCACAGGTCCGTGAGGTAGACAGTCGTACCTGCCTCGTCAGTCTGCTTGAAGTAGTGGTCATGGATCTTCCGCGCCCACTCCTCCTCGTTCATGAGGTACTTCACCTTGCGGTGTACGGGTATCTTGCGGATGCGGTTAGGTGTATCATCGCCTGCTGGCATGGGTCTTTCCTCCAGATTGTTCCTATGCCTCTGCCGGTGTGGAGGTGGTGCTCCCACCGGCTCCTTTCTCACACGTCACAATGCGCGTGATGTGATCATTGTATCAAACGTACTTTTCCGAAATCCTATTTTCCTTGGATTGCAGGCCTGAAAACCGCATAAACACTGGGCCTTGCACCTCAAAAACAGGGATTTGGTGAGGCTGTAGCCCGCATAAATTGGTCAAAAAAATGGCTAATTTCCGCCATAGACATCGCTAAGTAATTGATTTATGGGTGTGAAAATTACCACAAAATATTTTTGGGGCGGAAAAATGTGAATCACCGAAACCCGCTTTGACCTGTCCATTTGGCTGTATAATAGAAGCCGTGATGGTGTTCTCAGAAGGAGGTCAAAATGGATCTCAATGGGGAAGTAACATCGCTGTCGGACAGCCCCTGCAATGGGTGGTGTTCCGCAACGATCTTTGGTGACGTGGTGTGTAAGGGGTGTGGTCGCACTCAGGAGGAGATCTCCGAG
>Ga0181591_10000736_pt1 | contig 26998 bp, 46 predicted proteins | sample 071ome_33_FD_133757 | JGI IMG/M metagenome (GOLD analysis project Ga0181591, IMG submission 133757) | Coastal salt marsh microbial communities from the Groves Creek Marsh, Skidaway Island, Georgia - 071412AT metaG (megahit assembly) | ecosystem: Environmental > Aquatic > Marine > Intertidal...
CCTTTAATTGTTTTTTCTTTTTTTAGGAATTTTTTAACAGCAAAAAGAACTTCTGCTGACTTGCTACTAGGATGTTTGTTAACTTTTTTTTCCAATAAATCTAAAACTCTTTTAAAACGCGGGTTAGCTTCCCACCTATAACCATGAAGTAAATTAAGTGAGTGACCTGTTTTTACGTTAGAGTTTATTAATTCTATTTCTTTTAGTCCGCTATATTCCTTAAGACTTATGTAGTTATCTGGACGTTTAATCTTTTCTTCCTTTTCTGACAACAATATTAAACAACGCATTTGCTACTGCGTTGGTGTATTTTTTCTGGAGTTTACGTCTCCATATAAGTGGCTCTGTTTTCTTTTTTGGCCAATTCCTTCCCAACTCTATTAAGCACGATGCTATTCCAAGACTGTTGGTGTAATTGATCATCATTCCTTTTGGCCTACCATTCCTAGTCCAAAAGTAAAGCCCTCTTTTTTTGTTTAACTCTTTCTTTAATCGCAAGCACAATGCTTTTGATTTTTTTGATTTATTATTTCTTGGGGTTAAAAGTACATTGCCTCTCATGTGTATGTCTATAAAATGAGTTGGCCTGTACTTTAAAATAAGTTTTCTAATCGCTTTGCTTTCTGGCTGTGTAAACTTTTGCTTTGCAAAGTCTCTGTTCAAATCTTTTCTGTTAAAGTTTGTTCTCCAGCTTCGATTTTTACCATCGGGATTTACAACCGGAACAATCACAAAGTCTCCTTCAAAGCAAGAAGAGTGCTGCAGCTTCCATATAAAGCTGAGCACGGCACTTTGGAGCCCCTGCTCTACTCCATGTATGTTTCCTGTAATTAAAGTCCTTCTAGAGGTCTTTCCGCGCTTGTATCTATAAGCGTAGACAGGAAGCTCTTTAACGCTTCTTCCTATTAAAATCTTTTTTCTTTTAGAGTCTTTTATAGAATCTATAAAGCTAATTGATTTTTTGTAAGAAGTATATGTTTTAACTGGTATCGTCGGCGGATTCACTACCGGGGGTAAACAAATCATTTTCTTTTATGTTTTTTTATAATATATTTAGTATATGTTTTAGAGATAAACTCTAAAAACTTAACACCAGTAATTATTTCTAAAAGATGGTTTGCCTTTAATAGCTAGGAGGCCAAAAGGACTTTTTACTACGTTAAAATTAATTCTTCTTAGCAAAACCCATATAGCTTCAAAGGTAAATATACTTATATGACCGTTTCTTGGGGCAATGTACCAACTGACCAATTGTTCTGGATCTGGTACGTTTTGGTGCAGCATTGTAGAAAACAAAATCATACTATTTTCTTTTGTATGTTTGTCTAGCTTTTTTAAAACTTCTTCTAAGTCGTGACAATGCTCAAACACTTCTATAGATAAAACAAAGTCAAATTTTTTATTTGGTTTTATATCTTTTACATCACTCCTAAAAGGATCGTACGAAGTAACGTTAAACCCTTTCTCAATTAAAGCTTTTCCAAAACTACCCGGATTTCCTCCGCTTCCAAAGTCCAGTATACTTATATTTTCTTCTGAACCTTTGAGATGATGAGCTATTTCAAGTCCAGATTCGTAGCCAAGATCTCTTCCCTCAGTTCCAGGAATTACACCATCTGCCTTACAGTAATCTGCATTGTATATTTTTGCTTTAAAATCTTCTGGAGACCAGTCATCGCATAGAGTTGTAAATATAAAACCACAGCTCTCGCATCTTCTATAAGTTACTTCTACTGGGCTTTCTTCAAAAACTTTAACACCATGTCTGTCTTGGCAGCTTTTACTAAAGTTTACGTTTCCTAGAATTTTAGTAGATCTTCCACAGCATTTACACTTCATTTTTTTTAATTCTCTTTATTAACATTTCCAAACAGTGTACCGCTTTTTTTAAATCTTCTACACCGTTTTTTCTTTTGTATCTTGTCAAATATTTCAGAGCATTTGCTGCTAAAAAGTTTTCAGCTGCTTCTTCTCCAAAGTGTTGAGCAAAATAAGTAATTGGATCTACTCCCCCGTCAACAGGGGAGTAGTGATTTGGTCTTTTTGGATCTTCCAATTTTTTTAACTACTCTCAAAAAAATATTCTTTATAGTCTCTACCTTGACGTGGACTCCATGTAATAGGGTTTATTTCTGGTGTAATTTTTTTTGTAACACCTATTACCAATTTTTGAATTCCAGGTTCTTTTAAAGTGCTGTTAATCTGAGCAATCATAGAAGGTGTTCTAAAAAAACTTTCTAATTTTTTTCCCTCAACATTAACATCAATATTGTTTCCTAGGTTGTCTAGCTGAATGTAAATGTTTAACTGCCTGTCTTTTGCGTTGTAAACTTCACTTACTGGGCATCCAAACTTTTGTTTTAACAATGCTTTTAATGTTTCTTTGCACATAAAAGCCTAGCCTCTATTTGTTTTAAAGTAGCTAAAAACAATTTTATTTACTGGTAGCTCTAACTCTTCTGCAGTTTTCCAAACAGCTTCTTTTACAACTTCCCAATTGCATGTAGGAACTAAAGTTACTAAAAGCTCACCATTTTTTTCTCTTACGCTTATAAGATCTCTCATTGGGTCGACTTTATCTACTAGTGTTTCAATTTTACTTTTCATTATTTTTTTCCTGTTTTTACCAATAAACTTTTAGCAAAACATCTTCTGTTAAGGCTAAATTGTCTATTGCATCTATAAGTTTTTTGTGATTTTCTTGACAACTATCTAAAGTTCCATAGTTACCATTTCCAATGTTTATTCTTTGAAAGAGTTTGTAGTCATGCCAAATAGAGTTACATCCACCTTTAAAAAATTCTGGATTATTTTCTTTTAAATATTTTTCTAATTCATTGATTTCTATATATTTTATAGTTTTTGTTTTTATCATTTTTAACCAATACTCTTTTTAAACTTAACGTGTCTTCTAAATTTTTAAATACAAACTGTATTTCTCTTTACAAGGAGGTAGCCTCTTCAAACTCTTCTTCTGTTTCAAAATCTTCTTGTTCCAACAAAGTGTAGGTAAATAAGTTACCATGTTTTTTTGAGTGTTCTTTGCAAAGTTTCATGAAAAATTTAAATTCATGTAATTTTTTAAACACCTGACATCCAGCCGACCACCTTCCGACTACAGTAGACTCACCTCTTAAGGTAGACCTATGAATGTTAATTCCAAATCTACCCTCATCGTCGCCGTCATAGTCATCGTAGTCTACATCTCTCCACTCATCTTTGTTGTTGTCTCTATAAACCCTTACTGGCCCGTTTCTTTGACACAGTGCTTTGTACCCCCTTGGAGGCTTACCTAAGTGCCAGTCTATTTTGTAAACATCTACGTATTGATCTGGAACAAGAAAGGCTGTGCCAGTTTTTTTCATTGGATTTTTAGCCCAGTACTCTCCTGGATCTACAGTAAATTGAAAAGCGTGGCGAATTAAATCTCCATTTTTGTCTTTGTAAAGGACAAAAAGGATGTCATCAAACTCATTAAGTCTTTCTTCAAAACTTCTTATACCAATAATGTTTAGTTGGTATGGTTTGTCGTACCATATATAGCCCAGTTCATCTAACACTTCTTTGATTTTTGCTGGACTGTAATTCATCATGTGATTAAAGTATTTGCTCATAGTTTAGCTCGTGCATAATAAATTATCTCATCAGAGCAAACCCCAATACATTGTGAGGTATCTTCTTTTGCAATCTCTGGCATGACAGCTATAGATTTTTCTATTGGCTGGCGTCCAACGTGCGCCCAAACATATCCTTTTGAAGTAAGAGTAACTCTATCACTTTCATGCCAAAAACAATGTAGATTTAATTCAATCATTTTGTTTAAAGCTGGTATATTTTTAGCGTGACACCATAGTTTGTCTTTGTTTTCAGTTAGAAACTTTCTAGAAATTACTTGCTTTGGTTTGTCGTGACCAACACAAAACATCCCATCAATAAACCAGACATCTATTTCTACGTTAAAACCTGCAGAAATAGCTTCTTGAATGTATTCTTTAGTGTTCTCTCTTGATGGATTTTTTCCAGCGAGGTTTCCTCTGTGAGATATTAGAATCATTTTTTCCAACAGAATCCTATTCCATTATCTTCTGGTGACAAGTTACCCGTTGTTTCCCATTTATCTGTATTTAGATTTTCAAAGAAGTAGAAAGGCCCTGGATGTCTAGTTACGTCATGAAATCCTACAATGCCTCCTTCCGACAAAAGTTCTGTGTACCTCCAATCGTCAATAACTTGATTGATACTGTGCCATCCGTCGATGAATATGAAGTCAAATTTTTCAACTCCTTTACTTTTTGCAAAGTTTATTACATCTTGAAAGTTTGATGAATTGACTTTCATTGTATGAATATTTTTTTCTTCGTTGTTTAAGAAACTTTTATCTTGAATATCAATTCCAATGTAGACAGTGTCATCATTTTTGTTGTTTAGAAATGAATAGGTAGAAGATCTATCATTGTTTCTGCAAACTCCTATTTCCAGAATTGCTTCACAATTATCTTTAATTTTCATAAAGTGTTTTGTCAACTCTTCTCTGTTTCTGTCACTAAACTCTACTCTTGCACAAGACCCACTTAGTCCCGGAAATTTTCCAGAATGTTGGTCTAGGTCATCTCTTTCGTCAAAAAATCTAATTTCTTTTTTTAGATCATCTAGGTAACTCACTTTACTAAACCCCACTTATTAATTGCCTCTCCATACTCTTGTCCGTATGTTTTGTCTATAGATTGTCTCATTGCCTTGACTCCGCTTTTTGTTCCACCGGGATGTCCATGTAAGGCTCCCCCAACATTTGCCATATAATCTATACCGAATTGTTCTGTAATTGCATTTACTAAACCGGGATGCATTCCACAACTTAGAGCAGGGACGACATTTCTGTTGTGTAGAGTGGCTATAACTCCGCCTAGATCTTGATCTTCTTCCATATATCCTCCCCACATACCAGCGTGAATGGAGTCTACTCCCATTAATCCGGCCAGGTCACAAATTACTTTCCAATCAATACCATAATCATGTAGCTTTTCTGTAAAGACTTTGTCACCGCTTTTTTGGAAGTGAATGAAGAGAGGTAGATCTAAATCTCTAATAGATTTATATACTCCAAGTCCACTCCACACATTGATGTGTACAGAGTTGCCTCCAAGTTCTGATACAAGCTTAGCTCTCTCCAAAGCATGAGGAGCGTCACCGTTGATACATACGGAATAGATTACGTCTTTGTCTTTTAGGTAATCCATAATAAGAGGTACTCTTTCTCTAATTGGACAAATGCTTGGGTTTGCCATAACTTCATCCTCTTTGATGAAATTAATGCCTCCTTCAACCATTTCTTTTACCATTTCAAGTAAGACTTCTGGAGTAACTCCAATTTTTGGTTTTACAATACCTCCAAGAAGAGGTTTGTCAAAAGTTTGCGTAAATTTTCTAAAACCATCTATACCGTATTTTGGTCCTTTAAACATAGAATCTTCTATATGTTTTGGTATTTGTAAATCAACCAATCGACAGCCTGTTATAATTCCAATATCCATTTGGCCACCCATTAGTTGACACAAGAGATGAGAAATACCATCGCCAACCCAGTCGGTATTTGCTATTGGAAATGCAATTTTTACTTCATCTTCGTTTTTTTGTTTTAACACCCACTCTTCATGAATTACTATACAAGAGTGATTTTCAAACAGCTCTTTGGTCTCCCATTTGTTTCTAACGTTTGGGTTTCCAACGCTTTGACCAATAGCTAAAGCCCAAGCTGCCTCTCTCAGGTCTGTTGATGACCTTAATTTGTATGTTGCAATGGTGTATTTTGTTTCATCAACTGCGCTTCTGAAAATATTAAAATTCAATTTTTATTCCTCTACAATATATTTGTCTCCTGGCACTGATGGAGTTTTTACCACAAGAACAGTACAGTCTTCTAAAAAGTGTGGTTTGATCGCTTCCATTTTTTCAATCACAAAAATATCATTTGGATTTAAGATAGTTTCACCTATCTGCATTTTTCCACTTATTAGAACATTAAATTCTTCTGCTAATTTGTGATAGTGTTTTGGCCAGTCTTCACCCTTCTTATGGTGAGCTATTCCTATTTCAAAGTCTTTTGTTTTTAAAATAGTTGGTTCAAAGTTTCCTATAAACCAACCTCTAACAAAATTTTTTAGGTTATAAATTTTCATTTATTTGTTTCTCTATAAAACGATCAAGATCTTCTGGAACGCCAACCGCATGATGTAGCGAGTTTGGTATGTGATAGATTCCTATTTCTTTATTTGGAATAAGCTCATTGTAAGTTGGGGCTACGTAAAACTCTCCTTTGCCCGCTCTAATGTTTTTTTCTATCATTTTCTCTGCTGATTTTACGAAGTCGCTACCATATTTCCAATAATGAATTCCATTTAAAGATATATCGCTAATAACTTCTTTTTCTTTAATTTCTGTTACCAATTCTTTTTCATCTACTTTTGCGTAGCTATTTTTTGGTGTATTCGAGGTGTAGGTCACAACGCACCCATCATAAAGATTTGCTACGTTGTAAAATTTTTCAAAGTTCCAGCTCATAATTTGATCACAGTTAGCAATGATCAAAGGTTCTTTTGTATTAATACTATTCTTTGCCAGAAGACAGCTTGCGGCAGGTCCTTCTGTTAATTTTTGAGTTGTATATATTTTTACATTGTTTACTTTTTGTTTATATTTTACAAGTATTTTTACAGTATCATTTGTATCTTGACCTTCTAAAAGAACAAAAATTAAATTAATTGCAAGTTCTTGGTAGGTTTTTTGAAGTCCATTCATCAAAGAATCTATCGCCCACTCAATCATGGGCTTTCCTAGAATTTCTATTAAATGTTTTGGCTTGTCTCCATATTTACTGCCTTTGAATCTTTGTCCAAGTCCAGCCATTGGAATTAATATGTTAATACTAATTTTCTTGCCCTCTAATAATTTGATTTCCTAAAAGTTCTTCTTTGGAGTATAGACCAATAATGCTTTTGTATTCAACTTTATTATCTCTGTGAGTTTTGTTCATTCTTACAATGCTTTCTGGCAAGCATATGATTTTTGCAAAATCTCTAACGCGAAGACTCCACTCTACATCTTCCATGTCTCCCCAAAGTCTAGATTCATCTAGAGGATGTTTTTTAAAGAATTCTTTTTTTACAATAAAAAATCCACCACTTACATATTGGTGCTTTGTTCTCGACCAGTCTCTGTATAATAAATTTTTGTGACTTCCATAGTTTGGAAGATCCCAAGTAATCCAGTCTAGATAAAATGGTTTGTTTTCATTTGTTTTAATTGGGCAAGATACTATGTCTGCGCTTAAAAAATCTTCTTTGTGTTTTAAAAGATTAGTGTACCAATTATCATCAAATTCGTAGTAATCATGCATTACTACCATATTTTCATATAAACTAAGAGACGCTCCAACATTTTTCTTTTTAGTGATCCAAGGTTTTTCTTTTTGAGTTTCGTCAAAAAAAGCTCTTTTTATAGATATTTTGTCTGATTTAATTCCAAGATCACCCTGACCTCCAATTACAATAACTTCCCAACTCAATCCATCTATATAATTTTTTTCTATTGACTTAATAGTTTTTTGAATGCGATTTAAAGTCTGTGGTTGATCTGTATAGTTTGTAATAATATTAAAGCTAAAATTCATGTTTTTAATAAAATAAAAATAAAAATAAAAAGGCCACTACCCCTTTCGAGATAGTGGCCTTCTTTTTAACCACTATAGGTTTTTTAGACGTTTTTGTAAACTACAATCAAATCATAAGGTACCTTACTTTGAAGAAAGTTTTCAATTTCTTCAAAGTATTTTCTCATTGACTCCATATCGTCTGAGTCTTTTAGTACACAGTGAACAGTTATTAGTTCGTACTTAAGGCTAAAACTTGTGTTTGTAAACCAGGGCAGATGAGACATTGCTTTGCTAATCTGAGCCGCCCAATGAGCTATTTTTGGTAACTTTCTGTTTCTATGTATGTTTGGTAATTCAATAACGTCTAAGTTTTTAGTCATAATACCATTCCGTTTCAGGCTCTTCTGAAAAATCTTCATCATCATAAAGAGCGCTTGTTAGTTCTTTTCTTGGGCCTTTCATTTCTGCCAGCACTTCAAACCTACAAGTACGCATCTTTTGGGAGTTATAATCCCTTGGGATTGCAACAACGTCTTCTGGGTGTACCTTGCAGATAACAAGACGGTCGCCAGAGCTACCAAAAGAATGGTTTGCGTAGTCAAAAGAAGCAACGTGTAGTCCTGGCGCACATGTTTGGTCCATGTCGGAACAAACATCTTCCCTAGGCATAGTAAGTACTCTTCCTACAGAATTGTCCATCGTTCCACTGTGCTTGTCTTTCCAGTCTTTTCGAATTGACCTGTAAGCAATAAAACACCCGTCTTCTGTAATTGGGTGTTCGTTTACTTCAAGACAGTCAAACAACCGTTGCTGACACAAGGCGCTTGGGTTTCTTTGTAGCTTAGTCCAGAACCTCATAAGAGGCTCTGGAGGAAGACCTTCATCTACATACTGTAAAACTTTCTTTTCAATTGCAAGGGGAACGTTTTCGTACTTTCCAGTGTCTTCGTTGTATAGCTTTACAGCGTAACCATCTAGCTTCCAGAGAACTTGACCGCACTCTCCTGTGCCGGTCACTTCAACTCTTGTTGCTAGGTCCAGTGTTTTTAAAAGACCTTCTGCATCTTTTTGCACTGCAAGTCTTGCGACTTCATTAGCATAATCATTGTCTTTTGAAATACTAAAGTCTTGTCCGTCGCTAAAAGTTACCGTGTATGTTTTTGCTCCGCTGTAAAAAGCTAAAATTGTTAATTTACTCATTTGTTTCTCCTAATTAATTTATAGTTTTTCGTAATAATCTACAATGTATTTTGCCAAAATAGATTTAGCGCCTCTTCCGTTTACTGCATTCAAAATCTCAAGCACAACGCTATTGCCTTTTTTAGAAAGAATGTTTTTATTATCATATTCTTTAATTGCGGCCCATTGATTATAAGTCAAACAGTCGTAAGCGCCATTTGCAACCCTTTCTAATTCATCTGGAATATAAACGTATGAGCCGCCTTTCTTAGAAACCAATTTGTCATAAACTTCTTTTATTTTAGTGTTGACATTTGCTTGGTACTCATGCTCTTTTAAAGCACGACCGTTTACGCTGCCATATCCTTCAAATGTAGCTTTTATTCCAGAAAGTAATGCGTATTTTCCTGCAAACTCATAAACAGCTTTTCCTAAAACCGACGCTTGAGCTTGTTTGTGCTCGTTTATTGGGTTTTCTAGGATTTTTTTAATCTCTGGGTATGCAGATAAAAATTCTTTTGTTTTGCCGAATCCAAAAGACAAAGAATACAAAGCTGTTACAGTGTTTTTCTTGTTGTAACTTAAGTCAAAAATTCCAGGCTCAATGGTTGCAGCTTTGTCAAAAGCATCGTTTTCAATTTTATTTAAAGTCTTGTCAAAAATAGGTTTAATTTTTTTAAAGTATGTTTCTTTAAAAAAATCTTTTGGGTTTTGAATGTTTGGAATCTTTTTGATGTACTGTTCGTGTTGAGGTTTGACTCCATATATTACTATATCATCTTTTTTAATAATGTCTTTTTCAAGTCCGCAATAAATCAAAGCAAGATTTATTGCTTTGATTAATCCAAAATAGTGACCAGAGTCCTTTCTGTGTTGGGTTGCTGCTGGCCAATCCTTGTGGTGGTAAGAGCTACGATCTTGTAAAGTAGTCCACATTCCACTCCAGTTTTCTGCAAAATAAGTTTTTGGGTCAAAAAACTCATTGTTTTCACTTTTTTTTGTTTTTACAAAATACCCAACATACTTTTTGTCTTTAGACATTTTTTTAAGCTCTGCAATGGAGTGCCTTTCTGTTTTAAAATCAACGAGGACCCCACTTCGACAGTTTGTAACCCAACTAGCATGGCAACGGTGAGTAGACTCATCTTCAAGATCAATAGGACCATCGGTTACAAAGGTTTCAACCTCAATGACTCTATCGTCACCCTTTCCTGTAATACTTCTTTTTTGTGAGTTATTTCTTTTTACTTTAGTTTTTGGGGCTATAACCGACGCCCGATGAATCACGTCAGTCATTTCATTTAAGACTGGGTTTTCTTTTAAAAATGTTTCCCAAGACTCTTGTTTGTTTGTAAGAATAAACTGAACATATCTATATCCGTTTTGTTCTGCCCATTTATAAATTTCTTGTTTTGTATTTGGAGGAAAAGATTTAGTTTCATAGTCTTGGTAAACATGAAGAGTTTGTCTTTCTTTTACATTGTCTGGAGTTTCGCTTCCCATTTTAGGTAAATTCCAAGTGATTGTCTTGTTACCATTTATTGTTTCAACCCAATCTGAACTAGCATTAATTCCCCCATATGAGTAAAAAAGTTTAGCTCTGTTTGGGTTTTCTATGTCTTTTGTCTGTGTTCTGTAATTACTGTTAAGTTTGTAGCCATTGCAAACCTTGGAAACATTAATGCCTTTCCATTTAAGGTCTGAAGACATCAATGCATCATAGGTAATTCTGTCAATTCCTTTTAGTTTCTGCCCCCAGTAATTATTTGTACAATTCATTTGAGCGTACTTAGATCTAGAGTAAAAAACATTCAATGCTTCAGTCAAAGATTTTGCAGAAGTGACTTGTGACTGAATATTAGACAAATAGGTTTTTTTAATTTCTCTAAAAATTCTAAGTAGATTATTCTTTGTACGATCTGTATATCTTAGGTCTTCTCTGTTGACTGGAAGATCTACTTGCGAAATATCTAAATCAACATGCATTCCTTCGCTAATTGAATTAATAAAATCTGCTTCTGTTTTTTTCAAACCGCTTGCAATAGCGTTTGTGTCTAGAAGGTAAGGCATTCCACCGACGTTAATTACGCAGTTTTTAGAATTAAACATTCTAGACCCAGCAGCAAAACTGGGAACACAATCTCTAATTGTGTGATATTTTTTCCAGTTTTTACCGCTAACCTCTGGACTTGGAGTTTTAATTAAATTGTCGTCTCCATTAATTCTGTAGTGTTTTTTGTCCCAAAAAAACAAAGTTTCAACAGTCAAAGCACTAAATCTTCTTACATCATCTACACTAATAGGTACTTTTACTTCTAAGCCATTTGGCTCTTCGGTGTCGCTTGTCAAAACAAGTCGACATTCAGAACTATTATCATCTGCAATTGACATCAAATATTGGTATTTTTTACCCTGATAGTAAGAGTTAACCATATAAGAGTCTGTGTAAGAGAATGGAGATTTGCAGCCAACCCCAAAGCCTCCAATAGCCTCATCGGACTGGTCCTTTGTACTTTCTCCAAATGAAGTATAAATTGTTCTAATTTCACTCGGAGATAGGCCTGTCCCGTAGTCCCTAACAATCCAGTTGTTGTTGTTTTTTCTACTTGGAAGGATAACATCAATTTTTTTTGAGGTTCCAGTTTGTTTGTGAATATCTAGTGCGTTTGCCAAAATTTCACGAACAACAGCTCTACTTGGCTCTTTATACATACTGCTTCTTAGTATGTTAATAATCTTGTTTACATTTTTTGAACTAACTGTAAAGTCTATTTTTTCTTGTGCTTGACCTGAAAAAACATTAGAATTTTTTTCTCTTGTTGTTTTCAATTGTTTTTTGTTCCTTTTGCTAGTGTTTTTAAAGTATAAACTACGTTGTAAAAAAATCCAGCTCGATTGTAAGCTTCGTTTTGAGTGCTACGAAAAAATCGAGCCATATCTCCCCAAATTACATTGTGCTCATGAAAGCCAAATTCTATTGCGTTTTTCTCAAAAACTTTTTTTAGCCCTTCTGCTACTCTAAAGTCTGTAACTGGAGAGGGTATTGGGAGAATGTTTTTGTTTTCTACTGCAATAACATCTTCCAAATCTTTGTATGAGTCACATAAAAATAAAGTCAACTCTTTTTGGTCTTTTAGCAGCTGCCTACGCTCTCTTCTATTTACATATGTTACTAGTCTTGGTGTTGTAAAGCCGGTACCTTTGACTCTTTTTGGGAAGTGAGTGCCAAGTCTCACGCTCCAGGGAAGTCCATTTTTCCCAGAAGTAATAACTTCAACTGGAATTTCTAACTCTTCTGCGATATCAAAAGCATCGCCCACATGAGGTTCAAAGTTTTTAAATGCATAGGGCTTTTTTTGTTCTACAGACTTAAAATAATGACAACCGTCTGTAAGAGTGCCGTCTACATCTGTAATAATTTTTTTTAAGTTTAAGATAAGATAGCTTGCAGTCTTACTGGAGTCCCATTCTTTTTCTTCAGTTTCATTGCTTTGTCCCATCGGTTTTTCCTTTCACTTAGTATTTTTACAATGCAGTGCTTAACGTCGTTTCCAACTTCTTTAACAGCCATTTCCAGTCCAGTGCAACAATAGGCAATGTCATCGCCTTTGTCATACTTCTCTTGGTCTACATTTGTTTGTTTTAAAAAGTTTCCTAAAGACTTAGCTCTGTCTACAGCTTGTTTTAGGTCTGGAAATTCTCCCTTCTTTTCTTTGATCAAGTCATTTACTACTCCACCCAAGAGAAGCATAACTGGAAGTTCCATGTTACTGGTATCGCCTAAAATTTTTCTTGCTTTTAGCTCCGCTCTGTTCAATCTATTTCTCCTTTTAGTTTGTGTGCTTTATTTTTCTGTGACTTCTTTTACTGTTAAAAGTCCGTTTTCTGTTTCTGTTTTTATTTTAAGAGTTTTAAACTCTACTCTTCCATCGGCTATACATTTTTTAATAGCTCTTTGGTTTTTATTTAACTGAGATTTGTTTGACTTAACATCAAGTATTACTACTTTTTCTATTTCTTTTTTTGTGCCGTTTTTTAAGTCTTCTAGCCCAACAAAACAAACGTAATCTATTGGGTCTCCTAAGAATTTCATTTCTTTTGAATTATACTTGTCTGTAATCAAAGGCACTAAGTTTTCTAAAGTATTCCCCAGTTTAACAGCCTTAGACTGTTTAACCGCTGACTTTCTGGCTTCTTGAAGCTCTATTTTGTGCTTGCTTGCAAGAGCGCTTATTTCTTTCTTTTTACTTTCTAACTCTAGCTCTATGTTTTTTATTTTATTTTGTAAACCTGGAACATCTTTTTCAAGAACTGTAAAAATTTTTGTTTTTAATTCTTCGATGTTTTCTTTTTCTGTTTTTAACTGTTTTTCAATATTTACAGCTCTGCCTTGAGTTTTTAAAAACAGTCCTACAAAAAACAGTAGTCCGCCTAATAAAACAAAACAGATTGTTGCTAAATATCCAATCATTTTTTAAATAAATGCTTGAATGTAGCCATACAATTTTTTTCCTAAGTAAAAAATTGATCTAATAGTATTTGCAATATTTAATACCAAATTAACTGTTTGTAGCAAAATTATCTTACCTCTGATTCATTAACTAACAATAACTTTGGATCTCTCCTTTCTTCTGCCCAGTAAAAGTTTGAAACACTGCCGTCATCCCACTGAACAGTAACTTTTTTGTGTCTAAAATTGCGGCCTTTAACTTTTGTAACAAGACCCTTTTGTGTTTTTGGTGCATTCCAAACCAATGTGTTTAGCATGGGTTCGCGTAAGTTTCCAAGTTTCATTATAGATCTCCTTTTTTTGTTTTGCAGGAATAAAAATATTTTCCATCTTTGTCCGTAAAAGCTTTAATTTTACAATAGGTTTCTTTGTTTTTGTATTCGTGACTAATCAACACTTGACCTCTTTTTTCAAACAAAACAAGCCCTCCAGCAGCAATTGTTGCAAAAATTACAAAAAACTCAAAAATTCCCACTTTCTCCTCCAAAATTTTTTCTAAAACTGCCCATATAAAGCAATTTTCTTTTGTAAAAAATAATACCCCTCCCACAACCTGTTTGGCTGCAAGAGGGGTATATATAGTATTTGTTTATTTGATTAAATTCTTAATTTCATTTAATTGTTTTTGATATTCATCACGCTCGTTTTTTACTTTTTGAAGAACTTCTCTTGCTGTTTTTAATTGTTCTTTTTTCATTTTCAAGTCAGCATTTAGTTTGTTGTACTTTACTTCTGGAACAATAAAAACTCCGTTTGTTTTTGTTTCCCATCCTCTTAGAACTGCATTTAGGATTTCTTGAATAGCGGCTAGATTTTTATCAAAAGTAGGTTCTTCAAGACTGGAAAGGCGACACAAAGTAGATTCTTTTGGTTCTGCAAAAGAATTTTCATATTCTTCAAAGCTTAAAACTTTAAAATTTGAAACAATACTTTCGTATGGTCCAAAGTCATGCTCTTCTTTTAAAGGAAGTAAGTGTTCATCCAGTACAAAAGTTAAGCTTTGTAGTTTTTTGATTTTTTCCTCCTCTTCCTTGTCTGGACCGTCAGGGATTTTCTTTTTGCAAATCAATACAAGATTTCTGGGTCTTACGCCAGTCATTGAACTTAAGTACAAGTCAGAAAATGTAAAATCGTGATTTGCAACTACAAGAGTGTGCAAGGTTTTGTCATGCTCTTGTAAAAGAGTGCTTAAAATTTCCAAATCAAATCGCCAAACTTTTTCTGAAAATTTAATTTTAAGATCATCTTTCTCAATTTTAAGCAAAAGCCTTTTTACCTGATCAAAAGTTCTGTCCCAGTTGGAAAATTCTTCTTCGTCTAAGTTTCCATCTTTTTTTGAAGATAAAATCAAATCATAGTTCATTTTCATATTCCTTCCATTTAGCAAAAAGTTTGTTTTGTCCTGTTCCTGGATTTTTTGTATGAATACACTCCAAAATCATAGACTCTAGTTTTTTAATTTTTTTATCTTGTTCTTTTTTTTCATTTAGCTTTGCAAAGCTTCTTCTGCTTTCTTCTATTCGACCTTCAAGTTCTGCTGTTTTTTCATTTAGCAAAGAGTTTTCTTTTTTTAGCAAATCAACCTGTTCTTTAAGTTCGGATCGAAAATACTTTTTAATAACCCAGCTGAATACAGTTAAGCCTAGCTTAATTGGAAATACTAAAAAAAAGATTAAAGCACACAGCACTCCAAGATAGGCATAAATTGTAGTCATTTGCTAGTATTCTCCATTTAAGTAACTGTATTTTGAGTTAATGTTTGTTCGCTTCTTTTTTTCTTTTTTTTGTTTCTTTCTTTTAATCTTTTTAACGCATTTGCTCTTGCGTTTCAAGTGCATAAATTCATGGTTTGAAGTTTCTTGAATATCAAGATAGTTTGCTTTTAATTTGTCATGGACTTGGTAGCTGGTTAGCTTGTCATAAACTCGGTCCATAGCTTCTTCTAAAGTGTGTCCATCAAAAACATATACAGTAGCGTCTTTGCTGATTCCAACAACTTTTGTAGTCATTTAAAAACTTTCCTTTTATTTTGCTTGTGAAAAAAAGTCAATAATTTTTTGCGTGTCTTTAGAGTTTAGGGTTCCGCTTTCTTTTAGTGAAGCTTTAATTCCCTCGTGTTTAATGTTGATTTGACGATTTCCTTTAAAGCAGGAAACGGCAAATCTACCATTCTCCTTGCGAATTACTTCAACTTTGTAATTTTTGTTTAGTACCAAAATAGTTTTTTCGTCTTTGTTTAATTTTTTTTCAAAGTTTTCTTTTTTTTGTTTTGGCCTGCGATAACGAACTACTTTAAAGGGACTGTCGTCTATTACAAGTAGTTCTTCTCTTTTGTTGAAAGCGGATTGTTTTAGCTTGAAACGTCTAGCTTGGGTAGGATTTGTTGTAGTGACGATTTGGTAGGTTTCAAGGTTAATATCTTTAAAAAATTCTTTTCCTCGTTTAAGTACATGCATAATGTACTCCTTTCTTTTTTCTGTTGTAAGTTTATTTTTTGGTTCTTAAAATCCAAAAGATTGTTCCTATGGCTCCAGCGGTAATTAGTGAAATAACAGAGCTAATCCAAATAGCCTTTCCTCTTTCAAAGGAAAGGTCTTTTTCCATTTGATCTAGTTTTTTGTCTATTTCTTCTATTTTTTTATTTACCTGCCTTGAGTCTTTTTCTGTTGCAATTCTTAGCTTTTCGATTTCACTTAAAGTTAAAATTGCTTTTTCTATTGTTTGTATTTGTTTTTCTTGTTCTTTTGTTGTTTCCTTCAATTCTTTTAATTCGTCTTGAAGCTTTTCTACATTAAATGTAATTCTAAGCTGCCAGGCTTGAGCTTCTAACTTATCTTCTGCAATAGAGCTGATAAGTTTTTGTTTTGGATCTTTACTCATAGCGCTCACTAATATTAGTATAAAGGTCAAGAACAAGTAAGTTAAAAGTGTCTAGCGAGAATTGAACCCGCATTTCGAAATCTACAGCCTCGTGTTTTTGCCGATTAAACTATAGACACCCGCTTTGCGCCCTTTGGCTGCGAAAGCGGTTAACCTTATTTTAGCATAGAGTTTGCTTAAAAAATTATAAATTAATAAAATATTTTATTCCAATTGCGTGTTGAGCAAAAACGTAAATATAAGTCAAAAAACAAAATATCAGGCTTGCTTGACCGATGATTTTTTGTCTTTTCTTTTTTAATTTTGTTGCTTTGTAAAGAAGGTGGACTCCTCCGATTGTTAAAAACATTTTTATAAAAGCAAATAGAGGAGTATTATAAACTATTGTGTCCATAAGAGGGTTTGCTTCTAAAGCGATTCCGAACTCAAGCCATATAGTTGTTAAAATTACGTCTAAAACACTCAATACAACAATGGCAATTGAAATAATTTTCATTTTATTTGTCGGCTTTTTAAAAAGCCCCTTTTTTTAATTATACTTATAGCATTGAATAATTTTAAATTTTCTTTTTACAGTGTCCCACTCAATACTATATTGTATTTGGTTATTGTTTTCTGACAAGTAGGCGACCACCCAGCTCGCTGCTTCAATTTTTTCTTTGTCAAAATAAACTGGCCTCTTTGGTTTTAGCTTGCCTTTCAAGCTATCTACAACTTTAATTATCTCATTAAAGAAAGAATCTTTTACCAAATTTTTTTCTTGCATTGTGTACTTACCTCTGTTTCCCATTCGGCTGGAGTTTTGGTTTTCCACTTACTCTGTGTTTTAATTGAACTTAAATTATGACTTACACAGTCTTTGTACTGATGGTAGCTTAAGCCTGCGAAAAGCAAAAAAGACAATCCTACAATTCCAACAACTAGCTTCACCCGCTCTTTCAAACTGTTTCTCAAGTTTAAAAATAAAGTTGATGTTGTTAGAATTACCTGGCTCCAAATTCCAACAGGGACATCTTTTAGTTTTCTAATTAAATCTAGCATTTTTTATTTCCTTTTTAGGGGTTTAGTATTAATTTAATTTTTTCTATTTGCTTTTCCAAGCAACTTATTTTTTCTTTTAGTTGCTTGTTTGATTGAAACAAGTGTTTGCTCGAAAGTCGAGCTTGTTCAACTACATCTAGTCCATAAAAATGCTTAACTTTTCCAGTTTTATGGCAAGTTAAAGTAAATGTTTCTTCAAGAGTAATATCGCTAAATTCTTTTTCTGTTAAAAAATCAAGCTCACTTTCTTGCTTTAGCTCACCTTTATAAACCATTCCTTGTGATTCGGGATCAAAGCCTAGTGAAAAGACTGTTTGGTTGTTGTAAACTGCGCCATACAGGTATGCGGTGCTTAAGTCTGCGGAAAACAAGGTTGCATTACTCAAGTCTGCACCTTGCAAATCCGCTAATTTTAAGTCTGCGCCACACAAGTTTGCACCAGAAAGATTTGCACTTTTGAAATTACACTCTGTTAAATCAGCTCGAACCATTATTGCACCAGTTAAGTTTGCTCCAAAAAAATTACTACAATGCATAATAGTGTCGCTAAAATTTAAACCAGAAAGGTCGACTTTAGAAAAGTTTACACTGGCGAGGTTAAACTTTTCTAGAGCATTATGTTGCATAATATAGTCAAGCTCATTTCGTGTTATGACTTGCTCTATTGGAGTTAGAATATGTTTAATAATCCTACCCCCGTGTCCTTCAGCATCTATAACGTTCGGAGGATAAGGTATTTTTTTTAGGGGATTTGATACAACTTGTTTAATTTCAGCCAAACGATTATTGTCTGTCATTTTTCAAACACCTTTTTTTTAAGCTAGCTTAAAAACTAGCTTGCCAAATATATAATTTACAAATAAAAATAAATGATAGGTTGTAAAAATTTTAAGCCCAAATTTAAGGGCCTGTATTCTTGGAACGTTTATAAAATGCTTTCCACTACCTAGTTCTGAAATTTCACTTACTATATAAACAATAATAAATGTATTTAAAAATAAAGCGGTTACTGTTGTTTCCATAAATTTTTACCTAAATTTTGTTTACAAAGTTGTATTTTTCTTTCATTACAGTTTTTAGAAAAACTTTAACTGGATCTACTTCTCCAGAGAGTACCGACTCTGCAATTGCTGGGGAAAAGCCACCAACCAATGCAGTGTTGTCGTCTCCAATGCTTACTGGGCAAGCTCCTTTCTTTCCGTTAACATTCCAAAACACAAGATCAGGAGTTTGATATCCAGCTTCTTCAAATTTACTTTTAATTTTTTCGTAATTAGTAGTTCCTCCACATGAGTCAAACTGCATATCAGAAATAATAAGAATTTTTTTTGGCAAATCATTCTGAAAAAGATTCTTTTTTTGTGCCGTATCTAAAATCAAATCAAAAGTTTTTTGAATATTTGTGTTATAACCCCACTCTGATCGCATCATTTTTGCAACTTTTGCATAAAGAGTTTTTCCAGTTACTTTTTGAAGGCTTGGTTTTTCGCTAAAAGTAATAAAATGGTCTTTAAATGGGCCTTTAAGTTTTTCTGCAAAATAAAGCCCAAGAGAAATCGCAATATCCATTGGCGTAAAGCTTTGTTCTTTAGTACCAAAATTCCACATTTCCATACTGCCAGAAGTATCAACAACACAAATAGTGCTTTCTTCCGCGTCTTTGCAGTAGTCCGGCAGAGCCTTCCACTGCTCTTCTAAAACTTCTCTTTCGCTTCCACTGCTACTTAAAATTTGACTGGTAATATGATATGGAAATAACTGACCAGAGTTAATACTAGCTTCGCCTTTCTTTACTTTAGTAAGAAACTTTTCAAACCTATTTTCTTGGTGTTTTGCAAATGCCTTCCTGTTGCGAAGCATTGCAAGAGAAGGTACTTGTTCAAAGTTGATTTTGTGCCATTTTTTCGAACACATTAGTTGTTCTACGGTTTCAGAAGTATTAGCTAGCATTTTTCTATAAGTTTTTGGATCTAAACCTAAAAGTTTTGCAACTTGCTTGGCTTCTTTTTTTCTGGCGCTCTTTTCTCTAGGCAACCACTTTGCAACAAGTTTCATTTTAGACTCATCTTGAAGTCCAGCTTGAAGCATTGCTTTTAGGGTTGGTCTCAACGATGCATACTTAAGTGCAACCAAAGTGTCATCCCAGCGTCCAATTTCTGGAATTTTAAGCAAAACAAGTTCTGCGAGGTTCATGTCTAAAGATGCCAGCTCTCCAAACAGTGTTTTAAACTGTTCTCTTTCGCCTGCTCCACCACGACAATCTCGAAGCCATAAAAGAGTTCGTGCTGCCAAGACGTCGCTTTCTTCAAATGCCTTTAAAAAAAGCTGACTTACATCACTTCCCCTTGCTCCTGGAGCTGTATAAAAAAAGTCTACAAGCTCTGAAGCAGAACTGATTAATGTTTTTGCTCCATTTTCAGTTTGTCCGTAAATTTCTGTAGTTGCTTCCATCATTCCGTCTAGTAGTTCACTCATTTTCTTTTTCCTTTGTCAGAATTGTTTTAATTTTGAATTGTGCTGTTACAATTCTTTCTTGATTTTTAAATAAAAAAAATCCCCATTTCTAACGAAAAGAAATGGGGATTAATTGCTTTTAATTTATACTTTATACTGGCTTAAACAGGGTAACTTTTCTTTTTTTTCACAATAAAAGTTTTTTTATTTGCTGAAATTACCCTTTTAATCCAAAGCTTAGATTTTTTATACTCTTCTCAACTTTAAGTGTCAAGAACTTTTTCTTTGTCTAGCAAGTAAACTACACAGCTTTCTGGTTCTTGTTTAAATCTATTAATGAATGAAATTGCCCAGAATCCAGATTTCTTGATACCTTTTAAAGTTTTAAATTCAAACCAGATATCCCAACCATTTCTACTGTCCACACATGAAGTGACAGTACCATAGTTTCCTGTTTTTTTTGACCATACCTTGCGACCTACAAGTGTAGGAAAATCATCGTAAGGAATTGACCCTAAAGGTACCACTTCACTCTTCTGCGCTTACTTCTTGAACCGCAGCATCAGACTTAACTTGCTCTACTTTGACCTCTTCCCCTCCAGGCTTGTCACCAGTACAAGCTGGAGCAATAGTAATCATCATCATAAAAACTACAAGTAAAAATAAATTCTTTAGTTTTTTCAATTTAAATATCCTCTTTTGTTAATTGTTGTTCTGGTTTGTGTTTTTCAAATAATTCTAGTATTAATGAAGCTACGTAAAACATGCCCCAACCAAGAGAAAGGCAGTTTACGGAAATCAATAGTAAGTAGCCTTCTTTTTCAAAAATTGTTCTAACTGCATAGTTAATACTGGCCAACATCATGACTACGGAAATTAGCAACATAAGTTTAATTAGTAAACTCAATAGAAACTTGTTCCGTGACTGCATCTCAATATCCCATAAAGTCATTGTACGCATGGACCCCATGCAGCATTCCAATCTCATTTGCCTGCTCTCTTTTCCAATCTTCTTCGAATTGTCTATCCTCTTCTTCGGCAACCTCTTCTGGGGTCGGTGGACGGAAGTACCAACTCCCGTCTTTCATTAGTTTGTCTTCCTTAACCAAATCATCCATGATTGTCGAACATCCCAATGGCGGAATACCAGTTGCTCTAGCCATACCGTTTGCGTTGATTTCGCAGTTCAAAGGCATCTTGGAAACATAAGCGATGATCAATTCTCGGTCGGTAATACGATTTTCATATTTCATAGTTTTTTTATTCCTTTTTTAAGTGGGTAGTTTTGTCAGCCAAGTTCAGAATATGTTGCTTCAATCATTGGAAGGCCAAATCGCTCTTCTAGTTCCCTGCAAAGTTGGAGGCGCTCATCGCCGTCTTCAGGCGCTTCAAAAGTAAGATAGGTCGCATCATACTGGAAACCGCTCAAACCTTGAATATAACCCCCTTTACGCCACTCGTAAGACCTAATTTCACAGTCTTCTTGGAGATGATTCCAAATAAAATTAGTAAACTCCATTTCGAACTCGCTATAAGCTTTGTTGCAAGAAAATTCTCCAAAGCTACTTTCCCAATCCATCCTAGCAGTCTGAGGCTCTTCTCCTTCTTCATACTCTTCTGGATCATAATAATCAAGAAAGTAATTCATATTTTCATCTGTAAACTCGAAACCGATTTTGTGTACTGGATAATATTCCATTTTTTCTCCAATCGTTAAAGTGTAAAGTGTAAGTCCCACTTACAGGATTTGAACCTGCACTCTCTGCAGTTTAGCAGCGCTTTACCTTGGCTCGCTTACTGTCCTTTCGTCGAGGCTTGTTTAAGCTAAAGTGGGATTTTTAGTGAACAGGATAGCTTTTTGTTGTTGTCATACAAGTTAAAATTGCTGAAACTATCCTTTTTCTCATATTTTTCTTTTTTTGTAAATTTTTTTCTTTTGTTTTTTTACTGCAATTAATTTGCAAAACTCAATAAAATATTTTTGATCATAAGAGTTTTTCATTTTATTTAAGTCTTTGTGTATCCATTGCAAGTTTTCTTTTGTGTAAGGCTTTGAACTGTCTATTCTGTCTAAAGAAGCGGTTTTTTTATTATCTCTTCTTGAAGTTCCTAAAGTAATTGGAACACCACTTAAGGCGCATTTATTTTCTTGCTCACAAAGCAAAATAAATGCTTCTTCCTCCTTGATGTTTAACTTAATATTTCTAGTTTTTGAGCTATTTCTAATGCTCCACCAATGAGGTATGTAAAAACCTTCTTTTTTTATTTTTCCTTTTATTTTTTTATTCTTAGCCTTAGTTTTGTATTTAAGAATTTCTTTTCTTATTTTTTTAACTGCCTCAACTGTAGAGGGTTTTAGTTTTATGTCTTTCAAACATTTCAAAGCCTTTCGTTTAAATATGAAACTGTTGCTCTTCCAATCCTTGCACTCCCTATTGGACTCGAACCAATGACACCTGGATTAGAAGTCCAGTGCTCTATCCAACTGAGCTAAGAGAGCTAAAGTTAACAGGTTGATTTTTTATATAAACGATAAAAATTAAAATTGCTGAATTCAACCTTTAATAGGAGTACTGGGATTCGAACCCAGACTTTATGGATTTTAAGTCCACTGCCTCTGCCGTTGGGCTATACTCCCATCTTTTTTTGTAACTTTTGGTATTTAAAACAGGTTTGCTTTTTTGTTTAGCTGTGTCTCTTGTGTAAATTGCTGCAACAAACCTTCAATAGGGCAAGAGGGACTCGAACCCCCAACCAAGGACTTATGAGGTCCCTGCTCTAACCAATTGAGCTATTACCCCGCAAAACGCTTCTTCTTAGAAGCGGGAAACCGCCAACGGCGGTGTAGGTTGCGCCAGCGAAGCGGTGCAACCTGGTTTTGCCTAAATTTTTTAAAATTTATTTACTAGACTTTTCCACTGGCTGAAAAAGTTTAAATACATCTTGAAGGCTTGCTTGTAGTTTAGTAATTTCTTTTTCTACAAACATTTTGCTAAGACTATATTCGGTACCATTAAAGTCATCGCGTAGTTCAACATAAGCGGAAAGTCTATCAAGACGACTGTATTTTTTCAGATCATCTTGACAACGCTCAATGTCTTCTTGTGCGCAGTCCATCAAATGGTCCAAAGACTCTTGAATGGCAGTCGCAAGGTCTGGAAACTTGACTTGAATGTTGTCAATTTCATCCTTTTCGCGCATTGATTCGCAAAGATCAAGAATAACTTCTTTAATTTCGTTGATTTTATATACTGACGTTAAACTTGCCATGTGTTTTCCTTTTTAGGTTTAATAAGATTTTTTATTTCTGTTTGTAACGGCGCTAACAAAAACTTCTGGATCAGGACCCAGTAGCCACGCTAGCTCTTTTCTGGCATATTCTAGTGTGTCAAAACATTCGGACTGTTCTGCACTTACAAAATTTACACAGTCTTGAACATTGCTTATTGCCATTACAATAACTCTTTGAATGTCTGTAGAAGGTTTAGGTTCTTCTTTGTTTCTTTTTGAAAGAAACAATCTATATGCTTCGCCTGTGTCAATTGAGACTGCTACATTTTTTTGTTTTTTATTCATAAAGAGCCTTGTACAGTTTGTCTGAAGATTTTTTAAACCTTGATTCCGCATCAAGTATGTTTGTAAACAAAATAGACAAATTGTTAATTTCATTTTCTAAAATTTTTCTATCTTCATCAATTTCTGCCAGGATTTTTTTAATAGTAGATTTTTTAACGTAAACTTCCCCGTCAATTACGACTTTTTTAATTTCATCACTCATCTTTTCTTTTTCCTCTGGAAGGTTTAGTTTAATAGTTTCTTTAAACATAAGAATATCGCTATCTAAATCAAAATGCTTTTTATAAACATTTCCTTTTTTTGTAAAGTTTTTTAGAACAACGCCACCAAAAGTTGTAAGATAAGTAGAGTCTACTCCACCTTTTGCCTTCTCTGTCAGAGACAGGGTAAGTGGACCTTCTTTTTTGACCAAATGTTCTTTGTTGTTTTCTGAAAGTACTTCTAATGCAATTTCTACAAGTTTTTTGTTACTAAAGCTTTTTAGTTTTTTTCTCATAGAGGGGTAGTGTGCAAGTATTGTTTCAATTTTTACAGGAGAAATATTTTTTAAAAATTCATCTGGGTTGTTTATGTCGTAAAGACTTGTCGATGTGTCTTTTTCGTAAAGAGAAAATAAATAATCGTGTGTTACGTCCGTTTCGTTTTTGTAAATATAGTAACCTTCATTATCTACTTTTCTTACGTGAAACTTTGTATATTTTTCTAATTCATCAATAATTTTTGGTTTTTTCGACATGTTTTATAAATTCCTTTGCTACTTGTTTTTTAAATCCTGGGTTAATTTTTAATACTTCTGGAATTACAAGATTTCTAATTCTATTTCTAGAGCAGAAATTTGGATCATAGTTTGTTTTGTCGTCTGCAATTTTTTCTTTTTTTAAAATATAAAAAGCTGTTTTTTCAAGAGTTCTTTTTTCAAACAAAAGAAAAGGTCTGATGTAGTTTTCTTTTTTTGTATAAATCCATCTAGGTTTTCCTCCATTAAAAGTTCCAAATAAATAGTTTTCTACTTGGTCGTCTAAATGGTGGCAGGTAATTACTGGGGCGTCTTTAAACTTATTTAAAAACTTATACCTTTGTTCTCTCCAATAACATTCTTTGTTTGTTTTTTCCGGTACTGGAGGGCATGACCCTACAAATAATTTTAGGTTAAATTTTTTTGCTATGTTTTTAACTAAGAGCTCATGCTCATCAGAAGTATCTGTTGAATGATTAAAATAAAGCAGGGTGATTTCTCGCCTTCCATTCAAAAGGAAGGCGAGTGCGCCACAAGAATCAACGCCACCACTAAAAGCAAGATAAACTTTTTCTGGGATTGAAGTTGTAAGTCTGTTAAGCTGCATACGCCAACCTTTTGAGTTTGTATATTTTAACAGTCGTAGCTAGGAAGGAGTTTTTCGCCTAGAAGAAGACAATCATATAAAAAGTTCATTCGAGCATAGTCAGATCGAACATCTTTAATACTGTAATCGTGTTTCCAGTACAAAGGCTCGTCGGCAATTGTATCTTGAAGAACAAAGTACATAATTTCAGGAAAATCGTCTGAGTCATTTTCTTCAAACCCATACTTTTTTGCAATTTGCTTCATTTCCTTCAAAATACCTTTCATTTCTGCATAAATTTCAATGTTTTTCATTTGTCTATCCTTTTTTTAAAAAAGCTTTTAAACCACTAAAAAGGAACGTCTTCCAAGTCGCCTCCAAAAATGGACCTAATTTTATCCATTTTTAATTCCATTGCTTCAATCATTTCCTCAAGGTTTCTGTTGTCTTCTTTTAAGTTTTGAATGATTTTTTCTTTTTCTTTAATTTCTCTAACACTTTCTTTTAAAGTAACTCTGTCTGCTCGCACATATTTTACGCCATTAATTTTTACTTCATGTTCTTTCATAGTTTTCTTTTTCTCCTTTGTTTCTTTAGTTTTTTCTACAATCATTGAGGGGTAAAGCTCTTTAATTTTTTCTTTTACAAAGTCAAAGTCACGCGTTTGATCTTCTGTTAGAGTAAAAATACACTCTTTGTCTTCAAGACACCAAAGTTCATCAAAGACTGTTTTGTTGCAGTTATCCAAAGCAAAAGACCAATTGTCTAAGCTTTCATTTTCGGGATTTAAAAAATCGTAATAGTCATCAAATGGAATTGTTGACTCAGGATCTCGGTGTGTAATAAATTTTGTATAATTTTGCAGCCAAAACAAAAGATCTTCAAATGTCATTTTATTTTTTGTCATTTATTTTTTTCCTTTTTTTAAAAGTTTTTTAGTTTTTTTCTTTTTCTTTTAAAGAAAAGAACAAAACGACTCTTTTGTAGCCGTCATTACTGTTTGCAAGAATTATATTCTTTTTTTCTTCTACTTCTTCTTTTGAATAAGTTGGAAGTTTTGGGTAAGAAGTATTTCGCGTTTCTCTCATATAAACTTCAACTGCTTTTTCTTTGTTTTTATATTCAAACCTTCTAAAAGTATTTTCCAAAAAGTTATTAATTGCTACAAAGTAAGTTACAGTTTTAGCTTTATCGTTTTTTTTAGCAAGATTAATGTAACTACTAGAAGTATGAAGATGCAAATCTTCTTGCTTTGTCTTGGTTGTTTTGTCAAACCATTCGTTTGCTGCTGTTTGTTTTTTGTCAGTCATTTTCACACTCCTTTTGTTTTTTAATTTATAGTTTTGATAAAAGAATCTACTTTGTTTTTTAGTTCATTGTATTTTCTTTTCCATTCATCGCTAACAGACTTTAAAACATATTCTTTTCCATCAAGACTTACGCTTTCTGTTGTAGTTTTTTCTGGCTTTAAAAATTGTGGCCAAAATTTGGTAGTAATTTTTTCTAGTTGTTCTAAGTCATTAAGGTTTGTGTAGCAGTAGTTTTTTGAGTTGCCTCTTTTTTCCAAAACTCTCCACTGTCCACCCATGTGATTAGAGATGTAAATTACTCGATTTACTTCAACAAAAAACCCAAATTTATCTTCTGAAAATTTGTAGTTTTTTAAGTTTTTTTCCACCCAATCTTTAATTTCTTTTTTATTTAGCATTTGTTTTCTTTGATTTTTCTATTGATTTTTTTCTCAAGATTTGTGCTCCAATGCTGTGCTTTTGTTTTATTAGATTCTTGAAGTTCCCACTGTTTTTCCATTCGTTTTTTGACCTTGTCCAAAGACTCCATTTTAAATACAACTTTTCCATTTTTAAAAAATGGAACAAAGTTGTTAATGGTTCCACAGTTAAGGTGTACTTTGTTTGTATCTCCCTTGACTGTAGTTTGTCCTGGAATTGAAGCTTTTGACATGTCTGTTTTTGGAATTTTCATAGACTCTTGAGTTCTGCCATCTTCAAATTCTTGGTAGCAAGCTTTTGTTGCAAAACTAATAGAATCTCGACCGCCTTTGTAAAGCAGTCCATTGCCCATTCCAAAAGTAACGTTTTCTACAGAAAAACCTCTCAACATAACCATGTAAAGAATTCTTTCCATTGTTTTAATGTCAATACCGTCACCCTGAATAACACTTGCACCTTCAATTACCCTGTAGCCTTTTTTGTTTACAGTAGTTGGAAAGTGTTTTTCTAGTTCGACTAGAGCATCAATTACACAAACAACTGGGTCTCCAGAGTCTGGACGAACGACAATATGCGTACCTTGTTTTTGTGCTTGTTCTGCAATTTTAGGTACAATTGTTTTTAAAAAGTTGTTGTAGTCATATGTATCTGCTACAAG
>Ga0181591_10000737_pt1 | contig 26996 bp, 24 predicted proteins | sample 071ome_33_FD_133757 | JGI IMG/M metagenome (GOLD analysis project Ga0181591, IMG submission 133757) | Coastal salt marsh microbial communities from the Groves Creek Marsh, Skidaway Island, Georgia - 071412AT metaG (megahit assembly) | ecosystem: Environmental > Aquatic > Marine > Intertidal...
AAGTATTTCGCTAATACCTAATCGCAAAGTAACCTCTTCCATTTTTCGAAGTTGATCGATCAAGTATGTTTGTCTAGCGTTTTCATACTCCTTTGGATATAATTCCTCAGGAATATTGGCAACTGTATAAAGTCTATAAATTCTATCAAATCTAATCTCAGGTTTTTGAGACTTAAACAATTGCTGCGTGATTAATTCTTTACACGTTTTTCGTACGGTATTCCAATCTCTAAATTGTGAATATAATTCCTTAGGCCAGCTAAGGATATTGAACCACCTTAGGATGTTTAGGAAATAATTATCTTTAGATGCCATATGTTTGTTTTTGCGTTATTAATTATATATTACGGTACTCTTTCAATCCTGATTGAAGAATTCGTTTGCCTCGAGCAATTCGATTTTTGATTGTATGGAGAGGCAAATCGTATTTTTCTGAAATATCGTTATATTTCATGTTGTTAACGAGACGATCCTTGATAATTTCGGAATAAAGTGGATCGAGGTTTTCGATAGCTTCGAAGATTGCATTTTCGACTTGTTGAAGTTGTTCTTCCTGTTCTTCCTTAGTTTGAAAATCTTCGTCGTAAAGTTCGTTATTATCCATGCTGTTGTACATGATTTTTTCGGAACCTCGATCGCTTTCGTAATATGAATCGAATACTGAGAATGATGTAGTCGCTTCTCGCTTTTTTCGGCGAAGGAACATAATTGCTTCGTGGTATGCGATTCGATAAATCCAGGTTGAAATGTGATATTCTGGTTTGTATTGTTCGATTTTGTTGTAGACGATAGACATAGTCATTGAGAATAAATCTTCGGCTGCGTCTCGATCTTTTACGATTTGATTAATGTAGTTAAGCAAACCTGGTTTGATTCGGTGATAAAGATCGTTGAAGGTTTTTTCAGATTTTGTTTGTGAAAATTCGAGGCCTAATGTTTTTAGTGTCATAATAGAGCTGTTTTATTTTGTTTTTTAATTATATTACTAATATAATACTTTTTTTCCAAATAAAAAAATTTTTTGAAACTTTTTTTTGGAAAGTTATTAACATTTTTATGTTAACAAGCTCTAGTATGTGAGAGCTGATACGCTAGTGTTACTTTAGATTCCATAATCATTCTTTATTTTCTTTTACCATTTTAATTACTTCTGTTAATGAATCCAAGGATACTGGTGATAGTGACCAAAGTTCGCAATTTGTATTAAATCGATTTTCTTTTGTTAAATCTGATTTGTGTCTACGATCACCACCATGTAAATGAATGGATCCTGAACTTTTTGCTGGCCATGTGACCATTCTCCAAGGAGACAATACTAAATTTCTAGTTTCAATACATTTAATTCCTGTTTCTAATATTTCTATATTTGAAAAGTTATCTTCAAGCGCCAATAACGCCGAATCATAACTTGATGGCATAAAATTGATAACACCATTTAAGTTAAGTAGCATCTGTTCTGCTGTAATGATATCCCATGCAAAATTACCTAAGTGATATACAATATCATTAGGCTTTACTGTAGCATTCCAAAGATTAATCATTTCTAAATTCATTTCCTCGACCGAAGAAAAATCTCTAGATTTTGCTTTGGAACTCCTACCAAAAAATGTATCTGAAGTAAAGTATATCATCGTTTCCAGCGTTTACCTTTTCTATATTCGGCCGGATGTAATCTACACGAATCGGCATGAAAACAGCGTTCAATTCCTCTATCGGTACGAACCGTATATGAATCGCTATCTTTATGTCCAGGATCACCTTTTTTGTGAACTCCTCGTAAATAAAATTTTGATGTGACTTTGAATCCGGCAACCATGACACGTTTGCCTAAATGTTCTTCTTTAAGCTTAGAAGAATCTTTAATATCTACGTATGTTTGATACGTAAAACCGGAAGGAGACTTCCGTTCAACTGTTTCGAAATTTTCTTTTGCCATTAACTAGACCTATATCTTAAAACTATTAATAATTATATGACACCAAATAAAAAAGTTTCAAAAAACTTTTAGAATACTACACCATCACCACCAGTTTTCTTAGAACTAGTAACCGTAAGAGTAGTGCTCTTAAGCGCTGATTTGATAGCGTTCGCAATAGCCTGAGGAGAAACTGCACCTTCTGGTTTTTGTTTAGGACCTGCAGGACTTGGAGTAGGACTTGGTTTACGCTTAATTCCAATACCATCACCATCAAATGGATTAAGATCGAGTTCGAAACCACCACCGGCACCACCACCGCCACCGCCTTGGTTAATCAATTCGGCAATCTTTTCAGCAAATTTCTCTAATCCAGCTTCAATACCTTCGCCAATTTCAGCACCCAATTGCTCTAATCCATTATCTTTACCAAGTACTGCAAGAGAAGCCATTAATGAATCCATCATTTCCAAGTTTCTTGGATCCGTGTTATTTATTGCCGCTGAATATCTTTCCATTCCATCAGCAGTCTTATTCATGCCTTCTGCAATCGTTTGCCAAACGTTAGCTTGTTTTGCAAGCTGTGTTACATTTTTAGTAAACATTGTAAAGTACATTGTCTGCGTCGGCAGAGTTGGATTGTCTTTAGGATTGAATATTCTGCTTATTTCCTCGTGCCATCTTTTGAAAACTCCTACAATATCAGCAGTTACATTGGCTCTTTGCCAGAACATAAACCCTTTAGTTATTTCTATTATAGATTTTTTAATTAGCGGAGCGTTAATGTATACACCTTGCCAATGTGCAGCAAAATCTAATATGCTTGTACCTAATTTAACGAATGTACCTTCTATCATGGCAAAAGTTCTAGGTAAGGATTCATTAGAGTATTCAATAGCCTCGGTTCCACCTTTCCAGAAATTAAACCCAAGGACAAATTTCATTATTACTTTTTGGATTTGTGTAGCACGATCCACCGAAACTTCCCATTCGGCAGCAAAGTTTCTGTATGAATTTAACAAAGGATCAAAGGCATTTGCGATAGAAGTCATACCTACAATTATACCGACCGAAGTTTTCTCGTAATCTATTTCAGCCTCTTCCCATTTCTTTAATCCTTTGGCATAATTCGATATGCCTCGCATAACGTTACTTGCATTTTCTAGGGCAACGTCAATTATTGCTTGATTTTTCGTATAGAATTCTCCAGCATACTTTAATCCACTCATAAGAGTATTAATAATAAGCTTCATATTAAGCCCTGCCATTATGACCTTAGCTGGACTTATATTTGAGACTCCTTTAGGAACTACTTTATTATCTTTAACTGTATACGTGATGAATTGCATATTAGCCATTTTCTGGACACCATCTGCAATTTGGCTTATTGTTTCACCGGCACCAGCCAATGCTGCGATACCTTTAGAGACATAATTATTAGAGAAGAACCATCCACCTTCGTCTTCGGCCTTACCGACTTCTTTAAAGATGTCCATAACTGTACTAACTATACGTCTCATACTTTTAGTAGCATTTTGGAAATCTGAATCGGTCATCGATCTACGCTCAACTTCTTTCAATTCGCCACCATCTTTACCTTCAACGTACTCCCAACGAGAAACTGTGAGATTCGCAAAATCTTGTACAGATTTAGCCAAATCAACCATAATACCTCCTGCACCAGTTAAAGCCTTAACACCTTTAGTAACATATCCACCACTAAACCATCCGCTCGAATCAGCCTCAGCTTTACCGACTTTAGCGAATACTCCAGCCATTACATCGACAATCTTACCCATATTTGCGGTTGCCATATCAAACATAGAAGCATCCATAGGTATTCTTTCAACTTCAACTAATTTAGCATCAGCACCTTCACCTCTAAGTTCATATCTAGAAACTGTTAAGTTAGCAAATGATTGAACCGCTTTAGCAAGGTCTACAAGAATATTACCAGCTCCCATAAGAGCTTTAACACCTCGCTTGACAAGACCACCACCAAATATTGCATCGTAGAAAGGATTTCCACTAGGCTCGCCTTTATCTAATCTACCAACAAGTGCAAATGGTTCCGCAATTGATGTAATAACTTTTGCCATTCCATAAGCAGCTTTATCAAAGTCTGCTTCATTCATTTGTCTTCGATCTACAATTTGTAATTCGCCTTTTTCTTCATTGAACTCATAAATAGGAACAGTTAAATTAGCGAATGCTTGAACACCCTCTGCCAAGCTTACCAATGTACTACCAGCATTTTTAAGTGACATTATACCTAAGTAAATTTGCCACGGTGAAGTATAGATTCCTAATTCTTTTTGTCGTTGAGTATCACCCGGAAGTGAGAAAGCTTTAATAACTGCACCAATCGCAAATTCCATGTTACTAGCATCCTTTTTACCAAAGTTAGCCTTTTTGAATGTAAGTAAGGCCAACGATATTGGTAATAATGCCATACCTGCAAGAATCATAGGAGGTACAGTAATAAATAGTAATGCAGCTCTTGCGGCAGCTTTTGCAGCAAATTTAATCGCTGCTAAAATTCCACCAGGCATAGGACCTCCCAAGAAACCATTAACGATTGCACCGAGTGCACCTGATAACGCATCATCATCTTTCTTGCCTTTCCATCCGGCCTTTTTGAATATCATTAATGACATTGATATCGGAAGTAATGCAGCGGCAGCAACTAACATTGCAGCAGAACCTAGGAAAATTAATGGAGAAGCTAAACCAAGAAGTGCCATTTCTACACCGATCATTCCTACAGTAGCTCCCAATATTCCCACATCTTCCCATTTGACTCCGGCAGCTTTCCATAATAGCATACCAATTGATAAGACTATAATGGCACCAGAAGCAACAATCATTGCAGCAGAACCTATTGTTATTGTCAATGGTATACCAGTCATTAAACCTGATTCGTACATACCAAGAAGTCCCATCACAATGGCCAATCCAGCAACAGTGGCACCTAAGATGGCAATATCCATCCATCCAACACCAGCAGCTTTCCATATCATCATGGCAATTGATAACAGCATAATTGGTACTGCAGCGATTGTCATTGCAAGCGAACCTTTCATAATATCTTTAGAAAATTTACCTGCAATCCACATTGCTAGAGCGGTACCAACTACCATTGTTAATACCATTCCAATACCTTCCCAAGATAATACAGATTGAGCTAAGAAAAATACGAGTGCTAATAATGCTATCGCTAACACTACGGTAAGCATAGCACGAACACCTCGTTGGGTCTTTTTCTTACCCATGATATTTAATCCTAAGGAAATAATGTATAAGGACAAGGCAAAGAATAAGGCACCTAATATAACTACCGGGAATACAGCAGTAACAATAAGCATTGCTAATGCGAATAATAAGATACCTTGAGCCAGTCTCAATACTGAATTCATTGCTCTAATATTTTGCTTAGCCTTTTTACCACTAAGTCCCATAACCATCATTAACACTCGAATCGTTAATCCGAATAGTAACGCACCTAATATAACTAATGGTGCTACTAAAACATATAACATCATTGAAAGTGCAAATAACAATATACCTTTAGCTAGATCTAGTATTGCACTAAGACCCTTAGCAGATTTCTTAGCATTTTTAGCACTCATTCCCATTGCCCACATAAGAGCTCGGATCGTTAAACCAAATGCCAGTGCACCCAATATAACTAACGGTGCAACAGGTACATATAATATCATTGCTAATGCGAATAATAATATACCACCGCCTAAATTAAGAATTGTTGATAGCCCTTCCATCGATTCCTTTTTCTGCTCATTGGCAGTTCCCATTGCCCATAACAATGCCCTAATAGACAGACCAAACATCACGGCCCCTATCGGAGCTATTATTAGCAGTGGAGTAGCTATTACCATCGCTAATGCAAATTTAAGTATTGATGGACCTAAGCTTCCTAAGAATTTAGTGAAAGCTTCTACTGATGCAGGATCGACCTCTTTAAAGAATGCTTGTATACCTTCACCAACATTGGTTAAAACCGATTTGATATTTTCAGCAGCCTTAGCGCTAATTTTATCGGCAACCTTTACTAGTGTTGATATACCTTTGGCCAGATCACCAAAGAATTTGGCAAACGTCTTATACTCATCTTCACTAACTACACCAGTAGCAGCCATGCTCTGAAGATTTGTATTCAGAGCTTGTGACTGCTTTTCCTGGTTTTTAAGAGTGGCATCTTGAGCATCGAGCTTAGAATCAATAGACTCTAATACACTTAAGATCGCTTGGTTTATATTCTTGGCTTGTGCCATTCATTCCCTTATATTTTTAGGTTCGAAGGAATAGAAGGGAATCCTCCACCGGAAGGCATTTTAGGCATAGATGGATTGGAACTCATGCTGCCCATATTAGGCATTTTTGGCATCATTCCGCGAGCTTTGCTCATCATATTATCTTTACCTTCGCTGGCCTTTTCGTTTTCAGATTCTTCTGCTTCTTTCTTCTTCTCGAGTATATCTATTAGGTTCTCTATTATATATTCATACTCATAATAGGGCATTTCCACAATCTCACTTGGCTGTAACCTGAGATGGTACAGCAAGTGAGTTTGCATCTTAAAGAAGTTCTCCAGCGAGATCTGAAACAACGAAAAGAGACTTGATTCCTCCGGGAAACGTGATGGGAACGTGGACCTCCGCTCCACAAGATGTACACATTGAGTGTACCTTTTCGTCAACACCAACTCTCATTAAATCAACAATTTGAAAGAAAGTTGAATATTTTGTTGCATCCCACCTCATGAAATCTACCTCGATATCTTTAATTTTATCTGTATTAAAACCTCTCCAGTCGTGAACTATATAAGGAAGTACTTTAATAAATCCTTGATCTAATTTTTTTCGTTGTGCTGGAGTTTGTGTCCGGTCTTTAATATATTGTGTAATTACCTTCATAACACCAATTGAAGGTGGTCTGAGTTCTAATACACCAGAGCTTTTAGTTTGAACTTTGAAAATTCTTTCTTCGTGATCGAAGTACTTCATCATTTTATCATCGATAGTATTCGGTCTCAAGTTGGCATTACAAAATTCAATTTGTTGAGCAGCCTCACATTCAGGACATTCAAGAGGAATGTTCAATTTATTTTCTCCTTTAGCGAATGTTAATTCTTTAACAGCCAAAACAACATGAATACGATCTTCTTCACATAAATCCTTCCAATTAGAAATTTTATTAGGAATGTTAACATTTACACAAGAACTCATAATATGGTTCATTGCTTCATCGATTGAAAATGGATCATCATCATTTACAATGGAGAATTGTCTAATTTCCTTAACTGTTGCAGGTCTAATAGATACTTTCATTCCATCTGGATAGAATAATCCTCTAGATGGAAAATTAGTAGGTGCAATAGAGTGCCATCCCATTTTATACTCTTCTCCACTGTCTTCATTTTTCTTTTGCCAATCAGAACTTTTACCAAGTGATGTAGATTTTACTTCACCTTCTTGTACATTTTCTGTTTTAGCTCGGCTTTCGGCTTCTTGTTCAAAAAGACCGCTTTCCTTTTCTCGCTTTTCTAATTCGTTTTTAGCGATTTCGTCAAAGTTGTTTTCTTCTGTGCTCATCGTAAGATATTTTTAGATTTGTTTTTAGATTGATATTCTTTTAAGATTTTTTTGACATGTTCATTTACGAACGATGTCTGTTTGCCTTCGTATTGTGCGATATGATGTAAAATTAAATCTCGAACATACGTTGAAGTTGCAATTAATTTACCTTCATGCATAGATGCCGATGTTATTATTCTGTTTAATTTTTGTTCATCTTCGCTACTTAGAAGGACCTGAATTTTTTTGTCCCTTGCCATTGCGAATTTTATTTTTAGATTATCATATTATTGTAGTATTAGATTATATATTCGGTGTCCACGAGAAATTTTCGTTGAATCAAATATAATTCAAATAGTCTCGTTTTTTGGCTTATTGAATCATATATAATACACACCAACAAAACGATAATTCAACACGCACCAACTAGGATATGGACAAAAAAACAAAAGGTACCCAATTAAGGGTACCTTCAGTTCGGGATATGTAAAGGGGAAAAAGTATATATTAAGCTTAGATTATACCATGTCTTCTGTCCACCAATCAGCTCTCCAAGTCATTTCCAGCTCGGCAGGTTCAGCAGTATCATAATTGAGTTCAGCAGCCGCAGCTAATTCGGAGCCTGTTGGGAAGCAACCATAGAAGGTTCTTTGCCAGAATATGTCGCCAGCTCTATTGTAGTTAGACACAACGATAGTTCCAACATAATCCTTTTTCAATCCTTGCTCTCCCGTTAAAGAGTTATACACAAGTCTATTCCAATCTCTTAGTGTTTTGTAAACATACATTTCGTTCGCATCGTTAAGGTTCAATGAGAAACCGATCGCCAAATCTACGGTTGTAGAATCTGGTGCAGATTTTGCATAGGAACGAGTTGCGAACTTATATTTTTGTTCAACAACTGCTTCCATTTTTTCGTTTGTCAAACCACCAATTTTTCTTACGTGTTCAAGAAGAATTTCTCCACCTGCAATTCCTGAAGGAGGAAGAATACTTACCTCGAATAAGTTCTGATAGAACGGTTCGTAATATTTGGTAGCCGCTTTACTGTTAGTAAAATGTGGTAATCCAGCCATGGTATCTAGTATTTTTTCTTTTATTTATATATCTTACCTTTATGAGATAATCTTGAGGTAGCCGAAACTACCTCAAGATTCTCAAGTTATTTTAGAAGTTACCTGCCTGAATAGATCCAGTTTTAAGGATAGTTACTCGGTTAACAAGTATACCCATTCCTCTTACAGGTTCTACGTAAGTATCTAGGATACCGATGTTATTATCGATAACTTCATTTGTGTTATTTGACGAGTCCATTACGTTTTGGAAGTCGTATAATCCACCGTCGTTCAAGATTTGAGACAAGAAGTTGTCAGCCAATGTCTTGATTTCTAAACGGTTTTGTTGAGTATTAAACTCCCATCTGTAATTCTTAAGGATTTCAGCGATTCCATCCTCAATGTAAATAAGCAATTCACGAACGTGGATTTGAGAAAGTGCAGACTTAACAGTTTGTTGTGCAGTCTGGTTAGCATTAATAACTAATCCAAATCCTTGTTTGTTTACTATTGCGTTTAATCCGAATGGTTCGATGTTATCCAAATCTTTACGATCGAATGAATATTCAACTCCACTAACTCCAGTTCCAGCAACCACACCTCTACGAGGTCCTGCAACGATTGACCATGGTAACGCTAAGTTATATTTGTCAATGTACAAGTTCGAGATATGTGCAGCAGGTGGTACAAATTTAGTAGTTCCATTTTCACTAATTCTTAAGTTAGGAGTATAGAATCCACAGTAATTAGCACCGTCTGCAATACTCGGTAGCGAGTAAATATTGCTTGGGTTAAGAGCCAAGTTACCTCCAGTAGCAACGTATCTTGCATCGAAGGTTGATTGAGAATCGAATTTGAATAATGGATTCGTAGAATTCTTGAATTCCTTCACTGAAGGTGAGTTAAGAATTGCGAATGCATTTTTTCTTCCTTTAGCGATTTTAGATAATCTCGCTTTAGAAGATGCCTCGATTCCGTGGTTGAATGTATCAACGATATATCTGAATGTGATAGAATCTCTGTCTTGTAACGTTTCAGCGATATTAGTGTTATACATTACATCCAGAATTTGATTCATTCTAGAGTTTGTATTGTTCGGCTTAGACGTTGTAGGAACAGTATATCCATCCAATGCAGTAACTGTATAGTGTGTTACGAAATCATCGATTGAAGTATATCTCTCAACCGCTGTAGGTACACCACTTAAATCAGGATATGTAAAGATTGCATCGTAAGTTTCTACGATAAACCATCCATAAGTAGGAGATGTAACATCACTGTCGTAAGTAGCAGACTTAACTCTAGTTAAACGAGTAGTTCCTGTTCTAGGATCGATTTTAGTATCATAATCACCGCTTCCAGTAACTGATTCGAATCCTCTAACCATGAATTGTCCAACTTGAATTTCTCCAATGTAGTTTTGTCCGGCAGTTGTACCAACAGATCCTAACTTGATTTTGTTAACTCCAATTATATTTGTTGCTCCGATAGGATAAACCTCGTTGATGTTACCTTCAAGAGTACTAATATAAACAGATTCGTTATATGTAGCACCGGTAGCACCGTTTTGAGGAATTGCAATAAACTGAGTAATGAATCCACTGGCAGTTGGTAAAATTCCAACTTCAGTAACGAATGTATCATCGGTAAATGCAGTAACTTTTCCGTTCGCAACTTTATGAGAAAGAATTGCAGCGTCAGTATCTCTAGATCCTGAAGGAACAGAAATTTTAACATCTGCTAAAGTTTCAAGATCATAAGAGTTGATAACCTCAGCCTTAATTGGATTAAGCGAAGCAGTAGGACCACTTCCTTGAATTTTATCACCAGTTGTAATTACACCGCTAATAACATCTAATCCTAATTGAGCTTTAGGTCCAGCAAACATTGAAGAGTGAATTGGTGAGCTTCCTACAGGATTAATAGTATAGTTAATATTAGGTACAATTTCAATTGTTGCAGTAGCACCAGTTGATGCACTGTTTGAAGTATTACCAGCATTCCAACCTAATGTGAACGCAAGTCCAGCACCTGAAGTAGTACCTGAATTATATCCAGGAACGTTTCCAGCCTCATCAGTTGAAGTGATTTGTACAGTTAATAAATCCTTGTAAGATCCAACCGTTGATAAAGATCTGTCCGATACTCTAGCGAGAGTATATTGAGGACCTGCATAAGCGGTTGCACTAGCACCAGTAAGACCAGCACTAACGAAAGATTCACCAGCAATAATTGAATTGGCAAAATCTTCGAAAGAATCCTGACCAGCAGTTGTAGTAGCGAAAAGCGATTGAGCAGTTCCACCTACAACCCATGGGTGATAAGGACCAAATACTTTGATTTGATCGTAAGCACCACCACCGCTAGCAGTATTATATGCAGCAGAAGCATCTAGATCGAACATTCTAGAAGTAGCACCAGGATCAGCGCCAGTAAATAAATATGTACTTGCACTGGCAGCTGAAGCACCATGATTGTAATCTAATTGTCTGTAAGCTTGTAATTCGTTCAAAGTTCCGAAGTATGAAAGGAAATCAATAACTGAAATTCCATTTTCATTTTCTTCCAATCCATGTCCAATAAGATCGAGTTGCAAACCATCAACGATTGCATCAGTGATAACGCTTGGATTATCATAGAACCAATCTTTGTTCATTGCTAAAACTAATCCAGTGTAAGAAGTTTCGTTATTAACGATATCTTCAATAAACAAGTTAGTTCCATCTTTATCTTGGAATTCAGGAATTAAAGAACCTGTGTATTCGGCCAAAGCAGTAACCTCAGGTAATTGAAGTAATTTATCAATACCGTTTGCACTGTTTCCAAAAGAATCAGTGATAGTCGCTTTAAGACCTTTTGTAGTAAAGTAATCTCCATAGATAGGATCCACAGAAAGAGCAGCATAATTACTAAAGTCGCCTTCAAGAACAACAACTCTCACTAAGAAGTCAGAGATTAAACTTGATTTGTCTAAGAATGGAGGCACTTTTCCGCTTCCGTACCATTCTTCGGCAGTAATATCAAATCCTGGAGTTGAAGATTTAGTAACAAATACTGAAATGTTTTTTCTACCGCTGTTCGCTAGATTAAAGATAGTAGAACCATTTGGTGAAGAAGTTGCATTGACTGTAGAGTCGTTTGCATCCACCGCATTGATTACTGCCTCATCGTCGATGAACCAGAACTTGTCTCTGTTAAAGAATTCCTTAACAGCAGAGGTTCCTTCAGCGTGGTTACCTAAGTTTGATTGAGCACTCAAAGCTCTAAATTCTGCAGTTACACTGTCAGGAAGATCGAGTAAGTTTAGTGCCAAGATTGGACCTCTATCCAACGCAGTTAAACAGGATCTGTGGAAATAAGATCCTTTTAATTCAAGTCCAGTATCAATGTCACCAAAAACATCTTTAAAGAATTGTACATCAGGTACAAAAATTGGTGTGTTGAAAGGACCTTTGTTGGAGTATCCAATGACAAGACGGATTGTTTCCGCTGGAATGTTGATAAGTTGACTCTTATCAAATTCTAGACGATAAACACCACTTGACTTAAATTGTTGAATATTCGCTGGTAAAGCCATTTGTCTAAAATTTTTTTTTATTTAGTTATATATCATTCAGCTTCTAATTTAATTACTCGACAATATCATATATGTTGAATGAATCGCCAGATAAATTTCCACTTATTTCGAGAGTCTCCTCGATTTTAGTTTTATATATTTCTTCGATGTAATCGAAAAGTTCTTCAACAGTCTCGGAATAGTCAACCGTATCAAAAAAACTACAAGCATTAACCACAGTCATCATACAATCATCATTACCGGTTTGTGCAGAATATGTACCATTCTCATTTCTAGAGAACATTGCCGCTTCACTAACAGTATTAATATCCTTGATAACCATTCGATTCGTTCTTATATAATTCTTAACTTTTGTAGTAAGTATTCTCTTGTTATCACGATTAACCTTGATTCCCGGTTTCTTTATTTTTGAACCGACACGATGTGAATATCTTACGATAGTCTCTTCATCAAAATCGTTTCGTGTTGGATATAACGCAATTAGATTATTGATAACTTCCTGACCAAATGCATTATATTCTATAATAAGACGTAAATTTTCCTGATCAAATATTTCAACACACAATTCATAGAGAATCATACTAAAATCTTTTAGCGAATGAAGATTTGATCTGAATATTCCTATTTGCTCCAATTTAAAGAAGTCGGTAATATCACTAGGTGACACAAGATCTCGATGATCTTTTATGTCCATTGGCAATACTTTAAAAATATTTATGACAGTATAATCTTTTCCTACACCCTCTGCTAAGTCTATCGAAAACAAATAAAAATCTTGGTTTCCGTCAAGCATGTCAACATCAATATCAGGATCCCATCTCAACGAAGAATAATCTATTCCTAAATCATCCAAAGCATCTAATTCTCTAAAGACAAATTCCTTTTCATTATTTTTTACCTTTTTCATTTCAACCGAAGAAAGTAAAAGTGAAGATGATGAAAGAAATTGATTTCCATATTGTTGATTAAATGCTTCGATAGAGCCTAGATTAGCGACCTCTTGTTCTTTCCAAGCTTCATCTCTACCGGGAACTTGCCACCAATCAACTCGGAACGGAGCGTATTCATTATTGCCATCTACTGCATTTTGATATATGTCGTGAAACTTATTATATCCATTAGGTGTAGAAGTTATGATAACTCTGGATATCTTAGACGATGATAGCGTTGGATAAACGTTCTCATAAAATGGATTAATAATACTTGGCATAATATGAGCAAACTCATCCAAGTATAACAAATGAATCGTAAACGATATACCACCAGTCTTTGTTGTATTCTGACCAATAACTCGACATCCATTATCAAAACGCATTTCCATCACGTCTTTTTTCATGATGCCTGGTTTTAAGAAAAATGGAAGATTCTCATAAATATGTTTTGCCTTCATAAGGATCTCCTTTGTAGTAGCACCCTTATTGGACATAATCATCGCATTCTTGTCAAAATTAAAAAGCGAATACCAGGCGATAAAAATACCTGAACAAATAGTTTTACCAATCTGTCTCGATGCTAATGTGACGTTCCAACGATTTTGTTGATACTGTCTAAGCATTTCTTCTTGATAAGGTCTTAGGATAATTTTCCTAACACCCTCATCTGTCATGGCATGGCAATACTTATTTGCAAAATAAACAATGTCTTTTGCACAACGCTTTATTTCTGCAACTTCTTCTTTTGAATAATCATATACAGTATTTCCTTTGCGATAAGCAATATCACCTTCGTAAAATGGAGCATGTGCAACTTGATATCCCATTTCAATTGATTCAATAGCCTTTTGAACCTTTTCAGCAGTCCAAACTATTCTACTAGAATCGTTATCCTTAGGATCCTCAAATTGTTTTACTTTAAATTCACTCATACTTCTTCGTTTTCAGAATCTTCTTCGTCGAAATCAACCTCTTGAATTTCTTCTTGAATACTCTTCATGAAGTCTCTATTTCCTCTTGCAGTTAATGTATCTTCTTCGTCTTTTCGTTTAGTGGTCGTTACTGTGCTATCTCCATATATGTCGATATCATGTTTAATTTTTTTCATGTTTTCTTCCGCTGCCATCATGTGTAATGTTGTATGTTTCATTACTTCAAGCATCGTTTTTTGAAGACCACCTAAAACTTCAAACATCCTAGGAGACAATTCACCACTATCGATGGTTCTCATTAAAGTCTCAATTGAATGTTCCATTTGTTGCATCTGATTGAATAAATTAGCTAATTGCATTTCTTCAATTTTTTGCTTTATTCTTACATATTCGTATTCTTCGATTACGTCCTGACTTAAATAAAGTTTTGCAACCGAATCCATCATCTTCTTAGCTTTTGCAATTGCCTTAGATTTAGATTCGCCATATTGATAATCTTCTACCGTATGAAAGGATGGTAAATCACCCGGTCTAGCGACAGGTAACTGATTATCTTCAGAAAGCAAATCTTTGATGCTTTCTCTTGCTTCTTCGTTATTTGACATATTATATAGTTAAAAATTATCTGACTGCTTCTCTGCCCATATTTAATGGTGGTAATGCGTTATCAATCATTATAGCATATTGATTATCTCGCACAGTATATCTATTCAACATTAAAGGTTGATTCTCTTCGTTAATTAATTGATTCAATAATCTCACATTTGTTAATTCAATCGGAGATCCTACTAGTTCATAATACTTATTAGGTTGTATCGATTGTCTAGTAAAAGATAAAGTTTGGCTAAACACAAGCTTTAATTGAGTGGTCTGTTGTATATAGCTAGGTTTTGATGCATCGAATATCATTTCCCAAATATTACAATTAATACTTTGATGCTGATTAGAAACATTCAATACCATTGCAAACCATTTACGAGAAGACTCTCTATATTTTCCTTGTATATTTGTTGTATCGACAACTAAATTTGGGAATGTTTGATTGGGCCAAGGTTCTAAAGAATTAGTATCAAAAGTATAGGATTGGCCATTGATCTTTACATTAATTCCCTTAGTGACATAGGCTTTATCTCCATTGGTATCATTGTATTGAAGATCAATTGAAATACCTTTATCTGATGCAGTGGCACCAGTAACCTGATCAAATTCTCCGTGCGATACGCCGTTTAATAATGTATCATAAAGCATTCCATTCTCATCAACATTAACATGCTGAACAAATTCGGTGTTTTGGAATATTTCTCGATTAGTCCTAAACCACATCGTGTATACTCTATCTTCAGTTTCAGGTATGTCAACCTTAGTTTTATATTTAACCGCTAAATTATTATAGCCAACACTTCCTAGATCATAGGCATATTTAGCAACGATAGTGAAGTAATTATTAATATCATGATTTTTGATACTTAACGCTTCGTTAATTTCGCTTCTAACAAAATCATAATTACCGGTTCCAATAGTTTTGTATTGAAGTGGTTTTGTTATTTGTGTAAATTCTAATTCATTTTCCTCTTTGAATAAGTCATCAAAATCTTGCGTTAATTCTATTTCTAACTTATCAGCAGTAGATCCTGGCTCAACTCCAATATTCAAACTATCTTGATATTTAACCAAGTTAACTTTGTAATAGACTCCATCTCGCATGAAATCCTTGTAAAGGTACGGGGATTCTATTTCATACATTCGATTTTCTAATGGAAAGTACAAATAATCTCGTTCTTCCGGTCGTACACAATATCCAAATGCTCGCTCAAAATCTTCTTTAACAATATGAACTTCAAATGATTCAAAGTCCATATCAAATGGAGTAAACATAATTTTATTATCCGGAAATTCATTGTTAGGAACAACGACTCTAACGTTTTTAACATCGCTAACATTGAATAACGAATATTCCTTAAGAACAAAGTCTTTGGATCGTTTATCAGAAGAAACTTTAAAGTAACAAACTTCATGACCAAACATTTCGCTAACGGTTAATGCTAATTCTCGATTAAGAGATATAGCAGGACCCATTAAATCATATACTCTAAATAAACTACCTTCACAGTCTATTCTAATTCCTTTGTAATAATCTTGAGTTGGACATGATTTAGGAGTTGGTGTAGTATAATCAGACTCAGTAACTACGGTTTCAATATCCATAGTAATATTTGTAACCGCCAATCCTGTCGGAACCGGTGGTTCTGGTTGAGACACTCTAATATATTTTAGTTGGACATAAACATTAGATCCCGAATCAAAGCTCATTGGAGGTAAAGTCTTACTTCCGTCTGGATTTCTTTCAAGTAATAGCCAAGGAGACCACGTCATGTTATCAGTGGACCAACGTAAATTTGTAATAAAATAATCGTTATCTGTAGATGCTGGTGATGTAGTCTCAGCATAACTTGTGAATGACGAAACTGAGGCAAAGGCACCGTTAAAGGTAACCATAAGCGAATCGCCGTCTTTGTAAGTGATATTATTTGTAGAAAGATCTACGCTAATCTTGGCCATCTATTTGTATTTGTTTTAATATATATTCGCAACAAATACGACCGAAATATTATAGATATCCGGCCAGCTTAATGACAGTTAATTGAATATGATCGAGTTCTTCTTTTGGAATTTCTCTTTCTTCTTTAATGAAGTCTAATGTAAAAATACCAACGACTCTTTTGTTCAAATCTAATATTGCCCATGTATAAATAGATTCAATTCCATTTTCTACCAATTGATATTTAAGTAATGTTTCTGGAAATTCTTTTGTTACACTTTTGTAGTGAGCGGTTCGTTGTTCTAATAACTTAGAAAATAACTTAATTCCTCCACTAACTGGCATTGATTGATTGTGATTTTGTATTCTAGCAATACCTTTTTCGACTTGTTCATAAGTCATAGAATATTTCTTCATGGATTTGCCAGTAAAATACTCACCACCATTATGAAATTGGTATATTGCTGCTCTACAAGCACCGACTGATTCTCGGATTTCTTTTAATTTTTCTAGAAGAATAGAATCTTCCTCGATCGCTTCCGTGATTATACAAGCCTTAGCTTTCCTTTCTTTTTCAAGTTTATTGCGATACCATATAGTCAGTAATGTAGTTGCCGAACCTAAAACGGTTGTAACTACAGGAATCCACATCTCGACCATTCAATTTAAAGTAATTTTTTGTTGATAGGTTATATATCAATCCAACACTATTAAATGTATCATAGAGTTGTCTACTTCCATCTTCATGTCAATTATTTCCATCAATGAATTGATCGTTTCTCCATGATCTTGGATGAATTCCTCTGAGCTTTCTAGATGTGTAATGTGCGTAATTAAATCTCTAGCTGTTATTTCGATGTATGGTGTAGGAAAGAATTTATCGTATTTCCATAGCCCACATTCTGTTAAAAGATATTGAACATCAACTAATTTTTTTGAATCTAATAATTCAGGAAGATCTATTTTTGCATGTAAAATTTTGTAGTCAAACGTAATTCCTTCTTCATTTTTTCGTGTATAATTCTTTTGATCGGACACGTTAAATTTGATAAATCGAAGATTAGTAAATGAACTAACTACGTTATGTAAGAAAAAAGCTGAATTTACTCGTTTTGATAATTGTTCTTGAGTTAATCCAGAAAGTTGCTCTAAATCTGTTTGAAATTTTTCATTTAATATATCTCGCATATCAGCTGCTGGAATATAAAAATTAGCATGTGAATTGCCAACTTGATTTATTCTAGCATTTCTGCGAACTTCACTTAATATCCTATTATCTACAAGATTATTCTTGTACATAACAACTTCTATGACTAGTGGATATTTAAGATTTGTCTCCATCATACATCTCGTATTGTCTTTTCATTTGAGTAAAGTAATCCTGCATTTTTTCAGGATACAATTTGGTAAGGATATCAAAATCTTTTCTTGAGATTTCGTTGATTTTCAAGTACAAAGAAACAAGTTCTTCAGAATACTTAAATTCTTTTTGCTCTTGTGCTTTTGTTTTCTTTGTTTTAGTATATATCCAACCTGGTACCTTTTTGAAACGAGATGTAACGAATTGCCAAGTGTCAATAACACCAATACCATTGATGCCATTACGGTTTAATAATTGTGCTTGTTCAGGAAAGTTAATTGCCATAAAGCGATTAATCATAAATTGATTTTTGGCTTTATCGTTGTTCTTAACTTCTTTGTATTTCTTAGGGTCTGTAAACATAACCCTTACTAAGTCGAATAATTGCATAGTTTATTTATTATATGAAATTATTTCTTAGAAGATTCTCTTAATTTAACCGTTTCTAGTCGATGCATTTTTTCAGTCAATTGATTTTGCTTTTCTATCGCCGAAGCTAAACGGTTTTGTGACTCAATTAATTTTGGTAGATCGTTTTCAAAGTATTTTCTACCGGCTTTTGTATTATAGAAATCTTTCATATATTCAAATTATAGTCCAAGACCTCCGAAGAATGAAGCATCTTGAGTTGTACTAGTATTTTTTTCGTTTTGAATCAGAGGCTTAGAAATATTTTCCTTGTTTACTTGATTCATGTTATGTATTGATTGATATCCTGAATTTTCGATATCGTTAAGCATCGCATCCATAATTGCATTTGGAATGGCTTTTTGATGCAGATACATTAGATTACGATTCATCTCGTAGCGTTCAACTAATTGAGAAATATTTTTATCTAAAATACGCAAATTGTTTTTTGCGATTTTACAAATTTCGGTAATTGAATCGCTAGAGAAAAATGTAGTTTGATCTATTCGACCATTGTTATCTTCGTAATCTTCGAGTATTTTAGAAGCTTTTGAATCTGTAATATTGTATACTCGACGTTTTCCATCTTTACCTTTTTTAATGGTTTGGTGTAATGGTGATACGTTATCGCCAGCATCGCCCATTAGAATTTTGCGAAATACAAATTCATTTACGTTAGTTTCTTTAATTTTCATACCTCTAGTAACATTTTGAAGTGCAACTTTAGTGTTGCTTGTAAGATCTAGAGGTTGATTGAAAATATCGATAGAATCCATACTAGTTTCAGATAGCCATTCGGTAAATCCTTCGAAAGCATAAATAGATTTTGAGAATTTATTATAGAATAGTGTATTTGTTCCAGTTGAATCGTTATTGCAAACCAATTGAATAAGATCGTTATCGCCGGAAAAGATTAATGCATTTCGGTTATTCATATTAAGATATGAAGACCATGCAAAAATAAGATCGTCGGCTTCGGCACCACTAACACGAGAAACGGTGCATCCTAAAGATTTTAGAGATTCGGCGAATTTGTCGTGTAAATCATAGATCGCTTTCCAATTAATTGTATTGTCTTTTTTGCGATGTCCTTTGTATTCTTGCGATTCGGCAGATTTTAAAGAATTAGATTCTGGATAAAAATCTTTTCGCCATGAAGATGAATCGATACAATAAACAATACCATCGAGTATTGGTGAAAAACGCTTGACTTCATAAGCGAAATCAGTTGCGAGTTTCCATGCTAATAGATCCGCATCCTTTTGTGGATCGTCGATAAAATTTAGAGGCCCATCCTTACGGGATTTAATTTTGCCTGAAATAAAAAATGTTTTGTGTAGAAAATAATTACCATCTACAATTAATGTATACCTTCTCATACCTTATAGGTTTATTTTGTTTTATATTATATGAAGGTTTTGTGATTTAGATTCAACCCTAGTGCACAATCTTTTGTAGCTTGTAAACTAAACTAAGCATTGTAACCACAGGATCAATTACAAATCTAGATTCATACGAATGTTTGTTAACTTCAAAGCAAATTTCTCCTAGATGTCTGATTGATTCTGGTTTTTCGGTTTGAATATATTCAACGAAATCAGTACCTAATGCCTTAATAACATCATCTACTCGATGAGAATAATTAGATACCAAAAATTTGTAATTGTTTACCGTTGAATTAATATCTTCAAAAATAAGATCGAATAGATCTTTATAGACACCATGGAATGTGGTAACATCTTTGATTGTGATTTTACTCACACCTTCGGCAAAGTATCCCTGAAGGACATTAATTGTATTTCTAAGATCAGGAAATTTGCGTTGTACTAATTCGAGTAAAGCATCTTTGTCGATTTCCATTCCTTCGATTTTACATATTTCGTAAATTCTTCGAAGATATTTTCGCATGATTTCAGTTTCTTCTTCGTCGCTAAAGTCGAAATTAATGCATTCAAATCGAGATTGAATATTGTCTGGAATCTTATTGAAATAATTACATGTTGCGATGAACCTTGCACTCATATGAAATTGTTCGATTGTACCGCGAAGAGCTTTCATATATTGATCAGATACTCCATCGAACTCGTCGAGTATTACGACTTTTAATTTTCGTTCACCATCGAGCAAGGATAAAGTTGAGCAAAATTCAGATATTTTATTACGAACAGTATCTACACCAGTTTCGCTCGAGCAATTAATATACAATGATGGATGATCTTTTGCTAAGATCTTGGCCGATGAAGTTTTTCCACTTCCAGGACCACCATAAAACAAAAGGTTTTGATATACACCTTTATCTAGTTTCTTAGCAATTCTTTCTGGTACAATTAGATCTGATAATTCTTGTGGCCGATATTTCTCAGTCCACAAAAGTGCTTTGGTATGCGACATAAAATGTTTATTAGTTATATGCTTTCGAGTTTGCCTAGTTTCAATAATTGCATTTTGAACATTTCTCCATCACGAACATATCCTGAGATTCGAAGAACTCGACATTTATGTCCTTTAAATTCGATCTTTTCGTTCAGTGTAGGAGATTCGCCGATTGCGATAACAATAAAGTAACCATCATCCTCGGTACAAGAAATAATTTTTTCTAGATTCATATTATTTGTTTTTGATTCGTTCGAAAGACATTACGGTATTGATAACACCTAAGAAGAATGCAGCGAAGCAAAATGCCATTTCGTTAAGTTCGCCTGCAAAATTGATGTAATTAAGAATAGAACCGGTAGCGGTCATGTAGGCGACAACGAAAGAAGCGATTGCGAATAAGAAATACTTGATGTTCAATTTGAATGAAATTTGCATAATTGTTTTGTTTAATTTGTTATTACTAATATAATAAAAAAACTTGGAAAAAAAAAATTTTTGGTCAATTATTTTTCAAAAAAGTTAAATTTTTTTCGATTAGCTCCAATCTTTCTCATAAGTATACCAATGGTCACAACTTCCTGAATAATCGAGTGCTTTAAAGATCCACTCGTTAGTGGTATCGATATCTAAATTATTCGCATATGCTAAGCAACGCATTTCGATAAGCGGTTGTTTATCTTCGTTTTGGCTGTATCGATCGATTCCTAATGATTGGGATACTGCGCTTTGCATTTCTCCCATGATAACGAGTGCAACTCGTTCATTGTCTTGATAACGACGCCCAGCCATCCACCCGAGGCCTTGATCCATTGTTTTGAAATATTCGGACCATTCCTTAGATTCCTTTGCTTTGGCGATAGAATCGGTTAGCTTTTCTTTAAAGCCTTTCGGAAAGTAATTTGAATTGTGGCCGGTAAAGCCTGATACTGAAATTTTTACTTCGTAACTCATGTTTTGATGATTTATTATTATATGATGAAATTATGCAATTGATTCAAGGAAAGTAGAGTATACCTTATCGATATCGACCTCTTGTTGAATATCATCACCGAAGCGATTGATAAGATATTTAACGAAGCGAATTCTATGATTTGCTTGTTCGATGTTGAATGATGTTTCGATTAATGAATCGGAAAGATGAGATTGAATAACGATTGATAAACGTACCATAATTTGTAACTGTTTTAATTTGTTATTACTAATATAATAAAAAAACCCGAGATAAAAAAATCTCGGGTCAATTATTTTTCAAAAAGTTATTAACAATTTAGAACTTTGGAGTATCCGGTACATATTTAGATGCCATTTCCATAAATGGTTTAATAACTATTGATACCAAAGCTCCGCCTATGGTTGCAAATGTTTCTTCATCAATAGCAATGATAGGTGCTTTATCAGTAGGATCGCCAACCGCTGGCCAAACATATTCTCCAGCACCATAGTTGTAAGTTACCCAATCTTCATTATTAGTATCTACTTTATCTTGTCTAGCGATATGACGAGTTAAAAGTACTCGATTCAAATGAACTCCGGCTTCATGCGAGATTTGCTCAACAAGCGCAGTTAATGCGCCAACCTTTTCAGCAGCTCCTCCCATTCTAGTCCCATTATTCCAGAAGTATATGTCCTTACCGCCATTCATAATATTAACCATACCATAAATAATTGCGTCGTCTTTACTTTCTTTACCGGATTCGACATCTCTTTTAACTTCTTCTTCAGGAATACCCATAAATTTTTCTACATCTTTACCTAAACTATAAACTCCTGTAGAATATTTAGAAAAGGCCATTGTAAAAGAGTCCTTAATAGTCGTTCCTGTTATCGTTGAATCCGGGTGTTCGACTTTAATAGAAAAGTCAAATTTTTTTGCTTCTGTATTTTCATCTGAAGGAGCATCGGTAACTGTCCATTTTGCAATATAAGTTCCTGGATACGACAATTCGAAAGAATTGCTGCCTATATCTTCAGTAGCCTCAAAAACAAATTCATTAAATGATGGAATATTTTTCATTTTTTATTTTATTTTTCGAATTCTATACCTCCATACACTTCACCAATAGTACTTTCAGGATCATATTCACCCGTAAACTCAGTGGCTTTAAACGCTTTTGATGGACTAACAATTATGCCTAACCTATCCATAAACGAACGATTCGCTAAAGCCGGTGTACTTTTATCTTTTCTATCAACTACTGATATATGAACATGCGGTACTAATTTTCCTGCAAATACTATATCCTTTTCAATAATAGGTCGCTTTTCAACCTTATCGCCAACTACCGCATTTGCGTATCCAACTATTTTATCTTTAAATTTCTTTCCGTTAATTTCCCATTCAAGATACTTGCCCTTTTCTTCAGCCTTATCACCATGTATAGTCATAGATTTAGATCCATTGCCTGTGTCCATTTTTACAACCATTTCTCCAATTCCGGGAATTGTTAAACATTCGCGGAATCCACAGTGTATCGTCGGATATGTCCAATTTGCTTTATCTAAAATATAATCTAGAACAACACCCATTACTGGAATACCAGTAGCCTCGGTTATACCTTTAGTTCCTGGTGAAGCATTGACTTCCAATATGTATGGCTTTTTAGTTTCTTTGTCGATGATTAAATCAACAGCACACCAGGTACAATCAACCGCTTTTGCTGCACCTTTAGCTATTTCTTCCATTTCTTGAGTTAACTTAATCTTTTTAACTCCTCCACCAATTGAGTAATTAGTTCTAAAATCCTTTTTTGCAGCAGTTCTCTTCATTGCCGCAACCACTTCAGATTGTTCCTCTCTAGGACTGAAGAATTTTTTAGAAAGAACGTGAATCCGAACATCGCCATCAGCAGGAACTTTTTCTTGTAAAAGAATTTCGTTCTTGCCACTAGCTTTCCAAAGTGTTTGTAATACCGATTTCAAAGATTCGTAAGAATCTACTTGAGAAACTCCAATTCCTTGAGATCCGGAAAGCATCTTTACAATAATAGGAAACTTACCGCCGATTTCTTTCAATGCATTATCAATTCCATCAGGATCAGAAACAATTGCGTTTTTAGGAGTAGGTAATCCATTTGCTTCAAGAATACGGTTAGTTGTATTCTTGTTTTCACAATTCATTATTGACTCGATTTCATTAACACAAAAGAAATTGTAAGATTCTAAATCTTCTACTAATTGTCTTGTATATGTTGATGAAACTACACCGCGTCTATTAATGATAACTGTATTCAATCTATTGATAGAAAATGGTTTTGTTTCTGCATCACCAATTTTAATATCGTTTCTCTTATTAACATATTCTTTAATATATGCAGTTGATGCATCTAAAGCAAAGCATGGAACACTACGCTTAGCACATTCCTTTTTGATAGTCTCTACCGTCGTTGATTTACTATCTAAGTTAGACAAAACCACGACTTGAACTGAATCAAGAGAGAGGGCTTCGGTAATCATCTGAAAGTTTTCGAAGTGTCTCATTTATTTGTTATGTATTTTAAGAAGTTCTTTCTATCTTTATTTATCAAACGTTTGCAATGTTCTGTGAATGCTACCGAGTTATTTAATATCAATTCACTTACGATCTTACCGTTGTTAGTATATGTATCATAGCAATCTTTGCAAGTAAAATTCTTTACTGAGAAATCATCCATTTTTGAATTGATTTCTTTTTGACAAAATGAGCAATTCCAAGGAATTATTCGTATTTCATCCTGTAATCGCTTTCTTGGTTTTACTTCTAAATCCGTAGGATCTATGAAGTATTTGCTTTTGTTTTTAATTCTCGATTCTCTATCAACTATACCAAATAGTATATTAACAAACTTATCATCTTCACAGGATTCCTTAATGAATTCGTATTTCTTTAAGGTTTGTTGATAAAGAGGTTTAAGACCTTTTAGAACGATTCCATGCTTAGTTGGATTCTTTCCTGGCTTAGATCGTTTGATTTGAATCATTATATGCTTTATAGAATTTAGACCTAAAAGATTCGTTAGTAGTATCCGCCTTCTTTTCTGGCTTATCTTCTTTCACTTTAAAGTTTTTGTCCGTTAAATTGATTTCAGGATACATTGGATCTTTTGGATCGTCTAATTTAATTTTGTAAACTTGTGGGTCTCCAGTTCTCATCGGTAAATCTCCTTCCGGTTCACGCTCGTTTTCTTTGAATACTTTAATTATTTCGCCTGTTGCACCATCTAATTGACCCATATCCTTATTTCTCATGTCAACTAGTACAACCTTTTTACCTTGAAGTGTATTACCTTTATCTTCTTTTGCCTTACCAGAATCATCACTCTTTGTTTTGGCAGGTTCTTCTTCTAATAATTCTTTTCTCGTTTCAACAATGATATTATATTCGTTTAGCAATGTATCTATATCACGTTCGAGTATAGCTAAACTAAATTTGTAATATGCAGATTCACCGAGCTTATCTTTCATTTTACGAAGTTCAACTTTCTTGTCGTTGAATGCCTTTATATTAGCTTCAACCGATTCTTTCTTTTCAGCAGGAACCTTCCCTGATTTGATTGCTTCTTTTGCGCCTTCGATCTTTTGGTTTATTCTTTCGATTTCTGAATCAATGGCTTCTTTTCTTTTAGCAACATCCTTCTTTTTATCCTCAGCCTCTTTTGCATCTATTTCGGCTTGTTTATCTTTAACTCCTTGTTCTGCTTTATCAATATCGCTATCCGATGCGTCAACTTTGTCTGTTGCTGCTTTTTCAGTTTCTTCGCCCTGTTTCATTCTTTCTTCAGCATCTCTTTCTTGTGCATCTAATGCTTTTTCTTGTTTTGCTTTATCTTTATCACTAAGCATATCATTTGTGGTTATTGCATCTCGCTTAGCCTGTAGTACTTCTTGATCGTGTTCTGCTTTTATTTTCTGAACGTATCCTTTAGCGAAACCAAATATCTTTCCTCCAAGGCCACTTGCCTTTTCACCGCCACCACTGGTTCCACTTATTCTATCAGCATCCTTTGTAGCTTGTTCAACTTCAGCGCTTAATTGTTCTTTCTCCTTGGTGGCCTGTTCTTCGGCTTGTGCCTTTTCTTTTTCGCCACCTCTAGGTTTTCCTTTTTCTTTTATGTCTTTAAGCTCATCGTCAAAGCTAGAAACCTCATCCTTTAAGGCTTGTTTTTCTGCCTTTAATGCTTTAACGTCGTTATTTTTACTAAGCTCGTCTTTAATATCGCTTCGTTGTTGTAAAAGTTTTTCGAGATTACCTTTGATTTTATCTACCTCCTTTTGAGCAGCTTCCTTCTCCGGATTTTCTCCGTCTTTAAGCTGTTTAATTTGATCAGCTAATTTTGCTTTTTGATCTCCTAATTTTTTATTCTGAGAATCGTCTGATTTTAATCCTTTTCGTTGATCTTCAATTTTATCTATTTGTTTTTGAAGCTTTTCAACTTCCTTTTCTATTTCCTTTGGATCTAAAGTCGCATCTTTAACCTTTTGCTGAGCTTTTTGTAATTCGCCATCCTCTCCGCCAGATTCTTTATTTTCTGCAGGTTTTTCACCCTCTTCATTTACTGATTCTTCCGTTGTTTCCTTTGCGTCTGTTTTCTGTGTAGTGTCTGCAGTTGTAGTGTCTGCAGTTGGAGTGTCTGCAGTTGGAGTTTCTTCAGTTGGAGTTTCTTCCTCCTCTTTTGGTGCTTGAGTAGGGTCTATTTCCCGTATCCCTGCATTAACATCTTTTAATTTCGTTTTAAGATCAGTAGTTTCTTTTTCTTTATCTGCGTCAAAGTTATCTAGCTCGGTTTTCTTTTCTGACTTTTTCGCTTCGATTTCTTTAGTCTTCTCTTCGACTTCTTCTTTACTTAATTCAGGTTCGAATTCTCGTAACTTATCTGCAAGATCTTTATCAACGGTTATCTTCTCTAATTTTTTATCTCTAACTGCTTCCCATGCCTTTCTAATTTTCTTTTTCTTAAACAAGAAACTTATATATGCAGCCAAAGAAGCAGCACCAGCGACTGCAGTGACACCGGCAGTTTGTATTCCTTTACTGATATCGTCATCCCAACCTTCTTCATTTAAGTAATTTTCATTAAGGGAAAGTGTTTGGTCAAAAGACTCAAATCTAGATTCTTCTACTAATCCAGAATTTATCATTAATTCTTTTAATAAGTTGTAGTGTGATTCGCATAGTCTAGCACTATTTTGATTGCTAATAAGCAATAAATATCTAACCATCTCATCGAATTCAGGATCTGTAACTTTTTGTAAATCTTCGTAGGTAGCTAATCTCCGAAGTCCTATAACCGTTTCATTTATACGGTTGTATTGTTCTCGTGATTTTAAGTTCA
>Ga0181591_10000744_pt1 | contig 26817 bp, 31 predicted proteins | sample 071ome_33_FD_133757 | JGI IMG/M metagenome (GOLD analysis project Ga0181591, IMG submission 133757) | Coastal salt marsh microbial communities from the Groves Creek Marsh, Skidaway Island, Georgia - 071412AT metaG (megahit assembly) | ecosystem: Environmental > Aquatic > Marine > Intertidal...
CGATATCGAGGCCGCTATCACGGCAGGCAATATCAATGAAGCCATCGAGCTTGAAAACCTGCGCCATCAGAAAATCAGCTCCCTCTCCTCCCTAGATCTTGGCGAAATTACCTCCGAAATCAGGAGTAAGCTCACCAAAATCCTTGGCCACATTCAGGAAGATATCGACGTGATCGAAGCCGCAATGCTTGAGCTGAACAAGACTACCAGCAGGCAGGTTCGACGTCTCCACGGCTATAAGTAACTCAAACCATAAGCGGGACTGATATTCGGAAAACTATTGCTCTGCCTGGGACTGAGGCTTTTCAATCAGATGCTTGCGCATCTTTTCAATCAGCGTTGTCCGCCGCAGCTTGAGCGCATCGGCGGCATGGCTGACAAGGCCATTGTGTTTGTCGAGGGCCGCCTCAATCAGTGCGATCTCAATATCCTGAAGATGCCGGCGCAGATCAATATCATCGAAATATTCAAACCAGTTGCGATAGTCCGACGTATGCGGCAGTGGCGGGCGGGCCGTGCTGTCATTGCTGATGCGGGGAGGCTCGCCGAGATCGGCGGTGGCATTCCAGATAAACTCCGCCTCAATTTCAGGTTTTGGCGCTTTCATGCGGATCAGGTTTTCGCGCACCTGTTCGGCAATGATCTCCTTGCCGGCAAACAGCACCGCCGCGCGCTCCAGCACATTACGCAATTCCCGTACATTGCCCGGCCAGGAATAGCGCATCAGTTCAGCAACAGCCTCTTCATCAAAACTGAAATCCGCCACATCAACGCTCTTTTGCATGGCCTTTCTGATCTCTTCGATCAGTTCTGGAATATCAACCTTGCGCTCGGCAAGGCTGGGAAGCTGAAGGGGGAATACGTTGATCCGGTAATAAAGATCAGCCCGGAAACTTCCCTCATCCACCTTGCTTTTGAGATTCTGATGGGTGGCGCAGATCAGCCTGAAATCAACGCTGATATCCTTGCCTCCCCCAACACGCTGTATCTTGCGGTCTTCAAGTGCCCGTAGCAGTTTTGACTGGAGCGACAGCGGCATATCGCCGATTTCATCAAGAAAAAGCGTCCCTCCGGACGCCAGTTCAAACCTGCCCTGGCGGGGTTTATCGGCACCTGTAAAGGCGCCTTTTTCATGGCCGAACAGTTCAGATTCCAGCAATTCCGAAGGAATAGCCGCGCAATTAACCGAAATCAGATCACCTTTACGTGCCGAAGCATGGTGAATGGCTTGCGAGACCTTTTCCTTGCCTGTGCCTGTCTCCCCCAGAACCAGCACCGTGGTTGATGAAGGTGCCACCATACCGATCATGTTCTTCACTGCCATCATGGCAGCGGACTGGCCGGTGATAAACTGATCGATGCTGGCGCTCATAGGTACTGGCACTCATGGATAAGCCAAAAGAATAATGTCCATATTTTGACAATAATTTGATGAAATGTAAAGCCGCGTCAAAAAACCAACGCCTGCTCCTGCAGAGACGAATATTCTTTTTTTCATATAAAAACAGCAGGTTATAAAAAATATATTCATCCGGTCCATACTGGCAAGGTTCTTGCCTGTTCTGTTTCGAATTAACTTTTTGTTAACGAATAGAGGTTCCCATGCCCCAGATCAGGCTTGCCAAAGAGTATTTCGATGCAGCAGATGCCCTTGAGGCTATTCTGGAACGCCGAATGTTTACCATTGGCGGGTTATCACCGGAAGACGAGGCTACATCGCAAGGCTCGATTATGATCTGCTCGTATGATTTTCAGGAAAAATCCGGCGGGCGCGATAAAATCATCGAGATGGCCCGGCAATCCCGCGCAGGTCAGATCATCGTGATCCGCGAGAAGCAGCAAACTTTTGCAATTAACACAGATCTTGGCGGCAAGATGCTCACCCTTGATCTTCCTCTGAGCAATCAGACAGATCCGGCAATGGATTACGGGCTTAACCTTGTGGCATCGCTTATCGATAGAGACGGACATCTCGCGGTGGGGAGCCCTTCCAGTGAGTCCATGCTCAAACTTGCAAAGAAAGTGGCGGCAACAGACGTTACGGTGTTCATCAACGGTCCGACGGGCACAGGCAAAGAAGTGCTCTCCCGTTTTGTTCATGATCAGTCCTCCCGCGCGGGCCAGTCTTTTGTGGGCATCAACTGCGCGGCCATCCCTGAAAACATGCTGGAAGCCATTCTGTTCGGCCATGAGAAAGGCGCCTTCACCGGGGCATCGACGGCCAATAAGGGAATTTTCCGTGCGGCAGATGGCGGCACTCTCCTGCTTGATGAAATATCCGAAATGCCGCTTGGACTGCAGGCAAAACTTTTGCGGGTCCTTCAGGAAAAGATTGTCACGCCTCTCGGCAGCCAGAATGAGATACCGGTGGATGTACGTGTTATTGCCACCACCAACAGATCAATGGCTGATGAAATTCAGCAGGGCAACTTCCGTGAAGATCTCTTTTACCGTCTCAATGTTTTCCCGCTTCAGACCTCCAGCATGGCGGAAAGGAAAGAGGATATCATCCCTATCACCACGGCCCTCTTAAAGCGCCACCATAATGATCTGGCCACCATCCCCTGGATGGATGATGCGGCTATTGCCCAGCTGACAAACCATCACTGGCCGGGAAATGTCAGGGAACTTGAAAACGTGTTGCAACGTGCGCTGGTTCTGGCGTCAGACAACCTGATCACGCAGGATGATATCATCTTTGATACCACCCTCACCCATATGTCTCCCCTACCACAAGAGCCAAGCATGCCGCAGCAGGCGCTGGCCCAGTAATTGTTGATGAAAGAGGATCTGATTATGAATGGCATCAAAGGTGTAGGAATTTCCCAACTCAGCGCCAGTTCGGCATTAACAGAAGCCCGGGCCGCGCTGAACGCATCCAAATTGAATCAATTCTCATCAACCGAGGGATTTGGCGACCGCCTTGGCAATGCGCTGAACAATGTTGCCGAAGCCCAGAACAAATCTGTCGAACTGGCGCGGGCCTATGAGATGGGAATTGAAAATGATCTCAGCAAGGTGATGATCAGCCAGCAAATCTCGTCGCTTGGCTTTCAACTCACCCTCAACGCCCGGAACAAGGTGCTGAGCGCCTATAAAGATATCATGAATATGCCTGTGTAACCTGAGCACCGGTACTGATGGAGAACAAAAATGGCTGAAGCTGCAAGCATGGACGAAAACAACGGGGCTCTGGCTGTTGCCCAGGGCAGCGGGCCTCTTTCAAATATCCGTCGGCTGACCTCTGACCCCAGTCTCAAGAAATCAATGCCGATAATCATTTCGGTCCTTGCGCTGACGGTGGGACTGGTCATGTATATGATTGTCCAGAAACCGGATGTGACCACGCTTTACGCCTCACTGCCTGATGCGGAAAAAGCACGTGTTGTTGAAGCCCTGCGCAATGGCGGGATGGATGTCAGCATCGACCCCACCACGGGTGATGTGCTTGTCCCGACCAGCGACTATCACAGCTCTAAAATGATGTTGGCTGCGCAAGGCCTGCCGACTTCTGTTCCCGAAGGATATTCCGGCATCGGCGATATCCCGCTTGGCGCCAGCCGTTCGGTTGAAAACGTCAAGATCAAGCAGGCCCAGGAAATGGAACTGGCCAAATCCATCAGTGAAATTGACGGCGTTATTGCGGCAAGAGTGCATCTGGCGATTCCGGAGAAATCCGTATTTGCCCGGTCCTCGGTTCCGCCGAGCGCCTCGGTCTTCATGCAGATGAGCAACGGCCGGACACTTGGCACCCATCAGGTCAGCGCCATCGTACATCTTGTTTCATCTTCTGTTCCAAGTATGGCCAAGAGTGATGTGACCATTGTCGATCAGTACGGCAATCTTTTGTCCAAACCTGTTGACGATCCGTCGAATGCTCTCTCGGACAGCGAGCTTGAGCATCGCATGAAACTGGAGCAGATTTACCGCACGCGGATTATCTCGCTGGTCTCGCCTATTGTCGGGGCAGGCAATGTGACGGCGCAGGTGAATCTGGAGATGGATTTCACCCGTAGTGAAATTACCGAAGAACTTGTCGATCCGGAATCAAATGCCCTGCGCAGCAGCCAGTCCAGCCTTGATGTGACGGCAAATGCCGGCGCCAAGGGTATTCCGGGCGCAACGACGAACAGCCCGCCTACCGCAACGGAGCTCAAGACTGATTTCGCCAATGAAGGTGGCTCCGGCGGCGGTATGCAGACCCGTTCGTCCAACGAAGTGCGCAACTTTGAGATCAGCCGCACGATTTCCACCACAAAGAAACCATCCAACCAGATCACCAATATTCAGGCCGCTGTTCTGGTCCGTGAGATGGTCGTGGAAAACCCGGAGACCGGCGAAAAAACCGTTGAAAAAATCCCGGCTGAAAAGCTGAAGGAAATCGAGGCTCTTGTCGCGGATGCCATCGGCGTCAATCCTGAGCGGGGTGACCGCCTGACCGTGACCAGCTCGACATTCGTTTCCGCCATTGAAGGGTTTGAAAAGCCATGGTTTGAAATGGACTGGGCGGTCAACCTGATGAAGCAGGGCATGACGCTTTTGATAATGGGTGTTATCATTCTTGGTGTGATTCGTCCGATGATCAACCGGATCATGGTACCAGTCGCCCCCGGCAAGCCCGGTGAAGCCCTGGTGCATATGGAAGATGAGCCTGATATGGATCAAGTGGAAATAGGTGAAGGTGAGAGCCTTGAGGACATCAAGTCCAAGCTCAAGCCGAAGAAAGCTTCCATCTCTGCCGAGATGCTGGATACCGCCAATACATATGATGATAAGGTGGCGGTGATCCGGATGATTGTCAGCGATGAAGCCGGCCGTGTATCCAACGTCTTCAAGGCGATGATGAAACCTGATCTCGATGCACGGTAGACCCGTGCATCGATCTGACTGAGTAAATTTGAGAGGACAGACCAATGGCAGAAACAGACAATCAGGATGATGAAGTCTCCGTCTACGACACGCTGACGGGCACCCATAAATCCGCAATCCTGATGATGCTCCTCGGGGAAGATGAAGCATCGGAGATCCTGCGCAATCTCTCCCCGCGTGAAGTGCAGCATCTGGGCCGTGCCATGTATTCCGTTCAGGGACTTGACCAGGACACCGTGAACAAGGTGCTGGACGAGTTTCTGGCCATCATCAAGGAACAGACAAGCCTTGGTCTTGGTGCCGGAAATTACATCCGGGTTGTTCTCAACAAAGCCCTCGGTGAAGACAAGGCGCAGTCTGTGCTCAGCCGCATCACGCCGTCGAGCAACAACCAGCCTATTGAAATTCTGGACTGGATGGATTCAAAATCCATCGCTGAACTGATCGCCGATGAACATCCCCAGATTATCGCTCTTATCATCTCATATCTTGATTACGGTGTCGGCGCTGATGTGCTCGGCCTTCTGCCGGAAGATCTTCAGCCTGATGTCGTCGCCCGCATCGCGACACTTGAAACCGTGCAGCCTGATGCCCTCAAAGAGCTTGAACTGGTGATGCAGAAGAAATTTGCCGCCAATACCAACCTCAGGGCATCGCAGGTTGGCGGCGTCCAGGCAGCGGCGAAGATCATGAACTTCACCAAACAGGCGATGGAAGCCCGGATCATGAAGTCTCTTGGCAAAGAGGACAAGAACCTCATGGTCTCCATCCAGGAAAGCATGTTTGTCTTCGACAACCTTATCATGTCCGATGATAAATCCCTGCAGACCCTGCTTCGTAATGTGGAGACCGAAGATCTTGTTCTGGCGCTCAAAGGTGCGGATGAACCGCTCCGGGAAAAGCTCTTCTCCTGTATGTCGTCGCGTGCCGCGGCCAACCTTCAGGACGAAATGGAGGCACTCGGGCCGGTTCGTCTTACAGAAGTTCAGGAAGCACAGAAACGTATCATCAATGTTGCACGTCGTCTTTCCGATGAAGGCTCGATCGTACTTGCCGGACGTGGCGGCGATGATTTTGTCTAGGCCGTGATATAGAGATTATAGATCATGATGACCGCTAACGCAGAAAATCAGATTCCCGACGATCAGGTGGATGCCCCGCTTGACCGGGCAGAAATACTGCGTCTGGTCAAGGCCTCCCGCAATGCCGGATATAATTCGACGCAAGACAGTTTTGCCCGTCCCGATCAGGGCTTCAAGCCTCTCTCGATCCGTGACATGGCGGCGTTGAGCACAAAGCCCGTGGCTGAGAGTTCAGAAGACACACCCCCTCGTGAAACCCCGGATCAAAGCACCGCGGAAAGCATGGAAGCTCCGGCGGCGGGGAGCGCTGACGATACGCCGGATAACCCGCAATCCGGCACCGCCGAAACCGCTGAGGAAAAACAGGTCACATCTGCTGCTGCCACTGAAGGAGCCCCTGAAACAGCAGAAGAGGCCCAAAAAGATGCCGGTGACAATCTTTCGGCCGGTGATGTGCCTTCTGCAGACCAACCCAAGGATGAAGAGAGCGAAGATGCCCCGCATGATCCCAGCGCCCCCGGCAATATGGAGACAATCGGCGAGCAGGTGAACAAGGCGGCAGAAACCACAGATCATTCTGCCCCTGAAGATCCCGCCTCGTTTGATGAGATCAAGGAAAAAATGGATGCGGTGTCACGTCTGAAACCAGCACCTGAAGGTGAAACAGAAAGCGAAGAATATCAGCGCGGATACGAGGATGGCCGGAAGGCGGCACTTGCCGAAAAAGAAACTGGAATGAACGAGGCTGTTGCCGCATTCACCTCCGCCACTGAAGCTCTCAGCAAAGACGAGAATTTCGACCTCTCCCAGCTGTCGCCTGCCATCAGTCGGGCCATCATGGAACTTGCCAGCGAGAGGGCCGGCATTGCCATTGATGAGCATCCTGACGCTTTTGCGGCACGGATTGAGAGCATGGTAAAACGTATTCGCAACCGGGTGGATGAACCTTATATCCGCCTGCACCCGGAAGACGCAAAGATTATCGGGGATACGCTCGGGGAAAACCTGAGCCCCAGGAAAATCCATATTATCGCGGATGAAAATCTCAAACGTGGTGATGCAAGGATTGATGTTGGCTCAATCGGCGTTATGGACCTGATTTCATCCCGGATTGCAGATTCAGATAAGCCGGCGGCAGAAAAAGACGAGGCCGAGCATGACTAGTCTTGCCAGCAAAGTTCTTGATACCATCGACCATATCTCGATAAACCAGCCGGAAAAACATTTCGGTCAGGTCAGTCGTTTTGACGGCCAGTTTGTCGAATGCGACGGCTTTCCGGCACCTATCGGCTCACTCTGCCATATTGATACGATCACCGGCACGGCGGCGCTGGCGGAAATAATCGGTTTCAAGGATGGCCGGAACATGCTGGCGATGCTTGATCATGATGCTAAAATCTGTGACGGCGCGATGGTTCAGCTGATCAATACCGGCCATGATATCGAGGTTGGTGAAGGGCTGTTGGGACGCGTTACCGATGCCATCGGCCAGCCGCTGGACGGACCGCCCATTACAGGACTTACAGACAGATGGCCGCTTGCCGGCAAACCGCTCAACCCGCTCAAACGCAACCTGATCACCAAACCTATTGATGTCGGGATCAAGGCGATCAACGGGCTTCTGACCATCGGTCAGGGCCAGCGGATGGGAATTGTTGCGGGCTCGGGTGTCGGGAAATCGGTGCTGCTGGCGATGATGAGCCGCTACACCAATGCCGATATCGTCGTCATCGGACTTATTGGTGAACGCAGTCGTGAAGTGGGCGGGTTCGTGAACAGTGTTCTTGATGACAAATCCAGAAGCCGCACCACCATGGTTGCCGTACCGGCGGACCGTTCCCCCCTGCTCCGCATCCGGGCCGCCGAACGTGCCACCGCCATTGCCGAATATTTCCGTGATCAGGGCAAAAATGTCCTTCTGATCATGGATTCACTCACGCGGGTTGCCCATGCTCAGCGTGAAATCGGGCTTTCGATGGGGGAACAGCCGACATCAAAAGGATATCCGCCTTCGGTTGTCTCGCTCCTGCCGCGACTGATTGAACGTGCCGGCACTGATATCGGCGACAAAGGATCAATTACCGCATTTTATACCGTGCTCGCCGATGGTGACGACGGCAATGATCCGGTGGTGGATACGTCACGCGCTATTCTTGACGGGCATATTGTTCTTTCAAGGGCACAGGCACAGATGGGGGTTTACCCCGCCATCGATGTCTCCCTTTCAGTGAGCCGGGTGATGAACGAAATCACCCGACCAGAACATCAGGAAATGGCGCGGCAGTTTAAACGTATGGTGGCCCTCTACCTTGAAAACCGGGATCTGATCCTGATGGGCGGGTACCGGCAAGGCCAGGATCCGGAGCTTGACCGTGCCGTGCAACTCTGGCCGGCGCTCATGGGTTTCATCCAGCAGGCTGAGCAGGAAAAGGCAAATATCGATATGAGCATCGAGGGCCTTGCCGCCCTGATGCCGAAGTAAAACCATGACCAGACGCCGCAATCTTCTTCAACGTCTGGCCATGCGAGAGAAGATCACCGCCATGGCCCGGGCTGAGAACATCCGCACGCTCGATGAAGAACTGCACAAGATCACCAGCATCAATGAAAAGCTTCAGCAGATGGCCATTGAGACACAAATCAAGACCGGCACCACCAGCATGATGGCTCTCCGCTCAGCTCAACATTACGGCAGTAAAATTCACGAGCAGATGAAAGTCATTGAAAACCGGGTGAAATTTCTCGAAGAAGAACGTGTTGAGGAAGCGCAGATAATGGGCCAGGCCCTTACCCGCCAGAAACATGCCACGGAAAAATCACGCCAGCAGCATATCCTCGAACGTGACGAGAAAGAGGAAAAAGCTGCCACCGACGTGCCGCGCATAAACTCACCTGCTACAGCCGGACGCTAGCCAAAACACATATTGGCACTGATCTTGCACACCGCTACCGGACTTTTATCATTCATGGGTGCATGGAACACATGACTACTATAGGCACAATACTGGCGAAAAACCCTGATCTCAGCCCTGAAGGGACGGGACCTGAAACCGCATCCATGGATGGTGCCTTTGCCATCTTTACGGCAATCCTTGCCAATATGTCTGCCCAGGATGACGCGATTTCTGTGCAGAATGAAGACACGCCCGAGCTCAACGCCGAAGAGCTGTTTGACCAGATCATTGCCGATGACAGCGTGAGCCCCTATATCAGCCCCGCTGACCGCAAGGATCTTCTGCCAATACTGGATAATATTCTTGAAAACCCTGACCGCATAACCTCTGTCATTGACCTTCACGACGCGCATGCGATCTGGTCAGAGATATCTTCTTCGAAAAAAGATATTATTGCCCAAATCATGCCTGATAATCACATTCCTGAAGATAAGGCGCCCTCTCCTGATATAGAAGACCCTGTGGCAGGCATGGCGGCGGCGACAATAACACCTCCTGCTCAGGTAACCGGGAGAATTTTTGCATCTTCGCCGATTTCACGGCCCGCATCTGCTCTGCGTGAAAACTACAACACGGCGAGAAACCCCGTTCAGGCACTGGCATCACTGATCCGGAAGATCACGCCAGCAACTGTTCAACCTGAAAAATCGCCCACACCCTCCTCAATGCCTGCCGTAAAGCCGGTTACTGCTGACCCTGCCGCCATAGGTCCTTTTCCGAAAGACAGCGCATCCCCGTGGGTGCCTGCCGCAAAGCCGGTTACCGCTGACCCTGCCGCCATAGGTCCTTTTCCGAAAGACAGCGCATCCCCGTGGGTGCCTGCCGCAAAGCCAAGTTCAATCAACCCTACTGTAAACGCGCCTTTACCGCGGGACAGCGTTATCACTGAAGAGGCAAGCCACCGGTTGAGCGCACCTAAATCTCCTGCCATGACACAATCCGTTGAAAAGGCAGCTGAAAATACAAGGGAACCGGAAATTCCGTTTGTGAAACCGGCTTTACTGAAAAAGCCGACACCCGCAAGCACGGTTACAGCCAAAGACCATGAAGCTCTGGCCGCCAAAGTACATCTTTCCGGCCAACAGCCCGCACCGGATCGCACGTCCCCTGCCCCGTCCGTTGCGCAGGCCAATGTATCCGCTCCAATCATGGGCGGAGGTGATTTCAACGGCCAGTTCAGCCAGCAGCAACAACCCCAGTCCGGCCTGGATACCACGATGGGCCTTGATCAGGGACGAGATGCGCGGCTCCTGCGCCTGAGCGTTTCTGAGAATGGCTGGCAGGATCGATTGATCCGGCATATTCACACCAGCAATAATGGCGGCAAGGATCAGACGATCACCGTGATGCTGCAACCACGGAAACTTGGCCGGCTCACGCTCAATATCAGCGTCAGCGGCAACGCAACAACAGTGAATATCGTCGCCAGTTCAACGGAAGCCGCTGCCCTCTTGCAGGATTCCGAAACAAGACTGCAACAGGCCTTTGACCAGAACGGGCTGAAGCTTACCAGCATGCAGACATCTGCCCAGCAGGGCGGGCAACAAAACCAGCAGGGAAGCGGCCGCAGTGCCGGTTCGGGCGGGGCTCACAACGCCCCTAAAGAGACATCATCCGATGAGAATTCATCGACTAAAATACAAGAAAATGCTAATAATAGTCAGATCAATATACTGGCTTAGCATCGCAATATGAGGACATTGCTATGGCAGACGAAAACGAAGACGAAAAGAAATCCGGTGGCTTAGTCCCCCTTCTTATAAAGATCGGTATTTTCAGCGGCGTGCTTGTCGTCGGGCTGGTGGCCGGGTATTTCATCTTCAGCCCCGGCGGTGATGTGATCGAAAAGGAAGAGCTCGAGGAAATGATCGAGCGGAGCATCGTGGAACGGGAAGAAGCCAAGGCTGCTGAAGAAGAGGCCAATGCTGATCCTTCAAAGGTGGCCAAGGAAGCCCCTGCAGAAGAAACCTTTGCCACCATCTATTATGAATTTGCCGGCACGTTTACCACCAATCTTGAGGGATCACGCAAGATGTTGCAGATCGGGATTGCGGTCTCAACCCAGTACGACGACACGGTGATGCAGAATGTTGAAGCCCATGAGCTTGGCCTTCGTTCCGCGATCCTGAACCGGATCGGCAGCTTTACCGAAGACCAGATCAAGGGTGAGGCAGGACGCAATATGCTGACCGAATCCCTCAAAGAGGTCCTTAACAAGGAACTTGAGGAACTCGAAGGTTTTGGCGGCATTGAAAAAGTGCATTTCACCTCCTTTGTGTTGCAATAAGAGCAGATGAGACGAGGCCCAGAGTGACATCAACACGCAAACTCAGCTCAAGCGAAGTAAATGCCCTCATCGACGGCCTTCAGCAGGAAGGTTCAGGCGGAGGAGCGGAAGCCGATGTGAGCGCCAGCGCAGAGGTTCGGTCCTTTCAGTTCGGCTCAGATGATCTTTCGCTCTTGGGGGATTACTACGCGCTCAGGATGCTGAATGAGAGATTTTCGCGTCTTGCCCGCGGTGTTTTTCTGCCCATGTTGCGGATACAGCCGCGGATTTCATCCTTCCCGCCTGAGGTGAAGACGTTTGATGAATATATCGCTGATGTTGACAATTTCCTGAGCCTCTCGATTTCCAAGATCGAAGAGTTGCGGGGCAGCATGATGCTTGTGCTCAACCCCTCCTTCATCTCGATCCTGACCAATTCGTTTTATGGCGGAAAGATTTCCACGCTGAAAAGCAGACGAAACGAATTCACCACCACCGAAGAAAGGGTTATCGAACTTGTCAATGACGGGCTCAACCATGCCCTTGAGGAAGCCTGGAAAGATCTGACGCGGATCAGCATTCATCACAACACACGTGAGGTGAACCCGCAATTTGCCTCATTCGTCGATGGAAGTGATCTGGTGATTATCTGCTCTTTTGTGGTGCAACTGCCTAATGTGGAGGCCGCAACTTTTGATATCATTTACCCGCTCCAGACACTGAAGCCGATCGCAAGCCAGCTCCGGTCCCGGGTCCAGACCGATATGGTCGATGACGACAAATCCTGGCGCGAACGCATGGAGCAGGCTGTTCTTGAAATACCGCTTAAAGTTGTCGCAAGACTGGGTGAGCCCACCGTTTCCATGGGCAAGCTCATCACGCTGAAACAGGGCGACAGCTTTCCCATGCAGATCAATGATGGCGTTGATGTGCTGCTGGAAGACAATATCATCTTCACCGGTGAAATCGGTGAAATCAATGGTCAGGCTGCCGTCAAGCTGACCTCTCAGGTGAGCTGAATTTTCTAAAGAGAAAAGGATAATATCATGGCCGAAGAAAACGAAACCGAAGATACAGGCGCGCAGGCCGCCGCCACTGAAGGTTCCAGTGACCGGGTGAGTGTAGACAACCTTCGGGTGCTCGAAAATATCGACGTCAAACTGACGGTTGAAGTTGGCAGTACGGAAATCCGGATACGTGATCTTTTGCGCCTTAATGAAGGATCAGTTGTCGAACTGGACCGTCTGGCCGGTGATCCGCTTGATATTCTGGCAAACGGCACGATCATTGCCCGTGGCGAGGTCGTCATGGTGGGTGAGAGATTCGGCATCCGTTTCAGTGAAATCGTCTCGCCTGAGAAGAGAATGGAAAATCTCTGATCACATCATCTTTCCTGCGTCGGTTTTCTGACACATTACGCAGATAATGGGCGCAGATAATTAATTTTATCAACCTTTACAATATTTTAGAATAAAGTTTTCCGATCTGGCATGGCTTTTGCCTTCCCCATTTCATGTAAATGGCGGGGTGACCATGACCAATATATTTGCGACAAACCAGTTTCTTATCATCGGGGTATTCCTGATCGTTCTGGTCGGACTGATGATCCTGGTGCGGCGGTTCAGGGACCCGCTGTCCTCGCAACTTGGTGGTCAGCGCCGGATCAAGCTCATAGAAGATACCGCCATCAGTTCAACGGAACGTATCAAGCTGGTGGCAATCAATGATCTTCCCTACGCCATCATCACCACCAAAAACCAGCAACCTGTTGTTGTTCCGCTTGAAGAAGCCGGAACAGACCCGCGCAAGCCCGCGCCCGGGCCATCCGCCTCCACCAAGGCAGCATCAGGCTCATCCGGGAAAACGGATACAGACAAGAACTCGATGGCGCAGCCCTTCCTTCAGGCCATGAAAAAGGCCCGGTCCCGCAACCCGCTTCTGGGATTTGACAAATGAGCATAAACACGAAAATCCTGTCCTTTCTCGGCGCTGTTATAGCGGCGGTTTGCATTACCACAAGCCCGACGCTGGCCCAGAGCGGGCTGGAACAGGCTTTTGGCGGCCTGCCGGCACTAACCGTCAGCGATAACAGCAACGGCACCGCAACCTATTCTTTGTCACTCCAGATCCTGATGCTGATGACGGCACTGACGGTTTTGCCCTCGCTGGTGCTGGGCATGACGTCATTTACCCGGGTGATCATCGTTCTTTCCCTTCTGCGTCAGGCAATGGGCACCCAGCAGACACCTCCTAATCAGGTGCTGATAGCCATTGCCATGTTCCTGACTTTTTTCATCATGGCACCGACCTTCACGGTGATTTACGATGAATCTCTCTCCCTGTACCTTGATGGCAGGATGGATGCGCTGACCGCGCTTCAGACCGCCAGCGTCCAGATCAAGGCATTCATGATCGAAAATACACGGATCAATGATTTGTCCATGTTCTCCGAGATGGCGGGAGATATGCCCTATGCCAGCAACGCTGATGTTCCGTTTTCCGTACTCCTGCCTGCGTATATTACCTCTGAGCTGAAAACAGCTTTCCAGATCGGCTTCCTTTTGTTCCTGCCCTTTCTGGTCATCGATATGGTCATTGCCTCAACGCTGATGTCTCTCGGGATGATGATGCTGAGCCCGATGCTTGTCTCACTGCCGTTCAAACTCCTGCTTTTCGTGCTGGTGGACGGATGGGCCATGACCGTCAGCTCACTAGTTGCAACCTATTCCACCCCCTGACGCAAACATCGCAAAGGATAAAGGCCATGAGTTTTGATCAGAACGTTGATTTCCTGCAGATGATGTTCATGCAAATCCTGTTGACCGCAGGCCCGCTTCTGAGTGTGGCGCTCGGTATCGGCCTTACTATCGGCATTATTCAGGCGGCGACGTCAATAAATGAGATGACGCTGAGCTTTGTGCCGAAACTGGTGGTGGTGCTGGTGGTGTTCGGGCTTCTGTCCGGCTATATGCTCAACAACCTGACGGCATTCTTCACCCTTACCTTTGATCAGATTGTGGCTATCAACTGATGGTGAAAGAACTGGTCATTGCCGGGGCGTCCGGCCCTTCCCTTCCCGGTCTGGATCTCCAGGTCGTGATGATGTATCTGACCAATTTCTTTCTCAGCAGTCTTCGTATTGGTGCGTTCATGATGGCGGCACCGTTTCTGGGCTCACGCTGGGTTCCTCTTCAGGTCCGGATCATCATGTCCATCACACTGGCAACAGCGATAGCCCTAAATGCCCCGCTCCTGCCCATGGACGTGGTGGCATCAATGCAGGTGATTGTCATCATCATGGCTGAAATCAGCATCGGCCTTGCCGCCGGCCTGATCATGTCGATCTTTTTCGGTGCTGCCATGCTGGCCGGGGAGAAGATAGCCTCCTCCTCCGGGCTCAGTTATGCTGCACAGATCGACCCCAATGCCGGCGGGCAGACACCTGTTGTCAGCCAGATACTCTATCTCTTCCTGATGATTGTCTTTGTCAGCATTGACGGCCACCTGATTGCCATCAGGTCCATGCTGGAATCCTACCGTATCATGCCCGTGGGGTTCAGCCCGGATACAGAAGTCATGGTCAGGGCCGGAATTGCTGCGGCAGGATCCATGTTTTTTGCCGCCGCCATGATCATGGTGCCCATTACCACCATTCTTCTTTTTATCAATGTATCAATTGGCGTTGTTACCCGTGCCGCACCGCAGCTGAATCTGTTTTCCTTCGGGTTCCCGATTTCACTGATGGGGGTTTTCCTCATTCTGTATTTTTCGGCTGACTTTCTTGGCGCGGCCATGGCCAACCTTACCGATGATGCGATCCAGCATCTTCATGACATGATGGGGGATATGCAGCATGGCTGAAGAAGACGACAGCCAGGAAAAGACCGAAGACCCCTCCCAGCGAAAACTGGATAAAGCCAAGGAGGATGGTCAGGTCCTTTCATCGAAAGAGATGTTCGTTTTCACCGGCATCGCCATGGGGTGGGCCCTGATCTCGAGCATCCCGTTTTATGGTCAGAACATGCTGAATATCTGGTCGGATCTTTTTATCCTCGATCATCCTGAAATGCTGGAAACGCTTTGGCTGAACAAGGTCAAATCCATTTTCTGGTCCTTTATCCTCCTGATTTTGTTCACCGGCGTGCCGATGCTTATCGTTGTCCTGCTAACCCAGACAGCCGTGGGCGGAATAAATTTCGCGCCTAAAGCCATCGCTTTCAAAGGGAACAAACTGAACCCGATCAAAGGGCTGGGGAAAATTTTTTCCATAAAAGGACTGGTGGAACTCGGCAAATCATTGCTCAAGGTTATTCTGCTCTTTTCAATCGGTGGATTGTTTATTGCCCTCTATATGCCGCAGGTTCTGCCCCTTGCCCAAAGTACACTTAACCAGTCGCTTGAGGTGATGCTGTGGGGGTTCCAGTTTCTCCTCGGGGCCATGGTTGTCGCGCTTTTTATCATCGCGGTCATCGATTATTTCTGGCAACGCCACACCCATATGCAATCCATGCGCATGTCGAAAAAGGAAATGAAGGACGAGATGAAGCAAACCGAAGGTTCGCCCGAGGTTAAATCCAAAATCCGGCGGATGCAGATGGAACAGTCCCAGCAGAGTTCACGCCAGCGTGAAGCGCTGGAGGATGTCGGCGATGCCACGGCGGTGATTGTCAACCCGACCCACTTTGCCGTTGCCTTGCGTTATGTTGCCGATGAAGGCGGCGCACCTGTTATTCTGGCCATGGGTAAAGGCGTGCTCGCGGAACGCATCATCGAGCGGGCAAAAGAGCATCATGTCACTATCTTCCAGAGCCCGCTCCTTGCCCGAGCTTTGTACTTCACCGGGAATATCGGTGCGGAAATCAGTGAAAAGTTATATAATGCGGTTGCGGTGGTGTTGGCCTATATCTACCGCATTGACAGGGGCGAGATCATGCCGGAGCCTGAAGTTGTCCTGCCGCAGGATATGATGTTCGACGAACACGGCCAGGCACTCTGATATTGAAGGGATAGGGGAAAAGATGCCACGTTATCGACACCATAGCCTCGGGGAGCTGATCAGCACCATTTCCTTTTTCGGTGTTGCGGTCTATCTGACCCTGTCCGGATTTGACTGGAAGGATCAGGGAGATATGTTCCGTGCCGGAATGTCCTGGTTTGCGGCTTTTCTCTGCTATCTCGGGGCAATCCGGTTTCGGCTGGCACAGCTGGCGATGAGTATCCAGCAAAGACATGGGCGGAAAGATGCGGCCAAATAAACCTCGTAAATTTGAACTTACGCCCATCAGACGTGTGAACTGCTTTGATTGCGTCCACCATTTCATCACCTATGAAAAACCGCGGCCATATGGTTGCCGGAAATTCGGCTTCAAAGGGCCGCGCCTGCCTTCAATGACGGTTTTTGAAGTGACTGGCACGGAATGTGCATATTTTACCAGGCAACAGTTTTCTGACACACAAGGACAGAAAACCACAAGGAGACGCAGATGAGCATGCGACCAAAGGATATTCAGGACAGCGTGAAGCTGGCACTTGATGCGGCTGATGCCGCGACAGATGTAACGGCAGAATTTAGCAAGATTAAAAACAGCAACAAGTCGCTGGAGGAAAACGTGAAAAAGATTCATCGTGCAACAACAATTATCTTTTTCAGCGCCGTTACCGGTATGCTGGTCGCTTCGGTATTTGCCGCATTGATTTATTTCCGCACCATGTCTGACCTGAAGTCGATCACGACCACAAGTCGTGAAGCGCTGGTTGTTTTTGCGGAAAACGTCAATCAGGTGAACAACACCCTGACAAGCCTTGAAAACGCCCTGAAAACCCAGGAATCGCTTGTTGCCCAGAATAACCAGCTGATCGGCGAATTGCAGTCGCTCAACGAAGGCATCACCCTTACCCGTGACAGCATTGTTGCAAGCATGAAAGCAACCACCGATGCCGTTCAGGCCAGCAACAAATCCATGACCAGTTCTGTTTCCAAGAGCATCAGTTCAGAGCTGGGCAGCCAGAACAAGAAACTGCTGGCCCAGATCAAGTCGATGGAAACAAAAACCATCGACGGCATCACCACAATGGCAAGCGGCATGGATGACGGCCGTCAGCTCAAGGCTATCTACAGCCGCCAGGGTGAATTGCTTAACCTGCTTAATGCGATGGTGAACCAGAATATGGCGATCGTCCAGCAGATCGAAGACAGCAAGAACAGCATTAAATATCCTTGATTTTACGGCAATCTTTCCCTGAAGGGGGCCACGCATGCTAGACGAAAACCCAGAGATGCAGCAGCAAGCCCCGTCAGGTGAAAACGCAACGGAAGCATCATCCCATCAGCGAAGTTTTCTGACCATCAAGGAAGTTAATACCATCTCCCGGGCAAGAACACTGCGGCTTGCCGTGGGAGATGTGATCATCGGTACAGACAGCAAAATTTACAATGGCGGTATTATTGAATTCCAGACTGTCATGGAAGAATGCGACGAGGACGAAGGCATTCTTCTGACCATCTGGCGTAATGGCGCGATTTTCAATGTGATTGGTTTCGGACCTCTCGGTGTAACCCTTGAATTTGCAAGCCCTGAAAACATTGAACAGGTCAGCAAAGACCTTGAAAACTATTCCTTCCCGAAACGGGATGAGCTTTCTGTTTTCGAAGTCCTGCGCAATCTGACCAGACGATGCGAGATTATTGATACAAGCCCCTCGCAACTGGCTTTCCTCGCACCGCCGCTATGGCTTATTCAGCACCGGCTGGTTGAACCTCTTATGGCGCTCGCGGCCATCTATGCGATCACTTTCGTGGTCCATTGGTCTCTTTTTATTATCGCGTATATTCTGATGTCGCTGTATTTCAAACGCGGCTATCTGATGATGTTGCGCAGTTTCATCATCTATAAAGATTACCAGATGTGGATTGTTATCGCGGCAAGAGACGTGAAAGAAGTTCAGGAAATCTGCCGTAAATTTGACCCAAAGACACGGTTCAGGGATTCACTTGTGGGCGAGCCTCAGGTGGATGAAGCCCCGAAAAAGAAACGCCGCAGGTCCTCCATCCCCGGCATGTAATCACCCCTGCATTTGCCCTGTCATTGCCCGGATAATCGCCAGAACAAGGCAATATCACCGGTTGGCTTTGTTGCTGGGTTGAGCGTCATGTATCTGACGCGACCATCCATGCTGCACGTGCCTTCTTTCTATCTGATGACGCTCCTCAAGGACGGTTTCTTGCCGGTGCAGATGTGATCAGCTGATAGCTCGTAAGTCGCGGAAGGGGATACAAGGATCAGTGCCCCTTCTGTTCACCCCCAAGCGCCGCCAATACCGCGTAAGATGGGCCGCTTTACCCGGGTATTCTATGGGCCCAAACCTTACTGAAGCAGGTTCAGGGAAAAGCGAGCACGGCATCAGGTTAACTGGTCTTGCGCATATACACCATCAGCCTTTTGGCCCGTCCCGTATCTGAAGTGAAGAGAAGAGAAGAGAAGGCCCGGGGGCTTTGGTCATGCGCTGTTCATATGTGCTCAGAGATGGGCGTTCAGAAAAGAATACCCCCGGCCGTTCAGAAGGCCGGAGGTTATGTTGTATTAAAAATTGATGGCCGGTTTGAGAGATCAGTAATTGATCTCAATCTCAATACGGCGGTTCTTGTTGCGGCCTGCAGCGGTATCGTTGCTTTCCAGCGGCTGCGTTTCACCGAAACTGATCGCCTCAAGACGGCCTGCGCTCACCGCACCTGTATCCTCAAGGGCCTGAACGACACTGGCCGAACGAGCTGCCGCAAGATCCCAGTTATCCCGGAAGTTTGAGCCGAAGACCAGTGGCACGTTATCCGTATGACCTGAAACCTTGATCTTGCCTTTGCTGTCTGCACTGGCGCCGGCGATCTTTTCCATGATCTCTTTGGCCTGTGGTGTCAGCGCTGCGGAACCTGAAGGGAATGCCCCGCCCGAACCAACGGTGATGATAACCTTGTCATCGGTACGCTCAACATCGACAAGCCCCTGATCAATCTGCTGTTTGAGGGCAACGCGCAGCTCATCCTCAGCGAGCTCTGCCCGGCGGTTGGCATTCTCGGCCTTCTCTTCTGCCTCGGAGGCCGCATTGGCGATTTCCGCCTGTTGCTGCTGTGCCTGTTCGGTCGCTGCGATCATCTGCTTTAATTTCTGCTCAAGCCCGCCGAAAAGCACTTCCTGATCTGCCTTGCCGGCGGATTCCTTGGCGGCTTCAAGCGCGTTCAGTGTTTCTTTGAGCATCTGGGGCAGATTCTGCTGTTCGGTATCGGTTGCGGTAAAATTCACCACCACTTTCTCGCCGAGTGTTTCCACCTCGATATCACCGCGTGCTATCGCATCTTCCAGTGCTTTCAGAATGTCATCGGCACTGCCGTCCATTCCTTCGCCATCATTGCTTTTCTGCTGAACATCCAGGTCAGGCTTGGTCACATCTGTTGTCTGCTGGGTCATGTCATCGGTCAGCGACGGTGCCGGAGACGGGCTGAAATTCAAGGAAAGAATAGTGGTGCCCTTGGGCTGTTCAACAATCGGAATGATTCGCTGAACACCAAACGCATTTTTAAGCGAGCCGGAGATCTGCTTGAACTTCGGGACGTTAAATTCGGCAAAAGAGAGAATGAGAACAAAGAACGCCATCAGCAGGGTTGCCATATCCGCAAAGGTGGCCATCCATGCCGGCGCCCCGACAGGGGGGCATTTGGGACATTCTTCGTCCGGAGCTTCTTCTTCAATAGCTTCTTCGGCTTCAGCTGCCATGATGCTATCCTCTCTTTATTCCAGATGCTGACCGCAGGGTTAGGCTGCGGCCACGCTTTCCTGCAATTTGGGCGGCAGGTTGGCGATCATCTGATCCTGAATGTTACGTGGGGACTCGCCACGGGCGATATTCTTAAGCCCGATAACGACCATTTCACGATAGACGGTCTCATACGCCGTGTAACCTTCAAGTTTGGTTACCATCGGCGCAAACATGATATTGGCGATAAACGCCCCGTAAAGCGTTGTCAGCAAGGCCACCGCCATGGCAGGGCCAATCGCTTTCGGGTCAGCCATGTTTCCAAGCATAAGCACGAGACCGATCAGCGTGCCGATCATCCCCATGGCAGGCGCCAGATCCACCCAGGCTTTAAGAACACCCTGATTGGCTTCATGGCGTGATCTCATCGCCTTGATTTCCTGATTGAGCTGGGCGGTCAGTTTGGATTCATCCGCGCCATCGACCAGCATCTGCAACCCTTTCGAAAAGAATTTGTCCGGCACATCCTGGCCTTCAAGTGCCATCATGCCGTCTTTACGGGCAATACCGGCAAGTTCGACCATGCGGGTGACAAGCTCATCCTGCTTTTTGACCGGTGGCAGGAAAACCTTGGCCATGACACCGAAACTACCCAGAAAAACACCGAGCGGGGCGGTGTACATAACCGCAAAGAAAGTTCCACCAAACACGATGAGTATGGACGGAACGTCAATAAATGGCCCGACGCCCCCACCGGAGATCCTTGCCCCGACGATCATGCCGACCGCGCCTAGAAAACCAACTAATGATGCAATATCCATATCTAAAAACCGTGACGATCAAGTAAACTCGATGAACCATCCTGCAATATTGATACCAACCTGAAACCGAAAGGTGAAAATGGTCTAAAATTTGCAGGTCCTCTATCGTTAAAACTACTATATAATAGATATCTAATGTTGAAAATGGAGTGTATCCATGAATCCATTCCGGCGGACAGTTCTGAAGTTCATCCTTGCCATGGTGGTTTGCCTGAACAGCCTCACCCTGTCTTCAGCATCGGCCACCAGCGCCTTCATGGCACGTGAACATCTCGTGATTGACCTCAGCTACGGGGTTGAATGGCTACGCTGCAGTGTCGGCCAGAACTGGAACGGCGAAACCTGCGTTGGTGAGATCGTCAAGCTCAACCATGAAAGCATCAAGGAAGCGATCCGTCTTGCCAATGAACAGCTTGGGGGAGAATGGAGACTGCCTTCGCTGGAAGAGCTCAAAGGCCTGCTTTGCATGGAATGTGGTGACGTGAAGATCAATGGGGAAATCTTCCCCAATACCTCACCCGAACCCTACTGGACGGGAGAGCGCAATCCTTACGCCTCACGCCATATCTATACGGTGAATTTCATCAATGGCTACAGTTATGGCCGGTTTTTCCCGTTTCAGGAAATGGCCGTCAGGCTTGTCCGGGATCGCTAGCAGCCCGGCGTTTTTCCAGCCGCCAGAAGACAAGCTTGATTACAAACCCAACACCGCCAACAACCCAGATCGCCAGCGCGGCGCGCTCGGCTGAGATAAACTGAAGATATTCCATCTTGTCGCTGGCAAGAAGACCAAGGATCACCAGCATAAAAACCGTCAGCATGAAAAGTCTGATAACGCGGCAACGCTGACATCCCGTATAGCGACTGGGCCTCGTGCGGCTGAGCGTGATCATTTGTCTATCCTCTCTGGCAGGGCTTCATATCAGCCTTTATCAGACCGGCAGAACAAATATCTGCCCCGGCCCGGCATGCAAGAACAATACCATGATTACATGCCTGAGGAAGGTTGAAAAATTGACATGTAATTAATACTAAATTAACGAATAAAAGTTATATTATTGATAATTAACAATAATTTTGTTCTATTTTTGACAAATTTGCTCGTCAAATATTAATTTTTGATTAATGAAAAACTTTTGAGAAGCTTTCTCCACACTAAAAGTGGAGGACATCATGCAGTTAAGACCTGTTATCAAAGCGCAACAGAAACAATCGCTGATTATCACCCCGCAATTGCAGCAGGCGATCAAACTGTTGCAGATGACCAATCTTGAAATCCGGACCTTTCTTGAAGAGCAGGCACTGGAAAACCCGTTTCTTGAGGTGAGCGACGACACAGCCGGCACAGATGCCGCATCGGACGCCCCTGACCTGCATGAGAAGACAGAGAATTCAGACACAGATATGCCAAAGGATGTGGCCGAGCTTACGCCGACCAACAATGCGCTACAGGATGATCCGACGGCACATGCCGATATGGATAACCGTTATTCTTCCCTTGAAAACACGCATAAAAACTCATCTTTTGACAGCGATGCCGATGATATGATGGCACGTATCGCCAATCCTGAAGACGGCCTGCATGCGATGATCATCCGGCAGATTGACCTCGCCATAGATCCCGGCGACCGGGCCATCGCCTATATGCTGACTGATCTTATCTCACCCACGGGTTGGATTGACCAATCACTCGAAGATATCGCTGCCTCCACCAATGTTAATCTTGAACGCCTTGAGATGGTCCTTGAAAATCTGCAGGAGTTGGAACCTGCGGGTATTTTTGCCCGAAATCTTGCCGAATGCCTTGCACTTCAGGCCAGAGACAGGGGCGAATATGATGACGTCATGGCCATTGTCCTTGATAACATCGACTTGTTGGGCAAAGGCGAAATTGCCTCTCTTGCACGTCTGGCCCGTTGCAACCAGGATGATATTCTCGAAACCCTCAGGCTGATCCGGGGTTACAACCCGAAACCGGGCGAAAGCTACAGCAATGATCTGCCGCCTCTGGGCGAGCCTGATGTGCTGGTGCGCCAGACCAAGGATGGCTGGGCTGTTGAGCTTAACCGGTCAACCCTGCCAACAATTCATATCAGGGAAGATTATGCCGATGAAATCGAAACACACCTTGAGCGTAAAAGCGAAGAAAACGGCAATGACTTTGTGGGCAATGCGATCGGCTCCGCCCGATGGCTTAAACGTGCGCTTGAACAGCGGAATATGACAACCATGAAGATCTCAGCTGAGATCATCCGTATCCAGAAAGATTTCATGGAACATGGCATGGAAGCACTGAAGCCGATGTCTCTGAAAACGATTGCCGAAGCCGTGGGTATGCATGAAAGCACCATCAGCCGGGTTACGAACGGCACTGTGATCAACACGCCGCGCGGAACCTATTCCCTTAAATCCCTCTTCAGTGTGTCCATCGCGAGCGATGATAGCGAAGAAGGCATGGCGGCCACTGCCGTCAGGAATAAGATCAAGAGCCTCATTCAGGCAGAAAACCCGAAAAAGCCCCTCAGCGATAATGATATCGCAGAAGCCATCAGTGATCAGGGTATTACGCTGGCAAGGCGGACAGTGGCAAAATACCGGGAGATGATGCGCATTCCTTCGTCATCAGAGCGTCGGCGTCTGGCACGGATGGAAATGATCGGCTAGCCCATATCGGTTTGATATTAGCGCTTACGGCCGCCCAATTTCTGATGGCGGACCAGAAAAACCTCACTTGTCAGGCCGAAATCCTCGATATAATGGGCAAGAGGCACTGTTTCGGTGCTGGTGATCTCTTCATGATCATCGTAATGCACGAAATTTACCGCCATGTCTGAGAGATTGGCACTCTCTTCCTTGATGATATCCTTGACATTATGATCATTCATGGCTTGCTCCGTTTCAGGTCAGACAAGCCAAATATTGCATGAACCGTGCCAATCAGTTTCCGAGCGCGACCATTGAATTAATGAAATCCTGATGTGAGGCCGGCATTTTTTCCATGCGTTCGAATAAAAGACCGGCCGGGAAGGCTCGTATCAGGGTTTGCCCTGAAACCAGCGCTGTATGCGGCCAGACTGCACCTGCCAGCACTTCGGGAATGCCGAAAAGCTGATCCTTTTCATAATACCGGAGAACCGTATTTCCCGACCGGTCAAGAACAAGGACACGACCCTGCTCAATGAGATAAAAAGCACCGGCGGGATCACCTTCGCGGAAGAGGACCTCACCATCAATCATACGGGCTGAAGGGATCTGCGCTGTCATGCGATCTCCCTTTCAGGAAGCATTTTTTTCTTGAGCGTATCGCTGGCTATTGAGCAGGCGAACACCCAGCTCGTCCTGTCTTCATCCTGCCAGCAATTTTCAACCAGCTCACGGGGCAGGACAAGCACTTCACAACGGCTGGTGGCAATAACATCCGCCTCATAGTTTTCCAGCGCAAGAAAAGAAATAAAACTCAGAAAATGCCCCGCTGTGATATCGCCTTCATTGACGATGGGAGAATGAGCCCTTGCACTGCCTTCGATGAGGAAATACGCCTGTTCCGTGGATGCGCCCGTGGCAATGATTGCCTTGCCCTTATCAATGACAAGACGCGGATAGGACAGCGCTTTGGTATCCACGCGCAACGGAGTTTTCATCACATCTTCCTCTCCTAACACATAACGACATGAGGAGAGGAATGTTAGTTTCTGTTAAGGGGATAAACCCTGGCCGCCGGAGAAAGTTTCAGTCTCTTTCCTTCAGGACCGTGATAAGGGCGTTCACGTGATCTTCGGATAAATGAAATTCGCGCCGCATCTGTTCTATTTTTGCCAGCTCGTCCTCGGTCAGCAGTCCATCGCTCAGCGCATGGGCGATCTCAGCTTCGATGATCATCTTACGCTGGGCGATCTGGTTCGAGAAAGCCGAGGCAACGATACCGGTGAGCATCGCCACCACGCATACCCCCATAAGGGCGGTAATGGCCCCGACAATCCGGCCAACCGGCGTGATCGGCGAAACATCTCCGTAGCCAACGGTCGTGAGCGTAATCAGCGACCACCACATGGTTTCAGGGATGGAAGAAAATTTATCCGGCTGGGCTTCGTTTTCCACCAGATACATGACGGCGCTTGACATGAATAGTGCGATAAGAAGCAAGTACATTGCCGCGCCAAAGGAGCTCAACTCTGATTTGATCGCCGTCAGCAGGTCTTCGAGCGCCGATGAATAGTGTGAAATCTTGAATAATCGGACAAGACGCATGGCACGCAGCCAGCGCAGATCCATATCACCGATGAAGAGCGGCAGGATGCTTGGCAGAATGGCCAGAAGATCGATCAGCCCGGTAAAGCTGAAAATATATTCGAGCCGACGCGCGGAGGCTGAACTGTACTTGCTGTTTTCGTTGGCACTGCTCGCCCAGATACGTAACAGATATTCGATCCCGAAGATCGTGACGGACACCATCTCAAAGACAAAGAATTCACTTTCGTAAGCGAGGCTCAGACTTTCGATGGATTCAAGCGAAATGGCAAAAATATTGAGAATAATGAGCAAGCCCAGCAGTTGATCAACCAGCATGCTTGTCCGGTCATCTTTGCTACCGCGTTCAAGAATTTGAAGCATGCGCTGCTGGGTGATCATAAGGCGACTGCTGGTTTAAAATAAATCACGTGTGATTGTATTATATCATGGAACAGATTGATCTATCAATCTGCGCTGAATGTTTCCGCCAATTCCATGTTTTCAACGCATCTTTTGGTGAATTCCATCACATAGGCACGACCGTAGATCTGTGTCATCCGCATGACACCAAAACGGGCGGCAGCCAGCGCCACCGCGTTGGGATCACGTCTCAGCCCGGCAACCATATGCAATAGCTCCTCGATATTATCGCGGATATTCTCAAGACGAGCGATCTCAGTCTCGCTTAATGACGAATTGTCATCATCGGTCATTTTCGCAATCTCCGGGCGTTTGTTATAGAGATATATGACTTCACCCATGAGACTACCTTTTACATGACCGGATAATAATACATACGACAGGAGACCGCAGATTTTTAGCCAAATCATGCATTACCGCTGGCACAAGGCTTGCAGTCCGGGGAGATGTTACCTCGTTACAGAACCAAGTTAATTGCCGCCTTTGCCATCATGATTTCAGGCCTTGGTGCAACCGGGCTGAACGCTCAACCCATTGTCCCCCGGCATCAGGCCCCTAATTACACAAGCATCTGTGAAGCCCATACCCCTGAGCTTGAAATGGCGTTTGACCTGCCCCGGGGTGTGCTGACGGCAATTTCACGGGTGGAATCCGGCCGGCCAAATGGCAAGGGGGTCCGGCTAGGCTGGCCCTGGACGATTAACCATGACGGCAGGGGACTTTTTTTCGAAAACAAGCAGGACATGCTGGCCTATGCCCGCGCCCATATCAATAAAGGTGACCTGCGCATGGATATCGGATGTATGCAGATCAGCATATTCTGGCATAAGGATCAGTTTGCCAGTCTTGAAGAAATGGCCGATCCTTCCGGTAATATCGCGTACGCGGCGGCATTTCTTGCCGACCTCAAAGACAGGCACGGAAATATTGATCAGGCCATCCGCCATTACCACAACGCCGATCCCGCGGCGAACACGCCTTATGTTGCCCGGGTTTATGATGTTTGGAAAGACATAACCGATGATGCAGATCTTACCCTTGCAAACATCCCGAGCGGGCAAAATGGTATCCCGAATACCGCCAGCACCCGGGCTGTTCCTTCATCTGCCAAAGGTAACGGGATTCCTGCGCAAGCCAGCCTGCAAAACGGCGCCACAGACATAATTCCTGTATCTTTAAGTGCGGCATCCTTGAGCACCCTTCCCTCCGAAGCGGAGCAGACCGACACTATGACAAAACCGGATCCGCTTGCGGCGGTAAAACAGCGCCAGCCCCACCTTAGCGGCAAATGGGACAAGGTTGAGCTCTTCCGGAAAATGCTCAACCCCTGAATAAAAAGAGCCAGGCTGGGCCTGGCTCTGATAAGGGGGAGATATACTTGCGTAATCCTATAAACGACCTGCCGGGGAAAACTTTAGCCGTCACGGCAA
>Ga0181591_10000745_pt1 | contig 26794 bp, 52 predicted proteins | sample 071ome_33_FD_133757 | JGI IMG/M metagenome (GOLD analysis project Ga0181591, IMG submission 133757) | Coastal salt marsh microbial communities from the Groves Creek Marsh, Skidaway Island, Georgia - 071412AT metaG (megahit assembly) | ecosystem: Environmental > Aquatic > Marine > Intertidal...
TACGTCGACGGAGAAACTAAGCTGATTGGTCCGTGTGGATCCAAGTGGCCGTGTTTACTCAACGACGAGGGCACCGAGGAGCTCGGTGACTGGGAGTTCTGTAAAGCTTGCGGTATCAGGGTTCAATAACACCTCCATTCCTAATTTGTAGTTGCAAATTGGCATACATCAGGTTATAATGTGCCCTGAAGGATTCGCCGCGATACTGGCCTTGTCCGAAGTTATAGTCATAGGCAACAGCCATCTTGACCTCTTCGGGCAGAGCTAGGAACTCGGCGTCATCTACAAGATCAATAGAGGACGGCAACTCATGCCAGCGCTCGTGGAATACTCTGTATCCAAGCAGAAGCTCTTCACGTGTCATAGGGGTCATGAGTTTAACCAGTCCTCCATATCGTCGTGAGCTTTGCTCTCTTGCTCGTAGATGTCTAGAAACATTTCGACCTTAGCTGCGTTACGAAAAATCAGCGTAAGATCTGTGTACTTCTTGTTTCCGGGGTTTTGCCCGGTATGCCAAGGGGACATACTACACCCTTCGATGGCCTTCTTACAACTCTCAACGCCATAAGCTTTGATAGCTGCGGAGAGTTTCTTCTGACGCGCTTCATCAAGAATCGTTGAGCTGCGTTTGTTGAATGTTGATTTCCAGTGCTCGAAAACGAGCTCAATGGTCTCCATAGGTACACCATTGACTGTTTTTTGACCAAATAGATTAAGCTCTTCCATTTCCTTCCGCCGGGTAGTCGTTCAAATCGCTAAGATAAAACTTGCGCACTCCTTCGGGGTACACGAGTGTTGCATAAATGCGTTGAGCGCCGGGGCTTGTTCAGGCTCCGGCGCTCCGCGTTAAGGAGATCCGGGGGAGTAGGCTCAACCAGACCTACTCCCCCGGATTATGGGAAGACAGCTACCCCAACCACAAAGCAGCTGTTCCTTTGATGCAAAATCTCTCATAGGTACACCATAGTGCGTTTTAGAGTGGTTGTCAAGACCAGAGTCAGGCGCCCGCGACGGGCGTCGGCTCTCGCGAGTACACGATGATCTCATCGATGAACTCCACAGGCACGATAACCTCAGCTGTGTAGCTTCCTTCGCCGGGCCAGACCGTGAGGATGCGCATGGTCATGAAACCATCCGACCACTCGGGCCGTGAGCTCGTGAAGAACTTATCGGACCCTGCGATGATGTCCATGAACGCTACGTGTGGCAGCATCTCTATCTCAAAGTCCATCAGGTAGGTCACCTCAACTTGCTGGCTACCGCCGTCTCTGTACTTGGTTGTGATCTTCATGTGCTTTCCTTTCGTTGTGTGATCACAGTGTATCGGGTGTATACTGCGGACACAACCTCGGAATTTCGGAAATATTTCCGCTCAGGGGTTGTCACGGTCGAAAAACTCCGATAGAGTTACTCTCGTAATCAACAACCGAAAGGAGACAACATGTCATATCACATCATCACTAACAGCGAACAGGTCGATACCGGAACTTCGGTCATGGATGCTGCTCTGGACGCAGGTGCTCTCTTTGAGCCCAAGGTCACGGGCACGCTTCTCCCCGATGGTACGGAGGACACGTCGACTTTCACGGTTTACCGTGAGACTGACAACGGTCAGGTCGTTCTCAACGCCGGTGTCAAGGCTGGCTACCACGCTGGGTCGTATGCTCAGTTGGTGACCACCGCTGACGCTATGTTTGAGAACTCATGTACCTCTCTTGCTCTGCTGGACAGGGGCGCACGCCTCATGTTCACCCAGCAGATCAGCGAGGAGCATGTCTTTGAGGACGGTGACTCGCTCATCAACAACCTCATGTATACGGCCTCGCTCAACAGCACTTGGTCGACGGCGATCTACGGATTCTCGTTCCGCCCAATCTGCTCAAACCAGATTCCCAACGGTCTGGTTCAGTTGAGCCAGAAGCGTACCCGTAACCACGACACGCTCCTGTTCCAGAAGTCTCAGGTGCTCGCCAAGAGCATCGACGCCTTCGACCGGTTCATGGGCGACGTGACCATGCTCAAGAGCGTTCAGATCAGCGAGGCTGGCCTGCGTCGACTGCTGGACGAGGTTGCTCCCCTCATCACCGATGAGGATGCGGCTCCCAAGGCTGTCAACCACGCTCAAAAGCGTCGTGATGGCATCCGGTTCTACTTCGCAGAGGAGTCCGACAAGTTCGGTGCCAATGCGTGGTCGTTCTACAACGCCGTTCAGTCCTACGAGTTCCACGATGTCACCAAGGACAAGGTGGAAAAGCAGGCGGAGGTCATCCGTCAGCCTGAGAAGAAGCAAGGCCTTACCCTCAAGGCCCGTGATCTTCTCATGTCGCTGGCCTGAGAAAAAGTGAGGGGAGAGGTTGTGAGGCCTCTCCCCTCACGATAGGCTGTCATCACAACAACGAAAGGAGACACTTATGGGAGTTTACATCTACGGAATCACCGAGGAGGAGGAGCATCCCGACCTCGGGACTGTCGGACGGTTGAAGTTTCTATACAAGCCTCACCCGCTTACCGACGAGGGCTACAAGCGCAACAACAGGCTGTACGACAAGTACGCTGCCCCGCTGCTAAAGGCCTACAAGAACAAGAAGCTGCCCAAGTACGTCAAGTTCGGAGACGATATCTACCGCTATCGCGGTGACTCAGCTCTCTGGAGTGACGCTCGGTGGGACTTGCTAGAGTCCGTACAGGGCTTCTCAAACTAAGCCAAAATTTGTGTACCGAGGTTGTCTTTCATAGATGGCCTCGGTACACTTGTATCTAACGAAGGAGGAGACATGCAAGTACGAGCTTACTACAACCTACACAAACACACGTTCAGCATCCAGCAGCGCGTCGATGGACGATGGCTGGTGACTGGCTACGCGGACGAAGTGCTCCTCAGGGACGCAACCTTCAAGGTCAGCGGGGCTGGCCGACAGCGCGTCCTCAGGGAGGGCAAGAAGAATGTCCACGCCTTTGTCATGGGCACGCTGGCGGACGAGATTCCCGACACCCCAACCAAGGTGACCTACAACCCACGGGTTCACAGCACCTTTGTGGAGTGTGATACACTGCGTCCAGTCCATAACGCGGACTACGCGAGACTTATCAACAAAAAGGTTGAGATAGGGTAGCTTTTCCCGAAAGGGGACGATATACTGACATCTCAAACCACAACGAAAGGAGAAAGACATGGGAGCAGATTTCATCTACGAGATTGTTGAGGTGAATCAGCCACTCAAATACTGGCAGGAGATCCTCGGGGAGCTCAACGACGGGGAGGCTCAGCACTTCTCGGACGACACCGAGCTGTACATCTTTGAGGAGATGACCGAGCAGGAGATTGTCGAACGCATCGATGAGGCCTTTCAGGTCGTCTACGGTGACAGCCGAGAGATCGGTTGGTGGTCCCCCGACGGAGGCATCACTCAGTACGCTCTCACCGGTGGAATGTCTTGGGGCGATGACCCTACCGACGTTTATCGTGATTTCGAGATCGTCGGTGAGTTCCAGAGGTGGCAAGCCAGACTCGCTACGGCGTAGCAAAAAGTACCTACCGGATTGGGAAACCAGTCCGGTAGGTACACCATTGAGTGCTTTAGAGTGAGTGGCGGGACTATACCGCCCTACGTGAATTTTTGGACGTGATGAAAGGCCGGGTAGCCCCGGCCCTCCACCTACGAATCAGCCTTGAGCAGGGCCAGCATCTCCACACCCTCGGTGTGGCTGTTGACCATGCTGTAGAGCATTGCGATGTAAGCATCTGCCCGCATATCCTCCATGCCCTCTAGGAACTCTGGAGTAGCCTCTAGGCCGTCCTCAAGAGCCTCTGAGACGAGAACGTCAATCCCGTCGTCAATCATGCCGATGGCAGTCTTGACCAGCTCATAACGGTCTAGGATGGGCAGAGGTTCAGCGTCGTGTCTCTCTGTCACCAGTCCACCTTCTTTCGGCAGGCCTTCTTGTTCGCCTCCTTGCGGCGGTCGGTGAAGGTTACGGCACGGTTCTTGCGCCCGTCTCGCATCTCCGACACAGAACGCTCCCAAGCGATGCGTCGCATGGCCTTGTCTAAGTCGATGTTTAGGTCTGTCTTTACTTTGCGCTTTGACATAGTATCTCCTAGTTGTTTTATTGTACCTCGTGGTACGGCCTCAATACTACCGGCCTCTAGCAGCAAACACAACCTCAGAAAATGTTTTCTTCTAGGTTGTCATAGTCGCAAACAGCCGATACAGTAGATGCCGACAACTACCACGAAAGGAGAACAACATGCCGAACTGGTGTGACAATACAATCTACATCACGGGTCCGAGCGACGAGCGTAACCGCCTCGTTGCCGAGCATACCGTCGTTGGGGAGGACAGCGACTATCAAGACGGTACTCGTCTTGACCTGACCCTCTCTGTCCCCATGCCTCAGGCTTTGGAGGAGGTGTCTGGCATTACGTCGATTGACTCTCCGGACCCTCATCCCAACTGGGCCAACCTGCTCGCCAACGGCGAGATTACGCAGGAGTGGCACGACAAACTCTGCGAGGACAAGCGCAAGGAGTACGAGGTCACTCAACGGCTCTTGGCCGAGTATGGCTACTCGGGCTGGTGGAACTGGCGGTTGGACAACTGGGGAACCAAATGGGCTCCCGAGTTCTTCGTTCAGGCTCACACGGAGACTCTCACGGAAATCCGTGGTGACTCTGCGTGGTCCCCACCCGATGCGCTCATCGCAGGGGTTAGCGAACTTTTCCCGTCGCTCACTTTCAGCATTGTCTATTCTGAGGAGGGTATGGGCTTCGCTGGGATGCTCCGTTACCGGAACGGCGAGAATGTGGTGGAGCATCACGATGGAGCGATGCACGACACCATGCCTGAAATCGACTGGGATAGCGACGATGCTTTCGAGATGTTCGATGACTGGAAATGGGACTACATGGACAAGTTCCACAACTTGGCTAGGTTAGCCTGATATTTTCGGGTGGGTAGGTTGGTGTTGGCCTACCCACCCGATACACTTCACATCACCCCAAACGAAAGGAGAAAGACATGGGAGAAAGAGCAAGCATCCGAATCACCCACCCGTCATCGGAGGAGCCAATCTGGTTCTACACGCATTGGCATGGTGACCTGTTGCCACACACGGTAAAGGAAGCCATTACTCGCTGTGATATGGCTGGTCGAATCACCGACTACGCTTACGCCACACGAATCATCTTCGATACCCTGACTGAGCTTGGCAGTAGCCGTGAGATTGGGTTTGGTATCATGATCGGAACGGAACTTCCAGACTCCAACTGGGAGCCTGTCCTTATTGACTGGAACGAGTCGTTTCAGCCTATTGAATTCCGTGGTCAGCGTGATGGTCACCCGACCATCACCTACTTCTCAAAGACTGCGTGGTGGGATGAGTACGTTCCTGCCGAGCCGGAAATGATTATCTACTAAGATGGATTTCCTATTCTTCTACCTACTGTTTACAATGGCAATCCTGCTGTTCATGAAAAAGTAGATGAATGTTGCTGGCGGGGTTGGTTTCGACTGACCCCGCCAGTATACTGACAACACAACAACAACAAGGAGGACAACTGACATGAGAAACACATTTGAGTTTTCAGGCGACTACGAGTGGGCTAGGTGGAGGACCGGTGGCTTGTGTTCCATCTGCCACATCAACGGCATCATCACGAAAGAGACTGTCGGTGTAAGAATCGACGTATCGGGAGATGACTCGCCCGTGTTGCCTAACACTATTGAGGTCGCTCCCGTCTGCGGCAAGTGCGCCGATGAGGCGGACACCGACGGAAGCGTGGTGGTCCGGTTTATCAAGAAGAACACAGCCAAACTTCTTTACCATCTTGGTACTGACACCTACTTTGGCCTTGACGACGACGTAGTTGTCATCGACACCGCCGAGGTAACTGAGTATATCGACGCGGAGCTTATGGATGATGAGGGCCATGAGATCGCTGTCTATTGGGGCAAGCGTATTACTGACATTATTACGGAGGACAACTGACATGACATGGCTCATCAAATCCAAGGACGGGTTTTTTACCGAAACCCTCTACTGGTCAAACGACTTTGGCTATGCCGACAAAGAATCGGCTACCCGATTCACAGGCGACGAGAAGAACACCGTACGGCTTCCCTTGGAGGGAGAATGGCAGGAGGACAACTGACATGAACGTGACAAGCGGACAGTTTATGGCCGAGTGGGTGGACATTGGTGAAGGGTGGGACGGGGACTACAACCCGAGCAACCCCGACGACACCCCACTCCTCAGGTTCGATACCTATCGCAAGAACGGTGACGAGTGGGAGCCTATTGACGACGGCTCGTACTGTACGGCAATGCCGGTCGATACACCCGACAACATTCTTCTGCGGGCTTTGGAGTTGATCGTTGCCGATCTCAATGCGGTCGTAGACCTCAACCCTAAGCGTGCCTTGGAGGGCTTGTCGTGGATGAGTCCTGCGTGGTTTGAGGAAGGAAACTGACATGAATGACTACATCATTGTTGACCCATCCGAACACGACGACCATCACCGTGGGTTCATCGACATCGACGGTCAACAACTAACCATCACGGTCACCCACGAGGGTCTGATCATCGACGTTTACGACGATGGGGTCGGGGAACTTGTCGGCACATTCGCCAACACGTTCCAAGAACTCGCTGATTACGTTGAGTCATTTTCTGTGTGGTGATGTTGTGATTAGCAGAACCTGCTGATACACTTCACCATATCAACAACCACGAAGGAGAAGAACATGCGTGCTAAGTATTGCGACCATGAGTATGACTCTTACTGCCCTGACTGCGGTCTGGCAGCAGAGGAGGGGGAGGATATCACTTGCGCTAGGTGTAAGGATACTTTCCCTGAGATTATCAGTAACAGCATTGGTCATTGGGACTACTACGAGCGTCGGGCCACGGGCCACGGGGAAAGGATTATCTGCTCAGACTGCGTTACCGCCTTTGAGCGAGAGGTTCTGTACCACGTAGAAAATGCTGGCTACTTTGAGATAGACGAGTTGGAAGCAAGCGAGCGTTCCGGTATACTGGCTCTTGTCAACGAAACACTCTACACAAACTAGGAGGACAACCAACATGAGTGACTACATCACAGTCGAAGCCAACGGTACCAGCCACATTCTCAACGAGGACATGGCGATGAACTTGTACCACGCCCTCGCCCGAGAGTTCCATTGGGCAGGCACGTTCTTCACCCGTGACGACGTAGCCGTCACCATCAACGAACGTCGACAGGCGGACGACAAAGAGCCGTTGAGCGACGACGAACTGGACGAAGCCGTTGACACCATCATCGGCAGTCGGGATTGGAGCAAGTGGCTCCCCGACTGGATGACCGAGCAAGGCTGGGAAGTCATCAACACAGCCATCCACGACCAACTAGAACAGGAGAACAACTGACATGACTTACAACCACGCTTTCACCGTGGCGTTCGCCGTCCCAGCCTCAGAGTACGAGGACTGGATGGACGCCCTCGCCAACGAGAAAGACGAGATCATCGGGGCTTTGGAGCGTCGCCTCCAGATGCTCAAAGACAACGATCAAGAGTTCATGGAAGCCCTAGAAGGCTTTGACACCTACGAGGAAGATGAGATCGTCTGTACGTCAGATGACCCCAACGATCATCAGGGCGACACTTGCCCCATCCATGAGGAGACCGCCATCCAAGAAACGCATAACTTGGATAATCAGCTCATTTACAAGGGCCAGCAGTCACTTGAGGGGCGACGGACCGATTATACCCGAGCGGTTCCGGTTCGGTCAGTCGTCAGCCGTGATGCTTATGACTCCCAGTCATACGGTATCGCTCAGGTGTGGACAGCGAACGGGTGGGCCGACATTCAGCGGTTCCCAATCAACCGACTCTCCATTTCGTCCAAGTCATACGTGAGTAAGGATGGCGAATGGGAGGCGATTATGGAGGAGGACTTGATCGCCCTAGTCGAATACGCCCACAACCACATTCTACACACACGAAAAGTGTGATAAAGATTTATCCCTCGGGTTGGATTAGTCTGACCCGAGGGATAAACTCAATACCAACAACAACGAAAGGGAGATAAATTATGGTAACTATAGCTAGTGAAGACGTATCGGGGATGGCCGATGTCGACAGCGGTCAAATTATGATTGCTGACGTGGACATCCTTGCCAAATATTCAGACTGCGACAAAAAGGAATTACACCGCAACGGAGTAGTAGTTCGGCACAATCTTGAGCCCGGAAACTACTCGGTTGACCCTGAGCAATGGAACAGGAGTATTTGGGGCGACCGCATTGCCTCTGTCGGCGTAAGCAAGTATAGAACTGATAGTGACCATGACTATGTGACTATCGTTTCCGACGAGCTCATTTTTGTCGACCCATGCTACGTTCTTCGTGGCGAGTTCGATGACCATGGTGAGGGGGAGTACGGCTCCGCCTGTCAGGTCTCGCTTTCCTCGCAAGGGTACGGTAACATCGGTGATACCGGAATGTTCGTTACCACATCTGGTCTTGGTGATGGCTCGTACCCCGTAGAGGGGCTGACCATCCACTTCCTTGACTACGAGGAGGAGGAAGACGAGTACGAGGACGAGTACGAGGACGAGGACGAAGACGAAGACGAAGACGAAGACTGGTAAATAATCCATCTAGGGGTTGGTGTACCGGCAAATTGCTGGTACACTGACCCCAACAACTGGAAATGGAAAATGGAAACAATAGAAGGGAGGTGAACACTTGGTAAAAACTACAATCAACAGATTGCCCTACAAGGACTCTTGGAGTGGGTGGCAGGTTGACGGCCCCATCAAGGCAACAGTTAGTATCGATCACGGTTACGATCACCGTGGGTCGTACGGACGAGTTGACTTGTGGACCCAGTATGGTTGGCAAACAGCCTTCCACTACGCAGTCGACGCCACCTCCGAGTCTTTCAAGACCGCAATCTATAATCCCGTAGTCTTGGCTGATGCCAGCGAAGAGGAGATCAAGCAAGCAATTGCTGACGACCTTGAAGAGCTCATGCAGCAAGGGCGGGACTTCCTCGCGGGCCTGTAACCCGCGCTATCCATTACCAACAAATCACGCTAGGGAGGTTGCTATTCAGCGGCCTCCCTAGTACACTTTCTACCAACAACAACGAGAGGAGAAAGACATGGATATTACAGACTGTTATATCGTTCACGAAGGAACTCAGACCACCATGGATGGTAGTGAGTGCTACCTTCTGCCTAAAGACTCTTATGGTCTTTGCGATATCTGCGACATGCCATACCTGCTTGGCTCTGAGGCAGACCACAACCCCGAGACTGGCATCCATTGGGAGTGCGAGTCAGGCCCTATCCTGAACTGGGAGGACGACTATGGTCGTGTCAAGATGGTCTTTGGTGCCGATGAGTTCGGTGTTCAGACCTGCGCCATCTTCAGAGGCGAGGACGAAGAGCCTATCGCTATGGTTCCCAGAGACGTTCTTGGAATCGCATACAACCAAGGATGGCACGACTGATTCCTTAGGTACACCATAGGGTGCTTTAGAGTCGATAGTGTTGAGCTCTAGGCCCCTGTGGTGCTACCGTGGGTCAACAAGCCCCGAAGGGCACGCAAAAGAGGGCCCCGAAGGGCCCCCTCTCACTCGCTTTCGATTTCTACGATGTCCAGAGAGTAGAGATCGTGCTCCACCTCAGGACGCTCGTACTCGCTAGCGTACTCTTGGATGAAATCCTCGCACTCTAGGAGCGTTCCCACAAACTCAGGGTACTCTGAGTCAGGGATACACCCAGCAGATGCGTAGATCACTGCGTAGTTCATTTCATCTCCTTGTTGTTGTTGATGGCATCAGTATACAGGTAACGACCAACAAACACAACCTCAGAAAAATCTTTCTCCGAGGTTGTTGTTTCGGGTTGGACCCGATATATTGGTGTTCATGAGAGAGGCGGGCCGAGCGGCCCAACAATCTCAGAACAGAGGTTGGTGATCGGCTTCCGAGCCGGTACACTCTACCACAGAACATTGACAACTGAATAGAAATCCTTGTCGTGGGGCTTCGGCTTCACTTGGACAATAGACCCTCGGGTAACATCACTCCAACGATAAGGCTCTCATAGTTACTCTCATCACTCCACGGTGTCAGGCCTAGGACTGACATAGACCGTGCGACATGGGCTCTGGCTATTCGATCCCGCCCTCCTCTTGCGAAATGCTCTGCCGTCGGTTGAGTCACCAGCAGTCCGGAATGCTGGATTGGTGAAGTGAGTCGACGGACTCCATGCGGAGCCTCACGACAAGGATTTCTGTTCGGTGAGGTTGGCGTACAGGACAGCTTCCTGTATACTGACACCAACACTAAGGAGAAAACATGGAAACAGCGACAAAGGTTCATCTGAGCGGTTCGGAGATGTCCGAGATCATCGACGCGCTCAATCATATTTCTGACTCTCGTGAGGAGTCATCCTACCTTTTCGACAACATGGCTGTCGAACTGCGCAAGGGTAACTCCCTGCCTATGTGGGCCGACGGAGAGAGCGGTGCTATCGCAGCCGAGCGCATGGCTGAGGAGTTCCGTCGACAGTCTCGGGCCGCAATTGACCTCATCAACAGGATCGAACAATTTTATTACTGTGAGGTCATGCTCTCCTTTGCTTACGAGGATTGAGCAACAATCACCCCGCGAGGTTGTGGTGGGCCTCGCGGGGTGATACACTCTCTACCACACAGACAGAAGGAGAAAGACATGGAACTGGCAGAACTGAAGAAGCAAGAGACCAAGTTTTATAACGACTACTACGGCCAACTGGTTGGCTGGACCATCACGAGTTTTGATCTCGTGGAGGACACTGAAGACCCATTGGACACCTACCTCTGGCCCACGTTCACGCTGACTCATCACAAGACTGGTAACACGGTCAAGGTTGAGGTCTCGCAGGACGAGGAGGGCAACGGACCCGGTTTTCTCTTCATCGCTTGATTTTCCATGGCAGAAAATCCCCGCTCTCTGACGAGGGTGGGGATTTTCTGTTTTTCAGGTTGCTTTTTACAGCAGGAAGGCTATACTGGTACACATGAACAACAACACAGAAACAACTGAAGAATACGAAGAGCCGGAAGCTTGTTGGGTCTGCGATGGATACCACGGCTACTACTGCCCTCTTGAGGAGGTTGGTGGCTACTACTACCATCTTGAGGAGGTTGGTTCGGAATGGTGAGGCGACTTGCTGACAGCATCGGTATCGACCCGTGGGATGTGTGCCTCGCTAGGTGCGCATCCCACGCCATCGCCTACGAGCAGGCTCCCAAGAGCAGGTTCTTCTTCGGCTCGCCGTGTCGGTTCGTTCGTGGACTGGACTACGCCGTACACATTGTGCTCCCCGAGATGCTGGAAGAGAAGCATCCCATGTGGGCCTGTTATCTTCGCTCAACTTCCCCGAGATGGGGTGGAACGTGGCGAGAGTGGTGATAGAATAGTGATGTACCCAACAGAACAGGAGGAGTCATTGCGATACAACAACAACACTTCGTCGGGTCACATCCGTGACCAGAAGGTGAAGCACGAAGCTCTCTACGCAGAAGAGCGGAAGGAGCGTGCTTGGTTGTCAAAGTTGAATGACTCAAGGAAGCAAAAGAAGGTTGAGGGTAGGGATTAGCGTCCCTGCCCTCTATACTTCTTCTTGTAAACTTTAGAGTTGGGTTGGTTGGAGTTCTTGCTCTTGGCGTGAACTCCGGGACGCTTCTTGGAAGCAGAGGTGTAGCTCTGGGTCAACTTAGCCACGGCGGGACTCCTTAGGGTTCATCTTGTGACCTTGCTGGCACCATACAGCAGCACTTGAGAAGGTCTCAATCTTGACGTTACAAACGTCGCAAGTGAAGATGATCATCTTACTGTGCTCTTTGCTGTCGGTAGTCATGGTCGTTATTCCTATCGTATATTGCTAGACTTGTCAACGAGTGACGGAGCATATTCTAGCAACTAAAGTAAAAACGAGGGAATAAACCGAATATAGCATAATCGTATGAGGAATATAACCCGTATGATTCTCGCTACATACACAACGCGGTCCTGTGATGCGCAGTGTGCGTGGTACTGGATATCGGAGGAGCTCAAAGAAGGATTGGATATAGTCCTTGACGTTGATATGCTCTACCCCGTAGGTACACCATAGGACGCTTTAGGGTCACTACCTAGGGTGCCCTACCCGCAGGGTCGAACCGCCCCGCAAAAATGGGTGTGAGGGGGTTTCCCCCCTCTCACTCACTCGGGCGTGAACTCGCAGACAAGCGGAGTTACGTCCGAAACCATGCGGAGTTCCACCTCAAAGCTACCGTATTCGTACGCCTCAATGGACATACGTCCGTCCTCAACGGACATTACGGTACCATCGACGTGCGCCCAGCGGTCGTCGTCCTGCCACGTTACCTCGCAGAACCATCCGATGTATTCGCTAGCCTGTACGGCATTGAGAACACGGGGGTCCATGTAGTTCGGCATATGGTTGAACGCTGTTGGTACTTTTCTCTCTGTGCTGTTCATGAATACAACTATATCGGCTATTGGGGAGAAACACAACCTACGATTTTCTTTTTTCCGAGGTTGGTTTTTGGGGAGGGGCCGATACACTGATGGCATGAACAACACAGAGAAGCAAGCATGGGCCAGCATGATTGACGGGGCATGGTCGATTGACATTCCCGCTAGTGCCGCCCGCACCGCCCTCACTCTCCGGCTCGCTAAGAGCATGGGGGATGAGACCTACGCCGAGGTTATCGGCATGGCCCTCGCTCGGCGCAGGGACCGTCTGACCTACGACACTGTGACACAGCGTCGGTGGCAGACTAAGGTCTCCCGTCGCCCACAGCGTGGCAACCATCACGACTCTTGGTCGATTAGGGAGCGGTACGTCACGGGCCGTTCCTGAAAATCTTAGCGGAGGGGTTGTCTTGGGATGGCCCCTCCGCTATACTGGCCCCATGAACATGACACAAGCAGACATTATTCGCTACTACTGTGAAGAAGAGACTACGTTCTTGGTCACAATGTCACAGACAGACCTCCATCGCATCGCAGACACTCTTGATGCTATGGCGCAGGCGTTGCGGATGGATGGTATTATCATCACCGAGGGTTCTCCCCTCGCTACTTGGTGGAACGAACAGGCACAGCCCGCTCTGTCCGCCTATTACAGACAAGGAGCATACTCATGAGTCTCGGATGCCTAATCCGCTGTCCCGAGTGCCACAGGGTATTCGACATGCTTGATGAAGAGCAAGCAGAAGAGTATCACTACGGCCACGATTGCGAGGAGCAGTGATTACCGCCATCATGGTAACCATCGCTCTCGCCACGGTGGCCTTCTTTGAGTGGGCCCTCTGGCGTAGAGACTAAGGGAGGGAGGGGGAAACCCCTCTCTTTCTTTGTTTTTGCGGGACGGTTCCACCCTCTTCTCCCGCAGCTTTCCCTGTATGCTCACAGTATACCGGAGGCTCTCACCAAACACAACCTGAGAATATTTTCCCCCGAGGTTGTGTTTCGTCGTTTCTGCCGGTATCGTTTACCTCATGAGATACTTCATCACGAGAAAAGACAACAACAAAACCCTGCTCTGCGAGGATGCCCCCGAGGGCATGATCGACTACGTTAGGCAGGCCCACGACGGCGAGCCGCCCAACGACTGGCGTTGGCGAGTCTGTGGGGCTGTCTGGGATAGTCTGGTTGAGGGGTTCGATACCGACGAGACTGTCGACAGCCTTATCGATATCTACTACACCGACCTTTTCCAGTGGTTGGCGGACGACATTAGTCGTCGCTCCTACTGCGATGAGGCTATCCAAGAGGGCTTTGTTTCCATCGGTGAGATGGAGATAGCGAAAATCGTCTCTGCTGGTCAGTACGTTGCTATCCAGCACGTCGTACAGGCTATGACTGAGGCCTACGAGGAGTTCGTAGTCTCTGAGATGGTCTAAGAAAAGTTGGCGGAGGGGTTGGTTCTGTCCAGCCTCTCCGCTATACTTACCTTACCGGCGAAACCCTACAGCGTCGTTATCGATATGGAATCTGTAGGAGCCACGGGACTGGTTGGTCCTCTGTACCCCCGTGGCGTTGTGTCAGAGGACGACCTGAGCAAGTCGCTAAACTACTCACTATGAGCCGCCATCAAGGCAAGGCAAGGTCTTGGTGGTGTGATACTAAACTCCCTACCTGAGCATGTAGTAAAACTGCTCCCCTACGGAGCTGCTAGGTACACCATAGGGGTGTTTTAGGGCTGTCTATTTTGGTGGGTTTTTCCCTTCGCGGCAGCGGGGCTGTCGGGCCTCACACCCGACGGTACCAGTGACCGTTGGATGCGAGAGCCTCCCGTGCCGCCCCGAACTCACGTTCGGTGATGACATCGGCCAGCAGAGCGAGGGTGTATGCGTCCCGCCGTGACATCCGGCTGTATGCCTGATGGCCTCGGCGTGCCGAAACGTACCCCCTCACTAGGGTCTGTACCTCTTTCGGTGTTCTCATGGCTCTAAGTGTACCAGCGTCGACCCCGATACACAACCTCGGATTTTATTTTTTCCGAGGTTGGTTCTGCGAAAAACCGCCACTAGAATCTCACCCATGAGAACCAAAACAGAAGAAGAAACCATCTACGACCTCGCTAGCGACTGTGGAGTCGACGGCGAGGTTATCGTCGCCCTCATGGAGTTCACGGGTCTGTCCGCAGACGAGGTGGACGAGGGCCACCTAGACGAGCATTACGTCGGAGAGGCTAGCGTCCGAGACTACGCTTGTGAGGTCGTAGACGAGCATTGTGGACATGATGACTGGCTCCGCATGTACGTCGACGTAGACCTCATCGCTATTGACATGGAGACTGAGGGCTACCGGTCCATCGGCGGGCATCTTTTCCGTCCCTGAGAAAATCCTGCCTGAGAGGTTGGCATAGCCTCTCGGGCAGGGTACACTCATAGACATGAACATGAACCCATCATACGATACATGGAAAACCACCAACACCGAAGAGGACGCTCCTGACTGTCCGAAGTGTGAGGACGGATACCTCTTCTTCCACCGAGTCAAGGGCTACGCCTGCTGGGAGTGCTGGGAGTGCGGCTGGGATTCGGAAGCCGCCTGAAAAAGTAGGGTGCGGAGGTTGTGGATGGCCTCCGCACCCTATATACTCCGAAGGGTGGAGCTGGGGAGCTTTGCTAGCCCCGCCGAAATAGCGTAGCGGGGCGGGTCGCCCCTCCCGCTCTTTGGTGGCCGGAGAGCCCCGCTGGGGGAGGGTTGCCCCTCCCCCGTCGGGCTCAGCACTCCGAGTAGGTGCCGTCGTACGGGCTGGGCTCGTAGGCCTGAACCCCGTAGTCCTCCTCGTACCAGACGGCGGGCTCGTAGGGCTCGTAGTCGTCGTCGTAGTCGTTGTCAAAGATATCTTCGTCCATTGCTGGCTCCTTTGGTCGGTGTTCCTTACGGGGTCCAGTATAGCGGGCGCACGGCGAACGCCAACCTCGGAGGTGAGATTTTCCCGACCGATATTTTCGGTGATATATCACGCCCGAGGTTGGTTCCGTCGTTTGGGCCGATATACTGACATCATGAATCACATCACGAGAAACATTTACTTCACCGACAACTCCATGATCGTCGTGGACTGCGCCGAGTCGACTAGCATCGCTCGGATGGTCGTCTGCCTCTACGGGCTGGCACCTACCCCGCAATTCCACGTTCGGTTCCGCTCAGACGAGGAGACCACCTACCTCTACTCTGTGGAGACCGTAGAGCAGGCGTGGAGCCTTCTCCACAGCGACAAGTCGCTCGGGCGGGTCGTCCGCAACGTCAAGGCGGAGGCCAGCCGTGTCACCAAAATCAACGGTGACATAGTGACGATCCTGACCGAAAAGGTCTGAGAGACTCCCCCACGGTTGGGATAGCCTGACCGTGGGGGAAAATCTCACCTCGGGGTTGTAACCGAGTGCTCGGGCCGGTAGACTGGCCCCATGAGCAACACCAAGAGCAACACCCGCAAGGGCTGGTCCGCCGAGGACCGGCAGGCGTTTGCGGACGGGAACCGCCTGAGGGCGCAGACCATCCCCAACAAACGCCGTGAGCAGAGCCGCAAGGCGTGTCGGAAGTGGGGGCGGGACTGACCAACAGTCCCAACCCCAGCTCCCCCCAGAGGGGGGCGACACGTCCCGTTGGGTGAAAGGCCAACGGGGCTATTCGATGTTATCCACACCCTGTGGAAAAGTGGGGAGGGGAGGGTTGCCCCTCCCCCTCACCTCACCCGTAGAGGTCAGCGAGTTCCTGATCGCTGGCCCAGCGCATCGCGTCGTGGTGGCTGGTTTCGCCCCTGAACGTCTTGCTCCGACCGTTCTCCGTGTCGATCACTCGGCTCAGTAGTGAGTTCTCTCGGTGTACTTGGACCACGTATTTTCCGTGGGCGGTGTAGTCCTCCCACTTCATGTTTGTTTGCTTGTTCATGTCACCAAGTGTACCGCCTCACCCTAGAAACACAACCTCAGATTTTCTTTTCTCGGAGGTTGGTATTCGGGTCCGGTACCCTTACACTGATCTACATGAACAACAACAACACCAAGACATACGCCGTCCAGCATCCCGACATGAGCCACGCTCTCATCATCGATGCCCACGAAGCGCACACCGTGTCCTACATCGTGAGCATGGCCACCATGTACATGGTCCAGAACTTCGATGTCTTCCTCCCCAAGGAAGAGTGGGCGCTGATCGAAGTGGATGCCGACCGAGAGCCGTTCTCACTCTTCGAGTGAGAAAAAGCAGGGTGGGGGTTGCGAAAGCGCCCTCACCCTGCTACACTGAACTCATAAGCAAGGGGGAAGGGGAGGGGAAGAAGAGCCCCGCTGGGCAAGTAGCTCAGCGGGACTATGAGGGGGCCTCAGCCCTCCTCATCCTCCTCAGTCGCCTCCCAGCGGAGCACGTCCTCGTCGGTGTGCCTGCCGTCCTCCGCCAGCATGTCGTTGGCGATGGTGTCAAGCGTCTGTCGCAGTGTCTCGTTGTCCATGAGTTCATAGTACCGTGTTCTCGCCAGAAACACAACCTCAAAAGAATCTTTTTCCGAGGTTGGTTTTTCGGGAGGGTGCCCCTACACTGGTCTACATGAACAAGCACAACATCACCATTTCCCAGCACTACTTCTTCGTGGACTGCGAGGAGTCCACGGCGGTCCACTTCATGTCCTACTCTCCCAAGATGGGCACGTGCTCCGTCACCTACAGGAGCAACACCGACGTGGCCTACGTGCTGGAGATCAGCACCGAGGAGTTCTTCACGGCGCTCATTGAGAACGACAGCCTCGGACGTGCCGCCCGTGTCCTTCAGGAGGCTAGCGCTTCCACTTGGAAGGTCCACTACAAGACGGGCGGTCCGCAAGCCACAAGGGTCAAGTGAGCGGGTGTGGGGCCCTACGGGGCCCCACACTTTCTCAGAAAAGTTTGCCCAAGAGGTTGTCTTTTCCCGAGGAGCCGGTACACTGTACTCATGAACAACAACAAGAACCACCACAACCTCCGGTGCCAAGGTGCCCTCCATGAGGACGACCTCTGCGCCAAGTGCCTAGAGCAGTTCACCGAGGCTCAGGCCGAGCTGGACGAGCAGCTCCGAGTCCTTCAGGAAGCCTTCTGGGCGAAGGAAGGCTTCTGACGGGGAGTCGGGGCTGGGTAACCCCCAGCCCCACCCCCTCTCGGGCAAAGAGAGGGAGTGGGTCTGTCCGCCCCGCTGACTCAGCAGCATACTGAGGAAGCGGGGCGGGTCGACCCTAGGAGAAAGTTCTCGGACTGCCGAGCTGCCGCTCCGTAGGTACACCATTGAGTGCTTTAGAGTCCCCCCCATAAGGGCGGGCCAGCCCCGTTTGGCCGTCGGCGTCTGCTCGCCTCCGGACCCGACGGCGGGGCTGACGGAGGTTATCCACACCCTGTGGAGAAGGCTGTGGAAAACGACCGGTGGGGGGCGGGTTCCCCCGCCCCCCTGTCGGTCACGCCTTGCGGATGCCGAACCGGTCCCTGTCCCTGTCCGACATGGCGAGGACGTAGCGGGCGCACGATGCGGGTCCGCCCGTCTTCACGATGTTCCCCGTGGCCTTTTCGACCACTTCGTGGAGGCGGGTGCCGGGGACGATGGTTTCGGGTGGTATGTAGTTGGTGGTTGTCATGTGGAACATGGTATCGACCCAAAACGGGAACAACAACCCGAACCCGAAAAAATCCGTCGGAAATTTTCTGCCGATTCCGTGTCCGGTTTCCGTCGGGTGCCGATACACTGTCGGCATGACCAACACACCTAGAAAACAAGCGGCCCTCCGAACCCTCATCGCCACCGCCCGCAAGCGGCCCGACGGCGAGGCCACCGCCTCAAGCGGCAAGTGGTGGGCCTTCACCGATGCCGACGGCGTGAACGTCGGCCATCATTCCACCCTCATGTTCGTCGTGTCGGACGATGACACGGTGACCCCCGTGTCGGCGGGGTGGGGGTCGATGACCGACAAGTGCGGAACCCGTGCGATTCTGTCGGGTGCCGGAATCCACGAATCGTGGCACACGTTGTACGCCACGGCGTGACCGACGGACGGCCCGCCCCTACGGGGGCGGGCATCGCCCGTTTTCGGCCCGTGTGCGCCCGTGTGGGGGCGTGTGCGGGGGCGTGCGGGTGCGGGTGCGGGTGCGCCCGTGTGCGGGCGTGTGGGGCGTGGAAAATTCCCCCGAAAAAATCCCCCGTCTGGGTTGTGATTCGCCGCCGGACCCGCTACCATGTACCACATGACAGGCAACGGACAACACGAAGCAATGCGCCCCCCGCGTGGTGGGGGGAGCTCCACGAAATACGTCGGCGGGGCTGGCCACTGGGCGTGGCGAGGCTCAAAGAAGCCGAAGAACAAGAAGTGAGAGGGTGGGGGGAGACCCCCGCCCCCTCGCTTAGTCCCGCTGCTGCTTCGGGCAGCGGGGCGGGTCGACCCTGAGCTCTCCGCTGAGCCCTCAGTCCAGAATGGGCGAAGCGGGGCGTGGCGACCCTGACATTTGGGCCGACGGGTGCGCCGTAGGTACACCATAGGGGTCTCTTAGAGAGCGCCCGCTAGGGCGGGCCAGCCCCGTTGCTGGTCGGGCCGAGGGGCCCTGACAGTCCCGCAGACACGGGTGTAGCCCCCCGCCCTCTCGGACGGGGGGCCGATGCCCGAGTCACTTGCTGACTCGGACCTCGCACCGTGCCCGACGTGCGGGCGGTAGGGCCATCCACTTGCGGTTGGCGGCGGTCCGACTCCCCACGAAGATGATCGCCTGATAGGCGGCATCGTAGATCTCGTGGGCCTTTGTGCTTGGTGCTGTTTTCTTCATGTAGATCAAGATACACCCTCCCAACCCCGATGACAACCTCGGGCGTGATATATCACGAGAAATATTTCCGGTGATATATCACCGATGAGGTTGGTGCGAGGGTTGCGACCCGCTACCATTGTCTACGTGAAGAACAAAGACAACCCACCAACACCCGTCAACGCCTACCGCTTCGAGTGGCAGGATGCCGAGGGTGACGTTCTCAGCGTCATCTTCCACGGCACCTCCCGCCACGACGCTCGGGAGGCGTGGCGACGGGTCGAAGAGACCTGCCGGAAGAACCACGGTCACCCCGAGGCGGTCACCCGCCCGACGGTGACACGGGTCGCCTGACCGGCCCGACGGGGGGAGGGGAGACCCTCCCCCCACAACGGGTCTCACGGCCCGCACAACGGACGCTAGGACCGTCTCAGACGGCCCGCCTAGGCCGTCCGACACCCGCCGCGCCAGCGAGTGGTGCCGCAGGAGCGGGGCTGTCGGACCGAACCCCTCCGGGTTGAGCGAGTGGTGCCGCTCCCCGGAGGGGTCATCCCGCCCCGCCGCCCTGCTCGGGCGGGGCTGTCCGATGGATCTTCGGAAAATCTCACCTCCGAGGTTGTTTCTTCCGCCCGACGCTGCTACGCTGTAGGCATGGATGAAACACTTGACACGCAAGACACCGAGATGGAGTGGCCGGGGCTGCCCCACGAACCCGGCATCAGCCCGGTATGCGATTCCGAGGAGCGCGAGGACTGTTCCTGTAGAGAGTTCATGTGATCGGGGCTCCCCGACCGGCTGGCCAACTGCGGCGAGTCGGTCGGGGAGGTCGGTCCGTCCCGCTCCCGAAGTAGAGGGACGGGGCGGGTCCACCCTCACGTCGTTGTCGTCTGGCGTGGGTACACCATGGGGACACCATAGGGGGTTCTTAGAGACACATGGAAGGGGGTCGCCCAGCCCCGTGTGCGCCGAGCTGCGGGGCTCGTCGGCGGTTATCCACAGCCCTGTGGAAAACCCTGTGGACAACGGTTATCCACAGGTCTGTCCACACCCTGTGGAAAAGGTTATCCACAGGTTCGTCCACAGCCCCCACAGGCTACCGGTCCGACGGCCCGGACCCAACGTCGGGGAAAATCTTCGGTTGGGGGTTGTGTCGGCTGTGTCGGTGGTGTAGCGTCTTCGGCATGGACAACACACCACCACCACCAACGGCCACACCGAACACCCTCGTCTGCGAGGTCTGCGAGGAGGTCGGGGCCGATACCTACGAGTTCACCTGCGGCCCCATCGTCCTCGCCATCAAGGACCTGTGTATGCCGTGCTGTGACGACTACGACCCCCCACGGCCCACGCTGTGGGACCGGTGGGCGGCACGCTCGTGACACGGTGACAGCCAGCAGGCAGGGGGGTCCCTACGGGGGCCCCCTTCGCCGTTTTCGGCCCCTGCCAGCGGTGCCGGAGAAAATCTCAGGTTGGGGGTTGTGTCGGTCGTGTGGGTCGTGTATCGTTCCTGTCATGAACAACACACCAGCACCACCAGCCAGCCAGCCAGCCCTCGTCTGCGAGGTCTGCGAGGACCCCAACAAGCACGCCGACGAGGAGCAGTTCCTCTGGGGGCCGGTCCTTCTCGCAGAGAAGATCCTCTGCGAGGAGTGCGCCGACGACTACTGGCCACCGGAACCGACGGCGTGGGACCGGTGGTCCACCCGTCCGTGACACGGACACAGCAGGCAGGGGGCCCCTACGGGGGCCCCTTCGCCGTTTTCGGCCCTGTGCGCCCTGTGGGACCCTGCCAGCGTGCCCTGCCAGCGCGTCGGGCGACGTGATGCCCTGTGAGGCCCCTGTGAGGCCCTGTGAGGCCCTGTGGGGGCCGGTGTGCCCTGTGGTACCGGACAGCGGCCCTGCGGCCCTGTGCGGCCCTGTGGGGGGTCCTACGGCCCGTGCCCTGCGGCGTGCCCGTTGTCCACAGCCCCACGCCACGTTGTCCACAGGCTTTTCCACAGCCCGCCCGTCGGGTTGTCCACACCCTGTCCACAGCCCCCTGTGGATAACTCGGCACGGCGGACCAGTCCCGACCACGGGGAGGGACGGGACGGTCCGACCCTGACGGCCCGTGGATGCTTTCTGGATGGCCGAGTAGATGGGTCCGGTAGCCCCGTCTGGATGATGCTGAACGGTTTGTTCGGTCTGGATCAGCCAGACGGGACGGGTCGACCCTATCGTGGGAGGGGTCGGCACCCCGTCGGGTAGGGACACCGTAGGGACACCATAGGGGTGTCTTAGACGATAGTGTTCCACCGTGGGAGGGCCCCGGCGTCGCTTTCGGATTGCGGGGCTTCCCCGGGTTGTCCACAACCTGTGGAAAAACCTGTGGAAAACTCGGGTTGTCCACAGCCTGTGGACAACTCGGCCCCCTGCGGGACTCCCCCGCCGTCCTGTGGAAAACCCTGTGGACAAACCTGTGGACAGACCTGTGGAAAACCCTCGGGGGAGGGGGTGCCCCCGCCGAGCCCCCCGAGCCCCTCCCCGAGCCCCCGAGACCCCCTCCCTCGGGGGTCGGTTGGGCTCCCCCTTGACACGCCCCCCCGGTCCGTGAGATGATCGACCCCGAGCCCGGAGAGGCCGGGCTCGGAGAGCAAGGGAGACAGACATGACAGACACCTACCGAGTGTGCGTGGATTGCGCCCACTACGTTGCCAACGGCACCCTTCCCGAGATGGGGCACGGGGTCGACCCCGCCACGGTCCGAGATGCCGACCCCGAGGGAGTGTGGGCCATCCTCTCGGACCCCGAGCCGGGCTTTTCGTGGAGTGCCTGCCACCGGTGCGAGAGCACCCTCGGGGGCGACCGGTTCCACGCCGAGCGATGGGAGGCGGACGGGGTGCCCGACACCGCCCGAGCGATGGCGGTGCTCTACAACGAGCACACTGGCGAGATTCTGACCCTCTCCGCCATGACCCGACCCGGTGCCATGCTCGCCGTGATCCGGTACTCCCGCCGAGCGTGGCCTTTCCGGTTCCGGTACTGGCTCCCCTTGCTCCGGACCCTCCGGTCGGGCTCGGTCGGCTCGGTGGTGACCGTGCCCGGGTTGGGGGCCTTCCCTCTCGGGTAGCCCCCGCCCCCGCCCCCGCCGAGAGCCCCCGGAGACCCCCTCCGGGGGCTCTCGCAATTTTCCCCCTTGACACCGACCCCCGACCCGTGAGATGATCGCTCTCGCACCCCGGAGAGACCGGGGGCAGAACAAGGGAGACAGACATGGAATCGATCATTCTCTACATTACGGCGGCGGTCGCCGGTGTCGGGCTCGGGCTCTTGTGGGTCCGGGTCGACCTGCCCGCCCGCTACCGGGCTCGGGTCGCCCGCCGGGAGGCCGAGAGGCTCGCCGGGTGGTGCCGGTGGTACGGCACCGACTACTCCACCGCCACGGACATCTCGTGGCAGTACGTGGCCGAGGCCATGGCTCGCCCGGGCTCGGTCGCTCCCGACCGGGAGAACCCGTGGATCAAGGCTCTCGGGGGTCACCCGGTGCCCCGGAACCACCGCCACGCCGAGCCCCCCGCCCGGGTCCGGTAGCCCGACCGATCTCCCCCCACCGAGCCCCCGGGGTCACCCCCCGGGGGCTCTCTCCGTTTTCCCCCTTGACACCGGGTCGGGGAGTGTGAGATGATCTCTCCGTGCCCCGGAGAGGCCGGGGCACGGAGAACAAGGGAGACAGATATGGGAACTAGTTTCGGACCAAATCTCTCGGGGATGACCCCCGATGCGTGGCGGGTCACTTGCGTCGGGTGCGAGTTCGAGGGTCGACCGGACCCCCTCCCCCGGCGGTCGACCTACGCCGAGGCGGTGGTGGTCGGCACCGAGAACGGGTGGGAGTGCCCGGCGTGCTCCGAGGCCGGAGAGGACTACCCCGGGATGCTCTCGGTCACCCCGGTTTTCGGATTGGAGATCGACCGGGTGGAGCGGGTTCACTTTCATCTCTCGGGCTCGGCTCTCGCTCTCTCGGCTCTCGGTGTCCCTCGGTCGGATTGGGACACCGGCGAGATGCCCGCTCGGGAGATGATCGACCGAGCCGAGCGGGTGCTCCCTCGGTTGGTCGGTGACCCCGACACCCTCCGGAGGGTCAAGGCTCTCCGGGTGCTCGCTCGGGATGCCGAGCGGCTCGGGTTGGGGGTGGTTTGGGGCTAGTCTCCCCTCCCCTCTCACCCCCCACCGAGAGCCCCCTCCCCCGACCCTCCGGGGGGAGGGGGTTCTCCCCGTTTTGGGGCACCGCCCGCCTGCCCCTTGCCCGCCCGCTCGCCCGCCGTGCTCCGAGCCCCCGACCGGGCACCGACCGGGCACCCCGACCCCGACCGACCCCCCGACCCTCCGAGGGACGCTCCACGGGCTCCGAGAGGCTCCCGAGCCCCTCCCCGGTCCGACCGGACCCCGAGCCCCTCCCCGTCGCTCTCCGGGCCACCTAGGGGGCTCTCCGGGCACCCCCTCCGGGGTCGCTCCCTCCGGTGGCGTGCCCCATCCCGACCCCCGACCCTCCGAGGGACGCTCTACGGCTCTCCACGGGCTCTCCACGGTCTCTCCGCACCGAGACACCGGGGGCACCCCCTCCGAGCCTCTCCGGGCTATCTAGGGGGCTCTCACGGGCTCCGGTGGTCGGTGGCACCCCCGAGCCCCACCGACCCCGACCCCCGGTCGGACCCCCTCCGGACCCCCTCCGAGCCTGTGGAAAACCCTGTGGATAACCCGCCCGACCGCGAGGGGAGCGAGTGGGTCGATGAGTCCCGAAGACTTTTTTGGAGGCCCGAGGGGGGTGTGGGGGCCAACGCGACAGCCCTATGCCTCTATCCAAATTGTATAATCTCATCTCTCATCCCTGAGACGAGGATTACATCAGGAACTCAATCAACTCCGTGACATCTGGATTCTCTGAAATGGCAGGATCGGTGTTCTGCATCTTCTCATGCAAGCGGCGATAGACGTGGGTGTCTATGGAGTTAGGCACGACCAAATTGTGAATCGTGACGTGATCAGATTGTCCAATCCGGTGGATTCTGGCGACGGTTTGACGATACAGCGCCGGGGTCCAAGGGGGTTCGACCATAAGCATATGCTGTGCGGCAGTCAGGGTGTGACCGTGGCCTGCAGCTGTGACGCTGATGGTGATGTTCATACAATCTGGATCGTTCATGAATTTCGCCTTATCGGCTTCAGTCACTTTGGGATCTTGCCCCCCGATGATTTGTAATCCACCTGTTTCGTTAGCTAGGGTTTGTACAATCTCGCGGTGATGGGCAGCGATGACGACTTTGTTACCTTGTTCGTTGGCGCTCTTGACCCACTCTAGGGCAGCGTCGATCTTGGCACGGGCTACGATCATGCGGAGAGCGGTCATCTGGATGAGCGTCTCGTAGTTCTGGGTAGCGAAATGCGCCTTGATTCTTGCTGCAGTGGGGTTGGTACCCTCGCGCATGGCGAGCATCTCTTTCTGCTCCGCATACCACTCTAGGAGGTCATGTACGGCCCTGTTGTACTCTTTCTGGTGCTTGGGGCTCATGACTGTGGAGATGGTATTGTAGGTAACCGGCGGAAGGTCAGGAAGTACCTCCTCCTTCTCTCGCCTGATGTAGCAATTCTTACGCAGGTTATTCTGCAGCTCGGAGAGGTTTGACGCCCCGTCGATGTGCCAGTGGCCCCAACTGTCTCTGAATGCGTCGCAGTAACGGCGGTAGAAGCCCCAGAGGCCACCGAATTTATCGATTTGGTCAATGATCTGGAGCTGTGGGCCGTATTCTGCTGGCTTGTTGGTGATGGGGGTGCCAGTGAGGAGCAAAACGGTTCCGTCTTCTGGGATCTTGCTCGCGATGAACTTTGCTGCCTTGGTGCGCTGTGCGTCTTTGTTCTTGCAGTAATGTGACTCATCGAAGATAGCTGAGCTGAAGTTTGCCTTAGCGAGGCCGGTCTTGTGGTGGCTGATGTTGGGGTAGCCGATAATTGCAAAATCGGTTGAAATGTCAGGGGTAGTACCTCGGCCCTCAATGATGGTGATGGTGCGCTCGGGGAGAGCGTCATTGATCTTGTTTGCCCAGTCGTGCAAGAGGGAGCTTGGGCATACGATAAGGGCTGGATAGTTATTCGTATACTCCACGGTCGCAATGGCTTGTAGGGACTTGCCCAAACCCATTTCGTCAGCAATGAAACACCGGCGCTTTTCAGAAGCATACAGGACGCCTGCTCGCTGGTATGGGTACAACTCCATCTGGAGGTTGGGTACGTCGATCTTTGCGTCAGTAGCCTTGGAAAGGTGGATTGAATAATCTTCGTGTTGCTGTTCGATCTGAACCTGATCGTTGATGTGGTCTGGGACCGGAATGTCAAACTTCTCCGCCCAGCGGATGACTTCCTTGACGCTTGAGAATGGGGCTACCCAGTTCTTTGATGTGGTATCCCATTGGATACCACTGATGGTCTTGATGTAATCGATCTTCACCTCGTCGTAGGGAAGCGAAATGATGATCTTATCATTCTTCTGCTTGATTGATACATCACCAATCGGATGCTTGGGAAGTTCCAGAGACGCTAGGTCGCTATCAACATGGATCTCCCACGAGTTAGCGAACTCTAGCGCACTCTGAATCTCCGACACCGGTATTCTCCAAACTCGCGAGAGGCGATCCCATCTGGCATTTTTGATGCCATTTTTAAGCGCTCTCACTTCGTCTGGATTATATGGGGTGTCTAGAATGATATCTGTACCATCTAGAAATATCTTCTTCATCAGAATCTTTCTATGATGTTTTCCATCTTCTCAATAAATACCGGAGTGTTCTCTCCAACATAAGCTGAGAATACGTTGAACTCTGCGTACTCAACTGCTTCTTCGATTGACATGTCATGCTCTACTACGAGGATTTCTATGACCTTATCAATGTCATAAGCGATAACTGTGTTGCCTCCGGCTCTGTGGCAGAGACCAATGATGGCATCGTTGAAGTTGTCGGCAAACATGGCATCTTCGTTTGCCTCCGTTGCCGCAAGCACAAATGATGTGTACTCGTTATCTGTCATCACGAAACCTTCTGTCGGTTTACGGCTGTCTCTGCCGCTCTAACGGTGTTGACATGACTCTGGACTAGAGAATCCATCGACTGCGACCAAGTGTAGCCGCCAGCAATGGTGAATGCGCATGGAACATTGTTGCGGATGCATTCATTGAACACCATTCTGTCTCTCTTGTATAGAGTCTCGTGACGGACAGTTGGGTAAGGATCAGTTCCCGCATTGTACAAAATAAGACCGACGTTATTCCAGTCTACCTTCTCATTCAGCACGGTGTGAACCGCCTCCATATACTGCTTGTCGTTTGATACGCTGATAATCTGATGATTCTCATCAGGGATGTATTCATCGTAGTCAGAAGTGCAGATGTCGTACTGGGAAACCTTATCTGCCATTCCTAGCAGATTGAGCATACTCACAGTACCTCCGCCGCA
>Ga0181591_10000752_pt1 | contig 26700 bp, 28 predicted proteins | sample 071ome_33_FD_133757 | JGI IMG/M metagenome (GOLD analysis project Ga0181591, IMG submission 133757) | Coastal salt marsh microbial communities from the Groves Creek Marsh, Skidaway Island, Georgia - 071412AT metaG (megahit assembly) | ecosystem: Environmental > Aquatic > Marine > Intertidal...
AAGGATTCCCTTCTTTGCTTTATAAAGACTCCAAAGAAATAAGACCTTTACAGATTGACTATAACAATCCAAGAATAATTCTTGATCAAATCAGCTATTGAATTTAACTGCCTAGGTGTTGATTCCGCCCTGGATAATCAACACCCTCATGAACTATAACAGCTGAAATTAAGAGTCATTTAAACGACCTAACAGCTGTAATCCAAAGACCATATACAAAAACCAAAATTGCTTTTAATGAGCCAATAACAACCCTATCTCTTCTGTAGGCATTAATAACTCTCACTCGAAACCCATAACAAATCGACTTAAAAGATTGATTTCTGGACGAGTAAGTCATGAGTACTTCTTGCAAATTATGATACTTAAATTTATCTACACCGCGCAACCAAAGGTCATAATCCTGAGCCCTTAAACACTTTGCATCATAACCACCCAAGGACTCAACAAAATTACGTCGCATCATAACGCTTGAATGGAAAAAGGGATTTATTTTTTCAATACTACTTAAGATGGTAGTATGATTTTCAGGCTTAAATACAATTGACTTACCACTGTTGGTATTTACAACCTCTGCCCCAGTTCCCAGGACGTCAATTTCAGAATGCTCATTAAGATATTCTATTTGACTCTTCAATCGATTAGACAAGGCAACATCGTCGGCATCCATTCTAGCGATATACTCACTATTAGAATATGAGATAGCCTTATTTAAACCATAGGCTAGCCCACGATTTGCTTTGTTAATCAATAATTCTATATTGTTATGCTTATCAACATACGACTGAACTATTTTAGCCGTATCATCGGTTGACCCATCATCAACAATAACTAAATTCCATAATTTGTAACTTTGATTAATTATACTTTCAATTGCATTGCAAATTTTTTCACTCTCATTAAACACCGACATTACTATTACAACACGATTTGAAAAATCCATATGACTAAGATGGTTTATTTTTTAAAATAATACCAATTTGAGAAGAAAGGTACTTGTTAAAAGGAAATATGTTTATTAATTTATTTCTATTAAATTCAACCTGTTGAATTTTCATATTAGAATATTTGGATATCTTTTTATATTCACCTAATGAACACATATGGTGTGTAGATAAGCCAGTTTCACTCCTATAGTATGATGGCTTTAAATAGCCTATTTTTATCATTTTATACGACAATAATGCAAGTCTTTTCAAATAATGAGACGGATCTACGGCGATGATTACTCCTCCACCAGAAAGATGCTTCTTTAAATTATTGAATAGCGTGAAACGATCTGGTATATGATGAACTGCACTAAGAATTACTATCATGTCATATTTCTTGTTAAATTCAAAAGTCGAAGCGTCACCAATATATGACTTATGAGTTAAACTATCACTATGAAAATCGTTATTGATACAACTGGATATATAGTCAATAAAAATACTATTTATATCAATCATATCGTACTCTCTTACTGATTCTTGATGACAAATTAGATGTGACATGTAGCCAGCACCAGGCCCAACCTCAAGAACATTTTTAGGCTTGTAGTTTTCTAGGGCTTTGGAGATGAATTTATACTTAATATCCTTACTGTTAGTTTGCACATCGTCGAATGAAAAATTCTCCCAATTTTCCCCAGTTGGAGTCCTAACTGAAGCATAGGTGTAAGGTGACGTATAGTCCTCTCTTTAAGGTATTATGCTTCTCATTTGCATTTTTAATATGCAGTTTTTCTTCTTCACTTGATAAGGCCCATGAGTAATCATTTCTCAAGAGAAGTTACAGTGCCACCCCTATTGCATTTCCCAACATATTGTTCACTCCTATAATTTTTACGTTTTTTTTTGCAACCATATAGTCTTTTTTTATCATGCGCGAAGACAGCCCTCTTTTTATGATTGAAATTCTTGCAAATATTGTCAAGGACTACTTTGTTAAGATGCCAATGGACTTTTTGATACGATGCAATATATTTAGTAGCATAAAATATCTAGTTTTTCAGAAAATATGACCGTTATTCTATAGTGTAATAAGCTGGACTCAAGATACTATTGTAGGAATTAATTTCTTTATCTAGCATTAACATCAAAGAATTATGCCTTTGTATATATTCAGAAGCGTTAACCCCTAATTTATTACATAAAACATTGTCCTCTAAAGCCCTTAAAATCGAGCCTTGCAAATGCTGTTCATCACTTTCAACAAGAAATCCATTCTTTTCGTTATCAATTATTTCTCTAATACCTGGAACATCTGTACCAATCACGGCACAACCGCACGACATGGCTTCAAGTAATGTTTTTGGATTCCCCTCGTAATGAGAACATAAAATATAAACCCGGTAGTTATTATAGATTTCAGGCATTTGATTGTTTTCAATATTGCCTAAAAAATTGACTGACACGCCCAGATCTTTAGCCTCTTTTTTTAGGCTAGCTAAAAGCTCTCCATTGCCAACAATATCAAGCGGAATGTTAGTGCCAGACAATGACTTTAACAATAAAGATATATTTTTCTGTTTATTTAGTCTGCCAACAAATAAAATACTGCTTTTTTTATTAACCTCTTTAAAGGGCTTATATTTACTTGTGTCAATCCAATTTGGAAATACATGAATCTTACTAGATTTAATTTTGAATCGATCAATAACGAAACTCTTATCTTCTATTGTTGCTACATGGATTCTGTCAGCACTTTTATATACAATCCAAGATATTAAATACACAAACCACTTGTAAGTCCTATTTTTTTTTGCCTTGATTGAAAAATCATATAACTCATAGCCACAACGAGCTAATAAGGGTTTATTATATAAAATCGAAGCAATACTGGCTACCCATGCACCCAAAATCTGATTTGTTTTAATAAGGTCCACTGTTTTAATTAAGTTTTTAATCTTAAATGGAACAACAATAGTCTGCAATATTTGCAGAAACTTACTATTAGGTTTTTTTACATAATCATAGATTGGAATAATTTCTATATCACCGACTACATCTTGATATTGATAGTCTGATTTATCGCCATAAGTAACAAACACAACGCTTATCCCAAACTCATTGATTAATTCTTGATAGAGTTTAATTTCTCTTTTTAGCAACCCCTTATCGTGCCATAATTTAAGTGACACATCAAATGTAAAAAATACTATAATTTTCACTTAATTTTTGATTGAACAAACAGCGTAAATTTCACCAAATCTGACGTCAGACTCCAAAACTAAAATACCAGCTTCATTCATTTCTTGAAGAAAGCTATCCATTGTATATTCAGTATAGTGTGTTAGATCCAGGCGCCACTCAACACCCATATTTTTTTTATAAATTGTAATCCAATCACGATCCATCATCGGTACACGTATCAAGAGTTTTCTATTTTTCTCATCTTGCCATGGTAAATTTTCTGTAATTCCTTTAAGAAATTCAACTCTATGCTCAATATGCTCCAACACATTACTAAGTGTTACTATTGAAATTGGCTTTATCTTTGAATAATTATAGCTAGTAGCGTCTCCAAGAATAAACTCTACGTTAGATATATTATCTCTTTCAAGTGCTTTATTATGTAGCCGCTCAATAATTTCTATACCATAAACATACTCGGCTTTATTCGATAAAAACACTGGAAGCTCACCAGTATTACTCCCGACATCCAAAACCACATCATTTGATTTAATACATTGATTAAACCATTCTTTATACTTGAGAATTTGATGCTTCGGATGAAGCCCGTCAGGTGAAATAATTGCCGATACTTTTGTTACAAGTTGATAGACAACATTATGCATTCTTAGTAATGAATATATATAAAACTTTGCAATAATAGGGTGAAATAAAACTCGAGAAATATTTTTTCTAATCAAAATGTATTAATTCTATAGACAAACTTATTGATAACCCCGTCTGATTACCAACCAAAAAAAATTAACTCTGATGCAATTCATTATATCGGTCAATAACCCCTGAGTTCCCACCTTTGTAGTATTCTTTCTGAAAAAGAGGTGAGGAAACCATTCCATATATTGTAGCTGATCGAAAGCTATTTTTCTTAGCAGCAATTCTATTGTGCAGTATGTTGGATTGAAACAAAAGAACATCCCCGTCCCTGGCATTAACAACAGAATGTCGATTGCGAAAGATGATAGGCATGATACGATCTAGCCAAACATTATGCATATCAATTCGGTGTGTACCACTTAGCACTTCAGTTGCCGCATTATTTTTATCAGTTTTGGAGGAGTAAATAATTAACTTATATGGTGGGGGAATAAGGCCAACAGCTTCACCTTTCTTAAAATAAGAATCTCTATGCCACCGCAGTGCTGGCGCCTTACCTTGTGATAAATAATGTTTATAGTTAGTTAAAAATACTTGATGACCAATATAAAACTCCACTTGCTTTAAAAGACCACTATCAAACAAAAAATCAACAAAGAAGTCTTCTGCATAAAGCGCCTCATGCCTCAAGGTAGCCGTACCTCTTTGTTTTTTTTGAAACTCAAATAAGCCTGGGTTGCTATTTAGATTGTTTATTTTATCTAGAAATATTCTTACACCTGTCAATAATTCTCTAGGAATTAAAATAAATCCATCCCTATATAATTTTTCGCGGTTGGCATTCATAATATCATACTCGATTTCTCGAGAATTATTTTTATTAGGTGTTTGCTTCATACTGCTTATGTTATAGAATATTGACAATAAAACTTGGTATTGGAATCCTGGCTCGCCTTGATATTCTTAATGAAGTTAAAATTTTTAAATCCTGCATCGATGACTGAACTCCGTAACTCAACACACCTTGATTGGTAATGCCATTAATCCATGTATCAAGAAGCCTGTGTAATCCATGATGCTTACGACTCCATTCTTTTGGAAGCACTCCAGAAGACCATTGAAATTCATCCTCACCAAGTTTTACACTAAGCATGTTAATTGAAGATTGAGGTGCCCCGTCATCACATTTTGGTTTTTTTTGGAATTCAATTCTTCCATAAACATCATGTTCAACATAATTGCTGGTTATCACACCCTTCTCGCAAACTAACACAAAATCCCTTTCTGATTTAACAAGAGTCTTTTTAGGGCTTATGTACTTTGACAAGTATAACACTGTATTAAATTTAACAGTTTGGCAACTCACGGTAACTTTTTCATTAATACTATAGTTAAATGATGATGCTAAAAATTTATTTCCTAAAAAAACCCCTATATTTCTCAACCTTGCAATTGCATGATAATCAATTTCTTTATTACGATTATCAGCAATCTGAAGTTTTCCAAATATACCGCTTGCTAATATCTCTCGTTGCAGTTGGGCCTCGGGTGAAAACGATTGATCTTCAGCAACTTCAATTCTTAGCCTGCGAATAAATGCCTGTTTTATCAACCTCCTTAAGAAAAATATATTGTTGGTTACTGGTGAATCTAAAAATAAGTGAACCCCTGATCGCACCAAGAACATTGCTATATTATCTTTTACCTCAGATGATACTGAAAGAATTACCGCATCTACGTCTTCACACTCTATTAACTCTTCTACTGTTTCATATAAATTACAATTAAGGTATTTAGAAAAATCTCGAACTTTTGAAAGGGTTCTGTTACTAATTCCAACAACATTGATCGCTCCAATAGATTGAAAATAGGCACAAAGTTCAACATAAAACAACGAAACCCTTCTTCCTCCTCCTACGATGGCAAGGTTAACCTGAAGTTTTTTGTTTATATTTTTTTTCATAAGCGTACAGTTAATCAAAAGAAAGTTCTTTTGATTTTCCCAACTGTTCTTGATGAAAAAACTCTGAACTTATAAATTAAAGAGTAATGGCAATATTTAAACAACATCCACACCAATTTAAATTTCCCAATTAGATCATCTGGCTTGAATTTTACCGCTTGTTTATAATATGCATCAGACACCTCTTTGGAGCTCATTACATTGATAGATTTTTGGTATTTTTCAATAGATCCAGAAACCTTATCTATAGCAGTTATAACGTCAGAATAATCATTGTATAGTTCTCCACCCAATCCAATTAATTCGGGATGTCCTCCACTATTCAGCGCTACTATAGGAAGTCCAGTTGTCATTGCTTCGATAACAGAGTTCGAACAGGGATCATCTTTACTAGCTGCAATAAACACATCGGAATCAACTAAATATTTGTATAAATCCTTGCTTAATACGGGAGGGATGTGCTTAATATTTTTGAATTCTCCGTTGTAATTCCCAACAAATATGTATTCATATTGAACAAAATCTAAATTGGCATCAAGAAACTCAAATATATCTCTACCTTTCTTTTCATTTGTAGACCAAGAAGTTGTGATTAACCTTGTTTTTTTACGGCGAAGATTTTTTTTGAAATTGTTATTAAAAATACTTGGGTCGGATGCATTGTAAATAACAGTGTCGCTATTTCGCTTATCAATGCCTAAATCATAATTTTTATCCCTGCTCCAATTAGACTGAAAAACTGTAACATTCGAAAACAGTGCATTAATTTGATATATAAAATCATCAACACGTCTTGATGAGTCCCTAATGTGACTTATAGGTCCGTCAATACGGTGTAGTATGACGATATTCCTTTTCCACATTAGTTTAATAATACTAAAAATAGATTGTAGTGTCACATGGTGACTATTTAGTATTATTACATCTGCATTACGTATATTTTCTGTATACCGTCCACTCTGTTGTAATTCTTTTTTAAGCAATTTTAAAAACTGATTACCACCACCCCAAGGAGTATTTTTAAATGGATAACTTATGTATACCTTAAACATAACCTAATCTTTATTAATAAGCTCTAAGTACTTCTTGTCTGACCCGTCTTCATGTATCAAGCATCCCCATATATAAATCCTTATATTGCAACGAAATTACACTCCAGTCAAAAACCTTCACATCATTCAATGCCTCACTGACTACCTTTTTACTATTGTGAGACATTGCAAGCTCAAGTGTAAGTGCGATATCAACTGGATCAAAAGAATCTGCAAGATACCCATTTATAGAATGATTAATTAGATCATTACACATACCCACAGGTGTGCTGATAACAGGTACGCCACAGGCCCAAGATTCCATCAATGATTTTGGCCCTCCTTCTTCTCTTGAGCTGATTAGATAATAATCTAACGCTTTATAGTATTGAGGAATTTCCTCATAATTAGACAGTTCAATATGGCTGTATTTACAACCAATTTCATCAAGTTGTTTTTTAATATACCCTCGGGATGGTCCAGTAAGCAATACATAAATTTCATGTTCTTTTTTCAGTCTTTGAATTACTTTTATAAAAATATCTGGGCCTTTTATCATTTTTGGATTTAACCCTTCTCCCCAACCGTCACCATCCTTTTGAAAAGAACCAACTACAATTGCATTATCTGAAATTTTAAGCTTTTTACGAACTATTGTTCTAGTCATTTGATTTGGACCGTTAAACAATAACAAATCAACACCAATAGGGATGATTTCCATCTTTGCTTTGTCTACACCCCACTCAAGCATTCGCTGATACATTATTCTATTAGATAAAATAATTTTGTCTATTCTGGATAAATTGTTCAAAAGATAATCTATATTTCTATCTAAACTTTTTGACTGCCCATAATCCCCATGAAAAAATGTGACTATGATTTTTTGATTTCCAAACCTGAGATAATCCCCATATGCAGTAAATAAGTTAGCCGAGCCAAAATGTATAATTCCATTTATCAACAGTTTCGGATTTACTATTGTTTGACACTGGAGTTTGTTATTTTTAATCCCGTTACAAATACTCAGGCCATCATTTTTAATTGACCATGCCTTGTTTTCAACAACATAATAGATTTTATTTAATACGTTATTGCCAATAAAAAAATTGAACTTATATTTGAAAAACCGCACCAATCTAATCACATAAATATGTAATATTTTTGCATTTATTGTGCCAAGTTTTTTTATCATCAAAAAGGAATGTACTTTCCAACGCAATTTAAAACAATATAAAAAAATATAATATCATTCTGATATATCAGACTCTAAGGTAGAAAAAAAACCATCAAGTCTCTTGCAAAATACATCATAATGATATATTTTCTTTAACTTCTCATAATCACCTATAGAGACTGTATTGTTGATTTCTTTTTTTACTCTATCTGCAAGAGTAGCATTATCAATATTTCTCCGATAAGTGTATCTCTGTAATTCACCATGATCGATCAAATTATCGTCATTTGGAAAGAGAACATTGGTTCCACAAGCTAGTGAATTGAGAATCGTAGTCTCCCCACTAAAAGCGTCATTATTTTTTGTTAAAATAAGACATAATGACGCACTCATCAACACATCTCTAGTCTCTAAAAAATCTGTATTTCCTAAAGAAATAATATTGCTCGATGATAAATGTAGTTTATTTACATCTCTCCCGATTATGAAAAAATCTATCTCTGGCAAAAAATTAGCAATCTTATCCAAAAGCTTCCAATCTCTATGCAAATCATTCCCTATACAGACCACATACCCCTTTTTATCACTCTTGTATTTAAAATAATCAAAATCTGTGCCGTACTTAATAAATTTCGTCTTTGTTGTCTCTAGCTTATTTTTTATCTTGTGTGAAAAGCAAATTATCGCATCTGATTTTTGTAAAAATACTTCCTTTCCATAAAGATGACTTGTTGTTATTCCAACTGCATTAACAACTATTTTAACCTCAACATGTATATTACTCCGTAATTTCAATATCTCTATAGCGGGTCCATCCGACGTTATATATACAATATCGGGATTTGAGGTGTTTATATAAGAAATTGCCTTGTAATAATCTGGCATCTTTCTGAAGCGCATTCTTGTAAATACGGTTTTTTTTTCTATTGAGTATGCATCATATTTTTTTGAAAAAGATTTCATAAAATAACTATAACCATAAGTCATAAAACTCGGCCTATCAAGACTTGAGTTGAATACATACAAGACCTTCATGTTACCTCAGCCCTCTTTCGTCAAACCAAATGAAACATCTTTTTATTAATTCAGATATTTCTAATTCGACAGACCCCTGTTTATTAATTTGAAGCTTGTCAAGCTTTAGTCGAGAGTATGTAGTAGTATTTTTAAAAAAAACCTCATCTGATGGGTTGTCAAAATATACTGTTGGATTAAATCCTTTTTCTCTTTTAATTATTTTTACAATAATACTGGATATCTCTCTGAAACTTATACTCTCTCCTCTTGTTAAATTGTAAACATCACTCTGATTATTGATATGATCGCCATCTAGAAAAAATAAAACTGTATTACACACATCTGTAATAGGTATAAAATCTCTTTGATCAAATTGACTAGAAAGTATTTTTATTCGACCTGTTGATGCTGCTTGTTTACACAAATTATTAACAAGTAATGTCCAGCAATTTGTTGTTTTGTGCATGGGAAATCCAACCGCATTAGAAAGTCTAAAAATTACACTTTTCATTTTTTGTGCTTTAGACATGGATATAACATGATCTTCTGCAATTTTATGCGTGAGCGCATAAGAGGTAGTCGGATTACAAATACTCTCTTCATCTATGCTTCCAATTGTATTAGGACCATACACATGAATGGTTGAAAAGTATATGAATCTATCTACACCTTGTTTGTTTGCTGAATTTATTAAGTTCAGTGTACCAAGGCCGTTCACCAATAATGCCTGTTCCGGATCTGCTGCACACTGCTCATAATTCATTGCTGCCAAATGTATTATTGCAAAAACATCTTGGCACGCTATTTCCAATGTATCTTCATCCAACAAATCAATAAAAACTATATTGCACTTGTTAGGGTTTTCATTTAAGTCAGGGAATTTCCTATGGGACCCTATTACTATTTCCATACCAGAGGCAGAAAGACTTTCAACAATTCTACCACCTAAATACCCCAACCCTCCTGTAACAAGGACTTTCTTTTTACCAGTATCTACCAATTTTTCCAGGGCGCCTTTTGAGCATCCCACAACTCACATAGATTTTTTTTATCGCGCAATGTATCCATACAAGCCCAAAACCCTTCGTGTTTATAGGACATTAATTGACCCTCTTTTGACAAATTAGCCAATGGCTCTTGCTCAAAAATCGTCGAATCATCATCAATATATCTTAGCACTTCTGGCTTGCATACAAAAAATCCAGCATTAATCCAGGATTTACCACTCTTTGGTTTTTCATTAAACGAAATAACAGAGTTGTTTTCTGCTATATCAATCTCTCCGTATCGACCTGAAGGCTGGACGGCAGTCATAGTAATATTTTTTCCATGACTTTTATGAAAATCAACTGTTTTAGTAATATCTACATCTGATACTCCATCTCCGTAGGTTAGTAGAAAATCATTATCACCAATATGGTCTTTTGCGCGCTTAATTCTACCGCCAGTCAAAGTATTTAATCCTGTCTCTATCAGAGTTACTTTCCATGATTCACTTTCATTTTGATGAACTTCCATGCTATTATTGGACAGGTCAATAGTTACATCGTTCTGATGTAAAAAGTAGTTAGAAAAAAACTCTTTGATCACATATCCTTTGTAGCCCAATAGAATAACAAACTCATTAAAACCATGGCTTGAATAAACTTTCATGATATGCCATAGTATTGGCTTACCGCCAACCTCAACCATTGGCTTGGGCTTGACATCAGTCTCTTCACTCAGGCGTGTACCAAAACCACCTGCTAAAATTATCACTTTCATTGTTTATCTATTCCAATTAAATTCAATTTTATTAATATTTACTTTATCAACTTCATACGCATCATGCACCATATTTGCAACATTAAGCAGCATAGATCTGCCATTGTACAAGCCTTGAAACCCCATCCAAATCATTGGCGGAACAGTTATCCTGCAATAGTTGCTTTCTGATATTATCACTTCTTGAAACTGAGTATTTGACGCTTCTCTATCATCAAACAATACAAATCTTATTTTGCCCATAGGAACTATCAAATTAAGTGTCATTTCTTTATGGCGCTTCCACGCTTTTATAGCCCCATTATCAATTTGAGAAAAATACGCCTCACCAAAACCCGCATACCCAACGCTAGTCTTTTTCATTCCATGCATTACATTGCCACCTGGCGTATCGATTACATCCAAAGGCGTGATAACAACCCCTTTAATCATCACCAGCCCAAGCAACACCACCAAACCTGGCGGCCTCTGTATACAAATCAATCTGACTAATTGTAAAATTATACATTGACTGATTTTTATCCTGGTAGTAGGCTTTATACCACTCAACAGTCATCTTAACTGTCTCTTCAAATTTTAACGAAGGATGCCAATTTAAATCGAACAAAGCCTTGTCGCAATTAAGCTTTAGTAGGCCTGCCTCATGAAAGTGCCCTTGACTATTAGAAACGTCATTCCATTTAATTTTATCCCAATACTTGGACATTTCATCAATCAATCTGCTTACAGGATAATTTTGATCAGCTGATGGACCAAAATTGTAAGCCTGTCCGTGATGTCGATTATCCAAATATAAATCTTCTGCTAAACACAGGTAGCCACTTAATGGCTCTAATACATGTTGCCACGGCCTTGTAGCATGAGGACTTCGTATATCCACAGTTCCGCCATTTGCCCACGACTCCATGCAATCTGGCACTATACGGTCAATCGCCCAATCCCCTCCTCCAATAACATTGCCGGCACGGGCAATTCCAACTCTAATATTTGAATCAGATTTATTAAAAAAAGATTCTACATAACTACGAATTGCTAATTCCGCCATACCCTTGGATGCGCTATATGGATCTTTACCACCTAATCGATCTGACTCTCGATAGCCCCAAACCCATTCAACGTTATCATAAGCCTTATCACTTGTAATCATGACAGCAGCTACTTTTTTATCTAAAAATTTAAGAGCATCAAGCATATTTGCTGAACCAATAGCATTTATCGCCATGGTCTCCAAAGGATTATCATAAGAAGGGCGAACTAGCGCTTGAGCAGCTAAATGAAATACAAAATCTGGCTGAACTTTTTTAATTAATGCTTTAATGGCATCAGCATCCCTAATGTCCATCCTGTAATCTTCAGTTGTGTTGGCAACTCCTGAAATCTCAAATATTGATTGCTCGCCAACCACACCTTTAGATACACCTATCACTTTGGCTCCCAAATATGTTAGCCATATAGTCAACCAAGCACCTTTAAAACCAGTGTGTCCAGATACAAGGACACTCTTACCCTTCCAAAAATTTTTCATCCAACCTTTCAGTTTATAAACATATAATATTTATTTATGCATGCAAGCAAACTGCAATGCAAACAAACGAAAATTTTTTTTCCAATAGAATGGATTTGTCACTATAGTTATTAAATTAATCATTGCACGTGACCATTTCCAGTTCATCATCTCCATGAGCCCTACTGGGTGAGATGTACAAAATTGCACATCAAATCCAGAAAAAAGTTTTTCAAACTCTGTAGGAAACCACTCAACCACATGCTCCGGATCCAATACTTTTTCAGTAATTCTAATAGGTGTGGAAATTATTGCCACGCCCCCTGGTTTCAATATTCTTTGTATATCGCCAATCAACTGATGAGCATCATCTACATGCTCTATTACATCTGAGCATACTATTGCATCAAAACTTGAATCAGGCAATTCGCTAGAACTCATACATGAAAAAATACAAGATGTTTTTCTTTTATTATGCTGTTTAATTGCAAGATTAATTCCCAGCTCATCGACATCTATTCCAGTAACTTTAAAACCTGCTCTATAAAGAAGATAGCTCAATACTCCGTCACCACAGCCTAAATCTAATATTTTTGATGTAGTTTCCACATGGCCCTTTAATAAGTCTACACATTTATTATAGCGAGCCTTAACAAACGCGTTAGATTTTATCGGGTGGTTGCCAATTTGATTCCAATGGTAAGCACCTCTTTTTTGGTATTTGCTAAAAATTTTTTTTGGCATTGGCTGGTTTCTTCTCTTTTATTATATTTTCCGTATACACGTTATATATCATAGTGGCTAATTTAAAAGATATTTGATCGCCTTTTTTATAATACTGGCTGCTATCAATATTTTTTCTGAAAGCTATATTCGAATGTTGCAGTTTACTAAAGTCTGTGGTTTTTTGAAAAACACTATCTATAAAATTTAATATTTCATATTTATAATCATAATCATCTAATAATGATGTCAAAATAGCATTTTTTAACTGCTTACTGTCATCAACAGAAAATACATTTGGAGCGTGTCTATACCAAGAGTCGCCAAATAAAAAAACTGGCTTACCTTTAATAATAGCTTCCCAGCCTACACTGCCTGTTATAGTGGAAACAGCTTTTGAAGATTCTATTAAACCAACCATATTCTCATCTGTCTGAATAAACTTAAGTCTTGGGTACTTCATCTTTAGGTCAGAATAAAACTTGAGTGACCTTGGACTTCCAATTACATCTAGAATTTTAAACGTTGTTGGATGCTCCCTATAATATAGATACATTCCATCTGGAAGTGCGTTATATAGCATATCGATAGCTAATCGTAAATCCGAAAAATACCCGCCATCCGGGCAAGTGCTTCTTTCGGGCTGAAAATGTGCAGCAAATAAAATGTACGATTCCTGGCTATTTGCATAAAACGCATTTTTCTTATAAAAAGAGATACAGGCATTTATCTTTATAACATTTTTAATCCTATTTAAACCCAAAGAGAATAAACTAGGATTGCTAATATTAGGAAAAACTCTATACGTATAGTCAGATATTTTAGACTTATCTTTTCGAAACAAGGCTCCAAAAAAAAACATCTTCACCATAAATGCAATAGAACGCCTAATAGATATATAAATAGGCCTGTCACCCTTGTTGATTGCTCTGGGTCCAGAGCCTGTAATATAATCTAATTTTATTGCTTTCTTTTCCAGTCTAATTTTGTTGTAACACTCTATCGCCTCATTAGAAGGGTTAAATTTAACCCTATTTTTTAAAGAAAATACTAAAGATCTATCTTCTAAAGAAGAGATGATGTACGATCTATTATTTACCAAAGTAGTCTCATGTGTTACAAAAACAAGATTTAATGCCTTACTTAAGACATAAAACATATAATCATGATATCTATGTGGAACGCTTCCACATACTATTAAATCTATTTTGTGTTTTTTAATAATACCCAGAGTTATTGCCAAAGAATCTAAAAAGTAAGATCTCATCGCATGATAGTCAAGCTTTCCTACCATATACCTAGTAAGCATTTCATTTAATATTGGCTCAGAATAAGATATGCGCATTAAAAGCTCACAATCTATTGATTTAGTATACTTGTCTTTATCGAACACATTAAACAAGTCTTTTCGGCTCATTATAGATGTACCGAACACCCTCTGAAGGCGAGCCCCGGAAGCGTTTTCACCAATAAAAAATGAAGGCATGACATTATAGGAATTGCTTAAATCATTAATAACATCAAACCAAAGATCGGTATCAGTTAAAAGAAAGAGAGCTCTAGTCATACAATAAAGGAAGTATTAACTCTGCCATCTTATCAGGACTTATACTATCTTTTCTATTTAAATTAACAAGAGAATTAAAAACAGAATCAAAGTATTTAACTAATTCAATTTCACAAAAGGTATACTCTCTTAGTTCATTAATTGCCTTTTTACATTCCAATTGTGAGGTAACATACCTAATCCCTGGAGCCAATTTAAACCAAACATCTCCAAAAATTATTGCAGGCTTTCCTCTGGAGACACTTTCAAGAGCAACAGTTCCAGTTGCCGTTGCCACCATTTCAGAGTTATCAATCAATGAAAATTGATCTTCAGACATTGAAATTAATTTAATATTTTTTCCAATACTTAGAAGTCTTTTGTAAAACTCAATACTTCTATTATTATTAATACTTTTTTGTGAATGAGAGCTTGGATGATCTTTAATGTATATTTTCCAGTCACCTGGAATGCTATCATGCAAGACGCTTAAGAGTAAAAAATAATCATGAAAAATTCCTGCATCTGGACATGTTGTTCTTTCGTGTTGGAAATTTGGCGCAAAATATATATATTTTTCGCCACCAATAGGTTTAATACAATTTTTATAATACCAGTCAATAGAACATTCTACTCTTCGTATGGCGTTTAAATTTGCAATTGAAAATTCATAACCCCTTGGCGCTCTTATTGATCCATCTTTGTTAAATCTAAACCAACCATGAATTTCCTTATAAAAATCAAATTTTTTTAGCCGTCTTAAAATATCAACAACAATCCTAATCTTATAATTAAGAGTTTCATTTTGCGGATGAAGAAAACCACGACCCAATTTTGCATTCTCTTTATCTATCAAATATTGTGGTTTGGCATTATCATAAGAAGATCTATAAGTAGAAATAACATTGTTGGCCTGAAACAATGGACTATTATGCTTGTTACGATATAAATCTTTCGATCTATTTTCAATTGATTGAAAAAAAAAACCTGCTCCATTAAAGGTGGTTCTTTCAGCTATAACAACCCCTTTGCCTGAAATTTTTGCAACCAAATAAGCCACATAATCATAAGTTCTATGTGGGGTTGTGGAAAATATCAAATGATCAATTTTTTTTACTTTTAAAATTGTCAGCCAAATAGAAGCTAATTTGTGTATGTAATCCCTAGAATGATTATGCTTTTGCCTAGTATCAATGCACCACCTATTTACCAACTCAAAAAGTATATTTTCATACTGGGCTAACATAATCAATACATCTTTGTTCAAGCAAGCAAGCTGCTTACCTTTTAAGAACAAAGGTATTTTCGCCAAAACCGCATCGCCATGACGATAACACTTATTATCTAACTGCTTATCATAATCATGAGTAATCCAAAGAACTTTATGATAATCATAGGCAGTCAAGCAGTCAGAAATTTCTTGCCATTCTTTATTACGCCCCTTAATAAAAGCAACATTAGGCATGTTATTTTTTTTAACTATCAGAGATCATTCTTACAAGCAAGAAAGACTCAGAAAAATTACACCCAACTGAATTACCTCTCAATGCATTAAGCCTTAAGATGTTTTCAATGCTTCTACTATGAAATGGCATACGCATTTCTTTAGAATAAACCTCAAGAACTTGTTTTTTTATATCAATATAATCGGTTATATCTATAAATACATTTGGATAGAATGGTAACAATCCTGGTGTTTGCCACTCAGTACTAGAAAGCACCTCAAATGCATAAATTTCTTTAACACAAAAACCTGGTTGTGGTCTGCATGCGGTCATAACCGCCTTATGAGTTATTTGGTGATCTATATTCAAGTCACCAATATGGTGTGTATAAATAATTTCCGGTTGAATCTCTGCAATTTTATATTCTATTTCTTTTACAACATCCAATAATGGAATTGAATCCATTTTGTTGTCAGGAAAATCTAAATTGGTTAAAGTATTTACCTTGAGAACTTTTGCAGCATTTTGGGAAGCAGTTAGACGGCTGTCAGCATCTTCACTTTCAGACCTCGAAGCAACACCATCAGTCATAAATAATAAATGAACAGAATCTCCATTTGCAATATGCTTTGCAATAGCTCCACCACAGCCTATTACCTCATCGTCTGGATGGGCAGCTACTATCAAAACTATATTATTTATTTTTTTCTTGCCACTATGTTCCATGATGCAAATTTAGGATTATTTTTTAAATTAAAATTGGTTACTATTTTCTCTTCAAGAGAGATTATGTCAAATTTTTTAAAGAGAGATCTCAGGTGTTCTTCATTAGAAAAATGGACATTTCCAACATTGGTAAACTGACCCTCTTGGATGTTAGTTCTAGTGTATTTATCACCGCCACTGACACCCTTTAAAAAGTCATCATGATTAGTAGAAAACCAATCTACACCGATAAAATATCCGCCACTTTTCAATGCGCTATAACTACAATCCAAAGCTCGACTTACACTGGAGAAATCATTGTGAGTCACTGCCGCCCTATCTATTACGATATCAATTTTTGGCAACGATACAAACTGATCAATACTGGTAAAATCACCGACTACCACTTGGCTATTTAATTCTGGAAATTTTTCATGCAAACTATCAACGATAGCTTCACTGCCTTCAATTCCATAATAAGTCATCCCCAATGACTTTATAAAGGGTATATTTGGTCCGGCACCACAGCCTAATTCAAGCACCACCCCTTTTCCATGTTTTATCACATCTTTACAATAACGATAAACCAAAGAAATTAAATCAGTCCATGGCCAAGATGTTAGTTGAGACCTTTTTTTATACACATCCTCCCATTCAGATGAAAATCCCCCTTTTTTTTCTAACATAACACTATATCTCCAATATCGATAAATTATCTTTCATAATAATATCTTCTATTTCTTTATTATCATAATTCATTATCAAGTCTAGTATTGACAAATGAGAAGTAAAATTGCCCTTATTCCTATATTGCTTGTAAACAGGATGTTTATAGTTTTGAAATATTAAGTCAATATTAGCATCCTTAAAAGTATCTTTATTTGCATAATTTTCCCCCTCACCGCCAAATATATAAACAGAGGCTTCTAATTGTTGACACATGTCTAACACTAAATCACTCTTTTGACCTTGAAAGTCATAATCACTTGCCATCACAATTGGAATATTTTTATTTAATAACTTGAAAATATACTTGTAAAAATAAACATTTAAATCAACTAGTCTATCCCACTTCTGATTGAGATACATATCTTCCAAGAAAAGTCTATGATTTTCAAAAAAAGGATGTTTTTTATAATTTAAGGAAATTGACTTATAATGCTTCTCTGCCCAATTTGTTTCATTGTTTATTTCTATCTCTCCAATAGTTTTATTAAAATGTTTTTGCGACTTAGTTGGAGTGCTAAGCATCAATTCTCCATTATGGGTATATATTTTATTTCTATTGTCCCATTCTTTTTTTTGATACTGTGCAATGTCAAAAAAACAAAACATGTCTGCTAATAGAATTTTATGGAATGTCCCTAACCAAGGTAAGTAGGTTGGCTGGTGTGCAGTTAAGATCATTTAATTACTTTATTTAGTTGGCTAATAATGTGTGCAACATTTCTATTTGTTAATGAGGGGTAAATTGGCAAAGATAGAGTTGTTTGAGTTAAATTGTAGGCATTTTTATATTTAGAACCGTTATCTAGCAATTCCCAATCCTCAATAGGTATTATCGCTTTAATGCCTTGCTTAAATAACTTATCTTTAGCTTCTACGGGATTGTTAATTCTAATTATGGAGCGATAGTACACAGGCGTGTTACTCTTACTTTCTACTAAGTCTAAACCCGATTCTTTGTACATCGTAAATATTTTTTTTCTACTTTCTAAAAATCCAGGTAATCGTTTTAATTGCACCCTACCAATAGATGCCTGGACATCCGTCATCTGAAAGTTGAACCTGTGCTTTTTATCACTTCGACAATCAAAATCACGGTAATCCCTAACCCTATCAACCAAGTCCTTGTCTTTTGAAACAAACATTCCACCTTGGCCGCCAGATGTCATTAACTTTGTAGCATAAAAGGAAAATACCCCAACTTTTCCAATTAATCCTGTTTTTTTTTTGCCAATTAAAGAGCCTAATGATTGAGCACAGTCTTCGATAATATCTATATTTTCGATATTTTCAATATTACTTGTTAAGCCAAACATATGAGGCACAATAGCAATATCAGCATCACACTTCTGCATTTCCTCTAAACAAATATTAGGGCTATTCACTGCATTATCTATTAAGATTTCTTTTGCTTGAGCCATTGCTACAGCATTACGTAATGCTGAACATGCATAAACCGGTATTGCAATAAATTTATTTTTAGCATTTAAAGACCAAAGCGCCATAAATAATGCTGATGTGCCACTAGATAAAGCAACTGCATGCTGTTCTGGTAGACCTAAAAAATCACAGAACTCATTTTCGAACTTTTCGACCTCCAAGCCTTGGGAGATATAACCAGACTCAAGTACCTTAGAAGCTGCTTGCTGTTCTTGCTTTCCTAAAGTAGGCTTATTATGCTCTATCACTTTTTATAATAATCTTTTTTAACAATCATTGGATTGCCAACAACTAAAGAGTAGTCTGGTATATCAACACCTTCAACAATCGTTCCTGCTCCGATAACGCAGTAATTTCCAATATTTGCCCCACCCTTTACAACACTATGTGATCCTATAAATACATTATTACCAATAGTAATATCCTTTCTTTCTATCTTATCCGACAATCCAATACATCTCATATGAGAATCTGCCGCATTTATAGAAACAAAGGGAGCAATGTCACAATTATTACCAATAACAACATTAACATGTTGAGCATTTATTACAGAAAAACCTGAAATAAAGACATTTTTTCCTATTTTTGGATTGCCACTTATCCATACCAAAGGGTGGAACGGATTTTCTTTAATCGTCGTAAACTTTGTAAATATTTTTTGAATTATTTTATTGAACATTTTTTAATTTTAGTAAATTACCTTCAGATAAGTCTTGTGAAGCACAAGATCCTAACATGTCTTTCATAAGAACAGGTGCCAATCCATTTCCTGCCCTTCTAAGGCCGATATTCTCTTCAGTTAACACCTCTCCTTGCTTAACATTTTTTAAAATAACAATACTGCGTCTGCACCTGATTGTTTGGCAACTTCTATCATTTAAAAAGCGTTTAAATTCTCACAATTATGGTTTATTCCAGCTTCTGCAACAACAAAAGGTTTGCCAAAATCTTCTAGCTTCTGTTTATTTAATTCAACCATATTTTTATCCGTTTAACCCCAATTCCATCACAAACAGTTTGTGCCCTTTCTGACATAACCTGCCAAATAGAAAAATTATTTAAAATATTTTGTAAATCTACCTTCAAGTTGCTAACAATTTTAACTGCCCCTATCTGTTCTAAATTTTCCGCTATTTTTCTTTGATTTTCTGCCATGACATATAATAATGTTGGCAAGCCCAAACAGCATCTCTCCCAAGATGTAGAGCCTCCAGCACCAATCGATATATCAGCATTAAACATTAACTCTGATATATTGTTAGCATCAACAACAACCTTAATATTTTCTTTATTCTTAGTATATTTTTTAATCATTTCATTATATGGCGACCCCCCCCCTAAAATAACCACAATGTGCAAATTATCAGGAATTTCTTTCAAAATATCATAAGTTCTATTTTGTGCATCAATACCACCTAAACTAATTAAAATATTTTTAACTTCTGTGGTATTTTTTCTTTTTTTTAACGCTGCCTCTCTTAAATTTTGAAACTCAGACCTTAATAAAGCATAATCACAACCCAGCAACAGTTTGCAATCGTTTGGAACTTTACCTTTGTAATTTTTTATCTGGGCGCCTAAATTTTGATTAATTAAAGTATCACAGTCGAAACTTCTGTCAGCTAAATCATCAATCACTATTATTTTTTCTGTAAATTTTCGCAATCTTTGGTGCCAAACCTCATCCAAGGCATAACTATCGACAATTAACAGTTCTACATTTTTAGGTAACACACTAATAGTTTGCTCTGCATCGTATTCCTGTGTCGCACCTAACCAATCTAAATAAATATTATCGGTTGTAAAATTTCTAACTATTGGGATGGTTATAACTTTATATTTTTTCTGCTTTATTAAAACAATTTGATTTCCTGTCAAGTTTCGACAAATAAAGGTAATTTGATGATTTTGACTGTCCAATTCATCAGCTAGAGTTAGGCAACGCATTACATGTCCTACCCCCATTTTTATTGAAGAATCTACTCTAAAAACGATCTGCATATTTTTTTAGCAATTTTTTGTAGTCTTCTTCAGTATCTACATCGCATACTTCATTTTCTGGTACATCGAACACATTTAATTTTTTAGAATAAAAAGTTTTTTCTTTAATAAAACTTTGTTCTTTTGCCCAATATAACGAACCATTACTTACACGTAATTTTGGATGATATTGCGATTGAACTCCTCTATACTCTTCAATTAACAAACTCGCATCGCCGTTATTGTCTACTGTCAAAGCTTGAACTGGCGAGTAGTTGTAATTTGAAACCCCCATTAAAACACTAGGCTTTCTTGTGCGAAATTCTCTATAACTTTCTTTTAAAGTTGTAACGCTCAATAGTGCAGAAGTTGCATATAAACAACAAAACTCATCGACTTTATATTCTCTTAAAACATCCAAACATACTTCAACAACAGTAGAAGAATCTTGCGCTAATTTACTATTTCTTATAAATACCTCAGCTCCAAATTCACCTGCAACCCTTGCTATTTCCTCATCTTCAGTAGACACAATAACTTTTTCAAAGATATTTGAATTTAACGCTATATCAATAACATGGGCCAGCAAAGGTTTATTGTTCAGCGGTAAAATATTTTTCCTGGGTAGTCTTTTTGATCCTCCTCTAGCAGGGATTATAGCTATCGGTTTCATTCTAAATCTTGAGTTTTTACAATAGTATTTTTTTTAATATCCTTAATTAACACTGAATTTTTAGCAATTAACAACTCGTATTTATCTGGCTGAATGCCAAATCCTGGCCGTCTAAACTCAACATCTACATCTTTTAATAAAGTGCCTTTTTTAGCTCCTTCTTTCGTAAATACACTTCGACGAACGGCATCTCTTTTATCTATCTCTTCCTTGTCCATTCTTCTAATTCCACTACCCAATGAAACTTCTAAATCCCTAATAGCACCAACAAAACTTTTCATTTCACTAGGCTCAATAGACATAATATGTTCAACGCTAGGATAAGCTCTATCCTCAGTAATTGTTTTCTCAATTAGATTTACTCCTAACGCTACAGCTGCAATATCCATATCCCAACCTGGAGAGTGATCAGAAAAAGCAATTGGATATCCAAGTTCTTTTTTTAGAATTGGGATAATTTTTAAATTAATACTTTCTAGGTAAGCAGGATAACCAGAAGGACATTGATGAATAATAATTCTTTTATTGCCAGTCTCTTCAATTATCTCTATCGCCTTCTTAACTTCATCTATTGTTGACATGCCGGTATCTAATTGAATAGACATACCAGATTCTGCAGCTCTACGAATAAGTGGAAAATGATTAATATCTGCCGAACCAATTTTTATTGAATCACAGCCAATTTCTTCCAAAAGCTCAATATCCTCTACAAAACCAACAGTCGAAAAAAATGCGATACCAACTTTATCACAATAATCTTTGATCTCTTTCCATTCTTCAATATTTAAACAGCGTCTTTTAAGAATATCATAAAGGGGCTCTTCTACTGTTTTTTTCTCACTAGTTTTTTTATCAATCAAAATTTCATAACTAAAAAGTTGTTTTTTATCAGCTACTAATTTATCAGGGTCAAAAATTTGAAATTTAACTGCATTGGCACCGGAATCTACAGAATGCTTTATTAATCTTTTTGCAGATTCAACACCATTATGGGTTGGCCCAATCTCAAAAGTTATAAAAGTAGGCTTTTCATCACTCAATTCAATGTTATTAATTCTTACATTAATCATTTATTTCACCTAAGTTATTAATAATCGTATCTTGTTCTTTCGTTGTCAAATCAACATATATCGGCAAACTTAAGCACTCCTTATAATAATTTCCATTATTCTCTAAAGCTATTCCTTCATAATATGGCTGCTTGTTTACTGGAATATAGTGAACTTGAGTTGTAACTCCTCGCTTCTTCAATTCATTGAAAACTTTTTCCCTATGCTTAACTTTTATTACAAATAAATGCCACGATGATTTAGTATCTGGATGTTGGTAAGGTAGTTCAATATTTTTCAATTTTTTTAAATATCGCGCGGCAATCCTCCTTCTTCTTTTCACAAAACTATCAAGTCTTTTCAATTGACTAATGCCTAGTGCTGCCTGGATATCTGTCAATCGATAATTAAAGCCAAGCGCCTGCTGTTCATAATACCAATCACCATCATTCTTATTTTTAAACTTATTTTTAAACTTATTTTTAACAATGCCATGACTTCTTAATAATTCCACCTTATCATCTAAAGTTTTATTGTTAGTCATAATTGCACCACCTTCTCCAGTGCTTATCATCTTAACAGGATGAAAGCTAAATACGACCATGTCACTATATTCGCAACTACCGATCTTTTTGTTTAGATATTCACCGCCTAAAGCATGACTCGCGTCTTCAATTATTTTAAAACCATACTCTTTCGATAACTTCCAAATATCTTTCATTTCACAACTTTGCCCTGCAAAATGTACTGGCACGACCAATTTTGGTAGTTTATTGTCTTTTTTTGCTTGAATTAGCTTCTCTTTCAAGCAATCAATAGATAAATTATAAGTTTTTGGATTTATATCAACAAAGTCAACAGTTGCACAACAGTATAAAGCTGCATTTGATGTTGCTACAAAAGTATTAGGCACTGTCCATACAATATCATCTCTACCTATACCGATAGCCAAATAAGCTAAATGCAAAGCTGATGTTGCACTAGAGGTTACTTTTGCATATTTAACTCCACAATAGCATGCTAAATCATTTTCAAATTCAATGGTTTTAGGGCCTTGAGTAAGAAAGTCTGACTTCAAAACATCAATCACTGCGTTTATGTCATCTTGATTGATACTTTGCTTGCCATAATAAATCATATTTATATGCTTCCGATTTTATTTATATTTTTTTTAATCCAATCTTGAAGCTCTGAAATTTTCATCCATTCTATATTGTTATCAGAGCAGTATGTAAACCCTGGATCAACTTTTTTACCACTGCCTATTCTTTCTGGATCATTACTCCATTCATTAATAGAAGGAAGGATTTTAAAATGTCCTGGGTATTCATAAGTGTAAAGAGCATCTTCTGGTCCAATCATCTGCTCATGTAATTTTTCACCTGGTCTAATACCCACCTCTTCTTGCTTTGCTTTATCATTAACAGCCAATGCAACATCTGTTACTTTCATGGATGGAATTTTTTTAACGTAAATCTCGCCCCCTTTCATATTATTAAAAGCATGCCATACTAACTCAACACCCTCTTCTAGAGTAATCATAAATCTCGTCATACGATTATCTGTAATTGGCAATACACCATCTTTTTCGATCGACATAAAAAATGGAATTACAGACCCCCTAGAGCCCATTACATTTCCATATCTTACAACCGAAAAACTGGTCTCATGGCTCATTCCACTATAAGCATTTCCCGACACAAACAACCTATCAGAAGCAAGCTTGGTAGCTCCATAAAGATTTGCAGGACTACTAGCCTTATCAGTGGATAAAGCAACTATCCGTTTAACACCCCTATCAATACAGGCATCAATCAGATTCATTGCCCCAATCACATTGGTTTTTACGCATTCAAATGGATCATATTCTGCTGTAGGCACGATTTTGGTAGCTGCAGCATGTACTACATAATCAATCCCATCTAACGCACGATACAATCTATCTTTATCACGTACATCTCCAATCAAAAAACGCACTCTGTCATCGTCTTTGAATAGTTTAGCCATTTCCCATTGCTTCATTTCATCTCTTGAAAAAATAACAATCCTTCTTGGGTTATACTTCTCTAAAGTCATTGGGATAAACGCATGTCCAAACGATCCTGTTCCGCCTGTAATTAATATTGATGAATTTTTAAGCATTTTTCTCCATTTCTTGATAGCTTCCAATATTGATCAACTCTCCATCCTTCACTTTATAGATGGTATTGCAATATTGGAGCACTTTTTTAGTATGTGATATTATAACTAGTGTCTTTTTGCCTGCCAGCTCTTTAATTTCTTTTAAAATTTCATTCTCTGTCTCATCGTCAAGTGCACTAGTAGACTCATCCATAATCAATATTTCTCTATCGTAGTAAAATGCTCTTGCTAGAGCAATACGTTGCTTCTGCCCGCCAGATAAATGAGATCCATTTTCACCAATTTTGGTCTCAACCCCTTCTGGCATTTTATTTATAAGCCTTTCAAGCTGAGCCATTTCAATAGATCTTTCTAATTTACAATTGTCAACCTCTTTTGGCTTTTCTCCAAGAGCAATATTTTGCTTAATAGAACCATCAAGCAAAAAAACCTCTTGAGGAATGTATGCTACTTTCCTTTGCCAAGCATGAATATTATCAAGAATATTTTGACCATTTAATAACACAGAGCCTTTAGTGGGACTCAACAACCCGAGCATTAAATTTACAAGCGTTGTTTTTCCAGATCCAGACACACCAATTAAGCCAATAACATCTTTTGATTTAATTTTTAAAGATATATTGTTCAAAATATTATCACTTGTATTTGGATATTTGAAACCAATATTATTAAAAGATATGTTATTAAATTCAGCATCCACATCTTCACACCATTTCATATTTATGTCATTTTTTTTTATTTTGATTAGGTCATTATGTAAGAGTTTAATTGCATGACGTCCGCGACGAAGTTTTGTTATGGTTTGTGTTACTCTATTAACAAAAGGCATCAATCTAATAAAAGCAACCCCAAATAACGTCATAATGGAGATTAAGTTTTCAGCACTCCCCCCTCTTTCTTGATATATTATGACTGGCAACACAATCATTAAAACAAAAATAAATTCAAAAACAAAACGGGGTGCTATTGTAATCATAGCCGCTCTTATATTAATATCAGCATGTTGAATTGAATTACTTTTCAACCTGTCATAAAAATAATCCTCCTTACCCAATATACGAATTTCTTTTAGGCCTTTGATACCTTCGACAACGGCCTGTATTATTTTGTTCGAAAACTTATTAGAAAGAACTCCAAAGCTGTTTAATTCAGATCGAAATAATTTATCATAGACTACCATCATTAATGCACATATTAAAACAGCAAATAATAATACTAAGAAATTGACCATTGCTAATAATAGCACTATGCTTGCCGCCAAAATAGCCTCACTCGTAAAACGTAAAAGTGATAATAGAACTCCAGTATAACTTCCCACTAAACTGGTAATTGTGTGTATATATTTGGAGCTATTATTATCAGAATATTCGGCAAATGCCATACTTTGATATGAATTCATTAATGACAACTGAAGACGAACCCCCTCTTGAAAAGAGAAAGATTCAACCATTTTATTTAGAATGATTGCTACTATAGTTTTTATTGCAAAGATAACAACAAGTAGCAAGCCGACGGACTCTAATAGATTGTCAGAAACAAATAGAAAATCTACACTTGTTAAAACTTCATAAATATTACTTTCTAAAAATAAATTTTTATTGGCAAGAAATGATAAATACACAGTAATTAGGCCAATGCCAGCAATCTCAAGTGCAGATATAATTAAAAATACTAGTACAAACCAGGGGATTTTTCCTCTTCCCTTTCCTAATATATATAAAATCTCTCTAAAAAAAGTATTGTATCTGCTCATTGTCATTAATTAATTAAATTGTTGTAATATAACCGACGGAAAATCCCGCATCTTGTAATGCCACCAATTTTTTCTATCATACATAGATATCGAACAATTTAAAAAACTTTAAATGATAATGAAACTCAATCTCTACTGCTTGAGGACATTTCTCTATCAAAGCAGCTAGGTGCTCAAGGATTCCCTTCTTTGCTTTATAAAGACTCCAAAGAAATAAGACCTTTACAGATTGACTATAACAATCCAAGAATAATTCTTGATCAAATCAGCTATTGAATTTAACTGCCTAGGTGTTGAT
>Ga0181591_10000759_pt1 | contig 26632 bp, 28 predicted proteins | sample 071ome_33_FD_133757 | JGI IMG/M metagenome (GOLD analysis project Ga0181591, IMG submission 133757) | Coastal salt marsh microbial communities from the Groves Creek Marsh, Skidaway Island, Georgia - 071412AT metaG (megahit assembly) | ecosystem: Environmental > Aquatic > Marine > Intertidal...
AAAATATTTTCCAGGTGTGGTTGCTTGGATCAAAGAATTAGTAAACACGGGCATCATTGAAAGCATAGGTAGAGTGATATTTTTCCACTGCGAACATGATGGTAAACCATTTGAACACAGAGATTTAGATGGCAAACACGGTGATGATCAAGGTTATACTGATCATCGCAATGAATTCATACACATTAGGCACAGCACAAAAAGAGGATTCTACATTTGGAATCCTGAAGCAAAAAACAAAACCTACATCAATGCCAATGCGGCATTTTGGAATGATCAAGATTGGCATGGCGGTGATGTCAGCAATGAACAAGAATACGGACTGCGTATTGATTGTGTATTCACAGACAAGTTCAGAAAGCAGATAGGCATAGATCATTTATCCAATTACTAGAATGAGTAAAAAACTTGAAGACTATGAGTGGATATGTCCAAAACCTTTTGTAGGATTATTCACAGAATCAACAGGCGAAATTTTACCTTGTTGTGAATTACACAAGAGCTCTCATGTGCTTGGAGATTTAAAAACTGTTGAAAAAAATTCTTTTAAAGATTTTTACCATAGTCAACCAATGGTCAGATTGAGAAACGCTATGAAAAATAACAATGATAAAGACTATGTAAATGAAGTTTGTAAAAATTGTATTAGTAGAGAAAATCATAATTTAGATTCCGGTAGAACAATCAATATTAAAAAATATTTTAATGAGCATAAACATAAAAAAGAAGAATTAGAAAAAATTATAGAAACCGAAACTCCCACTTTTATACAATCTCCGTTATTGATGTCATTGGGACAAGGGCAATGTAATCTTAAATGTGGAATGTGCGGTGATACAGTTTCTTCTGCTCGTAGAAGAGAATCCATTGAACTGGGTGAAATTGATAGTTCTTTTCCATTAACTAGAATATCTAACTGTGATAGTTTTAAAAAAGATATTGATTGGATGTTGGATAATTGTTTAGAATTTGAATTGCCAGAAGGTGAACCTTTAATGTTAAACATCAGTTATGATATTTTAAAGAAATTGAATAAAAATGTTCATATAGAAGTATCTACAAATGGAACTATTGATGTGAATAAATTTATAGAACACACCAAAGAATTTGACAAGGTTGATGTATTTGTATCCATAGAGGGAGGAGAAAAAGTTAATTCATACATTAGATACCCAAGTGATTGGAATACAATAATAAAAAACTTTGATAAATTGTTTAGTTGTTCAAATTTCAATGTAAAATTTATCTCTACTCTTAATGCTTTAAATGTTGGAAAATTTACTGAATTAAAAAGAGACATTGGAGATAGACCTTGGATTGAAGGAAATATGATATACTATAACCATCCTTGGATGTTGAGTGCGATTCCAAATGAGGTGAAAGAAATTTATTTGGATGATTTGAATAGGTTTGGCAATACTAAAATTTTTAATCTAGTTAAGGAAGCAGTCTATAATGAAAAACATATGTTGGAATTAATGCGTCATTGTAAACGTAGAGATAAATTAAGAGGGACATATTTGCTTGATGTATTCCCAGAGTGGAAAAACTATTATAATGTATCATAGATATTTAAACATACCCACCCAACACAAACTGCCTCAGTGTTTTTCAGTGCAACCTAACAATGCCCAAGTAATTTTTGTTGAAAAAGATCAAACTGATCAAGAAATAATTAAATGGATAGAATCTTTCGGAGTAATTGTATCCAATGTCACCGAAGGAATATACACACCTCCTAAAGGTGGCAAAGTGCATATTCACAATGATACAAAACAGATATCAAATGCTACTAAAATTAATTTTACTTGGGGACCACTCAACAGCACCACAAGATGGTGGAATGTGAAAGATGAATCTTTATTGAAAATAGATATCACAGACAGTTCACACATTACAGAAATGGTTGATCCAGACATAGTGGATCATTTTGATAGTAATGGTGTACATAAAGAATTAATTTGCGACAGTGAAGATCAATGTGAGTTAGTTTGTGAAAAAGTGATTAACCGACCCAGTTTGATTAATGTTGGACAACTTCATTCCACATACAATCCTGACCCCGTACAAGGGCGTTGGTCACTGTGTTATTTCTTGTTGAATAAAGACTATACGCATCTACAGTTTGATGAAGCATTAAATATATTCAAGGAAGTCACATATGAATAAAAACATATATCACCGTTATGTAAAATTGCCGTTTGAGCATAAGTTTCCAGACTGTTTCAAATCTAAACCTGAAAATATGCGTGGAGAAAATTGGCATGAATGGTGTGCTACAAGAGAACATTGGGATGAAAGGTTTGTTGACTGGCTAAAGGATTTTGGACTTAAACCTTCAAATGTGTGTGAGGCATTTTATAATGGTCCTAATGGTGGTGGTTTACCGATGCACAATGACGCTCCTACATTAGACAATTCTACTAATATTAATTTTACATGGGGTCCTCAAGACAGCATCGTGAGATGGTACAAAGTAAAAGATGAATCACTGATACAAGTAGAACAGGATAATACTGAATATCACAAAAATGTATATTTTAAAGATGTAGATGTTGATATTCCAGTTGATAAATTTTATCATGCTGAAGTGGAAGATTGTGATGTGGTGCACGAAGCAGTTATAAAGCACCCAAGTTTATTGAATGTAGGGCAATTTCATTCAACTCACAACTTTAATACAAGTGAGCCGCGTTGGACTTTGAGTTACCATCTATTAAAAATAGAAGATAATACTCACATACAGTTTGAAGATGCACTTGACTTGTTTAAAGATTTTGTATTTTAAAAACGTCTAACGTCTAGTGTAGAAACGTACATTGGTTCTTCAATCAAATAATCAATTGTACGAATGATATCTTTTGCTGAACAAGTGGGCTCACCACTTCTTTCACCAGTCTTTTCTCCATAGTTCAATACTCTTACCAAACTGAATTGTAATTGTTGACCAAATGGTGTTTCATTAGCCAACGCACTGCTCACAGCATCTATATGATGCTTGTCTCTGAGATACTGTTTGTCTATCCCCACCTGATCCAATAATTTTTTTGGAACTTTTGTTGCCAACGATCCTATGGTAACAACCTTTTTCAAAGGTGCTTCTGGTGACCATCTTTGTTTCAGTTTTAATAGCAAAGTAGATTGTGTAGTACCTACGTGGGCAATGTTTAAAAATATGTCACGAGCCAATGCTTCTGATACAATTCTATCTTGGTCTTCTTGGCTGTTAAAATCATACCCTGTTGCTTTGCTCACTCCTAAACACTCATAGATTTTAGAATAGTGTTGAAACAAATCTTTGCCCATCGTCGATGTACTACCAGCAATAATAATTTTCATTTTATTGTAAACCTCACAATTTGAATGAATCTACTATCTTCATCGTTACCTGTTCCATATTCTTCAAGTTCAAACAAAATTGGATTTGTTCCTCTCCAATAAAAATCTTTTTCAGCAAATATCCTTTTCCCACCTTTTACTTCTTCATTGTAAAGGAGTGCTTCGCCATTTAATTTAAAATGAAACAATTCATCATTAATACCAAACTTTTTATTAAAATCTGTGTAGTCTTCATTGTTTGTTGTGGTTAAATTATATAGAAACTGCAGATTCCATATGTTATCACTTTTATTTTTTAAATTCACTTGAGCATTTAATTTAATATTTTTATTATTTTGCCATGTTTGTGTGTTATCTAATAGTAAAATATTATCACCATCAATGATATCTATATCAACTTGTCTTTGTATAGAACCTTTTTCAGCAGTTTCTTTACTGGATTGTATGTCTTTGAATATATTGTGATTGTTCCAGTAGATGTTTAATTCATCTTTTAATATTCCTTCACTAACAAATTCATTTGCTTTATAGTCTGCTCTAAGAAGTGGAAAATAATCAAAATGAAGTGTTTTTTTCATCTTTATCCCCAAATGTTAAAAATATATTTTGGTACTAGTCCAGAATTAGAACCAGCGTGATAACTTGTTCTGCTTGGCCATTTATACACAGCACCTTGATCAATATTGTACAAGCAAGTGTTTTCTACTATCAAAACGTGTCCAGGTGCAGGTGGACTGATATGACAATGATATCTAACGATATCCTTATTGGCTTGTAAAGTATTTTCATCATCTGTAACGTCCCAATGCCAAGGAGCAACATCACCAGGCTTCACTCTGCTAATCCAACAATTGATATAACTTTTCATGCCAACAAAATCACAAAATTTCTCTGCTATGGACTTATCAAAGTTTTTTTCTACTAGATACATATCCCAACTGGCATTTCCACCTTCATTTTTCATTTTGTATCCTGCTTCTCTCAAAGGTTTGGCCACTTCTTCTACTCCTGGTACATTGTGTCCCACATCATGTCTTGGACCTATGTACGCAGACTGTTGTTTTTCTAAATCTTTTATTAAATCACTCCAATTAATAATATCATTACAGTTACCTACATATTCAAGCATTTAAAAAATCTCCTGGCCATTCAGCATAGTTTGTACGAATAGTTTCTTTGTAAAGTTCATGTGTATCTAGTTGATTGTTCAATATAAATTTATCAAATCTATTGTTGCGTATAAGAGGTTTAAGAAACTGTACATCTAAATATTTTGTATCAACATCTGTGCAACCATAAAGGTCCATAATGTGAGCATTGTCTTCATCATCAAAGTAAAAGGTGTGTGGGTACATGTTAATCTTGTATATGTTATCTTTTTCTAAATCATCTTTTATGGCTTTTATTTTGTCTTGCCAATTTGGAATCGTGTCGATTTGTCTTGTTTCCAACAACCAATGCAGACTTTTGTCGTACCAACGAAATGTAATTGTTCTTTTTGAGTCATCTATGTTAATAATTTCAGGAATATATTTTTTGTTTTTCAATTTAAACAGATATTTCACTTCTTGATTAAACCAATAATTGTAAAGTTCATCTGTCATTTGCATGTTATCAAAATATTTGTTTGCGTTCCAATTCATACAAAAAATTTTTTTATTGTCGCTCACAAGAGGTTCGTACAGCATATTAGTCACAGCAAGTCCTCCTTTAAATTTATAAAAATTATTCCACTTATCCATACACAATATCTATATCAAATCCACATATCTGTTGCATTCGTAAAATTTCTGTAATACTTTCGTTTTCACAAAGGTATTTCACTGTGGTTTCATTTATTCTAGCAAAATTATTCACTTTGCCTTCCTTTACAAATCTATTCAACATTCTTGAAAACGAACTGTCAAAAAGATATCTCATATTGTACACAGGATTTTTCACAGTCATCAACACCTGTCTTGGATCTTTCATCATTGAATTATTTTTTAATCTCTTGCGTATAACCAATTGATATCTATTCTTGTATCCATAGTTGGAGGCTGAATGTAATAGACCTGTATTCATTAGATACACATGGTCGTCTGCTTGGGTTGGAAACATCACTTCATTTTCTATGTCATGTAGATAACTGTGTTCAGCATCCAGTGTCACATGATATCTGTCGTCTATATCAGCATGAGCAGAATAACTTTCACCTGGCTTCATCACAATCAGTCTGGCTTCTCCATGATCTGGTAACTGTTGCAACAGTTCATCCAACACAGTGTCTTTGTATTCTGGTAGTACCTCCCAAGGATCATAGAAAAAATCTCCTGTGGGGTTGTTCAACACATTCTTACCTTCTGGTAAATGCTTTAACAATTGATATAACTTTTTGGAATCAGTTTTGGTATCTAATTTTTCTAACATATTGTTGTACTTATCGTGAATTATAAAGTGCGTACTTAATAGCGATAAATATCTTTGTCCATAATATGTCTAATTACGAAACAATAAAATCAATTTACCAGTCTAGTATCTATAGGAATATTCTCCACGAGATAGATGGAGTAGTTTTTCCATTTTCTGACAAATGGAAAAATATTGGTATCAGTGTGAGTGGTGGAGCAGACAGTGCCTTGATGAGTGTGCTGTTGTGCAGTATCATATCGCAACTACAAGTGGATACCAAAATACACATTATCACCAATGTGAGATGTTGGAAGACCAGACCTTGGCAACAACAAAACAGTTTAGATGTCTTCAATTGGCTGACATCAGCATTTCCTACAATACAATTTAAAAGACACACCAACTTTATTGCTCCAGAACTAGAATGGGGATCTGTAGGTCCAAATATTACAGATGAATATGGCAAATTAAAAAGTGGTAATCAAATAGAATTAAGGGCACACGCAGAATACGTGGCTCACACAGAAAAATTGGATGCTTGGTATTGTGGTGTGACCAAGAATCCAGACAAACAGTTTGATGAACGTCTAGTGGAAAGAGATTTAGTCTTAGATGATCTCTCTGATGCTACACTGGACAAATTAATCAAAGCACACATGGGCGGCTTTGCTTGTCACCCATTCGCATATGTACAAAAAGATTGGATAGTTGCCCAATATAAAAAATTAGGCATTATGGACCTATTCAATCTTACACGCAGTTGTGAAGGAGACAAGAACACATATCCAGAAATCTTTGGAGATTTGGATTACAAGACATATGATCCAAAGTCGCCTGTGCCAGTGTGTGGCAAGTGTTTTTGGTGTCAAGAAAGAGAATGGGGGATCAGCAAATGTCAAGATTAATCACATTTGGTTGTTCATACACCTATGGAACAGGTTTACCTGACTGTAAGAACTGGATGTTTGACAAATTACACAATTTAAAACCAAGCAAGATGGGTTGGGCATCACTGTTGGCAGATAAACTTGATTTAGAATTAGTTAATGAATCGTTTCCAGGATCCAGCAACACAGAAATCATGTACAATGTGTTGAAATACAATTATCACAAAGACGACACAGTTGTTATTATGTGGACTCATTACGTGAGAGACATGTTGTTTAATTCTGTTCACAAATATCCTTTCTTTAGAGATAGATTAGGCCCTTGGGCAAAAACACACAAAGAAAGATTGTGGGCAGAATATTTGAGTGAAAAAGATTATGCTATGAAAAGTTGGTTCCACATACATCATGCTGATTTACATCTACAACAAAAAGATGTAAAATACATTCATTACCCAGCAACACCACAGGAATTGGACAAACACTCACTTGATTTTATCAATATTAACAATTATCATAGTGATGGTTTAGAATATGTGGACAAAGCAGAAGATAAACTACACCCTGGTGTAGAAAGCAATAAAATTTTAGCAGATAAAATTTATAGGATATTAAATGACTGATCACAACGAATATTGGCAGAATCCAGAAGACACAGAACTGGGTAAATGGCAAAGAGAATTAGAATCTGTTTCAGGCAGTTCTACATTTTGTATATTGCCTTGGATACATTTTGCCACAAGACCCAATGGTGATATGAGATTGTGCTGTTCAGCAAACGCCAGCGGCGCTGGTTCCGACCACGAAGTGGGCCTCGTCAAAAAAGAGGATGGTAAACCTGCTAACTTTGGCAAGGATACTCCCATGGAAGCATGGAACAACGACTACATGAAGAGTGTGCGTACCACTATGTTGAACAATAAAATACCTGCCAGTTGTCGCAAGTGTTTCAAAGAAGAAAAAGTTGGTGTTGTTTCTAAACGCATATGGGAAACTGGCACATGGTACAAAGATGGAGTTGATATTCCTGAACTGATACGTCAAACCAAAGAAGATGGCACAGTGCCTGAACAGTTGATGTACTTGGATTTAAGACTGGGACACACTTGTAATATCAAATGTGTGATGTGTTCTCCACACGACAGTTCCAAATGGGTTAAGGACTGGCAACAGTTGATGCCACAGTTACAGAACAAGGATGTCAAACAACAACTGCAATGGGACAAAAAAGAATTCAACAACTTCTGGCATGAAAAGCCTGAGTTCTGGGAAGAGATGTACAGACAGATTCCTAACTTGAAGCAGGTTTATTTTGCTGGAGGGGAACCACTAATGATCAAAGAACACAAACAATTTATAGAAGAGATCATACGTCAAGGTTATCAAGACAAGATACTGTTGCGTTACAATTCAAACGGCATATTGGTTGATGAAGATTTAATTGAACTGTGGAGCAAATTTAAAAAAGTTAAGTTTGCTGTGAGCATGGATGCCATGGGCAAACGTGATGAGTACATACGTTTTCCTACCAACTGGGACACTGTGGAAAAGAATTTACATATGCTGGACAACACACCAGACAACATACAAACCAGTCTAGCAACTGCCATACAGATATTCAATGTGAAACACTTGCCAGACTTTATGAAATGGAAAGTACAAAGCGGATTCAAAAAATTAAACGCAGGCACAGTGCCTGGCGGAGTGCAGATGGGTGGCGGACTTGTTAATATGCACTTGCTGTACATACCAACGTTCTTAAGCATACAAATACTGCCCAAAGAAGACAAGCAAGAAGTTGAAGAAAGATTTATGGAATTCAAAGATTGGCTGTGGCAAAACTACAGGCAGGATGATGATTATTGGAAAACAAATCCTTATGGATGGAGACGTTGGGAGGCTGTGTTGAAACACATGAATGAAAATGATCATTCATTCTTGTTGCCTGGATTCAAAGAGTATGTCACAAAATTAGATGCTATACGAGGAGTAGATGCCAAAACAGTGTTTCCTGAATTGGCCCATTTGTTATGAAACAGGTAGTACAAGTTTATAATCCTCAACCCAAAGATGTGTTGCGTATAGAATTCATGATAGGTAACACCTGCAATTTCTCTTGCTGGTATTGTTTTGAAGGATCACATGAAGGCACACATCGTTGGACTGATGACATGGACCAATTGGTGTTAAATTTTAAACATCTGTTTGAACAGTACAAGAAGATAGGCAAAAAGAAACTGGAGTTACACATAGTTGGGGGCGAACCCACACTGTGGCCCAAGTTGGGAGAGTTTGTTACAGAAATAAGAAAAGCCATACCTTCATACATCACCATAAGTTCCAACGGCAGTAGAACTGTGCGTTGGTGGCGCAAGTTTGGTGAAGTGTTTGACAAAATACTGTTGAGTGCTCACTGGAAGCAGATTGATGTACCTCATTTTATTGAAGTGGCAGACACACTGCACGAAATAGGCAGAAGTCCCAATGTGATGGTGTTGATGGATCCCACTGCTTGGGATACCTGTTTGGGATTGATTGATCAATTCAAACAGAGCAAACATTCATGGTTTATCAGTGCCATGGAAGTGATGCACAGAACCATAAACTACACAGACGAGCAGAGAGCATACGTTGCCAAACCCACAAAAAGAAGACCCAGCATATGGCACTTATGGAAAAACAGAAAGCATCTAAAAGGTGAGCCCACAATTAAATTTGAAGATGGTTCTAAGAAAAAGGTAAATCGTAATTGGTTGGTGTTGAACAAACAGAATGATTTCCGTGGTTGGATGTGTAACATTGGTGTGGACAGCATGATGATTGATCCTGCTGGAATTATAACAGGTGCTTGTAGAACAAGACTGTTTGAAAACTACAACATATACGATAAGGATTTTGTGAATAAATTCAATCCTGATATTAAACCTAAGATCTGTGACAAACGCAACACCTGTATGTGTCAGCCCGAAAGTTTGTTGGATAAATTTAAACTTTAATTTTTGTTATATTGATATCTGCGGCACAAGTGCACCATTGTCGTGTGCAGGCAATTGCTTCTTTGGGTTGAACAAAAGTGCCTTCATAAATGTTACCAATAGGTCCGCCCACTCTACAAGTGGCTCTGTGAACTTCACCATCCCAATTAATCATTAAACTTTCTAATCCAGCATTACATTTCCAGTCTTTGAATTGATTTGTTTTCTCAATCAACAAGTCGTTGGTGTTACAGGATTCAGTCTCATCAATGATTGTGTTGTGAGGCGGTGTGTGATTTTGAGTTACCAAAAACTCTTTTTCTTCTGCAGAATAACGCTCCATATCCTCAAAAATATCGTGTGTTTCAGTCCAGCGAATTGGTCTTAGAGCATACTTAATATCGGCTTCTTTTAGGTGCTTACAAGCGTCAGAGACGTCATCTAAGCGTCCTGGAAGCATCATTACGTGTGCTAGTATATTTTTATTTTTTGTGTGCTGTGAGACGTTTAAAACGGTTTCTATCACCTTTTGGTAGTCATATTCAAAGTGTATAGAGAACACAATATGGTTGATCAATCTGTCCAAAATGTCTGTGTAAAATTCTGATGTTCTAGTTCCATTTGTGGTGACATTAAGCCAAGAAACTTTTGGTTTTGCGTACTCTAGCAGTTCCAAAATTTTTGGATGAACACAAGGCTCACCGCCTGTAAAACTGATTCTTACATTTTTTATTTGAGCCAATTGATCCACAGCACGTTTCAATATTTCTATGTCTGTGTGCGGACTTGTATTGTCGTGTATAACTGCTGGGCAATATGAACAATCATAGTTACATCTTTTGCCAAGGTTCCATTCCACTTTGACGCTGTTTCTAATATGCTGGTATAAGTGTTCTACTTTAAACATACTGTTGAAACTCCGGATTTATCTTTTCAAACGGTCCTTGGTTTCGTGTAAGATCAAGTCTTCTATTAAAGTCAATACAGTCTTGCCAGTATTGATTTAAGTCTGTGGATTGTAAAAAGTTTATGTTGTCTTGTATCTGTTGTTGAGTAATTTTTTCAAGCACAGGATGTTCTTTGACTATTTCATAATCTTTAATTTTAGGTTTCATTGCTTCCAGTCTAGCAACTACCTGATCTTTTAATTCTTTGGGCAATACCTGTGCCGATAGTGCTCTTGGATAGTTAACCCTGTGACTGTAAAACACAATCTTCATCTCACGCAAGAAATAGTCTATCACTTTGTCTATTTGTAATATGTTGTTGGCTTGTACAGTAAATGCTCCTACTATTCTACTCACAGTGGGTATCTTTTTCATTTCTTTGATGTTGTATTCTATATCTGAAAACTTGCCATTGCCTCTGATGTATTCATACACATCGTGAAGTCCATCTATTGACACATTGACTGCCACACTTTTAAACTTGGGCCAATAGTCATGCACAGTTCTACCGCCCTTGATTCCCAGTGTTGTACCGTTGGTAGCGTATTTTATTTCAATGTTTTTTCCATTCTTAGATAGTAAGTCTAATATTTTATAATGTACAGGATCCATTAAAGGCTCACCGCCTGCAAATTCAACACGTCTAAAATGCGGTAATAATTTTTCCAAGTTGTCCCAAAAATGATCTTTGTCTTCAAATATTCCCACATACGGTGCTTTGGTTAATCCTAAACTTTCCACAGCATCCACAAGATAGTTGCCTTCTTTTTTGTAATGATCCACTATGGCATTCCAGTCTTTCCATTGTGTGGAGTCCAAAGGATTACACATTCTACATTTCAAATTACAAAGATTGTTTATCTTAATTTCAATTGTGGGCAAATCAAACGGCATTGAATAATCATCCATCAGTTTATCCAAGGCATCTGGATATAAATTGATTCTAGATTCTGGTGAAGAATCTGTGATATGTCTTTGTCTTAAACTCTGCACTCCTTGATCTTCCAAATGAAAACAAGGCGCACACACGTCTGGACGTTCATCGTTTAACACTTGTCGTCTTACTTCTTTCATTTTGTCAGAGTTCCATGCTTCTTCCAAACTCATGTCTTTAATGTTTCCAATAGGAAGACTACGACAGCACACTTTAATTGCGCCATCTTCTCTTGTGGCTAACCCTGTAAAAGGGTGCATACAGAAAGTACAACTATTCTTCATCTTGTTCTTGTTCATATTCCTCCTCAGGAGTTAATGGTGCTTTCCATTCTTTTCCAAATCGCCACATGGGTGCTTTCAAACTTTCAATATCTACTTCATAAAATTTTTCAACAGGACCAGCATCTACATCGTATTCTACAAATCCACTCCAGGCATGTTGCGATACAATCAATTGTATTTTGTCATATTTTTCTTTTAACAGTTTTATAAGTTGATTTTGTTGAATCACTCTTTGCTTGGTTGGAATAAATGGCACTGTTGGCTCATAGGCAAAAATGTTACTGATGTTGAAAATTACATTTTGTTCATTTTGAAATTTTAATGTAAATTCATTCAATAAATCACATTCCACAAATTTAAATTTTATTTTGTCTTTGATATGCCATAAATTGCTAATTTCTGCAAAATGGTCAGCAATTTCTAATTTTGTAGGTAACCAGTCTGGTGATTTGTGTCTATTAGTGTCTTTTAAAAATTGATGATAATCTCCCCCAGAGAATTTTTTAATTGTTTGTTCCATGTAGTAAAGTGCATTTGGATTGTAATCATAAAATATCACTTCTGTATCCTCGTCCCAACCATATTTGTCCAGATACTTTAACCAATTAAAACCACTGGCAGGAGTAATCAATTGTTTAACATTGCCTGCTACATGGACTGTCTGCAGTTCTTCTGTGTTTATGGGATAGAACAATCTATTTGCACTTTGATTGTACTTTTTGTAAATCTGTTTGCTGTTTTCAATAAAATCTGTTTCGTGTTTGGCATAATAACATTTTTTACTCAATCTAATATCTTCATCAAACACAATGATATTTTCTTTGTTGTCCAATGCTGTTCTTATTACATTCCAACCATGCCATTTGTGAGCATATTTTTTGAGTTCATTTCCAGGCTTAATCCATAAAGGAGTATAATCATCGTGAAAATTTTCTTCACTTCTAATAGGTTCTGTGGTAAAGTGTTCTGAATCCTTTTTCATTTCACCTATTTCAGGCAATTCCAGTTCTTTGTGTTTTTTAAGATTGATAACATAGCATTGTTCATGCAGTTCATAGTATCCTTCTTTTCTGTCTAGTATGTGTCCTGCTATATAAAAATCCTGTTCAATCAGTTTGTGTAAATGTTTGAAAAAAGCACCACCTTGGAATTCAGTATCTGGATTATATACCACAGCATAATCATATTGGTCAACCAATTTTGTTAATGTGGGATCTGCCGACAGGGCTATCATAACATCATAACCCATGGTGTTGATTTTACCTATCTGATATTCAGCAATGTTTTGAATTATTTCTTTCGCTGAAGCATTTTTTATTTTGTGAAAATTTGTATCCAAAACAAAAACTATGTTGTCATGCTTTCTATTCTGTGCGTTAAATTGAAATGCCATTTTTCTCCAAACTCCTATCTAATAATTCATTAAACTCTGATCTACGGTTGCCTATGTGTGCTTGAGCAATCATGTGTATTCTTTCCACATTGGCGTTATTGACCACTTGATGATCTTTCAGTATGTTTATTAAAAAAACTTTGCCATGTCCAAATGGAACTAATCCATGATCTTTTATATCCATGTAACACAGTGCTGGATGTATCACCGACACATTTATTGGAATCAAGTACTCGCACAAATCCTCTGGCAGTTGATGTCCTGGATGGTCATTGTGCCAATCTATTCTGCCAGCAGGATCAAGTTTCATAAAACGTATTCTGCTGTATCTTTCAGCAGGAAACTTGTCCCAAAACATTTTTGCCGCAGGTGCAATTTGTGATAATTCTGTCCAGTCATAAGGTGCGTTCAATTCATCATCGTAGCCATATTCTTTTGCCACCTGTGTTTTGTCAATGCCCAAACCATGCAGACAACAACTGCTCCAACCTTTGTGAGTTTCTTTTTCTCTGTGTGGTACATAGTATTGTTCCAATTTGGCAAACTCCACGTGGTCAGTGTAAGGAGTAAAACTCATATCTAATTCCAACCAAGGCAGTGTGCCATCTTTAAATTTGTTAAAAACTTTAGTTGCTGTATCCATTTTTAACTCCTATTATCATAAATCTTTTGTATTTTTCTGTTTCTAATTCTGAAGCAGAAAAAACTTGCAAGCCACAATTTTGTTTGAACGTGATCAAATCTTTTTGACAATTCACGTGTTCCTCATTGTCAAAATAATCATTGCTTTGTAGTATCACCTGAGTGTTGTTGGGCAATTTTGAAATCCATTGATTATATTCCTCCGGTGTCATGTGTTCGCAGGCAGTGTTTATTATCAAATTGTGCTTGTTGTAATATTTGTAATCAATTATATTTTCAGTTAAAGCAGTGAATTGTCCTCGCATTTCATACTCTTTGTTCATTGTGAGAGCAATAGGCTCACAAGCAGGATCTTTATCCACAGAAGTAATTTTTAAGATGTCCAGATCGCTGTTGAACAGCAGTGTTGCCAGCACTCCATTCCAGCCACCGCATATCACAATGTTGTATGGTACTCTTTGGAAATATTGTTTAAGTGTGTCAATCAGCCAAACTTTGCTGTTGATTTGTCCTTTCCAGAAACTTTCCAATGTGCGATACCTATCATCCGATTGTCTGATGGCATCCATCCAATACAGCACATCTTTAATATTAATTTTCAAATTGAACTCCCAGTTTATCAAATGATCCACACTGTTTGCCACATTCTTGTAGTGGTGTGTGACCCCAAGTTTGTTCTATTTTGTCAAAATATCCTCCATCGAATATTTCTTGTAAACTACTTGTATTTAAATTCGGAAACTCGCCTATTCTTTCCATATAATCTATCCTGCTGTCCTGCATGGGTGGAATCCATTCCATGTCCAACCAACAACAAGGAGATACATTACCACAGGCACTCACATATAATTGTTTGTTTTTAACTGCTTTACACACAATAGTGGGTGTTGTTTCTTGCTGTGACTGTTCAATCAAAGGAATCATGTCAGCACTTTTCTGTGTGGGTTCCAGTTTGTGTAAAGGATTTCCTTTTTCATCTATCACTTGTAAATAATCTTTCTTGAATCGTGATGTGTGTTTGGTTGTAAAAATTTTAAATCCTAAATCTTTTGACATCTGTTCTGCTGTTTCCACTTGATGTTCGTTGTGCTTGAACACTAGCATATGCCACTTGGCAAATCCACCTGCTTGTATAAATGCTTTGGCATTGGCAATGATCTTATCAAAGTCTGTGGATATTCTGTACAGATGATTTGTGTCTGCCAAACCATCTATTCCAAAAGTAACTTTTACTTGAGTTTGTGCTAACTGTTTCCACCACTCTGTATCTCTAGCACTGCCATTGGTGTGCATTGAAAGTCTTATATGAGGATTAGTTTCACGCAGATACTTGTATATCTCTAAAGTATCCTTGCTTACAATAGGATCTCCTAGATTGCCACACATGAACATACTGTTCAATTGTTTGATAAACTCCACAGGAAACCATTGCTTGAATCTATCCAAAGTTATTTCATCAAGATGTATAAAAGGATTTAGAGGACCACCTTGAATACGTCTTGGACACATTGGACATTTGGCTTGACACTTGCTGGTCACTTCCAAATGAACATCTTTTATGTCGGTGAGTTTATACATTTGTTCGTTCCTTTTTGAATGCTTTGGATTGCTTACGACTGATTTCCATTATGATTTCTTCTTTTTCAATGGCTTCCAGTTTATCCAATTCTCTACTTTTTGGAATTTTGCTGTCTGCTGAACTCACACAGGTTGAAGTAATACATCTGTTTGGAGTTCTAAATAATTTAAATCCTTCATCAATGGTTCCTAATGGTTCATCATGACAACTGTATGCTCTTTTGATTTCTCCACCTGGCTCTCTCACAATGCAACTTTGATATCCAGCATTACAAGTCCAGCCTTTGAATTTGTTAAAACCAAACGCATTGAATCTTTCTGCTTGATCCAAATTGTACATATTATCCTTGTGATCATTCAAAACCAACTGTTGAACTAATTCTCCGTTTTCAATTGTGAGTGGAAATCCTGTTTTCATCATTTCAATCTGATCATCTGTGTAGCCAGACACAATTTCACTAGCAGATTCGTTGCTTTGTGGTTTTAATGTTACATTGATTCCTCTCTGATTGAATCTTGAACATCTCTCATACAGTTCTTCAAATAGATGTGGCACCATCACTTGGTTGATTGTGACATACACGCCTGCATCTTGTAGCATTAACAGTTTGTCTCCAAACGCATCTTCATCGGCAAATTCGTGATGGAAACTGGCTGTAATACTTCTTCGCTTTAAAGTTTCAGTGGCTTGTATCCATGTTGCCCACCATTTCTTACCTGGAGAACAGTTGGTTGTCATGTGTATGCTTTGATATCTGGCTTTCTCGTCTTTGGCATAGTGTCCTATCAATGGCAAAAATCTTTTGTATGCTGTAGGCTCACCTCCTGAGAAACTGAAATGAAAACTGTTGAATCCATTTGCTCTGGCTTGCGTTTTTATTTCGTCCATGGTCTTTTTGTAAACTTCCAATGGTCTGTGATCAACCTTTTTGCTGTGAGCATAGGGCCAACAATAAGAACAGTTGTAATTACAGAATCTGCTGAGTATCCAACTCACATTGAACAAATTTTTCTCTAACATGGTGCTTTGTCCGAATCGCACAATGTTATCAAATGGAATCTTAGTAGTATTCACTGACACCGCAAGTCTCCTCAAATTGTGTTTTCAACCAATCAAAATCGTTGATCATTTTTATTTTGTCTTTGTTCTGTTCGCCAAACTGTCTGCCTTTTTGAGCACCATCAACAGCAAAGTCACCATAAGGTCTATCCATGCCTTTGGTACACCAAATGTTTAATCTTTGTTCTGTTTCCGAATCTTCCTGTCTATCTATCACTTTGGAACTTAACTTGGCACACTCTCTGAATGCTGATTTCCAAGCACTGAAAGGATCAGAGTTGAATGCTGTGATGTTTGATACCTGTTCCATTGGCTGAAAACCTTCGGATATACTGGTGGACATATCTGTTGTGTTTGTGTCCATTTTTAAAGTTAATTCTCTAGGTAAAAGTTTTACTCCACCATAACCATACTGTAAATCATTGATAGGGTTACGACTACGCCAAACATGAACCCATGTTTGTTTATAACCTGTGGCTTTGTGATCAAATTTAAAATCATCCACTATCTCAGCATCAGCATCTACTACCCAAAACATTTTTGTGAGTGCTAATTTTGCCGCTTCTATATGTGCCTGGTGAATTCCTTTTACACCATGTATTCTTTGTGCTATTGGAAAGCGTTCACACAACATTTTATAATTATGATCTGCCAACGGTTCGTTGTAACTTATAAAAACTATATCATACATCAAATTGTTTTCCTTATTATCCTTGGTGTATTGTAATACACTTTTTTAAAAAATTTACTTTGTTCTGCGTTCAAAGGTTCTATAGGTAATTCTATGTTGTGCTGATCATTTATTTTTTCTCCTAATTCTATCACTTGTTGATAAAAATCAGTTTCTGTCTTGTCATCATTATCATGTAGTTCCCATTTCCAATAATTTTGAAAATACCTATAATTGTTTGCTTGAGTAAAATCCCAATCAGTACAAGTTGTCAAATAACAGCCTGTTCTTGCTCCATGAATAGCATGAACTCCATATTGATTGTCCATGCCCACTGACATCCATACCAGCAGTCTTTGATAATTTTGCCACCACAATTCATTAAGAGGCTTTCTAATGTTTCTATCCAAACTCATTTTTACACCTTCTCTGAATCCTGCTCTCCAGGCTTGATAAGCAGACCCATCTATGTAACTGTTTGAATAATTTTCATTAAACTGATAATAATTAGGAAAGTGACAAAATTCAATAACATTTCTATTTTGACTGCCTTCTGCTCCATCGTGATTTTCATGCGTCTGCATATTTTTTACAAAGTCTTTTGTCCAACATTTTAAACTGCCATTGCCATATTTTAATCCATTTAATTCAATGTGTCCACACCAACTGAATTGATATGTGTTGTCTACACCTAAAGATTTCATATCCACCAACACATTTAAAAAATCTTCATGTACCTGTGTATCAGCATCCACTGTGATAAATCTTTCTGTATCGGATATTTCTGCCGCACGTTTATGAGCAGTATCAAAACCTAAGACTCCATGTACTCGTTTCGCCCAAGGTATTTTCCTTTTCAGATCAGCATAATTCTTTTCAGCATTAGGTTCATCCACGCTCAAAAACACAAAATCCATATCTGCTATTTTAAGTATCATTTGTTTACCTCATATGAATAGTTGTACACTTTTCTACAAAACAACCTTGGTGTCGATTTTGATTGATGAGGAATTTGTAATTTGCCATCTTCGCAAAGTTTTGTTAAATCTACATCAAAAGCATAATCAAGCACACTGGTATTGTCTTGAGGAGTTGTAAAAAAATTTAGCACACTTTGTTGATTGGTTGTATTTTTAATTGTGTTTTTTAGTTCATCGTCAATGGTGATTGTCCAGTTGTTGTGTGTTTGATCAAGATTAAATCTAATACAAGAATCTTTTTTATTTTTTTGTACTTCGTAAATGATTTCGTTTATATGTTTGTTTGATTCTGTGCTGTTGTGCTGTTTGTTAAGCACCGCATTTTTTGCCTTAACCACATACTGATTGTTTTCAAGAACAACCAAGTAATCACCCAATTGTTTCAGTTTGCTTTGAACTTGTTTGGCAAGTTCTTCCGATATTTCAATGCTGTGTCCTTTTTGCTGTACAGAAAAACCTAATACCCTGCCTGACGCAGGATCAAAACGAAAATAGTATTTCACTTCAGGGCGAATCACATCAAATTTTAACGGCGGTCTTATGGTCATTGTAATTGCTCCAGCATTTGTTCAGTTAAAAAATTATCTTCCACATAATGAAATATTCCTTTTTGTTTTACGTTGCCCACAAACAATTCATTTTTTGTGTTCAAATTATAATCAATATGCTGTGTCCAATTGTTCATTTGGCTTTGATAATTTTGGATTCTGGGTTTCATGTGTGTGAATGTTAAGTTCGAGTAATCACTGAAAACCTTGTGTTGTAAATTCAACAAATCAATTGCTATGGCTGTGGCAACATCCATACTGCACCAAGTTTGAGTTTTATATTTTGTAAAACGTTTGCTGTACACTTCATAATTTACAACAATGTCTTTGAGTAACTCAAAAAACTTGTTGTTGTTTTTACATTTTTTAAAATAATGAAATCCACAATACACGTTTGGTAAAGAATTTTCAACAAAAACTCTTCTATAGTAATTGCTGGTTGCCCATTCTCCTCTATAAGTTTTTACCTTGTTGGTGTAATACAATTCATAATTGCTTAATTGTTTCCACCAATGATCGATATTTTCCAATACCAACATATCTACATCTAACACAATGGTTTCGTTGAATGGTGTGATATCATAAATTTTACATCTATTCGCAACTTTCCAATCGCTGTTTTGTGCTAAATCATCTCCTGGTATATCCTTGATATAGTCAAAGTGCTTTTGATAATCAGCAGGCACAGTGATATCTGTGATCAAACACACTTTTTCATCGGGCATAAATTTTTTAATACTCAAACTACACGCCACTGCCTGTTTTAAATAATCAGAGTCGTTGTTTTGCTGTACAAATAATACAAATCCTCTACTCATATTGATCTATAATTTTATTCAATCCTATTTTGTTCATTATGTGAATGTTGATACCTTTAATTTGTGCTTTTAATCCAGACTCAAATGTGAAAGTCCATTTGTTGTCTTGAAAAGAATCTACACCGTCTCTATCCGTTACATAAAATAATTTACTTGGCAGTTGCTTGGGCCAAGCAGTTTTTTCAAAGTCGTTAATCATGTGAATAGCAATGGCAAAAGCAAAATCATTTCTAAAATTTGGATGTGTTATTTGATACTTGAATCTATAAAAGTCCCATTGATTTTTAATGTGATTAATCAGTTCGAACAGTATCTTTGTTCTTTCTGTCTTTTTAAAATAAAACACAGTTGCCCAACACATTTCAATACCTGTATCGCTCACATATTTCATTTCCTCTGTGTATCTTGAATCAAAATCTATGTGTTGTGCTTTGTAATTGATCAAAAAGTCTTCGTTACTTTCAAACACTTTGTTTAAGTTGTTGTTAGCCACTATGAAGTCAGTGTCCATCACTATTGTTTCATCATAGGGTGTCAATGTATAAGCAGTATATCTAGAATGATTACTCCATATATCTTTATGTCTCTGATTGCCATCATGATATGATTTTGTTTGACTGGTAGATTCTTTGGGTACCACTATCACATGATTAAAATTATTTTTATCTTCGTTAAATTTGTCCGATGTGATCAAACACACAGGCAAGTTCAAATGTTTTTTGATTTGAGCGGCACAAAAATCAGCCTGTTTTACATAGTCAACAGTGCTGTTGTTGTGAGCAAACAGTAATACCCCTTTGGACATTGTTAGATCTCACCTTTGTCTTTCACCAATTGATTGTATTCTACAAAGTATTGATTTAGGTTTTGTTGATACAAATCAATAATATCGTTGTGAAAAGTTTTTATGTCTTGTATTTTTACTGGAATATTGTAATCGTCAAGAAAAACTGCTTCATTTGTTTGTTTGACATTGATCAGAGTTAAACAATGATTGATAAGGTTTAAATTTATTGTGAACTGATGTCCTTCAGTGTAATAGATATTATTTTCTAAGCATTTTTCTTTCAACAATCGTAATTGGTTATTGAAAGTTTTTAGACGCTGAGCGTGTTCCAAAGATTTTGATAAGGATTCATCCATAATATTAAGAATATTATACTTGATTTTTGGATATAAGTCAAACTATAGATTAGAAATTATCACCAGAACCACGCACAACACCAGGTGTTATACCAATTACATCTGTGATTGCTGTGGCAGTGTAGATATCACAATTCAAATTGCCAACATTCTCGTCTGGATTACCAGTTTCTTGATCTCTCCAGGTCATGGTGAACCGAATTTGTGTGTTTGATGTGCTTTGGACATCTATGTAATAGTCGTTCTCAGAATATGTGCCTGCACCTGCGTTAAAATTGGCTAATATTCTTTGTACTGTGCCATCCAACTGATAATTTCCCACATTTGTAACTGTGCCGTTTCCTGAATGAGTAAAACTGTTGGCAGAAAAAACTGAATTGCCACCCATAATATTGTTCCAGTCTGTGCCTTTTGAACTGCTGTCTGTGGTGCTTGATGTGATTTGAATGTACCCACCTTGATTGAAGTAGTGTCTTCTAGCATCTGCTGATGAAAAATTTACATTCACAATACAAGTGATTGTGCCATTCCAAGAACTTCTATTGTTTGGTAGCGATACTACAATATCCTGCTGTGTAGGATCTACTGTTAATCTGTTTGTGCTAACCAAACTGGCTAGTGCTTCGTATTGATCCCAACCTGTGTAACTTACACCGTCATTTTCTTTGATCAGATCACCTTGATTTACTGCTTGAATAACTGAATTGGCTGGATTACCACCTGTTTGGTGTTTGTAACATTTTCTTAAATCTTCATATGCGTTGTTGATGTTGGTAGCATTGATTAAATCACCTACCTGAACTGATTGTGTGATAAGTGTTTGTCCATATCCAGTATCACCTGAACCATTTCCTAACACGTTGTCTATCTGTTGTCTAAGAGTATTGAATCTATTCGCAGTTACTAAAGCCATTGTATTCTATTCCTTCTTAATTATTTATTAACCTTAGTGCTACCTCTACTAATTTTATGGATTCATCTGAATTTGATTCTAAGGCAAAACCAACCAACTGTCCTTTTTTGGTAGTGGTTGCGATACCATAATCTGTGGCATAAACTTTGTTGCCTTTTTCAACTGCACCTTTTACTTTTACTGGAACACGTCCTACAAAAGCAATCGGTTGTCCTTCAGCATCTTTGTTCATTAAGAAAGCAGGATTTTCTGAAATAACTCCAAACACATTACCACCATCAAAGTATGCTGTGGTTTCTGCATCTCCTCCAATCGCCATCACTGTGCCAACTTCATACTGTTTGTCAGTAGAATAAATCTCCGCCAAGTCAGCGTAACTGGCTGATGTGGCAATACCATCAAATGTATTTGCTGTGATTGTGCCAGTACCATCTCTCAAAGCCACTGTGTTGTTTACGGCTGTGGTTGCTCCCAAATAAGTTTGAGAACCAAAGAATATTCCCGAAGCACTATCTGCCAAACCTTTAAAATAGTTTGCGTGAACTTCATACCATTTGTCTGTGGTTATTCCTAAATTCTTATTACCTGCACCTGGTATTATTCCGTCTGTGCCAACATAAGCAATCTCGTTGACTGATCCACTATCGTTAACTTTCAAAGAAATTTTATTACCAATCTCGTTGGCAATTGATCCATCGCTTCCATTTTCAATATTCACTTTTAAATCATTAGAATCACCAACTGTGAATCCTACATCTCCAAATCTCACAATGCTTGAAAAAGCACTTGAACCTGCTCTGATAAAATCAGATGCTTCAAATCCGCCCAATCTATCTGAGTTGGATGCTGTACCCCAGAATCTGTGATCTGTTGACGTTACACCATTTGTGGTTGATTGTGTGTTAACAAGAGTGATACCTTTTTTGACAACATCGAATCCTGTTATTGTGTTTGAAGGATCTGTTGTGCCTATTGTGAATGCTGTTGAACTGAACACCATCACTGTGGTATCATTTACTTTGCCTTCAATGATTAATTGATTGGCATCTAAGTTGTCTTTGATTTGTCTTGAAACAAATTGTGTTACAGATGATCCAACACCTTGTGGACCAACAAGTATGAAACTTGAACCATCCCATGCATACAATTGACTGTTGGCAGAGTCCCACCAAAAATCTCCTGTGGTTAAACCTGCTGGAGCAGATGTACTTACCTCTGCGCCGCCTGTTGTTCTAAATTTTGTGCCATCGTAAAACTTTAATTTGCTTGAAGCAGTATCAAACCATATTTGACCACCAATTGGTCTTGTGGGTTGACTGCCACTGGCAAAGTTTTCTAATAGATGTAAGAAGTTTTCGTTTTGAATTTCACCGTATCCGGCATAATTTTTACCTATAAAACGTAGGTTAGTTGTGTTATCAATAGTACCGTCTTCAACAGTTGCTATCAGTGTTCCATCAAATTTGTTAACAATATATGCCATAATACCCTTTGTTTCTTATATTTATCGTTCCTATTATGATAGTGTGAGTGTTATCTCCCTATCAAATGCCCAAGCACCATTGTTCACCACAAATTGTAGTAATTTTCTTGTTGGTGCAAATGTGATTGTACCAGTAACATTTGAAGCATTTGAAATATCTTCTACCACCTGTTTGTTTGCGGCACCTACTACAGGAGTTCTTTCCACTGTACCCACTGTGCAGGTTGCACTCTGCCATCCTGATGCAGATGTGTCTAAGTCTATGGTGAAACTCACAAAGTTAGGTGATTCTGCTGGAAACTCTGCCGCCTGTATTGTGTAGTTTCCATCAATGTTTGCTGTCACTCCATTGACCACTGTGGTGCCTGTGATAACAACCTGTTGAGCACCTTCATAAAAATGCGAAAGTGTTGTGGTTATTTTTGTTGTTGCTCCCAACGTTGGATCCTGTGCACCAAATGTTACAGAAGAAATAGTTCTTTGTTGTACTGTTACTGTTTGGTCAACCTGTGTAAAATTTTTAAGTGTTGAAAAATCTAATGTAGGTATTGTGAATCCGCCACCTGCACCATAATCAACTGTTAACACTCTTGCCAATGCTCCTTGATTCCTTGGTGGAATAACACTGCCGGGTACAGTGATTGGTGGTTGAGGGGAATTTGAATCATATCCTGCCACTGGAAATAATTGTTCCAACACTTCTCTTGTGTTCAAGTAGTTGTTGCCTGCCGCATTTTGCGTGAAATTAGAAACGTCTAATTGTAAACTGATAATTGTTGAACCATCTGTGTATTCTTTTGTGGCAACATCTGAAGCATTAACGGGTGAAGCAACTCCTGTTATTCTTCTGTTGTTTAACACTTCAATGGCACTTGTTGCTGAATCTAGTTTTAATGATTGTGCGTTGACTGAAGTTATTGTTGAACCATTTACATTAACATCATCAACATTAAGATTACCTAAAGTACCTAATGATGTCAATGAAGAACCTGTAACTGTTCCGCCTAATGAAGTTTCTGTTAATACAGTGTTGGTATTAATTTTAATACCTCTACCTACAGCAAAATCAATCCATTCCGAACTGGTCCAAGCATCTGTTCCGTTTGACCAGGCAAAAGTTTTATCACCATCTGCAGATTTTAGAGTGATTCCGCCACCATCAGCACCTGCATCGTCAGTAGTAACGCCTGCTCCTGTGATGTTCAATTCTATATTTTTATCTTCTACTCTTAAATTAACTGTATCTACAGAAGTGGTAGTACCTTTGACTGAAAGATTACCATCGATAGTGGCATTTCCACCTACGTGTAATGTTGATGTAGGATTAGTTTTGTATATACCAACAGCAGAAGCACTTGTGTCAATTTTAAATGCAGAAACTTCAGCCGGTGTTCTTACTTTAATTTCAACGTCTTGATTTGATAATTGATTCGCTATTGTAAAAGCATTATTAGTGAATTGTAATTTGGTATTGTTACTTAAACCTATTGTCAACCCAGCGTTGTTTTGAATTGTTAATGCGCCTACAGTTGTATCATCACTGTCTGAAACCAAATATTGATCTGCGGTTCTCACAACACCATTTCCATCTACTAAAGATTCTGAAATAGTTGAAGTTCCTATGTATTTGTAATCTGTACCAACTGTATTGAATCCTTTTTGTATAGTGCCATTGGCATTGGTGTTTGTTACAAGTTCTTGAATTCTTGCTGTGGCAATAGGAGTAAAAGTTGCGTTGGCATGTACACCCACAAGATTGCCACCCACATACATTTTAACCACAGTCTGTGTAATGTTTTGAGTGTCTATAATGCTGTCAACTTGAAACCCTGATGTGCCTTGTGCTGTTGAGTAAGCAGGGCCAACCAATTGAAGTCTAACACCATCAAAGAAATATAACTGACTTTTTGTGCTGTCTATCCAAAGATCACCAGCCACCATGTTTGGCTGTGATTCGGCCACTGTGGTACCACCTGAAGAAGTAAATGCTGAACCATTGTAAACTTTTAATCTGTTTTCTGCTGTGTCATACCAAAGTTGTCCTCTGATAGGATTAATAGGAGCAGATGTGTTGGCAAAATTTTCCAACAATTGAATAAAGTTTTCGTTTAGAACTTCACCAAAACCAGAATAATTTCTACCGATCAGTGTTAAGTCGCTTGAACTGGTGTCCAGTTGACCATCTACTAAATCTACAAGTAAACTGCCATCTGTTTTGTTTAATTTGTAACTCATTACTCTCCTGTGCCTCCAGTGTAAATGATGTAATTCAATGTTAAGTATGGATTCATCACATCCATTGCTTGACCTTTTGTGCCATCAATACCACCTGAGTTAGGCAACTGTTGAGCACCATTGGCATTGGCTAAATCTGGACCACTTGTTGTGGTAACTTCTGGATCTGTAGAAGCACCTGCAATATTTCTTGTGGCAAAAAATTGATCACCATTGTTGGCTCTTAAACTGTGTTCGTGTTCTGGTAAATTTTCTTTGGCAATAGTTTTCTTTTCATTGCCTGCACCTAAACCTAAACCGTCTGCTGTCGGTGATGTTACTCTATCAGCAGAGCCTTGTCCTAGTCCTGGATTTGACATATTGTCTTTACCTAATGGGAATCTTCCTCTTAAATCAGGCAGTTTGAACACTGAAGAATTTGCAGGTGTTCCGTATTGAGTACCAATCACTTGGAATAAGGTATTGTAAACTGATCTTTGAACTTCAGCACCATCACAGAACAACCAATCTGCAGGAGCAGTTGCACCAGCAAACATTGTGATCGATCCCACAGGCGGAGTTGGAATGCCAGTGGTAATAGCACCTACTGTGGTTTTGAATATGCCCGTTGTTCCAGATGTTCTGTTAATAATAATTTCATCACTCACGTTGCTTGTGGTTGTAAGTGTTTGACCACCTATGAATGTATTGCTGATAGAAGTGTTAAATGTTTTTGTAGTTCCACCTGTTTGTCCATCAAAAGAAATATCTGTTGCTGTTACATCACCAGACAATCTAAAAGTTGTTGATTGTGCCAATTTGTCAGCAGTAGTGGCTGTTGATGCATTTCCTGTTATACTGCTGGTAACCACGCTACCTGCTTGAATTTGATTTGCGTAAATTGTGTTGTACCTGTTTGTTGAACTACCTACATTGTAAGTTAAGTTTTGTGATGGAATGATATTGTGTGCTGTAACATCACCGCCAAATGTTCCTGATCCGCCTATGTTGGCACTTAAAGCAACACCCAATCCGCCTTTGGATACAATGGCGCCTGAGCCAATATTAATTGAAGGTGTTGTGCTGTTGGAAACCATTGTGCCTGATGCTAAAACATTTCCAGATACATCTAATGCTTCTGTAGGATTTGTTTTGTTTATTCCTACTTGATTTTGTGAACTTATTCTCATCACAGTTGAAACAGATCCTTGATTGTTTAATCTAAAATCTATCTCTTCGTCCAATGTACCTAGTTGAATAACTCCTGCTTGTTGCTCAACAAACATACGGAATGACCCTGCCGCACCAACTTCAATACCATCGTCAGTTTTTACTTTGATAGGAAAATCTGTAAGTGACGTTGTATCTGATCTTAAAAAATTACCTGCCGCAACTGTTGAATTACCCACAACTAATGCTTCTGCTTTTTCAGA
>Ga0181591_10000767_pt1 | contig 26547 bp, 32 predicted proteins | sample 071ome_33_FD_133757 | JGI IMG/M metagenome (GOLD analysis project Ga0181591, IMG submission 133757) | Coastal salt marsh microbial communities from the Groves Creek Marsh, Skidaway Island, Georgia - 071412AT metaG (megahit assembly) | ecosystem: Environmental > Aquatic > Marine > Intertidal...
ATATGTTTGAGCATCTTGTCTAGCCGCTGCTTGAGCTTGGCTAGTGTTTGCCTCACGCATCTGTGCAGCAATGGTGTTAGGATCAAGAACCTTACCTTCAGTGCTTAGAAGTTCTCCTTCTTGAACACTCATAAGTGTTGGGTCTAGGCGACCACCTTCAGGTAGAGTAGGGGCGTTGAATTGGTCAACCATATCTGCTTTAATTGTGCGGCGACCATAGGCATCACGCTCTCCTGTGTAGCCTTTGGTCTGCCACTCACCAGCAGCACCCGTGCCCCAACCACCGAGATAACCACGATTACGATAATCCTGTCGTTCACGCAATACTTCGATAGGGATCGTGTCGGGATCAGTGAATTGGCCCCCGAGGAGGTCCGCACGGATGCTGCCAGTGTCTGCGTCGAGATAGTCCTTTACAGCGGCGTCTCGTGCAGCTTGTTCTTCAGGTGTGAGAGTAGTGGGGGTAGTTGTTGTACCATCAGGTGTAGTTGTAGTGCCACCGCTTTGATCAGTGGTGGTGGTAACTGTAGGAGCAGTTGTACCATCAGGTGCAGGTGCAGTTGTGGTGTCAACTTGTCCTTGTTGTGTTCCCGCAGGATAGTACTGCTGAATTTGTTCAGGAGTTAACTCGTGAAATGTACCATCAGCGGTACGATAGCCACCTTCTTGTGCGAGTTGTTGGGCGAACATAAACCCTTGACCACTGTTCTGATAGAACGGATCATCAATGTTAAAGTCGTCATTGAGGGTAAGAACGTTAGTCCCTTGTAGTGTCATACCGGGACCAGGTGCATTCCAATTGTTACCACCTTCGTAGGTGAAGGTGTTGTCATAAGCATTAACGATTTTACTATCGTTATTTTGTCCTACCTGTGGATAGGCAGTCGTGTATAGCCCCGTTTGGGTAGCAAAGTCTTGGACATTAGTAGTGTCAATGCCTTGGTTTGCTTTATCGAAGTTTACACCGTAGTCGTTTGTGTTTGCCATAAAAGTTTACCTCGGGTTTATACCGCGTCCCTCGGATCAGGAAGCATGGGTCCAGATGGTCCCATCGGCAAATTGGTGGCAGCGTCATTGAGGTTTGAGCCAGCGGCAATTTGATTAGCAGGTGTAGTAGCAGCCTGTTGTGCAGGTGCCATTGGGGATTGCATTGCAGGTGAATTCAAAAGTGATTGTACACCTTGATTCGTGTTATAGGTCATAGGTTGCATGTCTTGTAGTTGACGCTCTAGATCAGCACGTCCTTGCAGACCTTGCTCACGTACATCGCCAAGATTGCTTAAAGTTTGTGCAGAACGCCCTTCGTAGAGATTCTGGAAGTTACCAAGTTGGTTACCGAACTGGTCAAACTGACCTGCCATAGAACCGAACTGATTACCGAGATTAGCCATAGCCTGACCTTGATTACCAAGTTGACCAAACACCGTCATACCCTCCTCAGCAGGTGTGCCAATAGCGCTTTGCACTTCTCCTACACCCTGTCCAACAGTGCCAATATCACCTTGAAGGGTAGCTTGGTTTTGCATGATGGTGCCTTGATTACCTGCTAGTGCAGTTTGTCCTTCACCTAGTTGGGTTTGTCCCTGTTGAAGAGTGTCGAAGCGAGGGGCCATACCAGACGTAATTTCAGATACAGACGGACCAGTGAATTGCGGGGTTTGTTCCTGTTGCGGAACAGGTTGATTTGAATACATTTGCTCAAGAGTACCCGTGTCGAGACCCTGTTGTTGTGCCCACGTGCCAAACTGGCCTGTACCAAAGTCGCCTGTGTATCCAGTTTGTGATGCTAACCATTGGTTTTTCTCGGGGTTGTAACCATAATCAGGCATCTCTAAATAACTCCTACTAAAATTGCAGTAACAACTGCTAATCCGATTCCGACAGTGTACTCAACAAAAGCAAAGGTCGGTACTTTATTACGCATCCAATATACATAATGTTCAACCACCTGTAAACAAGGAGGTGCAAGGAACATATAAATACCAATTAAAGACAGCCAAGGGTTTACAAAGTACAGAGGGATACTCACAAAAAGGAACCACGCATAACGCATAAACATTCCCATAAGGTCTCGACCAAAGCTGCTTTTACTTTTGAAGAACAGGTCTCGAATTTGCCAGCCCCATTCATCATCAGGTTTGTTGTTTCTCCCAAGGTCCATCTGCGTCCCGTGACCGGGGGTTTGAGCAGCAGCAAAGATGGCTCCCGCCAGAACAATCAAACCCAATGTAGTCAGGTTGAGTGGAAAGGTGAGGGTAGCAAAAAAGAGGGTGAGGACAAGGAACAGAGGCGTCAGCATTAGGCTGATTGCTCGCCCTGGCTTCCAAGGCTTGAAGCTTCCGCCCCTGATTGCCCAGGTCACTGTTAGTGTAGAGCATGTCATAAATGCGAGAAGTGTCCATTGAATCTCCATGTTACGTAGGCCATCCAGATGTTACGTCAACTTTATTTAAAGCTGTTAAAGTAGTTGCTGCGTCAATTTGTTCTTGCAGGGCAGCTTCATTCGCGTACACAGCAGAGATATATGCTTCCACTGCATCACGAATTGCAGCAGCAGAGGTAACATCTCCAGTGACCACTGAACCCCCACGGGTTACGAACTTTTGTGTGCCACCACGACGGTCAAGCATATTGGCGAGTTGGTTGATTTCCTGTTGACTACGAAGGTCCGTTTTGTACTCAACACCGTTGATGGTGATGCCACGATTGATTGCATGGTTTGTGTAGTTACGAAGTTTACCAATGAAGGCAGCTTTTCGTTCACCAAGGGTTGTGTTGCGTACCTGATTGCTGTACACAATGCCATCCTGTACGTAAGGCGCTGTGCTGACACTGATTTGGTTTGTGCCAACAGCCTTTTTGTCAATAGGGAAACATCCAAAAGTAGCAGCCTTTTCTTCGCTGATGTACGCTGTGAATGAGGTTCTAGGGAACAGAGAGGTCATAGAGCCAATGCCAATGATCTCATCATCAACAACTTGAGCCATGGGAGTTGTGTTGGTTTTAATTTGCATAGATTAAATCCTTTTGTGTCCTAGAGCGCAGGGGGAGTTGGAGGGGTAAATCCAGCGGTATCATAAACAAGCCCTGACGAAACTCGAAAATTGTTGTAAAGCATGAGTTGACTTCCGGGAGCGCCCCCATCTTGCATACGCTTACCAAAACCCGGCGTACATGTATGAGCAGTAGAAAATGTCAATTCCATAGCGAGAGTACCATCGACGTGAATCCACCCCTGTGTTCCATCAGTCATAATGCTGTAATGTACAAAGGCGTCTGCCCATCCAGATGCGCTAGTTACGGCGTAGCTACCTGTGGATGTAGCTACCCCGGTCTGACCCGAGAAATAGACTCTACCATCATCATTTGTGAAGATACTTGCATACGGATTCGCGCTAGCGGCAGCGGTTGTTCGTAACCCAACAACAGTCATAAAATACTGTGTACTAGCCGCATTATTTCCCTTTGCCCAAATCTCTACTGTTCTAGTGTCTACTCCCCCTTCAAAATTAGAGGCAGACGACCAGAGTGAAGTATCTCCTGTTGCACCAAGCGAGAAGCTATACGTGCTAACACCTGTTGATTCATTTGTAGGGTTACTAGCACCACTGATAGTTAATGTATTAACCCCAGAAATACTGTCTAAGTAGGTAGTACCGTTGTTATCATCAAGGCGGTATACTTCTAGAGTTCCAACGCCCTCACCAGACCCTGCTGCTCCCATCAATGCTGATTTATGGATCGTTGGCATGGTTACGCAAACGCCTGTCCTGCCGTGAAGCCACGAACTTTCGTACCATCAGGGCTAAAGAATGTGAACACATCAATACCAGCCGCACTTGAAGTCAAGGTTGGAGCAGTGTTGTCACTAGCCCACGACACTGCTGTTGCCCATGTGATTGTCGTTGTATTTGGGTGTACTTGAAGGGTCCAAGCATCGCCAGCAGAGATGGGGCTGAAGTCAATGGTGGTTGCTACGCCCGTCGTCAAGAATAGGTCATACACTCCCGGTGCTGCAACAGTGTAAGCAGTGCTGACGGTAGCAGTGGTGACAGCTTCGCGAATACCTGCATTAAAGGTTGCAAGGCCGTTGTGGGTGTTTGCGCCTGATGTTACAAGAGCGCCAGAGATGTTAACATCAGCGAAAGCGGCTGTAGAGTTAACCGTCAGATTAGTGAACGTCCCCGCCGCAGCAGCAGATGCACCAATAACTGTGCTGTTGATTGTAGCACTGGTAAACACCACCCCTGCAATTGTGCCGCCAGTGATGGCAACATTGCTCTGATCAAGCGGAACACCCTGCACACCTGCAACGTTAACAGTCCAACCAGCATATGTACCAGAACCCTCTGTACGCTCAATGTCAAGGCTTACTGTCTGTGTTGCAGTCGTATAAGACGCAACCTCACCAAACACCCAGTTGTCCGCTGTTGCAGTGATAACCAATCGTGCTCCGGCAGCAATACCAAGGTTATCTGCAAGAACAAATGAAACTCCATCTGCGGTTGCAATTGTAGCTGTAGTTGTTGTGGTAGTTGAAAGAGCAAGATTATTAGCAATCTGCGTCGTCACATAGGACTCAGTGGCAATGGCATTGCCAGCAATAGTTCCTGTACTACCTACAACAAGATTGGTTACAGTCGCTGTCGTTGTGGTAACATTTGCAAAAGTTGCAGGAGCACCAGAAGCATTGACAGCGGAGGTGACATTCAGATTCCCTGCTGTCAGGTTTGTAAAGTTGGCAGAGGCAATAGTAATCGCTGACAAATCTAATGTAGAGCCAGTTGCTAATGTCACGGTTCCTTGAAATACAGCGGAAGTCGTGTTGGTCAGATTAGCTATCGTTGCTGCCGTAATGACGTTACCTGATAGATCAATTGTTCCACCAGTTGCGAGGGTAAGTGTACCACGAATTGTTGCGGCGGTGGTATCCACATTTGATACATAAAGAGTTCCATAACGGACAGTGCTAGTTCCGAGATCAAAGGCTGTGCCCGTTGATGTACGGAGTTCAGTTACGCTGCTGACAAGTACCTCTGTACCAGCCACATCAATCCGTATCAGGTCTTCATCAGCGGTGCTCTCAACGCGGATACGTGTGTCACCATCTGCGTCAGAAATTAGAGGTACAAGTGCTCCTCCACCTGTAGTACCATCGTGATTATGCCCTGTTGTTTCGGACATAGCCGCCTGGAGTTGGTTGAACTCAGCATTAAGTGGTGACGCCTGTACAACAGCGCCTGTAATGATGTCTGCGGCAGATTGTCGCTGGTAACCTTGTGGCATGTTACGTTACTTCTCTTTCGCTGTCACGCATACTTATAACGAAGCCTTGTATGCTAAACGGTTTATTAGTTGTCCCTGTTGTAACAAAGGAAAATTTTACGCTGGGGGTAATTCCCACGATATTAGTTCTACGCCCGAAACGTCCTTCACCATCATAAAGAATAGTATTATCATCGTAAAGAACGTTAGGATCATCATAGATAGCACTCAGTGCTGTGATGCTCTCACTAAAGTTCGATGGGCTTTCATAATCAGGGTCATCCCAGGCGTAGTTTAGTCCAAGGAAGTATGAGAATTGTCCTTCAGAACTGATAAACAAATTTATCCGTCTAAGGTCTTTTAGTGTCTCCGTATCCCCAAAATCTAGATAAGGTGTGTCGTACACGGTGATTTTTTCTGATCCGTTGAAGCTTGTATCACCTCTTTCCAGTTCGTAGACTACACCGTCTTTACCACCAAAGATAACACGCTCAACACCATTTACAAAATCACTGTCAGTACAGTTTGCTTGGATACCTAAAAGATCACCGAATTCCCATTGTGAAGTTCCATCTGATGCGTAACGCTTACCACCAATAACCCCAATTGATTCTGAAGCCTGTTGGCTGCTCTCAAATATATAGAACCTGAACTGAGTCTTTTTACGTATAACTTGTCCTAGCACGTTTGACAGATCATATAGTTCTGGATAGTTAATCAGTTTTGACTTGATGTTTTCACTAATTGTTTCAAGTTCAACATCCCCGATTCGATCAGTACCGGAAACTGTACGTATGCCATCTGGACTATAATAAATGAGATCGCCACCAACAGTAACAAGGGCATCACGAGACACAATCCCAATATTCTTAGTAACGTCAACCAACTGGAAGTCACTACTGTTATTACCTGTGATTTTTTTAATCTGGTCACTACCGAATATGTAAAGGTCATCACGAAACACACCAATCGTTTGAACTGCAAAACCTACATTAACACTCAGAGAGCCAGCACCAGTAGTAAATCCGTCAGGGTCATTAGGTGAACTAAAAACCACAAGGTTAGCACGAGTTCCAGACATACCGCTATATGCTAAGTGATTCTTGAAATCCGCAGTTACAGAACAACCTTCTACATCAGTTGAATCCGCAGATGTAAGAACAGTCCAGCCGTCAGCGGAGTTATAAGCTGCGGGGAAATTGACGCCATCAGTGACCGTGTACGCTTCTTTTCCCTCGAAGTTGTACTTGCTAACTCTCAGTCGGCTAACACCTACTGAACTGCGTACATCCGTACTACCTGTTGCAAAAATGTTAACAGCCGCAGTTGCCCAAGTAGCTCCCGTAACCCATCTGTAAATATTGTATTCACTTCCAGTTGTACTACGTGCAGCGTGTACCGTGTCTTGGAAAATCCAACAACCTAGTGTTGCACCTGTACCTGGCAGAGCGGTGGATGTTGTGTCATACGGGCGTGAACCATCAATAGTTCTGTAGCCGTCAGTCTGAGACACTTCGTAGTTAATTAGTCGTGTAGCATATCCAGGTCCGTTGACACTAAGGTTAATAGAGGAGTCCTTTGTGTTCAACCCGCCGTTACAAAGAATACGCTCACTGCGAATTGGTTCATTTGCCATAGTTACGTCAACGTCACATTGCCAATATAGGCAGCGGAGCCTCTACGCCGCTTCATTCTACGATCCTTGACACGAACGTATTGATCATTGGTTTCAATGGTCCGCATACGAGATACACCTTTTGCAAATTCCTGACGGAACATGCTGGCTTGGTCACTGTTACCTCGCTTGGCGTTCAAATAGTAACACGCACCATTAACAATAACCTGTCCGTAGCGATCTGGAATACGTGTGGTATCTGTGCTGACACTAAGTGTGGTAGGATCAACGTAGCGTGTGTAAGAAACTGTGTATGCCTGATCAGGGATTTTAGTGAACCCCAAATTGTTGTTAGGATAGCGGAACACATGACTAGGAGTGTCATAGTCAGATGAAGTTGCATCCCCATCACGCTGTGAAAAATTCTTAACCCAATGGTCATAATCAATCTGAGGCAACCACCGCTGATTTACAGATAGCGCATCAGACTGATTTAGCATGATGGTATCCATGTCAACATCTTTTGTGTCAGATGGAAGGGTGTAGCGTTGTGTTCCTGCAACCATCGTCAGAGTTGTTGCAGTAACGTTGAAGGCCCACTCAAACTCGTACATATTGATGTCTAGGATGGCGTCGTTAACAGCGTCTTTTGCTAGGCGAATTTCAGGGTCAGTGGAGGTATCAAAAGATGCAGCAGCAGCTTCCTTACCCCCAAAGCGGCGCAATGTTCTGTTTGTCAGATCAATAAATGTCAGCGCCACTAAAGTGTACCTCCGTAATTAGGCCGCAGCAGGTGTCTGCTCAACTACCCTTAAATCCTCACGAATAGAGAACTTTGGAAAACTCCCCATCATACCGGGGGTTTTCTTTAAAAAATTAATAAAATCTGAATTCAGTCGATTAGCCATAAGTATGTGGACTTCATCATCCAGAACGCTTTTACCGTTGTTCTTCTGCTTTTCAACTATATAATCAGCCAATAGCCGTGTACCAATTATGTGAACAGGAATTGGGTTTAGTGATAGGGCTGCAAAAGCTTCTTGACAAGCACCTATTAGTACAAGATTTGTGTAGACTTCTGTACCGTTGTTAAGAGTGATTGGAATCTGCCCTTGATCTTTAGTCATAGGCCGATCACCTGTGATATGGGTGGTCTTATCTTTATCCCATGAAAGGTCAAATCCGTAGACAACAACCTGTGAGAAGCCTAAATAATGGGCAATACCCATTGATTGTAGCGTTGTGTTTGAACCCTGTGCTACAGTTGTTGCTGGATGCCAATCTGCTGCTGTCCTACTCTGGAAGCGAACTACCTTGTCCTTCTTGTAAAGATCAAATAGTTTTGGATGGCATTGAGTTGAAATCAACTGTGTGGTATTTTTGTTGTGGTAGGTGTATTTTAACTCTGTTTCTTTGGTGTCAACATGAACGTTAAAGTCAACCTTGATACCGTATTTTTCCAGAGTTTCGCCACATTTGATGGCAAACACCTTGTGCCCGAATTTCTCTTGAGCGTTTTTGATGCTCATAATATTATCTATAAGACCGGGGCCAGGGGCACAAATAATAGCAATCTTACCAGCATACTTCTTCTTGTGCATCTTCAGATGCTGTTGAATTGATACTGTACCTTTTCGAGCGTGATTGGCTTTGTGATTAGCCTTTAGGTTCTCTGTGTCGTCCTGACATTTAAGAGTAATCACAAAAACATTCCTTCTCTAAGTGCAGTTAAAGGTGGAGAGGGGTGATAAGCCCCCCTCGCACCTAAATGTAGTTACACCTGACGATTAAGCCAGATAGTCACGTGTTGCCACACCACCGAGACCAAGCTCAGAAGCATCAGTCATCCACGCAACGACACGGACTTTACCGTTTGCTGGTACAGTTGCACCAGGTACGTTAAGAAGCATGTCAATGGTGTCGGCAGCAGAAGTAGGCAGAACAGTGTTTGCACCAAATGGAGCAAGACCATTCGAACCTACAGCCGGGTAGCCGAGGGTGTTGAGGTCACCACCGTCGATGAAGTCATCGCCAGCAGCAACGTCAAGGTCGAAGGTTGCACCCGTTGAGGTGTCAACCGTCAGAACTTCTGCAATAGCGCCGTGGAGGAGAGTATTAGCAGGTACATTGATGACCTGAATAATATCGCCAGTAGCGAGTGCAGAACCCTTGGTAGTGGTGACTTCAGCGAAGTCAACAATCCGTTCAACCATATACGGGACACGATTGCTCAGACCGGAAACATGGGTGCCTTCAGTAGCAGAGCCACGAGTGAAATTAACAGTAGCCATAATAGATTACCTTTCTCTAAGCTCGGTCTTACTGACCCAAGTTATAACGGGCGGTTACGAGACCTTCAGGACGGAGAACTTTCCGACCGTACAGGTGCAGACCGCGAACAACATCACCGAAGAAGTCCGTAGAACGGTACGTTTCGGATTTGTTGATTTGCTCGGCGCAAGCAACGGAGCCTTTATGTCCTGCAACAATCACACCGTAGTTAGTTTGTTGTGCAGCCGTAGATACGGATTCAGGACCAGAACCAATGCTCGGAAGGTTGTTGGACGAGTACAGTTTAAAGCCGTAGATCATGCCTTTACCGATACGACCGTTCCGCAGCAGGTTTTCACCAGTAGAGGTAAAGTCGTGATCCATGAGCTTGGAACCTTCGTCACCAAGAACTTCAAGGAAGGCAGGGTCAACGATCAGCCAACGATCTTCTTGCGGGACGTTCTGACGGTCCAGCAGACGCTTCATACGGTTGATCACACGCAGCGGCGTAGTGAAGTTAGACGTATTAATCGTCGGGCTAGTACCAATCGGAATTGCATCACCAGCAGAAGCAGCAGTCGTACCAAACTGAACAGAGAAGTCAGTACGGTCGAGTTGCATGGAAGCCAGCAGACCTTGACCATTTGTGGTCGAGATCGGGGAGGTTCCAGAAGCATCTGCCGAAGTTGCAGTCGTGTCACCAACACCAGCGAGGCTAGACAGTTTGTAGCCCGTCATGTAGGCGAGAACGTCACGATCAAAGGTATCGCGGAGTTCATAACCAGCACGGTCAGAAGCCAAAGACTCCCAGTTGTGATGGGCATGTTTTTCCTCAATGTCGTCAATTTTGAACGCGTAGTAGTTCGACTTGTCGATTACCAGCGTGAATTCTTCGTCATCAAGGTCTTGAGCGGTGATCTGAGTACCACGAGAGTACTCTTTAACGGTGATCGACGGTTCTTTGATGATACGGACGGTATCACCTTCGTTTTCGATCTCACCGAAGTAGTCAGAGTTACAAATTTCCCGACATACGGAAGATTTGCGGAAAGCCAACTGTGCCTTCTTGGAGAAAATCTCAGGAGAGAAATTTCCGTTAGGAAGGTTGTTCCAGTTGGAAGCAGCGCGGAAAGCCATAGTAAGTTACCTCCTTCAAGGGTTTTGGGCCTTTCCAATTCAGCCAAAAACGGGAGCTAACACATTCCAAGGCTACTAACACATTAATTCAACAAAATTTGACGGGTGCCATAAAGGGGCGTCAAAGTAAGGGGTCGAAAAATGGAGTAGGAAATTGGTAGTCAGCAATAAGAACCAATCAACTTGGGGTATCAGAGTATCCACTAATGGAGGTCTTACCCACCTATGAAAGGTTCCATTGTATGCAAAAAGTGCTTTAAAAAAAGGTTTTTCACCTTTTTACACGTACATTATATCACATAAAAATACGTTTGTCAAGCACTTTTTGCAATTTCTTGTGTTTTTTTTTCTATTCAGTCGGAGCGTGGTTCAAATGACCCGTTGCATCGTAGAGATATCGACCTTCACGACGAGCCTTATCAATCTGCTCCATGTGCTGTTCAAACTCTGCATCGCTCATAGCATTCACCATACTATCACTATACAGGTATTCACGCTTGCTTACCGGATCAGTTTTTGTAGCAGTTTTGCTAGGAACATCTTCCGGTGGTTGACGTGTTTTACGCTTCTTCTTAGGAGCCTCTTCGAGTACTTCCTCGTCAGATTCATCTACAGGTGATTTCCACCCTGTGTCAGCCTTAAACAACGTGATGATAGCGTTGAGTTGCTTTGCAGTAGCATATGGGTTACTGAGAGTATCAACTGTATTTTCAGGTGCTTCTTCAGCTATCCAATCAGAGAACTCCTCAGAGTTTTTTACGTGCTCTGCATCTGGATGGCGTTTGATAACCTGGCTCATAACCTTTGCTACGTGTAGTTCTGCCTTTACGGTATCAAGGTCTTTAGTACGATTAGTGAACTCTTCGTCAACTTCTGCAAGACGCTTTTCAACCATAGTGTCAAGTACACGAGTAAAGTCAGGATACTCAGCACGGAATTTTTCAATATCTTCCTCAGTGGAAAGATTCTTGAGGCGTTCCTTTTTATTAGCCTCTAGCTTGACATTCTTTAACTCATTTTGAATTTCTCTGAGTTGCTTTTGTAGTTCAGCATTCTGCCGTCGAGAGTCAGCATGACGTTTTTGCCAATCATGCTTCTGCTCATTTTTCTTCTTCTGTTTAGGCTCTTCTTCATCCTCTTCAGATTCTGTTTCGTCAGCTTCTTCTACAACTTCCTCTTCTTCGACTTCTTCTTCGGCGTCGTCTTCAATAGGGGGAAGTTCAACTTTTTTTCCTAGTTGGGCTTCTCGCTCTTCTTGGAACTTCTTTTCTGCTTCGGCAATTTCCTTTTCTAGGTCTTCATCTGAAGTATTAGAACTAGAAAAACCATAACTCTTCATCATTGCTACTTTTTCAGCCACTTGTATATTCCTTTCATAGTCGCTGGGGCGCACAAATAAAGGCTGTGCGGTGCCAACACCACAGAAGAATCATTTCTTGTGTGGGTATTCTTAATCTGGTGTGTCGTTGTCTGCGCTTGCTTGTCCAGAGCCATCTGCGTCATCAGAGTCGGATTCATTTCCTCCGTATCCTCCAAAATCCCCTGAAGCGGCGTTGCTTCCTGCTTCTGCTTGGACATCCCGATCTTCTTTCGTGTTTCCAAAAGCGTCGAAGCCGATTTCCTCATCGTCCAAATCTTCTTTTTCTTTATCCATAAAGTCTTTTTCATACTCCCCTCGGAAGTCTAGTGCAGCTTCTACTTGTTGGTCTGTGAGATTACCAAAATAATCTACTGCTGCTTTAGTACCTAGAGAAGGGACAGGACCGCCAACTTGGTATGAACCGTCTGAACTGTAAGACTCGATGTTACCACTAAAGGGGTTAGTGGTGTTATACCCACCAATAACGTTACCTACTGAACCTGGAGGGGCACCACCATGTGCTTGAGATGTTTCAGACAAGGCTTCAAAGGATTTCTGTGCTGCATCCGCCATACTTTGCGCGATCTCGCCTTTTACTTCTGGCCCAGCAGTTGCAATAGTAGACAGATAATCTCTAGCCTTTTGGCGATCTTTTGTAGCGAGGTCTCTTAGTTGGCCCTTTGTATCCATAAACCCAGCAACTTTACCGGGTAGACCAGGACTAAGAGCAGCATTAGCTACCATATCCATAACATCAACGAGAGCGTCGGGCGCTGTGGCTGTATCAACAAGTCCCTCAATATTCCCTCGGTCAATCATCTCTCCAACTGACTTACCAAACTCCCCGCCTTCAACACTACCGACGCCAAGGGTTTGAGTAGTTCCTCCTGCTTGACCTGCTCCACCCGGTGAGCCTCTATTGGTTCCCGCTCGCATCTCATTCTCTCCAGAATTTAAATCTTGAGTTCCTGGACCTTTAGTGGTAGATGAAGATGTACCTGTTCCTACAGTTTTAGAACCAGATGTTCCGGTGCCAACAGTACTTTGTCCCGCAGATGAAGCAGAACCTTCTTGCTGTTGTTTTTCCACCTCTTTTACAGCTGATGGTACATATGTTTTAGCAATGTTTATAGAACCTGGTTGGTAAACTGCTTCAGGGTAGTAGCCACCTTGAGTTACAACACCCCCTTGGTTAAACGCACGAACAGGTTGTGGAACTTTCATCATAGGCTGCTGCTGCTGTGCCATCTGAGCAGGAGGAGTAGGCTGACCTTGTGGCTTGCCCATTTGAGGTTGTTGTGGAGGGCGTGGTTGTCCCTGCCCCTGTTGTGGTGGTTGTTGTGGTTTTCCCATCGGACGCTGTTGCGGAGGACGAGGCTGACCTTGTGGTGGTTGTTGTGGTACAGGTTTACCACCAACACGCCCCTGCTTCTGCATTTGTGCCATGCCTTCTTTTGCAGCAGACTCCATCTTCTGCAATTTCTCTAATCCATACCAAGCCACGGCTTCCTTTGTCAGGACGCCTTCACCTGGAGTCAACTTAGCTGGAACCGTGTCAGGACTTGAAGGCTGGGCGACGGGTCTTGGCTGCGGTTTTTGAAACGGAGTCTGCATTAGAGATCACCTTGTCTTGTTTTGCGGCTTCATCGGCCCACACTTGAGGGTCACGATTAATCTTGGCTTGTAACTGGCATAGAGCAGCGTAGCCACCATTCACACGAATCAAGTCTTCTGCGGTGGATGGTACTTGTAGGTTTTTCACATAATCTGCTTTTAAATCCTCTATGATAATGTTTAGTGCCTTTACATTTTTTTGGATACATAGGGTTCTGTACGATTGTAGTACTTCTTTATTCATCATTGTGGAACTTCTCCTCCTCCACCGCCATCATTTCCTGTAAATCCTGGGGTTCCCGGTACTTGCGGTACGCCTACTCCCGGTACACCCCCGCCAGAACCCTGTGTGTCTTGTGCTTGCGCTCCTGCGGGACCATTAGGGGGTTGCGGTGCCCCCGGTGCTCCTCCACCTTGAGGTCCACCCATTCCCTGCATCTGCATAAGGAGTGCTTGGTATTGTGCTTCCTCTGCGTTATTCAGGAGCTTATCAGGGTCAAGATCAAGTGACTTGGCAATCTCACGCAGCATGTAAGGCCAGCGGACGTGCGGAGCCATAACCTGATTTGACGCCTGTTGCATGAACATAGCAAGACGTTGTGAACGAATTTCGTTAGACATGAGAGCGTCCGTGCCACGGGCACACACTGTCACATCTCCGAGAGCACGTTCATCAAAGTCAAACGTCATGTTGTACTCAAAGAGTGAGCGAGCCAACTTCTCTAGGCCGTTATCATAGTTCTTGATAACAGTTTTGATGTTGGTTGACGCTGCACCCATAAGCATTGAGATACCAGATGCTGTACGCCCAACGCCTGTGATGCCTGTCTGACCGTGTGCAAAACTTGGAAAGCCTGTGCTTTCATCTGATAGTTGACGAGCTTTGTCAAACATCATCATGTTTTCTTGGGTGGTGTTCTGGAACTTATGAGCAAAGATCGCCTGTCCCGGTGCACCACCTTGACGACGGAATACCTTACCAGACTCAATGGTTAGGTCTTGTCCCGGCACAAGGTAATCCTCTGCGATTTCAAATACAAGATCACCTGACTTAGCAGCGTTGTCAATCGCCATACGCATAAAGCCGTTCATAAGCAACTGTGTATCACTCATGTTCTCCGCAAGACCAACGCCAAAGAAGTTATTCGGGTTATACTCATAACGGAAGAAATGGAACGGTATACGCTCTGGCATATAAGGGTTAAAAGCAAATTTCAAAACCTGACCGTTACACACCCAAATCGACACGTTGAATTCATCTGCATCCTCGTATTCTTCTGGAATATCAATCTGTGAAAACAGATCGTCGTCATCTTCAAAGTCTTCACGACCAACGATACCCCAAAACTCATACACTTCATAACGCTCGTTATTCTCATTTTGGCTGTCGTCGTTGATGTCCGTTTCCCACCACTTCTGCTCATAACTGGGGCCGTTTTCCAGAGCAGTGTCAATAGCCTCTGAACGGAACAGAGAACGTTTTTTAAGGTTGCGTAGTTGGTGGGCAGACATACGCCTGTCGATGACGACATATTCGAGGTCGTCCTCACCATAGGCTTCTGGATCAACATAAACGTCCAACAGACGGATGTGCTCATATGTAGGAATCATTTGTTTTACAGGGCGGTACAACGGTGGACCGTCTTCCTGTGGCTCCCAATATGGGTATTCTTTTTCAACCGCGAACGGGCCTTTGATGACGCCCGTACCATACAGCACACTATCAAACAGAGCACGACGCAGAGCCTCATGCCCTGCACCTTCTTGCAGTTGGTCCTGCATCTTCTTGTCCATGAATTCTGCCGCTTCTTGAGCAGGGAAAAAGTTTAGAGATGTAGGTGTGCCACCAGTGCCTTCTTCAAGTTTCTCTTCAACTGGTTTCAACTTTTTCTGGAGTGTTCCAAGATTGAAACGATATCCTGGCTCTAGGTCTTTACCATCGCCGGGGAAGCCATAAGGGCTGTCGAATTCATCTGACTCCTCCATCTCCTGCTCTTCAGGTTTAGGAGGAGCCTTTGGATCAATATGAACAGCTTCTTCAACGCCCTCTGGAATAGGGGTAGGCTTAACCATGATCGGAAACTTATTCCCACTATTGGGAAACATAATTTCGTGAATGATACCGTAGGCAGCAAGAACCTTAGTCTTGGTGACCTTGATGAAAACATCTGACTCTTCATCTTCCTTGAACACGTTGTTTACGTGCGGAAGACCACGATAGTTCAGGTATGCCTCTACCCAGCGCTCCTCCTGCTCACGACGATTATCCTGTGCACGATTAAACCGCTCCAAAACGTAGGTTGCCACAGGGCCATGCTCGGATAGAACAGCCTCATCATCTACAGACTCAATCTCAATCCCTTGCTCGTCCATGTTCTTATCCTACTCTACGTTTGCTGAACCAACGCTTAACGTTGTTGCTAGCGGTTTTTTGTGGGCGGGTTGAGACTCCGAACTCCGCAATGTTGCGTGCCCGTGGACGAGAAGAGATTCCATAACGAAGAGCGTCATACAAGTGATCTTCTGCGGTTGTGTCTACATCCTCGGGGTTTTTCTTATCAACCGGAATAGCCGGGAGTTGTGCAATAAGATTAACGCAATTTTCAAAAATAATTAATCTAGGTTCATCTAGAAATTCATCCACAGCCAGAAGACGGTGAATCTCTTGTTTACCTGCTGCTCGTGTACCTTTACTTCTATCAGATGGACGCCACTTACATCCCTGGGCAATCATTGCTTCTGCAATACTTACAGTTGTATCTCCACGCTTGTGCCAACAAGAACTGTCGAGTACACCGTAGTTAGGTGCCCAAATCTTGTCTCGCTCTAGAACATCATGTGCAAGATCAACTGCTAGACGTTTTGATACATATAGTTCATCAACTACAAAAATCTGGTCGCTAGGTGATACTGCAAACCATAGAACCCCTGTATAACTGCCATATCCATAATCACACGCACGAAATGTTTTCCAGTTCTCAGGAACGTCAAATGATTCACACGTATGAATCTTACGGTTGAACTCGCTGAATGCAGCCCCTTCCGAGACATCCCAATCCCCATAAAGAAGTGCTCTACGCTTTTCCTCTGGCAACGTGAGAAGTGTTTCCACATAACCACTGTTTGCCAGATATGGATTGTCACTCAAGCGGCTAGGGATAAACTGACGCTTCATCAGTGGTTGCCCTGCTTTTGGGTGAGGATTTCCATATTCGTCAAGCGGTGGGTAAACTAGGGTTTCACCTGTTTCTATATCTGTTGCCCAAAATGGTTTACCCCACGGAGCAGGGTCAATGAACATTTTCTTGACCCATTGGTGGCCTGGACCTCCTGGGTTGGTTGTGGCCCTCATAAGGGGCTTAATGTTTGGGTTAGCGCTACGGTTACGAGATCGCAGATAGTCCCAAGCATTAGGGGTGTGCCAGTGAGTCAATTCGTCAAATGCCACATACGGGTAAGGCTGTCCCTGAAAGCGCGAAAGGTCTTCGTCACGATCACAATAGGTCATCCAGATACGGGCACCAGAACTAAACCTCCACTCTGATTTCTTCTCCGACCACTTTGCACCGGGGTCCATTTTTGGGTATAGTTCTTGAGACTTGTTGATAAGTTCACGTAGTTCGTCAGTTGTTTTACGCAGGATCAAACCAACATAATCTGATTCATTAACACCATACAGAGCATCAACTAGAATAGCGTAAGAGTTGTGTGTTACAGTAAAATTTTCTGTTACATAAAGACCATCAGGGTTACTTACAGAAATACACCTACCCTCTATAGTCCCTTTTTGTTCTACTTTAACAACAGCTTTCTGAACAAGTCCTTTACCAAATTTACCACGCTTCTTACGTTCCATACGAAAAAACTTATCAGGATTGTCGTGCTTTATATATAAACAATAAACCTTCTGACAAATTACTTTTGTACCGTCTTGGTCACGATAAGAACCCATCTTATCTGTAATCGTGACACATGCTCCCAAACTTCTAAACAGACTTGCTGCGTCATTTGCTAACTGTTCTGATACTGTGTAATAGTAGATCGCATTCTTGTTGGGGGCTGAGTAACCGTCGGTATCCATTAGCCCTTGAGCAACTGCCCAACGTACCTCTGAAGAATTGATAAGATAATCCCGAGGGATAAATTTTGTTGCACTACGTGTATACATAAGTCCATAGGAAGTAAACGCGCCAACTAACTCTTCTCTATATTCTCCCCCAAAACGTATGGTATTCTTTGTGTCCCACTTGTCTGTTGGGATATACTTTTTGTAGTGCTCCTTATCATCTTCATGGCACGTTATAGTTATTTGATTTGTCGTCAGACAGCCATCCCCAATAAACACCCCCAACAAGTAAGGATCAACCTGTACCCCTTTAGAGTGAAAATACTGCTCAGAGCACACTGGAACTTGTGGTTTATAACCTTTTTCAAGGTACTCTGAAAGTTTTTCTGTACTGACAACCTTACCCGACGCCTCGCCAAACACCCTAACACCATTAATCTTTCTGCCTCTGCGTGCCAGCCACGAAAACCATAAATGCTCCTTAGCAACATCTAGGTGAGTGCCATCCGAAAAGTGTACGGTCCACTTAGGAAGGGTTTCCCAGGCAAATAGATGTTTGACAGTCTGTGTACCTCCTTTTGGGTGGCATATTTCATCACCCACCCTTAAATCTTCAACCTTTACAAAGCCTTCGGGAGTTAGAATTGAGTCACCCTTTTGTACTAGCTTACCACCACCTGCTGCCCCTCCGAATAAGACTTCACGAATAGGGGATGAAAGAAACTCTGTCTGAGGGCCGGGGTTAGGTCTGAAAACAACTTTACTACCGTTGTACGTATCTTGCCCTTCATCTTTCTTTTCAGCTTTGATAGCCTCTTTTAGTTTCTTTTCTTCTTCACGCGCAACACGAGCCTTCTCACTCTCTTGCCTTTCAACAGTAGGAGAAGTCCCTTTCAGGATCAGTTTGCCCCCCTTACTGCGTCTAGCAGTTTTACGGGACACTCCTCGTTTAAAGGTCTGAGTCGTCGTCTTCTTCGTAGTCATCTTCACTCCGTTTAGGAGGTAGCAAAATCACGCCACCTTTGACATCTACCTCTTGCTTGTCTACTTTTACAATACCAACACCGCGATCAAGAATGTTACTAGCAGCAGATAGTTTGTCCCGTGCAGCACCGTCGCTGGATTTGCCCTGCATGACAGCCACCATAGTACCTGCTGCCTGTGGTCCTGCGGATACTAGAACACTTTTGGTAATATCTGCAATTTCATCTGCGAGAGATTTTGCAATACGCATGTAATTCGTTTCATAACCATTATACCCCGCGCGTTGGGCAGCTTCTTTGTAATAGTTAGAAACTTCTGGTTCGTTCAAGATGATGTCTTGTAAAGCCTCTAGAAAGGCTTCTTGTTTTTCTGTCAGGTTATTAGACATATGACTTCCTTCCCTTGGCTGGGCCACGCGAACCTTTGGCTACACGCCCTTTGGTTGCTGGCTGATCTTTACGGTTTGATATCTTGTCTCTTATGGCGGTGGTTGCAGCATTATTGGCTGTAAGTTTTCCTCCACCTGCTACTTGGTGATCAAGTTCTTTTCCCTTTGGCATGGTCTGGGTGTCTTTCATGCCATTTGCTTTTTTCCATGCGTACCTATCGCGTCTACGTCTAGCGTCTACAGCGCGTTCAGCGTCAGTACGTGCATAGATGTTGATTGGCATTAACGCTTTCCTGTTTTTTCAAGTAGGTTATCAATTTTTGAAGAGATGGTTTCTGTCTGGCGGATAATAAATTCCTGCCCAGCTTCTAATCTCGCAATACTGTTACCCATGTTGGTAACCTTGCCTTCAAGTTCACTTACTCTATCCCAAACGCGAACACGTTGTTCAATCTGGAATGAACGGTTTTCAGCAACTACATTTCTAAGGGCTTCAAGCGCCTTCGTGTTGCTTTCCACACCTTCCTGTAATTGGGTGTAACTAACAACTACCCCAACAACAACAAGCACAGCAGTAAGAATGTTACCTAAACTAACTCTAGGCTCAATTTGTACAGGCATTTTTATCTTCCACCCCAAAGTTTATTTTCGAGTTGTTGTACTCGACGCTCCAGAGACCTTACAGTCTGTTTTAACTCTCCATACTCTTGAAATGCCTTTGGGTCTAGGCGCTTTTCAATAGATACAATACGGTCATGGTTTTGCTGTAGGCGATACTGCCCAACAGAGAAATCCCCGGCAAGAACAACTATTGCCGTGATAATGAACCAATACTGCTTCAGGAATGTTGCAGCACCACTTTTAACTTCATCAACCATATTAACATTTCCAACGTTTACGAGCGGCTTTTCCTCGTTCACCTGTCCAGCCGCTACTTCGCGCACAGAAGCTCTTCTTACGCGCCCTTTGTTTTGGTGTTTTTGGATTAGCCGCAGGTTCCTTCAAATTGCTCCCGGTTTTTGCGTTGTATTTTGCCCGCCCCTTTGCAGTCAAACCCGCTCCCCTGCTGACAGGGAGTTTTTCGCCCCTGCCGACAGAAAGGTTTGGTCCCTTTTTACGTTTAGTTGTTGCCACAGACACACTCCCCATTTACACATTTGCATACAGGCTTATTGCGGTTTGGGTCCATAGCCTCAAGACGATTCAACTTGCGTTGCATTTCTTGCAATTCACGACGCATACGGTTGATTTCATCTTGAACGAAATCTTTATTTTGCGTCATGAGGAGCTTCCTTCCACTGGTAGCCGCAGTTATTGCAAGTACGCAACATGGACTCAGAAGTAAGAATCTTCTTGTATTCTACACTCACTGTAGAAGAAGAACACTTTGGACATTTACCTTGGGCATTGTACTTTTCTAATTTCGCCATAATAAAACCTTACTGTCCTAGGACAAAGGACTCATAACTAGCGCCTGTAGGTAACTTTACATAACCTAGAGTGGCAGAACAATCCGTAGCACCAGTAACGACCATATCCAAACGAGCGTTAACCCAGCCCCGAAACTTACCAACAACAGGGAGAACAATGTTGGCAGGTGCATCGTTACAAAACACCTTAAAAACTGTAATAGAATTTGTACCATCAGTAAATTGAATTTCTACTGAACCTCCTGTTCGTTTTTCAGTGTTTAACACAAGGTCGGTAATCTGTATACATCCACCTGATATAGGGGTAGTAACTGTTGTTGTCCCTGCGCTACTACGTTGCACGTTTGTGTAGGTTCCGTGGGTTTGCATAGCATTTGTGCTAACAAGGAATACCTCATCCCCGCCGATAGTTTCTGTCTCTCGCCAAAGTTCTTCAAAATGGAGAGCCTGACGATTCTTTGAATCAACTAAAACAGCATTTACTGTCATGTCTAACCTTCACCAAATTCCGCAAGATTCAACACAACAGTATTCACACTAACCCCAATCGTTTCCCCGTTTGTAGCGTTACCTCCACCAACACCTGCGGTAGACCACCCGAGCAACCATGTGGTATCAGGGGTGATGATATTTGTTGCGCGCATATTGCGTTGCTGGCTGGCGTTGCTGCCAAGATAGAACGCGTGGAATTGTTGTCCACCTGTGTAGGTCATATCAGAGGAACCATCACTGACAACAAACGTAGCAGACAAAGCGTCAGGTTTACCAAAGTTTTTCTGAATAATACCATCAGATGTGGAAGAAGTTTTGTCTGTGCCGTTGCTGACAGATGCAGGTTGCTTTACTTGTAAGATTTTGACGGGGGTTGTGAGGGTGTGTGCGTCAAAGTAAATTCGGGTAATAAGGATGCTGTCTGTGTTGGAAGTGTTCTTGATGTACAACAAACCGCCAGAAGAGGCTGCTGCTAGGTGGCATTCTGCATGAAAGATGTAACTGTTTCCTCGGATGGATTCAATTGCCTCTTCTGCAAAAGACTCAGAGCGTACAGAAAGTTGGTTGTAATTTGTTACTCGTGCTAGAGTACCATCCGTGTTGTTCTTGATGTTAAATTCCATGATAACAGTACCCCCCCTATTCTTCTATCTGTGCTTGATATGCGAACACAATTGCCCGAACAGTCATGTTTGTGTTACCAGAAGGAGGGATACACCCGATTGCAAAAGTGTTATTGCGCTCCAACACAAATGGCCTTGCCGCTTGTTCAATCTCTTGGCGGCGTGTAGTGCTAGATAGAGTCACAATGCCCACGTTAGTGCCGTCAATGAGTGTGCGGCCTTCTTGACCAACATAAGCTAGTCCCGGCATGACATCTGGACCGGAGAAATTACGATTACGCACTGTAGCATTTGTTGCGCCGCTGACAATAGTTCCTGATGTACCGTTTTTGTATAGTGTAAAACGAGTGTCGTTTGTGCCCCCACCCGTAGAATCACCATTGGTGAAAATGTAGTCTGTGATAAACAGTTTTGTGTTACTTGCGGGTATATACTTAATCCACAACAGTATGGATTCAGAGTCAGACGTAAGTGTTACATCTCCAGTAAGAATAGTGACGTGGCGCTGAAAATAAGCGGTGTATGCCCCAGGCGTAATAGACTCAGAGATAACACTCAACTGATTATCACCAAGCACCTTAACAAGTTTTCCGCTAGGTCCTTCAAGCATTGTATTAGACATTAGTTATCACCTTTATTAGATGGCATTACTGACCAATGCCTTTCAGGAGCAGATTAGTGATCTGCTGTTCATGTAACAGCGAATGTAGCAAGTTGTTAGTTTCCCGTAATTCTATAACCAATGATGAATCAATGCGTACATCTACCTCAAGCGCCCCATCATTTGTCAACTGGACGGGGGCACGTTTTTCACCATTTTGGATAGTTCCAAGGGCGAGTTCCCCCCGTGTAGTATCTACTCTAGGGTGCCTACCCGACATACTAGAGGAACATCCCCGCAACAACTGCAACTACAATTACTACTACACCTGCAATAGCAATGTATTTAAAGTTGGAGCCGTCTTTCATCTTTTGTTCAACTCTGTCAATTTCAGCGTGAACCCTTGATTGTACTTCAGATGGTACTTCATCTAGTTTTGCAGATGCTTTATCACCAAAGTTCTTGGCATTTTGAAACGCAGCATCGGCAGCTTCATTTGCGGAAGCAGTGAATTTTCCTGCTTTATCTTCAACCTTTGCTTCCAGGCTTTTGTACTTATCATAATCCATAATGATCACTTATCTGCGTATGAACGGGATTTGCTATCCCCGCTTTTGCGAATCCGACGAGTAGACGTTTTACGCCCACCATAATCGGCGCTGTTAGCCATCTTTGATTGCGATTGACGGGACTTTTTGTTGGGGGCAGCAGCGGTAGCCTTTTTTGCTTTAACTTTAAAGCCGTCACTTTTCCCTTTAGTGTTTGCCGCCGTTTCTCTGTTGACGGTTTTAGACTTTCCTTTAGCCGTTGACCGTGCTTCCTGCTCTGCCTTGGTGCCCTTTGTCACTGCACGTTTGGTGCCTTGACCAGCCTTGGCAGCACTGGAGAAACTCGTTGCGTTGGACTTGTCGTCTTTGTAGTTCTTGCGAGCTTTGTCAGAAGTTCTCTTTGCTGCACGACCGCCTTCTACAGCAGCACCAACAAGACCTGCAATTCCAAGCCCTGCGCCACCAGACATCTTTGAAAGAATGCGCCCTGCTTTGCCAACCTTACCAAGGGTCATTGATTTTGGTTTAGCCGAGGCAGATGAGGTTTTACGTGCCTCTACTTCTTTAGCGTTACTGAACCTACCGCCCTTACGTGCACGTTGTTGTGTCTTTGCCTTGGCGCTGTTAGCGGCTTTGTTGCGAGCATCACGGGCATCTTTACGCTTTGCTGCACCTTCACTACGACGTGAGGTAGCAGGTTTACCCTCACCTTTCATAACAGCTTGTTTGCTATTTGAATATCTACCTGAAGTTGCACGTTGTTGTTTACGTGCGTTTACAGAGCTTGAACGTGGCATAATAAAAAATCTCCCAAAAAAAGAAAAAGTCGGTTGTTATTTATCGGGACCGTTATCGTCCCAAAAGGCTTGGTTGTCCTTACGGGTCTTGGTCTTTTCAGCTTGTGAACGCTTGTCGTTAAAAAGTTTTCCAAGTGTTCGTGTAATAACATTATTACGGGCATCTGTGGAACCAGATGTGTATTTACGTGTTCCTGGACCTGATCCAAAGCCTTTTTCAGTTTTGCTGACGCGGCGTTGTTTTCGCTCCATATCTCCAGAGCGCTTTTTAGGCCGGGGGGTAGGTTTCGGCGGGGTTTTACTACCCGCAGCGTAGTTACCATAATCAGCCGTGTCCATAACTTCTCTACTCATTTTCTTTGGACGTTCAGTAGGTTTCGAAGGAGTGGGTTTTGCCTCAGCCTTTTTGCCTATACCCTTGTTACTACCTGGGCGGTTCTTTGCTGCTTCAGTTGATTTAGCAAGACGCTCAAGGTTAGTGCCCCCACGTTTGTTAAACGGGTTGGTCACTTTTCCTCGCCCCTTACCCTTGTTTTTGATCTCGTCCTTTTCAGCGTTGCTATCACTAGACTGTTTTTTCGGGTTGGTCTTATTTTTAAGCGGGGAAATGCCAATTTCGCGAAGCTTATGTTGAACATTTTCGCGCCAAGACTTGCTGTCGGTATCGGGTGTGCTGTTTACATGCTTACGTGCCGTCCGACTTGCAACACGTTTTGCAGTTGAACCTGCGGCTTCAAAAGCCGCTTTAGCAGCAGGACTTGGAGTCTTACCTGTAAATGTCGCGATATAGTAGTCTTGCAGTTTTACCATATTTACGGCCATAATTATTTTATCACACCTCCTGTGGAGACGGGAACTCTAGTCCAACATACAATTGCTGGTCGAGATCGTCGGGGTTTGCTGCCTTTGCTACAACAACCCAAATTGGTTTTTTATCAGGCCGATTCACAGCCTCAAACGCGTGTACAATATCCATAATAAGACCCGTTGACGTAAACGGGAAGCATTCCCCCATACTGATCTTTTGTTGTACCATCATACGAAACGTACTCAGATCACCGCCGTTTTTATCTCCAGCCATACCTGCCATTTGCAAAGCCATGATAGAACTCCGCTGACGACACACAAAGTGAAATACTTCAACCTTGCCTACCTTTGCCTCTATCCAGGCTGGGAATTTGCCCATTGAGTTGTCTTTTAACTCTTGGTTTGCAGATGCAGGTACAACTGTGAGCAAAAGGGCTACAAGTGCAACTACAAGTGTTCTTACAGCGGTGGTCATTGTGTGAAACCCCTTTCTATCGGGTTTTAAGGGGGGTAGGACAGGCGAAAGCGGGAGAGCACCCATCCTACCCCTTTTGAGAACGCCAAGCCCGTCTACGGGCGTTTTTTCTAGCGTGAACGACTGGTTAATCGTGGGAGGGTCCGACAAGCCCCGCAGGAACAGGCTAACCCTCATTTGATTTTTTAGTCTTGGCAGTTCTCAATTCATATTCAAGTTCGTCTTTCATTGCCTGTTCTACCTCATGCAGACTAGGCTCGTATCCATGTTTCTCCACAAAGTCCGTATCGTTGATCAACAGGCTTCTGACGTAGTGCACGGAATAGTGAAATAACTCCACATCACGTACATCTTCAGCGGAGCAGTACTCATGAAGAGAGTTTGTCGCGTTGTGCTTTCTCTCTCTTCGTTGTTCGGGTTTTAGCACCTTTAGTAGGTTTTTCATTCTATAGGCTCCATTATAGCATAATGCACAGTGTTTGTCAAGCAAAAAATGACTATATCGTGTTTTTTTATGCTTTTTAATTTTTTTTCACGATTTGTGCATTTTTTACTTGACACGGGTATGCTTTTCGTGGTATAATAGTGTTTCGAGTGGCGGCGAGAAACCCCTATATAATAGAAGTACAGGGGTGTAACTTCAGATGTAACTTCGATGTTACTTCGTACCCATATCCAAAATGTTACAATCCTCATGCACTCTAACCACTGATTTAGGGTCATAAAGGTTGATGACCAACACTTCCTTGGTTAAATCATCATAGTGGATCATTCGAGAATCCCCACTCACAGCTATCAGCTTCAGCAATACCTTTTCCTCCCCAAGGATTTGCTTCCTTGGAGAGAACACCCTCTCTATGGCGAATATATCATTTTCTGATATCCACCGAAGAGTATTTGGAGTGATTGTTGACATGCAGTTTCACCTTTAGTTGCAGTTGAAGTTTCGTACTCATATTCAATTTCTTTTTTATCAGTGCAGTGTAGGTTTGAACCTTGGTTCTGCAATCTCCATACGGGCATCAGCAGAATCATCCATCTGGAATTGGAATCCAATGTCCATAAGTTTCTCCAGTGCAACCTTTACCATAGGATCACCCTCGTGGATTGGGTCACACAACACTGCCTTTAGACCACAAAGCAGCATCATTGTGTTTTGGGCTATTGGATGCTCCTCGAAAATCTCCATAAGTGCATCGTCATCCTCATAGAGTTCTTGGGTAAGCAGAACTGATACAGTCCCAGTTTCAAAGTCCATGATGAACGCTCCCATTCTAGAATCAGGAGTTACTTCGTAGTTGTTGAGAGTTTCATATTCACCTAGATCATGTAGATCGTAGGGGTCTTTAATTTCATCTGAAGATTCAGATGTAACTTCACCCTCATATTCAATTTGTTCCGAATCGGACCTATTGTTATCAGTGTTTGCCTCATCTGAAACTACACCTGATTTAACATTTTCATTCTTTTTCATAGCCTTACCTTTCATTTGTGATATCAAGTGAAATATCACTGTGATACATCACCTGGATAATAGTCCTTTTTCGGACCTATATAACACATGGTTTCATGTGGATTTTCACCTGAAATTTCACCTGTCATAGATGATTTTTCAATTGTTTGGGTAGTATAGCACATTTTTTATCACCTGTCAAGGAAAATGTTACTTCATGTGGATTTTTTCTGAAAATATGTCTGGTACATATAGAATAACGCTACGAAGGGGAGTGGCCCATGCACCCCTACTACAACAATTGACTACTCATCTGAAATTACAAAGTGATTTTACACTCTGCCTATAAATTGTGCAATCAGTTTTAGATTCACCTGGTATTTCATATGTGGATTCAGGTGTGTTAGCATCTGGTTTTTATAGTAATAAAACCCCCTACCAGATGAAAAATCACGTGCTATAACATATGACGTAACACGTAACAACACGTGACAGCACAATCCAATGACACTTGAAGTAACAAATGAAACATCAACGTGTGAATACAGCTGTATTTCCAGGTGTAGAGTCATCTTGTATCTCTCTCTCTATTCGATGATATATTAGAACTATGTATTAAAA
>Ga0181591_10000771_pt1 | contig 26537 bp, 24 predicted proteins | sample 071ome_33_FD_133757 | JGI IMG/M metagenome (GOLD analysis project Ga0181591, IMG submission 133757) | Coastal salt marsh microbial communities from the Groves Creek Marsh, Skidaway Island, Georgia - 071412AT metaG (megahit assembly) | ecosystem: Environmental > Aquatic > Marine > Intertidal...
AGCCAGTATTTGTCGGTAACACCGATCCAGCCGTTGACGCCATTGCTCTGGAATGTCTGTCCGGCGGGGCCGATATCGGCGATATCGTCGTAATGGACTTCGGTTTTCTCATCTTCAGCGAACACACCGATGGGCCCTTCATAAGAGATAAAGAAATCCGAAAGGCTGGGCAGGTTGCGGCGGATGCGCGCAAAATGGCGGACATCAACGCTGTTGCCGCTGCCATTGGTGGCTTCGGCACGAACGGTGACCATATAGCCGTCATCGATAGTGTAGATGAGCCGGTAGCTCATGCCGTCGTCAGCCTGATGGCTGAGCGTAACAGGGCTTGCGGGGGAAAGGCTGGACGCATCGGCCTCCCAGGTGATGTTCTTGTCCACCAGACGCTGGCCGGTCGGGTCGAGAAACAGAATTTCGGCAAAGTAACTGTCCGGGTCGCCGGTTTGCCTGAGCAGGGGCACCCGATCTTCGTCATCAGCAGAGCTGAGGCCGTAAGAAAGGAGTTTGAGATCGTCAAGCCGGCCGCCGGCTGTGGAGACCGAGCCACCAATAAGAGGCGTTGCGATGGGCACACGCGCAGCGGAGATCACCGCGGAAATGGGTTCGTTTCGGGAAATTACTATTTGCTCGCCGGTTGCGGCGGGAAGATTTTCCACGGTCTGGACGGGGAAAGTGTCCTGCTCAACAGGTTCTGGCATGAAATAGATCTGATACACCACCAGAATAAGCATTGATATGGCAATGGCGGCGATCAGATTCCGGTTGTCGGAATTCATCGAAAATCACTCCTCAGATTTGAGCGGTGGCGATAACCCTACTCATTGTTTTCGCATTTTTCACGGGCATCTTCCGAGGCCCCTGAAACAAAACCCGGCACCGGATCGTATCCCGAACCACCAAAAGGATGGCAGCGGGCCAGACGCCTGGCTGTTAAATAAACACCTTTACGTGCGCCATGCAATTGAATTGCGTCAATGGCGTAGCGCGAACAGGACGGCTCATACCGGCAGGTTCCCCCGATCAGCGGCGAAACACACCACCGATATATACGAATGGGAAGAAGAATGACCTCAAGCACACCCTTCTGAAACAGATCTTTACTGCCGGTTATAAGGTTTCCGGGGGCCATCAGTTTGCTTTCTTCCTGTGACGTGACAAAAGGCTCCGGCAGTCTGATACCAGCTGCTGCCAGGAAATTTTCCCGGTATTATGCCGCGCGATGAGAACATAATCACACGAAGATTGCGCATCCGGGATCAGAACGTCCCGGGCAAGGGCACGCATCCGGCGTTTTGCCCTGTTGCGCTGAACCGCCCCGCCGATCTTTCGGGTTGCGGTAAAACCCACTCTCGGCCCTGACGTATCCGGCCTTGAGCGAACCTGCATAACCAGAGATGCAGAAACAAATTTGTCTCCGGACCTGGCGGCGGAGACAAAGTCACGTCGGGATGTAATGATGCTGACTTCCGGCATGACCGGAAGCCCTCAGGCGCAAAGACGCTTGCGACCCTTGGCCCGGCGGGCCTGAAGAACGCGGCGGCCGCCTACTGTGGCCATGCGGGCGCGGAAGCCGTGACGGCGCTTGCGCACCAGATTGCTGGGCTGGAATGTCCGTTTCATGACAGCAACTCCTGATTTCGGTCACGAATGAAGGAATAAGCGGCCTGTATAATAAAGACTTAAGCACTAGTCAATCTCTAAGACTTCCTGATCCATCTTTATTCCGCCAAGGCGTGACCAAGGACAGGGTAATACCCATGGGAAAATAATTTCCCGCCTGTTAAATATTTTTTAACCTTTATATTATACTAAAGTATCAGTTCAATATGTTCCGGGTTTGACCATAATGATGCAAATAACAGGTGTAAATCTGCTGGCATTGCGGCTGATGACGGTGGTTTTCAGCCTTGTTTTCCTGACAGGCGGCTTTGTCGTTGTTCTTCTTTCAGGGCCGTATCACAGCCAGATCATGGAAACACATATCGAAGAGCTGTTCTATCTGGCGGAACACAATCAGGAAAGCCACTCTTCGAAAGATCACGCCCAAAAAGCGCCCGAAGGGTTCGGGTTTGCGCCCGTGGTGGACGGCCAGGTGAAGGGCTGGGCAGGAAATCCGGAGCTTGTGGCCAGAGCCCGGGCGATGGAACCTGATCAATGGGATAACGGATGGCTTGTTCAAATTTCAATGGCGACCAGGGCCATGCTGGGGCTTGGGGAAAATTTTTCCTATTTCCGGATACATGCCGCTGATCTCAGCCATGATTATCTTCATGACCGGGAAAGCCATATTGAGGAAATCGTTGCCATTTTTCCGGCGAAACTGATGACGGAAAGCATGAATTACTATTTCATGGGAAGTTTGGGTATTCTCATTTTTACTGCCCTTTTCGTCAGCCTGCCTTTCGTTCTTGTGGTCAAAAGGCAGGTGATCCTGCCGCTCAACCGGCTCATTGGTGATATGAGGGGCGTTTCCGCCAATCTCCTCACACCCAGGGAAAAGAAAAGCCTTGCCGATGACGGCTCCATCATAGCCGAAGCCCGTCTTGCCCTGAGCAAACTGCAGCATGAAGTCGAAAGAGAAATGATCCAGCGCGAGAAACTGGCCGCGGTCGGACGCGAGATCGGCAAGATCAATCATGACATGCGCAACGCCTTGTCATCCTTCATGCTGCTTTCCGATAACCTCACGAATTCCTAGGATGAGCAGGTCAGGGAGATTGCCCCGCTGATGATAGCTTCGATTGAGCGGGCGGTGATGTTCTGCAACCGGACCATGGAGTTTGTGAAACCGCAGGGTAGTTTCGAGCCGTCGATGGTGACGATGGACAGTGTAATGGAAGAAGTCAGCGGGAGCAGCGGGATTGCCGTTGAATATAACGGCCCTTCAAAGATGTGTCTGGATGAGCATCAGTTCTACCGTCTGCTCAAAAATCTTGTTGTCAATGCAGCGGATGCCGGCGCCGACAGAATCTCTGTCAACTCATGGCAGACAGGCAAACATGTTGTGCTTGACATTACCGATAACGGGCCCGGTATTTCCGCTAAAATAAGGCAGAAGCTTTTCACGCCCTTTCATTCGGGGACATCTGGCGGTGCCGGGCTCGGGCTTTCGATTGCCCGGGAAATTGCGCTCAACCATGGCGGAGATCTGAGGCTCAACAGCACGGGGCTTGAGGGCAGTGTCTTCCGCCTTCTTTTACCGGCCACGGTGCTCGAAGATCAGTCATCCTGACAAGGCCAGCCCAATCTGTGTGAAAGGCCGGATGGAAGGGGCGCCGATTCCTGGTCTTACTTTTTGGGGTGCTGGCCGACAATCGGGGTGATCGGCTGGGGTTCCATGTCCCAGGGAAAGAAGATCCAGGTGTCCTGGCTGACTTCGGTAACGAATGTATCCACCAGTGGCCGGCCGGCCGGTTTGGCGTAAGCGGTGGCGAAATGAGCTTTGGGCAGCATGTTGCGGAGCGTTTTTGCTGTCTCGCCGGTATCCACAAGATCATCGACAATCAGCCAGCCCGCGCCATCACCCGCTTCAGGGGCTGATTTGAGAATGTTGAGCGATCCCTGCCTGTTGCCGTCATAGGAGGCGATGCAGGCGGTCTCAATCATCCGCAGCTCGAGCTCACGCGCGACGATAGCCGCCGGCACAAGCCCGCCCCGCGTGACGGCGATGATGCCTTCAAAAGGGCCAAGATCAAGCAGGCGCCAGGCCAGGGCTTTGGATGTCCTGTGCAGCTCCTCCCAGGATACGGGGAAGGATTTTTGAATGTCTCTCTGGCTCATGGCGTCAACTCCAGCGTAAACTCTGTTGCCTGGCACTTTATCGAATTCTTTCCCGCCTGTCACGGGAGCATGTTGAGAACTCATCTTCCGGCGAATGCGGGCAGGTGCGCGGGCTTTAAGTGCTCAAGGCAGGTCTTTTGCCCATGTGGGGGCTTGCGTTTTGACGGAAAAGACTCTAATACGATCTGCACGCGCTCGTAGCTCAGCTGGATAGAGCACCAGACTACGAATCTGGGGGTCGGGAGTTCGAATCTTCCCGAGCGCGCCATTTCCCGGACATGTAATCAGGAATAAACGTGCATCCCCCTTTGCTGTGGGTGGCGCGCATCCCTCAATGTATGTGCTGCACCTGAGCGGAACATAGTTTGTCTGGAACATCCCATGGTTAAAGTCATAGGACTTATGCTATCTTAAAAGATAAGTACGTGTGCCGTCTTCTTCAGGTGTGATCCGGATGAAATTAAGAGAAGTCCATCTTTACCATGTCAGCATGCCGTTGCTTGAGCCTTGGGTTACGGCTTACGGCTCACAGGACAGTATTGAAAGTCTGTTCGTCAATCTGAAATTTGATGACGCGGAAGGCTGGGGTGAGTGCGCACCGGCGCCGCTACCACTTTATAATACCGAATATACAAAAGGTGCCTTCGGGGTCGCCCGTGATGTTCTGGCACCACAAATCATCGGCCGGGAGATTCCATCGCCTGAACAGCTGCAGGCGATGTTTCAGAACTTCAAAGGTCATGAATTCACGCGCTCTGCCTTCGATTCCGCCTGGTGGGATGCGTATGCGCTGAGCCGGGGCAAACCTCTCTACTCGATCATAGGCGGAACAGATCAGACAATTTCGGTCGGGGCAGATATCCCGGTTCTGGACAGCACATCCGCGCTGATCGGTCGCGTGGGGGAAGCCATTGATGAGGGATTTCCAAGGGTAAAGCTGAAATTCAACCGGCGGTGCAGTGTTGAGATGATCGAAGCTGTTCGCAAGACCTACCCCGATCTGGTCATGCATATTGACTGCAACAGCGGGTTCACGCTGGATGATATGGACATGTTCCGGAAACTTGACCGGCTGGACCTCAAAATGATCGAACAGCCACTGGCTTATGATGATCTCATTGACCATGCCCATCTGCAGAAAGAATTAGCAACGCCGATCTGTCTTGATGAAAGCATCACCTCACTGAGCCGTGCTGAAAAAGCGATAAAAACCGTGGCCTGCAGGTGGATCAATATCAAGACAAGCCGGGTCGGTGGGCTTACCAACGCGCTGGCGATCCATGATCTGTGTAAAGAGCATGATGTCCCGGTCTGGGTCGGCGGCATGCTGGAATCCGCTGTCGGGCAGGGGCCTTCCATGGCATTGGCCACAAAGGATAATGTCGGCTACCCTTGTGATATTTTCCCGAGCAGCAGATTTTTCGAAGAGGATTTTTCCGCCCCTGAGATCGTGCTTTCCGACAGAGGGCAGATCACGGTGCCGTCACGGCCCGGCTGCGGTTTCACCCCGAAAACCGGCTATTTGCTGAAACACAGCCTTGCGACGGCCCGGATCTCAGCGGCCGGTATCTCAACGGGGGAATGACGGCAACCCGTATCTGGTCACCTTGTTGTACCGGGCGGTGAATGAAATAAATCCCTAAAATGCTTGCGTCCAAAAAATAATAAATTTAAAGTATAGCGTGTATTCAGTTTAGCCTGATTGCTTTCCCTACATCTTAATGCTGAAAGGCGGGTCAGAAATGATTTTGCTTCGATTGATGATCGTTGGTGCGGCTGTATTCATGTTTTCAACTCCGTCCTATGCTGTCGAGACAATACTTTGCAAAAGGATATCCATTGACAGTTCCGGTTTCGTGGATTTTGGCGCCGCGGCAAGCTGGTATCCTGAAAAAATACGCATAAGAATACGGGGGGAAAGAGCGTTCTTTGTCGGGTATAGTCACCGAAAGGGTGAGGTCATTAAAAATAAAAGCAATGGTAGACTGGAAATCAGGTTTATCAGCGCCAGTAATTCCTCGGCGAATAACGTTCTGAAATTCCAGCGCTTCACCAAAGGCAACCCGTATCTGGATCTGCAGCACAAAGCTGGTTTCACGGATACTGGCAGAGCGTACTATGATTGCGACTAGGCCAGTTTCGGGCTGTTGCGCCCCTGCCTCAATTTTCCCCTGAAACAGGGTTTTCCTGAGACCGCCCCCCTGAAAGAGGGCTCCCTACCACAAATTGTGTCTTCTCTTTGTGTAAACACTATATTCTGTTATTCTTACCCGGGGTGACGGTAATCCGGCGGGGCCGTTTCTGGTCCTGCCCGGATATAAACCGTCACGTTTCATGGGTTCAGATCCTTCCCGTCAAGAAGGAAGGGGTGAACATAATTGATTGTGACCCCAAGGGGTTTGCGATCCTTCATCAGGGGGGAGAATATGTCCTCATCTATAAACGATACCGAATATACCTTTTCGTCGGAACAGGCGGTGGTCGGGGCGCAGATGCTGTTTGTCGCTTTCGGCGCGCTGGTCCTTGTGCCGATCCTGACCGGGCTTGATCCGAATGTCGCGCTCTTCACCGCCGGGCTCGGCACGCTGATCTTCCAGTTTGTCACCCGCGGCCAGGTGCCTGTTTTTCTGGCGTCGTCCTTTGCCTTTATCGCGCCGATCATCTATGGCGTGCAGACCTGGGGCCTGCCGGCAACCATGGGCGGGCTCGCCTGCGCAGGTCTGCTCTATGTGGCGATCAGTTTTGCCATCCGTCTTTTCGGGGTGGGATGGCTGCATCGCGCCTTTCCGCCCATCGTGGTCGGCCCGGTGATCATGGTGATCGGGCTTTCGCTTGCTCCAGTGGCGGTTTCCATGGCAACAGGCGTTGCCGGATCTGACCAGATCTTTCCCAAATCTGCGTCTCTTCTGATTGCCGCGATCACCCTGATCGCCACCTTGCTGACGGCGGTGATGGGGCGCGGGATGATGCGCATCATTCCGATTATCGTGGGTATCATAGCCGGTTATATCGCCAGCCTGATCGTCGGCTCAGCAACTGGTACAGGCTTTGTGAATTTCGGTGCGGTCAGTGCGGCGTCATGGTTTGCCATTCCGTCCTTTACCCTGCCGGAATTCCAGTGGGCGGCGATTATCTTCATCGTGCCGGTGGCCATCGCCCCTGCGATTGAACATTTCGGCGATATCATGGCGATAAGCGGAGTGACTAAAAAGGACTATCTGTCGAATCCGGGTATTCACAAGACAATGATGGGTGATGGTCTTGCCACCAGCGCCGCCAGCCTGCTCGGCGGCCCGCCGAACACGACCTATTCCGAGGTGACGGGCGCGGTGACGCTGACCAAGGCCTTCAACCCTGGTATCATGACCTGGGCGGCGATTTTTGCGATTCTGCTGGCCTTTGTCGGTAAGCTTGGTGGTTTGCTCAGTTCCATTCCCATGCCGGTTATGGGCGGCGTCATGATCCTGATGTTCGGGCTGATCACCACGGTCGGCATTTCCGTGATTGTCAAGGCCGCAACAGATATGAACAATCCGAGAAACATTTCCATCATGGCCATCATTCTGGTGGTGGGTATCGGGGGTCTTTCCGTGCCGCTGGGTGGGGAGCTTTCGCTGGCGGGCATCGGCCTTGCCGGGGTGCTGGGGATTGTGCTTAACCTCGTTCTGCCAAATCCGTCCGACGACTAAAAGACAAAAAAAGAAACGGGCCCTGATCATCCCGGGGCCCGTTTTTCATTTCTACCATCATCAGGCATAAAAGCGACAAGTTGTCAGTGATTGGCTGTCCTGATGGCTTCGATAACGGCCCTGGTCACATCTGCTGTTGTTGCGGTGCCGCCGACATCGGGGGTGAGAATACCTGCCGCGGAAACCTGATCAATGGCGTCCATCAACCTTGCTGCTGCTTCACTTTCCCCCAGATGATCCAGCATCTGGGCGGCGGTCCAGAAACTTGCCACCGGGTTGGCAATCCCCTTGCCGGTGATATCAAAGGCTGATCCGTGGATAGGTTCAAACATGGAGGGAAAGCGTCCTTCGGGGTCGATATTCGCCGTCGGGGCGACGCCGATACTGCCCGATAATGCCCCTGCGAGATCAGAAAGAATATCGGCATGCAGGTTGGTCGCAACAATCGTATCAAGACTGGAAGGCTGAAGCGTCATGCGGACCGTCATGGCATCAACCAGCATCTTGTCCCAGGTGACATCAGGGAATTCCCGGGCAACTTCGGCGGCGATTTCATCCCACATCACCATGCCATGGCGCTGGGCGTTGGATTTGGTCACCACCGTCAGGAGTTTGCGCGGACGGGACTGGGCCAGACGGAAAGCATAACGCATGATACGCGTGACACCAGCCCGGGTGAACACCGCGACTTCGGTGCCGACTTCTTCCGGGTAGCCGCGATGCACCCGGCCGCCACATCCGGCGTATTCACCTTCGGAATTCTCCCGCACGATCACCCAGTCGAGATCCCCCGGACCCACATCCCTCAGGGGTGAGGTGATGCCGGGGATGATCTTGGTTGGCCGGACATTGGCGTATTGGTCGAACCCCTGGCAGATCGGCAGTCTCAGCCCCCAGAGGGTGATGTGATCCGGCACATCAGGCGCGCCAACCGCACCAAAATAGATGGCGTCAAAATCCTTGATCTGATCCAGCCCGTCGTCAGGCATCATCTGGCCATGCCGGCGATAATATTCTGATCCCCAGTCAAACCGGGTTACGGCAAATTCAAGGGAATCGATGCGGCTGGCAAGGGCATCCAGCACCTCAAGTCCGGCATTGATCACTTCAGGTCCTATGCCATCCGCCGGGATGGCAGCAATCGTATAAGTTGTCATGTAATTTTACTCAGCAGAAGATATTACTGATCTTACTTATCACAGCCATAGGCGTTCTGCATAGCACCCAGCACAAGTAATGTTGCGGCAAAATCAAGATCAGCCTCCGGACGTTCCAGCCATTCCAGGGTGGTTTCGCGAAGCTGATCGGGCTGAATGCCGTCGGGCAGGCAGAGTTGTTTTTTCTGCCCTTGCGTCTTCACCGCGATAAGATCCATCGTGGTGAAGGCATCAACGGCACCCGTGATATAGACAATACAGATCGCGTCATCGGAAGGGCTCTGCGAGAGGCAATACAGCCTGAGCTGCTCGCCATTGATGAAATCTGCCCGGGCCGGAAAAGCAAAGACACCGAAAAGACACAGAAATCCGGTGATTATTTTAAGACTTGGGAAAAACTTGGAACGATCACGCCCTGTCATTGGATGAAACATCAGGTGTTCTCCTTTCTGGTCAGCGGGTCTCAAGAATGATCTTTGGCGGAGCGGTGCCATTATGCACATCGTTGAATGCGCCCGCGCCGTCATCCAGCGGCCTGACCTCAGCCCAGTTCGTCCCGCTGACGATGCCCCTGGCCAAAAGGTCAAGCGCGGCGGCAAAATCGACCTCCTGATAACAATAGGTGCCGCGGAAACGGATTTCCTGCAAGGTTAGTTTGCGTGTATCAAGCCCGCCATCGTTATCCTGAAGCCCGATATGGACTATCGTGCCCCCCGGCCGTGCCAGATCCGATGACGCCGCCCGCGTCATCGATGAGCCAACCGCATCATAGATGATATCAATACTGCTGCTGGCCGGAGCCCCCTCTCTCGGATCGTAGGTGGAGGCGAGAGAGAGATCTTCAAGCAGTTGCCTCCGGTGGGGGCTGGTTTCAGCGATACGGATATTTTCAAACCCTTCATGCCTGAAGACAAACGCCGCCAGAAGGCCGATCGCGCCGCCACCAAGAATGACAATTTCGGCATCCGGATCGTACGCGGCCCCTTCAAGGGCCAGGCGCACGCCATGGACCGAGCAGGCGAGAGGTTCGGCCAGCGCGGCCTCCCTGAAGCTGAGGTGATCGGGAAGCGGCGTGAGGTTTCGTTCGGCTATCACGACCTTTTCAGCAAACGCCCCCGGCACACGCATGCCGATCAGCTCACGTTGCGGGCAGAGATGCTCACGCCCGCCAAGGCAGGACGGGCAATGGCCGCAGGTCATCAGCGGATTGATGGCCACACGTTTTCCCCTGAGATGGCCGTCTTCCACGACGCCCACCGCTTCATGACCGAGCACAAGCGGCGGCACCCGCCGCTCATCATGACCGTGCCAGGCGTGCATATCGGAGCCGCAGAGCCCGCAAAAAGCAAGATCAACCACAACCTGACCTGCTTCGGGCCGGGGCAGGGTCACATCCTGAATTTCAGCCTGCTGAACGCCGGTATAGACGAGTGCTTTCACCATCTGCCTCAATTAAAGTTTTCCCCGGGAAAATATTTCCGCAGGCGCACATCTGCGGCCCGCGCATGACCTTCCATGCCTTCAAGCCGGGAGATGCGTGCCGCAGCCTGCCCGACATCACGGTTGGCTTCCCTTGTCATCCGCTGGGTGGTCACCACCTTGATGAATTTATGCACCGAAAGCCCACCGGTGTAATGGGCCGCTCCCTTGGTGGGCAGAATATGATTGGTGCCGGAACATTTATCACCATAGGTGACGGTGGTCTCCTCGCCGATGAAAAGTGAGCCGTAGTTCTTCAGCCTGTCGGTGTACCAGTCGTTCTTGCTGGTGTGCACCTCAAGATGCTCGGCGGCGTATTCGTCGGAGATCGTGGCGGCCTCCTCATCGGTATCGCAGAGAATAACCTCGCCATAATCCCGCCATGCGGCGGTGGCGGCGTTGCGGGCGATTTCAGGCAGGGCAGTGATATGCCTTTCCATCTGCTCCATGACGTCATCAGCCAGTTGGCGGGAGGTGGTGATAAGCCAGGCCGGTGAATCCGGGCCGTGTTCCGCCTGGGAGACCAGATCTTCGGCGACAACGGCGGGATCAGCGCTGTCATCGGCGATAACCGCGATTTCGGTAGGGCCGGCAAACATGTCAATCCCGACCTGGCCATAAAGCATGCGCTTGGCCTCAGCCACAAATCTGTTGCCGGGGCCGACAAGGATACGGGCAGGTTTACCGGTGAAAAGACCAAAGGCCATGGCCGCTATCCCCTGAACGCCGCCCAGGGACAGGATCGTATCGGCACCACAGAGATCCATGGCGTAGAGAATGGCAGGGTTGGGCCCGTCATTCCCCCTTGGTGCGGTGCAGGCAACGACGTTTTCAACGCCGGCCACACGGGCGGTTGCAATGGACATGATCGCGGAAGCCACATGGGCGTAACGTCCGCCGGGGACATAGCATCCCGCGGTTTCAATCGGGATCAGTTTCTGCCCTGCCCACAGCCCGGGCGACAGTTCAACCTCAAAGTCCTGTATGGATTTTTTCTGGGCTTCGGCAAAAGTCGTCACCCGGTCATAGGCGAACCGGATATCGTCTTTGAGTTGTTGGGACACTTGGTCTGCGGCGGCCTCAATCACCTCTCTTGATACAATCGCCTCACCTGTATAGCCGTCAAGTTCACGGCCATATTTCAGCGCGGCATCTTCACCCCCGGCTTCGATCCCGGCCATCATTTCGGCAACGATCCGGCGGGTTTCATCGGTCCCCGTCTGGGGGGTCATCTGTGCTTTCTTAAGATAGGTAACAGCCATGATTTCTCACATACTCCAATACTGATGAGATTTATTTTCCGTAGATATATTCGGGAAGCCAGAGAGCGATTTCCGGAAAGATGAAGATCATGATCAGGCCGATCACCTGAATGACCATGAACTGCATCATACCGAGATAAATGTCCTTCAGATCCCATTCCGGCACCACGCCTTTGAGAAAATAGGCGGAGAGTGCCACCGGCGGGCTGAGCCATGCCGTCTGCAGATTGACCGCAACGAGAATGCCGAACCAGACAAGATTAACGTCAAGCTTGATCAGGACCGGGATCAGAATCGGGACAATGATCAGCACAATCGGCACCCATTCAAGGGGCCAGCCGAGAAGGAAGATCAGCGCCATGATGATAAGCAGGATCCAGGTGACTGAGATATCCCAGGACAGGAGGAATTCGGTCAGCAGCAGTGGCGTTCCCAGTCGCGAGAATACCGCACCAAAGAAATTCGATGCGGCAACAAGGAAGAGAATCAGCACGGTGATTTCCAGCGTCTTGATGAGCGCATCATAGAACATCTGCGCCGACAGTTTGCGGTAAGCGATGGTCAGGAGAAGCGCGCCGAACGCCCCGCAACCTGCCCCTTCGGTCGGGGTGGCCCAGCCGAAGAGGATTGATCCCAGCGCAAAGGCAACGAGTGCGGATGGCGGCACCAGTCCCATGAAAAACTCGTACCAGAGATCAGAAAAGAAGAAACCGGCCGGCCTGTTGTCGCGCATCCAGCGGGACGCAAAGAACATGATCCCCATCCAGAACAGCGGTATCACCAGCGAGGAAAACGGGAAATACCCGGCAAGCGAGCCGGAAAACGACATCACGATCAGGGTGAAGAAAGTGACGATGGATCCGATCACAAGGATCGCTTCAAGCCAGTAGTAATTTGAGGTCACGGGCTGATCTTCTTCGGGCAGGATCGGGCCCAGCGACGGATTGAGCCAGCACCGGATCAGCGCGTAGGCCGCATACATGCCCGCCAGCATGATACCCGGGATGATGGCGGCGGCAAAGAGATCGGTCACGGGGATCTGCAGCACCGGGCCCATCACGACAAGCATGATCGAAGGCGGAATCAGGATGCCGAGCGTGCCGCCAGCGGTGATGGTCCCGGCCGCCAGACGAACGTCATAGCCTGAACGGTTCATCGTCTTGGCCGCCATGATGCCAAGAATGGTCACCGAGGCACCGACGATCCCGGTGGCGGCGGCAAAGATGGTGGAGACAAAAAGGACAGCAAGATAAAGTGCCCCGCGGGTCCGTGACAGCATCAGCTGAACAGAGGTGAAAAGCCGTTCCATCAGCCCCGCCTGTTCCATCATGCTACCCATGAAGACAAACAGAGGCACCGCAGCGAGGGTCTGTTCCAGCATGACATTGTTGAATTGCAGGGTCTGGAGATAGAACACCATCTTGCCGCCAAATCCCCAGGCACCGAAGACGAAGGCAAGGAAGATCAGGGTGAAGGAAATCGGGAAGCCGACAAAGATGGCCAGCAACATCACCGCGATCATAATGACCCCGATCATGGGGGGCGAGATACCGCCGAGACCTTTTATGCCGCCATCAACGCCTTCGCCGAATATCATCTCAAAATTGAAGAATTCAGGCAGCAGGCTGTTGCAGAAGATCATACCCAGAATGACAACATAAAGAGGAAGAAGACGGCGTACCCATCGCCGGACAGAGCTTTCACCAAGCTGGTGATAGGCCCTCAGAAATTCGGCCACGCCCTGTAACAAGAGCAGGAAGGCGCCAACCGGCATGGCGGTCCGGGCCGGGGCAAGCGGTGCCATCAGCGCCGTGTCCATGGATCTTTCCCATGTCACCCATGCCTTGAGGGTATATTCGGCCGAGACCCAGAAGAAAAACAGCATTGCCGGGAAATAGAACAACAGATAAAGCGCCCCGTCGACCAGCGCCTGGGTGCGCGGAGACCAGTTGCGAAACAGGAAATCGGCGCGGATATGAACACCGCGCATCAGCGCGTAGCCAGCCCCCATCATGAACATGGCACCGGAAAACATCCGGCTGGTGTCATAGGCCCAGTCGGTAGGGGCAACAAAGACCTTCCGTGCCACAACCTCGTAGATCATCGCAACGATCACCGGCACCAGCATGAAACAGGTGAGACGCCCGACCCAGTTGTTGAGAATGTCGATATTGCCGACAATCAGGCGCATCAAGGGATGCATATCTTCGGGTGTGTCGCCGACCTTGCCGCTTCGACGCTCGGCTATGAGCTCATCGGCTATTTCGAGCTGGTCGATTTCTGGTTCCTTTGACATCTGTCGTCCCCATGTTTCTTAGTCGGTTATCATCTTCTGAAAAGTAATTAAGATAAAGGTGAACCGCGGCGGGCCGCGGTTCACGTATATATGTTTTACTTCAGGCTGTTGGCATAGGCCATGCCAAGCTGAGCGTTGGAGCTCTGCGCACCTGACCAGAACGGAACCGCGATACGTGCGAAATCCTTCTGTGATTGCCACACTTCGGCAAAGAACTCGTTTTCAGCGGAGTTCTTTTCAAGCAGGGCATTCGCGGCATTCATATAGGCCGGGAAGTAATCGGCCGGTGTATCCTGCAGAATGACGCCATGCTTGGTGGTCAGCTCATGAAGAGCCTTGCCGTTGTCGTAGATACGAGCAGACATGCCTTTGATCAGCGACGCGTTGGCGGCCACTTCGAAAGCTTTCTTCTGGTGGTCCGTCAGCGAGTTGTAGACGTCTTTATTCAGGTACATGTCGGCGTTAACAACAACCTGGTGCAGCCCCTGTAGGTAATAGTGCTTGAGCACCTTGTGGAATCCGAAATCCATATCAGGCTTCGGGCAGCACCATTCCGCCGCGTCGATAGTGCCTTTTTCAAGGGCTGGCAGAATATCACCGCCACCCATGGCAACCGATGCAACACCGATATCCTTATAGGTCTGACCCGGCAGGCCAGGAGGAGTCCGGAAACGATATTTGCGGAAATCTTCCATGGAATTGATCGGCTCTTTGAACCAGCCAAGGGCCTCAGGGCCAACAGGCTGCAACATGAAGCCCTTGACGTTCATGCCCATTTCATCCCAGAGGCGTTCATACAGTTCCTTACCGCCGCCGAAATGAAACCAGGACACGAAGGCAATGTTATCGATACCAACACCGGCGCCGGCAACAGGTGAGCCGAACAGCATCGCCGCCGGATGCTTGCCGGACCAGTAATGGGTCCAGGCGAAGCCGCCATCAACAAGACCGGCATCAACGGCATCAAGGGTTTCCTTCACGCCGACAACGGCGCCTGCAGGCAGAACTTCGAAGGTGACTTCGCCGCCGGTGAGGGCAGTGACATCATCCATGAAGTCGCGAAGCATCTTTACTTCGGTGGTCTGTGTGCCGATCACCGCCTGAACACGGATATGCACTTCTTTGGCCTGCGCTACAACCGGTACAGCGAGCATGGCCAGACCAGCTATGGCTGAAGCTCCGGCGCGGAGCAGTTTATTAAGGTTTGACATGAGTATCCTCCCTGTCATTTGCTTGTGCCTTCTCGGGTTGTTGAACGGTGATCAGGCCGGCGAAGGCTTCCAGCCTGATATTATGATTTCCGCTCTTCTCTATCGGGGATCCTGCCAGCCTTACACAGCCTTGCCGGATCAGCCCAATTCCATATGTTCCCTTGCGGTCCCAATTCTCCTTACGCCATGTATTCCCATGGTCTCAATTCCGCGAGCCCGTCATAGATCATTGCTCCTGCAAGATAGATCAGGAAGAACAGGCCCAGATACGAAAGCCACCTGAACCGCACCATGACGCGCATGATCATGGATGCGAAAAAAGCCATGAAGGTGATTGCCAGTGCCAGCCCGAAGACAAGCAGGGTCGTGTTGTCCCGGGCAATGGCGGCAACCGCCACGATATTGTCGATCGACATGGACACATCGGCAATCAGAATGGTGATCAGCGCCCGGCCGATTGTGTTGGGCTTATCGCCCGCATCAGGCCCGTCCGATACTGTCCCGGCACCTGAATTGAATTCCTTGAGGTCCTGATAGAAACGCCAGCACACCCAGGCCAGCAACCCGCCGCCGATAAGCAGTATACCTTTGATGCCAAGCAGGAATGATGCGATGACGGCAAAGAAGATCCGCAACCCTGCCGCCATGGCCATGCCGAAGACGATGGCGCGCCGGCGCAATTCAGGGCTGAGACCTGCTGCCGCCATGCCGATCACCAGCGCGTTATCACCCGAAAGGATGATATCGGCGAAAATGATCTGGGCGATGCGGGTTATCGTCGGCAGATCGAACGCCAGCCCTTCAAGGGTGAGCCCTGTCATCCTGCGTCCTCCAGCACCATGGCGGAAAGTTTGTCGCCGATCATCATGGTCGGGGCGTTGGTGTTGCCTGAGGTGATGGTCGGCATGATCGACGCATCGGCAACCCTCAACCCGGTGACACCACGCACCCGGAGCCGCTCATCCACCACGGCTGTATCGTCCCGGCCCATCTTGCAGGTGCCGGTGGGGTGATAGATGGTGGTTGCGGTGTTGCGGGCCCAGTCAAGAAGCGCGGCGTCATCATCCGACGCCACCCCGGGGCCCGGGGCATGCTCTGCGGTGATAAGGGGGCGAACCGGATCAAGCCCGGAAATCCGGCGGGCGATCTTTATTCCCTCAACAAGGATGTCGCAATCGGTCTTGGTGGAAAGATAATTGGGGTGAATGGCGGGATAGTCTTCGGGCCGGCCGGATTTAAGGGCGATGTGACCGGTGCTTTCAGGTCGCAACTGGGTGACCGATGCCGTGAAGGCCGAGAAGGGATGTGCGCCTTCCCCCGGGCTGTCGGCACTGAAGGGCTGAATGTGGAACTGAATGTCCGGGGTCGGTTTTTCGGGATGGGTTTTCACAAAAGCCGCACCAAGGCTGGCGGCCATCGTCATCGGGCCGGACCGTGTCAGGGCAAATTGCGCCGCAATACCCATCTTCTGGAAAATGTTCCTGGTTTCGGTATTGATCGTGCTGGCCGAGCATTTGAACACGGGCCGCGCCTGCAGGTGGTCCTGAAGATTGCGCCCGACACCCGGCACATCCCGGATAACCGGAATGCCATGTTGTTTCAGCATCTCCCCCGGGCCGATGCCGGAAAGCATGAGGATCTGTGGTGAGCCGATGGCCCCCGCACAAAGAATGATCTCCCTTCGGGCCGTTATCTCAACCCTGTCATTCCCGCGCCGGATGGTGACGCCGGTCGCGCGATGGCCGTCAACGTGAATCCGTTCTGTCAGGGCATGGGTGAACACCTCAAGATTGGGGCGGTTACGCGCAGGTTTGAGAAAAGCGGCCGCGCTGCTGCAACGCAGGCCATTCTTCATGGTCATCTGGAAATTGCTGACCCCTTCCTGCTCGCCGCCATTATAATCATCGGTCCAGGAATGGCCGCCATGGACCGCCGCCTCAAGCCAGGCATCAACGATGCTGCGCCTGAGCTTGTTTTCACTGACGTGCAGAGGGCCGCTTCCGCCCCGGTAGTCGGTTTCGCCGCCTTCCCATGTCTCCAGCTGTTTGAAATGGGGCAGAACGTCATCCCAACCCCAGCCGGTATTGCCAAGCTGACGCCAGTGATCAAAATCCTGCGGCTGGCCGCGCACGTATAAAAGCCCGTTGATGGAACTGCTGCCGCCAAGCACCTTGCCGCGTGGCCAGTTGAGTGACCTGCCGTTGAGCCCGGGATCCGGTTCGGTCTTATAGCACCAGTCGGTGGCGGGATTGCCCATGGTCTTGAAATATCCCACGGGTATATGAATCCAGGGCGAGTTGTCTGGCCCGCCAGCCTCAATCAGGCCGACCTTGTGTTCAGGATTGGCTGAAAGCCTGTTGGCAATCACGCATCCTGCGGATCCTGCGCCTATCACAAGAAAGTCAAATTCCACCCTGATCACCAAAAAAAGTTAAAAAATGAGACTTATAGTCTCTTTTTATGTATATTAAATACACGATGCCTGATTCGGGACAGCTTTCAAGTAAAAAACGACCCAGGCCGAAAAGGATAATGATGATCGGGGATCTGACGGATGAGCCAGGAGACGACACCACCAAATTTGCGGATATTGCGAATCCTTGAGACGATTGCCGCGGCGGACACACCACTGACCCCGACAGAGATCAACGCGCGTCTTGGCTGGCCAAAGCAGAGTTTGCACCGGCTTTGCAACACCCTGATCGACGAAGGCTATATCGACAAGCGCAATAAGCGCCTTTTCCCGCGCCAGCGTCTTTTTGATCTTTTCAATAATCTGTCGCGTCACAGTGCCATGCATGCGGCCCGGCATCAGATCCTGCTCGAAGTCGCCCGTGAGGTTGGTGAGACGATCAATTTTGTCCGGCCTGAAACAAAAGGGATGTTTTATGCTGACCGTATTGAAACCAACTGGGCGTTCCGGGTTCAGTTGCCTGTCGGCACCCATGTCCCTTTTCATTGCACCGCCAGCGGCAAGACCTATCTTGCCCACCTGCCGACGGCAAAACGACGGGTGATGCTGGAAAGTCTCGATCTGCGTGCCTTTACATCACACACCCACAGCACCAGGGCCTCGCTTGAACGGGAGCTGGAGGAAATCTCAACCCTTGGCTATGCCCTTGACCGGGAGGAATTCTACGATGCCATGGTCGCGATTGCTGTGCCTGTCCGTGACGCGCGTCGGCGGTTCCATGCCGCGCTTGCCGTTCACGGCCCGAAGCCGCGGTTTTCTCTTGATGATGCCATGGCATGCCGTGACCTGCTGGCCAGGGCGGCGGCAAGGATCAGCCATACAATTGAAATCTGAATAAAGCGGATCAGGGCCCACCTCAGGGAACAAGAAAGGTGAGCGCTCCCCATCTTGATACCCAGACAGCACCATCGGCCGCGTCCGCATCAGCCCGGGCAAGATCGACATGATCCAGAAGATAGATATGCCCCGGCACAGGCTCAATTTCGATCTGGCCATCGGGGTCGGTGACCAGAAATGCCTTGTGGACGGGGGCATCGGGAATGCCGGATTTCCGGCGCATCAGCGTTACCCTGGCGTTGGCGCGCGCCACGCCATCCACTTCAAGACCAAAGATGAGCGAGCCGCCCTGCCAGCTATAGGGATCTTTCCTTGCAATGAATTCAACGTCCAAACCCAGCCTGCGGCCGTTCCATGAAGACGTGGCTTCGGCCCCGCTTCCCACCCGGATGAGGCTTTTGACATGCCGGGTATAGCGCTCAACAAATGAGGACAAGGGAAGGTTTCCGGCGCGATGCTGATCTTCCGCCTGCCCGTACCCCTTTTCCCGGGCAAAGGCGGTGAATTTATCAAAATGATTATATTTTACGTGCTGCGGTGTCGTCTCATAAACGAGATAATGCAGACCGTTTTCTTGCGGTACCACGCGTCCCGCGGGGCGATCCCCCATCCGTCCGCTGACCGGAATGGTGCCGGACGGGGTGATCAGCACAAACCTGCGGAAAGATGCTGGCATGTAGATCTGCTGGCCACCCTTCATTTCGGTGCCAAGCAGGACCGAAACCTTGATTTCCTGATCGGGGCTGATTTGCCAGTTCAGCGGTTCAAGCCAGAGTTCGTGGGCCGCCGCTTCGAAGAGGCACCAGAATGAAAAAAGAACGGTAAGGACACCACGATGTTTCATGCGGACAAATTAGCCGAATTATGCTACGCCGCCAAGATCCTGCTGAGTATACTCAAAAACAAAGGGAAGCTCGTTCATGAAATTCCGCCATCTCGCCACAATCCTGCTGCTTTCCCTCGGATTGGTGTTTTCGTTCAACGTCCGGGCCCATGAAATTCAGCCCGCTGTCGCTGATATTGCTGTTGGTGATGACGGGGTTGTGCTTGAGGTCAGATTAAATAGCGAGGTGCTGCTCGCAGGCATTGATGCAAGCCTTGTGAGCGATACCAATCTCACCCCGGAAACCGAAACCTATGACCACCTCCGTTCACTTGATGCTGCGACGCTTGCCCTTGAGATTCGCGCCAACGAAACGGCACTACTGGACTCATTTCAGGTGCAGAATGGGAATATCCCCGTAATCTTGAAACTCGATGAAGTGACGGTATTGCCACAACCGGATCTGTCTCTTCCCAGGCTGACACGTATCCGCCTTGCCGGCCCGATGCCAGGGGGGCGGGGCGGTGTCACCTTTCAGGCGAAACCCGAATTGGGCCCTGTTGTGTTAAGGCAGGTGCCGGGCATCGCTACGGGGGATGATAGTGATACCGGCGCCGGCGAGGCAATGCTGTATACGGCCTATCTCCTGCCGGGGGATATAAGCGCGGAAATAATCAAAACAGATGCGTCGGGGGCTGATAAGCCGAATGTCCCGGCGCTTGCCATGTTCGGAAATTATATCCGTATCGGTATTGTGCATATTATTCCGAAAGGGCTTGATCATATTGCCTTTATCGCCGGATTGTTTTTCTTCTCACCGCGCTGGCGCCCCCTGATCGCGCAGGTGACGGTCTTCACCTTTGCCCACAGCATCACTCTGGCCCTCGCCAGTTTTGGAATGGTTCGGGTGCCTGCGGCGATAGTCGAGCCGCTGATTGCGTTATCGATTGCCTGGATCGCGGTTGAAAACATCATCCGCCCCCGGATCACGGGGCCTGGATCATCTCCCTTACCGTTGGGTCAGATGAGGCTGGGCATATTTCGCCTCAGCGTTATTTTCGGTTTTGGTCTTCTGCACGGGCTTGGTTTTGCCTTTGTGCTGGCGGAAACCGGGTTCAGCGGCGGCGGCCTTGTGCTCAAGATGCTGGCCTTCAATATCGGGGTTGAGCTCGGGCAGTTCATCGTGCTCGCGCCGCTGGTGCTGGCCGCGTTATGGCTCGCCCGCTATCCCTGGTATCAGTCGCGGCTGGCGTCACCGGCCTCAGCCCTGATTGCGGCAGTAGGCCTGATCTGGTTTGCCGAGCGAATCACAGCGGGATAGACGCGGCACCAAGCGATGCCAGCACGATAAGCCCCACCACCAGAAGCGGGCGCATCACCCCGAAAGACAGGAGCAGAAACCCGCCCATTCCGATGGCGATATCAACAGGGCCCCTGATCCCGGTCATCATGATAGGGTTGATCAAGACGGCAAGAAGCAGGCCGACCACGGCGGCGTTGATCCCGTCAAGGGCCCGCCTCGCCATGGCATGTTCCCGCAAATATTGCCAGAATGGCATGACGCCGAGCAGCATCAGGAAACTGGCACAGAAAATGGCGATCAGGGCCAGCGCAGCCCCGCCGAGACCGACCGGGCCGATACCCGTCATCATGCCGAGATAGGCCGCCACCGTGAACAGCGGGCCGGGGATGGCCTGGGCGGCGCCGTATCCGGCCAGAAATTCGGCATCCGTAACCCAGCCGGGATCAACCACCGCGGCCTGAAGCAGGGGCAGAACCACATGCCCGCCACCGAAGACAAGCGCACCGGCCCGGTAAAACCCGTCCGCGAGAGCCAGCAGGGGATGCGGCATCACCACCGAAAGGAGTGGCAGGGCCAGCAGAAGGCCAAAGGCAAGACCGACGAAGACAAGGCTTTTCAGCCCCGGGGGCCGGGAGGTGGTCACCTGTTCCTGGCCTAAGGTGCTACGCGGGAGGATCACGGCCCCGGTCACGGCCCCGGCCACAATCACGACAAGCTGAAGCAAGGGCGACGGCAGGATCAGCAAGACGGCCATGGCGGCCAGAGCTATCAACTGGCGAGGCCTGTCCGGCGCATGCGAGCGCCCCATCATCAGCACCGCATGGGCCACCACGCTCACCGCAACAAGTTTGAGCCCCGACAGAAGCGCGGGCGGGAACACATCACCATATTCGACAAGACCAAAGGCAAAGAGAACCATCAGCACCGCCGATGGCAACGTGAACCCAAGCCATGCCGCAAATCCGCCGCGGTATCCGGCCTTGATCAGTCCGATGGCAAAGCCAACCTGGGATGAGGACGGGCCCGGCAGAAACTGGCACAGCGCGACAAGATCACCAAAGGTGCGGGCATCAAGCCATTTTTTCCGGTCAACCAGCAGCGCACGGAAATACCCGAGATGGGCCACCGGACCACCAAAGGAGGTGCAGCCAAGATACAGAAAGACACGGAAAACGGACCAGGAGCTCACGGGGGGATGGTCCGTAGAACCCGACAGCATGTCTTCGGCTGGAACAGTGGGCATGGGGCAATCCTGAAATCAGAAACACAAGGCCGGTGCAAAATCACCTGACCTTATAGTGGTGTAGCAATATAGTGTTGCAGCAATGTGTTGCCTGCCGTTGAACGTATCATGCTGGCGATTATCCGGTGCGGTGTTCACGGCGCTGTTTTTTCAATATCCAGCACGAGATGGACATAATCCATGGCATGGCCGTCCGGATCTGCCGCAACCTCATCTTCATAGGCTTTATAGAACGCATCGACAATTTCCATCGCCTCCTGCCGGGGGCGCTGATCAAGGGCGGTGGTGAAAACGGTTTCAGACCAGCTGCGCATCGTCGGTATCAGCGAGACCGCATATTCCCGTGCCGACATCCTGCCTTCGGATGCATCAAAAGCCTGCCGGTAAGGGCATGGGGTCATCATGCTTTTTGACGACCTGACCTGCAGGCCGGCCTTGCTGACGGCACTTGCCGGATCGTCAAATGGTGCGAGGAATTCATCCATGGTGCGGTAGTGCTGGCTGAAGGTTGCGCGGCGATATTCTTCTGCGGTTATCGTGCCGTTGTCGTAAAGGGCTTTCCAGTGCTTGTGGAATGTGTTGAACATATGCACTCCGCCGGTATTGCCAAGGAAATGGCCATTTTCATCAATGCCGAAGTTAAAGCAGATAAAGCGCCCGCCGGGGATAAGTTCGGCGGCCCTTGCCAGCAGGATAGATTCCCAGTCCCGCGCCGCCTGGGCGCGAAAGGCATCTTTTTCCGTCTCACTTGCCCCCACCATGTGAACGTGATCTTCAATCTCGCAGGGTTTGGTGGACACGTAATGCATGGCGGTGGCGGAGAAACCGAGATTGAGGCTTTCATCGGCCATCAGCTGCTGGTGAAACCCGGTGCCGCATCCATGCACGAAGACACCATCAAGATTGGTCTGATACGCTTCGGCGGCATCCCCCGTGAAACCCTGCATCATACGGAAAAGCGTTGAAAAATCGTTTGAGGCAAGATCGGTATAGAGCATTTCAACCTGACGCGTATCACCTGATGCGCGAAGACCGGTGAGCAGGTCTGACCACATGCCGCGGCTGGTTCCGCCATCGGCGGCCCCGAAATCCGCCAGTTTCAGCCGGGGGGTGTGAGGTGTCGAGGCGAGAGCATCGCGCACCATCGGCAGGGCGATGTTGATGACATTGCGGGCGCCTGCCGTACGCTGGGAATAATACCCGTCGCCGACCATGGAAAGTACCGCCGCCGGATTAAGCCCTGTCTTTGCTTCATTCATCTCTGCTCTCCGCTGAAAACCCTGAATATGGAGGCAGTATGCTGGAAAACGGGCTAAAAGGTCAATTCCGGGCTTGTGGAAAGCGTGACGCCTGCTTCTGTCATGGCGGCGGTCATGGATGCAAGCGAGCCATCCAGATCAATGGCGCGGCAGGCATCGGTCAGCACCGTGCATTCAAGCCCCAGTCTTAACGCGTCAAGGGCGGAATAGGCGACACAATAATCCGTGGCAAGACCGGCCATGACCACCTTTGTGAACCCGCGTTCGGTGAGATAGCCGCCAAGCCCGGTCGGGGTCTTGCGGTCGTTTTCGAAAAAGGCGGAGTAGCTGTCAATTTCGTGCCGGAACCCTTTGCGGATAACAAGTTCAGCCCGGGTCCAGTCAAGATCAGGATGGAATTCTGCGCCGTGTGTCCCCTGAATACAGTGATCAGGCCAGAGTGTCTGGGCGCCGTACGGGGCTGCAATGGTTGCAAACGCGTCCATGCCCTCATGCTGGCTGGCAAAACTGGAATGGCCCTGAGGATGCCAGTCCTGGGTGAGGATGGTGTGCTCTGCCTGTGTGATCAGCCGGTTGATGGGCGTAACAACCTGATCCCCATCGGCAACGGCCAGGGCACCGCCGGGGCAGAAATCATTCTGAACGTCAATGACGATCAGCGCTGTCATGGTCATGGTGATCTCCTTTTGGTCTGGTCTTACGGGTTGTTAAACCCTGTTTTTTTCTATCATATTGCCGATTGCTGTTCCAGCGGCTAGGCTCTCGTGGAGGAGATGTGTGATGCTGATTGATTGCCTGCAATACTGCAACTGGTCTGAGACCATTTTTCGCCAATGGCGAGAGGGCGGGGTGGATGCGGTCCATGTCACCATCGCCTATCATGAGATGTTCCGTGAAGTGGTTACAAATATCGAGATCTGGAACAGGCATTTTGAAAATCATCCCGACCTGATCGTGCAGGCCTTCACCGCCGAGGATATTGAACAGGCGAAAACCGAAGGCAGGACTGCAGTCATTTTCGGGGCACAGAACCCGTCCCCGATGGAAGATGATATCGGGCTTGTGGAGGTGCTGCACCGGCTCGGGCTCCGTTTCATGCAGCTGACCTATAACAACCAGTCGCTGCTGGCGACGGGATGTTACGAAGACGACGATACCGGCCTTACGCGCATGGGACGTGAAGTGGTGGCCGAAATGAACCGTGTCGGCATGGTCGTCGATATGTCGCATTCCGCCGAAAGGTCCACCCTTGAGGCGATAGAGGCGTCTTCACGGCCGATTGTCATCAGTCATGCCAACCCGGAACGGTTTCATCCCGCCCGGCGCAACAAATCCGATACCGTGCTGAAGGCCCTTGCCGAAAGTGGCGGCATGCTCGGGTTTTCGCTTTACCCGCATCATCTCAGAAATGGCAGCCAGTGCAGTCTGGATGATTTCTGCGCGATGATTGCAGATACGGCGGAGCTCATGGGGGCGGACAAGATCGGGTTCGGCTCCGACCTTTGCCAGGATCAGCCGGACAGCGTGGTGGAATGGATGCGTGTCGGCCGTTGGACGAAAGCCATGGACTACGGGGAAGGTTCTGCCAGCAATCCCGGGTTTCCGCCTATGCCGTCGTGGTTTCAGGATAACCGTGACTGGAACAATATCCTTGAAGGTCTTGCAAAAACCGGCTTTTCATCCGAAGATATTGCCGGAATTTCAGGTGCCAACTGGCTTGAATTCTACCGCCGCTCTTTTGGCCCCGGGACAACATCATCCTGAAAGACGGGGTGTTAACGGTTTGACTTTGGTGAGATGGTGAGTTGCGATGGCACTCAAGGTAAAAGGCAGTTCAGAAAATTCGGTTTCCATGCGTCCTGCATCTGACGTGATGCGGCTTGAGCGTATGGGATCGTTTCACCCGATGCGCCTGTCTTTCTCGCGGCAATTGCTGCGGCGGATGTCGGCGGAAGGCTGGGTGGTGGACGTGCCGCGATGGGAGATGGACGAAAACGGATATGGTCAGGCCCTGATACGGGTCACCACGCCTCACCATGTCTACTCGCTGGCGGCGTTCAGCCATGCCCTTGCCGACGATGAGCGGAGCGACCGCGTCATTGCCGAGAGGTGGGATGCGACCTTCACCCTTGTCGACGGAGAACCTGACGACGCCGAAATGCGGCGCATGGCCGAAACCGTCTCACGTCAGGAGGCCGGTCGCCAGAACACCGACCAGCTCACCCTGAGCCGGGCTAACAAATCGGTTCGCATGTTTGACCATGTGGTGGGCCGGCTTGCCGAAGGCAGGCAGCCGGATGCGGAAATGGTGAACAGCATCGGTTATGTCATGCGCACAACCGCGGTTTACGGCAATGGAAAATTCGGTATCAGTGATCGTGACCGGTTGCAGCACAAGGCTTCCCTGCCGGGCCCGTTTCAGGTGGAAATGCTGACAGTCTATCTGATACGTCATTTCTCGCTGGAGCTGATGGATCATCTGGCGCGTCACCGGGGCGGGGAAAACGCTGTTCCCCTTGACCGGGATCTGGCCAGACATTTCGGTATAGGCAATGCCACCGGGCTTGGTATGGCGCCGTTTCTTGTCAATCATCAGGTGCTGTTGCATCGCTGGATGGCCGCACGTGAGGCCGCCCTTGCCCGGGTGCTCTCCCAGCCGCATCTTTCCCCCGGCAAGGCAGATGAGATCAGGACATATCTGGCCCGGGCGTGTCTCTACGTGGCGCAGTGGCGTGTCGATGATGCTGTTCAGTCGGAACGCATCACCGTGCTGGAAAAGGATCTGGCCGGTATTTCCGGCTGGCTCGATGATCCGTCCTGGGCGGAGGGAGATTTCCCCCTCAACGCATTGTTTCAACGTGTCGGCGAAACCTGCTCGGTGGAAGCGCAGGAGATCATGGTCTCTGTCCTGCTTGAGCCTTTCGGGGAGCTGATCGATGCGCTCGGGGAGGAAATGGGCGCCGAGGAGCATGCCAGCGTTCCGGTCACCACAACGGTTGCCGAAGCCAGAGACGCCGTCCTGACACATTATCGCTGGGCCCTTGATCTTGATCTCAGTGACCGCAAGGCGGATGAGCTTTTCTGGTATGTTTCCGAAGCCAAGCTTGAGCCCCGTCTTGGTCACCGCCACGAGGAGGATGGCGCGGAACGTGAAATGCCTTTCGATATTCCGCATCAGATCCAGCGGCTTCTGCCTGATCTGCAAGAGGCCGGAGATGGCGATACCCTTGCCGGTTTCATGATGCGGTATCCGCAGCACCGGGGTATTCTCCGCCGGGTGATGCAGACCGCACGCAGCCCCTATGGGGAGATCAGGGATAATCTGGTGGCCGCAACCACCCGGCCCATCGATATGCTCCGCTGCAAGCTGAGCTTCTTCGGGGCATCGAAGTTTGATCCGAAATCTGATCTGTGGACACGGATTTCGCTCTTTCAGGGCGCACCTCTTGCGGATGAACTTGACGATGCCAGCGCCGATGACTGGCTTCTTTCCACCATCAACATCTCGTGATGAGATGATCAGCCTGTCGCGAAACGAGATCCGTGCGGAATGCGAGAAAGCCCTGCGTGGCACGGGCCTGCCATGGGGAATAGCCCGTGATGGCGGCATGATGGCCTCCTGGCTCGGGGGGATGGGCCTGCCATTCCTTGGCGGTATCAATCGCGCTGTTGAAACCATTGCTCAGGATCAGGGGAGCGGCCGTGATCCCGTTTCTGTTGTTTCA
>Ga0181591_10000776_pt1 | contig 26491 bp, 13 predicted proteins | sample 071ome_33_FD_133757 | JGI IMG/M metagenome (GOLD analysis project Ga0181591, IMG submission 133757) | Coastal salt marsh microbial communities from the Groves Creek Marsh, Skidaway Island, Georgia - 071412AT metaG (megahit assembly) | ecosystem: Environmental > Aquatic > Marine > Intertidal...
CGTCGAACAACACGGCGCGTCGTCGTCGTCGTCGATGAACCCATCGGCGATGAGTCGTTTCCGCTCCACCTGGGAATAAAACGCGTCGAGATCGAGGTGCGCGATCACCCGCGGCGACGACGACGACATCGATTTCGTCGCGTCTCGCTCTGTCGTCCTCCTCACTTTTCGCTGCCGAAACGAAACGAAACGATGCTGAGTCGCGCGACCGCCGTCGACGCGATCGGACGCGCGGCGACGCGGCGAAGAGTGCGAACGACCCCGCCCTCGCGCGTCGCTCGCGCGTCGTCGTCGTCGTCGTCGTCGTCGTCGTCGCAGACGCCGCCAGAGCCGAGCGAACGAGTGCGTGGATTGGAAAACGAAGGGGCGTACGCGGTTCTGGCGTCTGCGAAAGCGCTCGAGCTTCGCGGGGCGAAAGTGGCGCACTTGGAGATTGGACAGCCGAGTTACGAGACGCCGGCGAACGTGTCGCGGGCCGGGATCGCGGCGATCGAGGGCGGGGCGACCAAGTACGCGGCGGCGAACGGAACGGATGATTTGCGGCGAGCGGTGGCCGAGTACGTGTCGAGAACGAGAGGAACGAGAGTGGACGCGGAGGACGTCGTCATCGGACCAGGGGCGAAACCGGGGTTGTTTTTACCCACGCTCGCGATCGTTGAACCCGGGGATGAGGTGGTGTACCCGGATCCGGGGTTCCCGACGTACGCGGCGATGGTGGACGTGGCGGGCGGACGAAGAGTGCCGGTGAAGTTGCGAGAGGACGGGGCGAGCTTTGATATGGCGGCGTTGGAGGCGGCGGTGAATGAAAAGACGAAATTGATAGTGATTAATTCTCCCGGTAATCCCACGGGTGGAGTGATGCCGAGAGAGGATGTGGAAAGAGTGGCAGAGTTGGCGAAGAAGTTTAACTGTTACGTGCTGAGCGACGAAATTTACTCGCGGTTGATTTACGACGTCGAGGATCCAGACGCGATATTTTCGATCATATCCCTCGACGGCATGTTGGAGCGAACAATCTTGGTCGATGGATTCTCCAAGACGTATTGCATGACGGGTTGGCGCCTCGGATGGGCGGTGTGTCCGCCTAAGATTGCCGAACGCGTCAAGCTCTTGACGGTGCACTCCGTCGGTTGCGTCGCCGCCTTTACCCAAGCCGCTGGCGTCGAGGCGCTCACCGGGCCGCAAGACTCGGTACAAATCATGCGCGACGAGTACAGGGAACGAAGAGATTTCCTCGTCGACGCCCTGAACGCCATACCAGGCGTTCAATGTCCAAAGCCCGCCGGCGCGTTTTATGTCTTTCCCGACGTCAGCAGTTTCGGCTTGTCCAGCCGAGAAGTCGCATCCATCCTACTCAACGACGCACACGTCGCCTTATTACCCGGCACTGACTTTGGTGACAACGGAGAGGGTAAAATTCGTCTCTCGTACGTCGGCGGCGGCGTCGATGAGCTTCGAGACGCCGTCAATCGCATCGAACGCGCGCTTCGAGCGCTTCGATGATGCGCCACAAAATGTCTTTATTTGATAGGAGATTGTATCCAAATAATACACGTAGTATCTTAACCTTTTGTATATCTTTTGTCAATCTATGCGTGTTGTTTTGATTTTTCGTGTATTTTAAAAAATACACGAAAAAGTTTTGATGGTATAAAAACGATACAGTATGTATTTTACCATCGACATGTGGGATTTAGTCGTTCGAGGGCGCCTTTCTCAACACGTCTCAACACCCTCGCTGCGGCTGCTCGATCCGGCAGTGACTGACGCGACGCGCGAGGTCGGGCGAACGCGCGCGCGCTCGTTTCGAAAGTCCTCGTCGCGGGTTCATCGTGACTCGAAGCGAGAGGACGCGGGAAACATCGGGAACGCGAAAGGCGACACGGAAAGGTTCGCGAACGAACCGATCCGCCGATCTTGCAGTTTGGTGTTGCGCAATGTCGACGCCCGACTGTGGACGCGAACGCGAGATGAGAGGCGCGAACGGGCGTGAGAGACGCGGAAGAGGACGTTGGGGATTGATCGCGGCGACGGTGCTGGCGGTCGGGGTGAGCGCGACGCTCGCCGTGGGGGTCAAGGCGCAGGAGGGCGTCGCGGGAGCGCGCGACGAAGCGGAGCACAGATGGGGCGCCGGTCCATCGGGTTCTTTCGACGATTTGACGAACGTAGGGGCGAGCGATGACTCGTACGACGATGATGTTCAAACGGCATATCCACAGACGACGTCGTACCCGTCAAAGGCGTCGTCGTCGTACCCGTCAAAGGATTCGTCGTACCCAGCTGAGAAGACGAGTTACCCGGCGGCGAGCAAAACGGCTGGGTTTGACGCTTCGCTCTGTACGTACTATATGTCCCCGAAAGGGAAAGCGGATGCGACGGCGCAAGCGAACGCTGGTTCGCGCTCCAATCCGTTCGGAACGCTGGAGGAATCGCAGCTCAAGCTCGCGGCGGGTGACACTTTGTGCGTGCTCAGCGGCACGTACACGTTCGATACTTTTGTGGGCGCAGAGGTGCTCGCGCGAGGCACGGCGGAGGATCCAATCAAAATTGTTGGCGTTAGGACGACGTCCACCAGTCAATTACCCAAGTTTGTCTTTGAAGGCGCCGTGGCGTTCGACTTTAGAGGCGCTAACTACGTCACAATTGCTGATATCAACGTAGACGGTGGCGCAGGTAAGCTCACCTTGACGCAGGCAATTTCAGATATTTGGTGGTCTCGTAAGCGTTTCTCGTCTGGTCTCGGTAGGACGTGTTTCCGCCTGAGAGACAAGTCTCGCCACGTTACGATTAGAAATTGCGCTTGCCACGACGCCACCGAGTCGGCGGTGAATGTGCTGGACGCGTACTACACCACGATTCGCGACAACATCTTTTACCGCATCGGATGGTACGGCACGGAGGACGTCGCGGCGGTGAAGCGTAGTTACGTCTCGGCTTCCAAGGAAGAAGAAGAGGATGCCTACCGATTGAGAGTCGAGAACAACGCCATCTGGAACGTTGAATCTCACTTTTACCAGAGGGATTTGGACATAGGCGTTCCGAGCTTTGTCGGAGCTCACGCGATTTCGCTCGAAGCCGTGACTGATGCGGACTCTAGGATGCTCGTTTCTGACAACTTGGTCGCGTTCAACGCGAACGCCACCTTCAAGTTCAGGCTCGCGCCTTATCTCGTCGTGGAGAAGAACACCATTTACTCTGATCCGAGCACTCACGCTTGCCTGATTACGGATGAAGCAGATTACTCAAAGGTGGTTTTGAAGGACAACATCTTTTACACCTCTGATCAGGCGCGCTTCGCGACGCACCTCGACACGTCTCTGCATGGAGCAGTCGACGACGACGTTGTCATCAACAACTTTGTCGCTGGCGGTGGCGAGGTGACTGGAGATGTCAAGTCGATCAAAAATCTTGGCAAGGTTGATGTGTTCAACGACCCAGAGCACGGCGATTTCACGGTACGTTCGGGCGTGAGAGGAATCATCCCGTCTCGCGTGCCGGGAGTGAGCGTTGAGAGCATGCAGGCGATCACTGAGACGCAACAACTCTTTGGCGCTCCCACCATTGGAAAGAGCGACTTCACAGCCAATCACGAACATTTGACAAAGTTGATCATCGCGACTGCGCCGTCAGCATACGCGCACATCACTTTCCATCGTACGTCTCCGACGCACGCATCGGTGCTTTTCACTGATCCAGTCTCCGAGGAAAAGTTCTCGCTGCGCATTCATCCAACTTACGCCGAGTACTTGCTCAAGAATGGAGACGTTTCGCCAGTGGAAGAAGCGACGGAACTTCGCGCGCGCATGGGTCTAGCTGGCGCTGACAATTATCCGGCGACAACGGGACAAAACAACTACCCGACGGCGAGTAACAACTACCCGACGGCGACGCCGAGTAACAACTACCCGACGGCGACGCCGAGTAACAACTACCCGACGGCGACGCCGAGTAACAGCTACCCGACGGCGACGCCGAGTAACAGCTACCCGACGGCGACGCCGAGCAACAACTACCCGGCGAACAACAATCCGCCAACCACGGATAATTCCGTCGATGCGATTACACAGGCTACGCAAGATGCCGTTCAGGCGATTCAAGACGCGACTCAGGATGCGACGACGAAGATTACGGATGCCGAGCAAAGCGCGACGCAGGATGTCCAGCAAGTCGTACAAAACGCTGTAGACACGAATTCTCCGGCTGCGACGCCGACGGCGACCGTCGTCAACGACCCACCACCGCCGACGGCGACCGTCGTCAACAACCCACCACCGCCGCCGGGTATCGCACCGATGCCGCCGGCGCCTGTTCCGGTTCCGCCAGAGGGCGGTCTTACAAAAGCGCGCGCGCCGATTCCGATGGTTGACACTCTGCGAGACTTTTTGCTCGACCGCGTCGAAAGTGTCGCCGCGTCGTCAATGGATCTGGATCACCCAGATGAAGACGTCAGCACCATTGTGGATCTTGAGCCGGAGTGCTACAAGCCGCCAGAGGCTTGTCCGCGAATTTTCCATCTCAAGAATTATAGATCGAAGCGCGTCATAAGAGACAGTAAAAACGCCAACAAGGTGTCGGACGAGAATGACCAGGCTCAGGCTCAACTCGCCAAAGACATGCAAAATATGTCACCGGAACAGCGTGCGCTGTACAGTGCGTCCGATGACGTCGACGACAGCCAAGGCACCTCATCCTTGGGTTATAAACTTCATCATCATCATCATCATCATCGCAGCGAGTTGCGCGAATTCGACGCCGGCGGAATGATAACAGAAAAGCATAGAAGAGCCCTTTACGCGGCGTTGGGTATGAGACAAGACCGATTGTCCATGGCGAGCGATTTCGTCGCTCCTTTCGCCGTTGGTTTGGTTGTTGTGGCAGCGATGGTAGTGCGAAATAGAGCGAGCGACAGATCGGCGAGCGAAGAGAGAGCTTCGCTACTTTCCTCTGACGCCGCGCCGCGTGAAAGCACGACTCATGCGCAAAAGGTCAGACGCAGCACGATTGCAGCCTCTGCACTGGTGGGATTAGTATTCCTCGGGACCGCGACATCCGCGATGCCAGGCCCCAAGGTTATGCGCACCGCGCGAGCAGAGGTTGCCAAGCTCGGCTCGAAATTGGCAGATTGCGCAGGTAAGTTTTACGTCGTCAATCTGCCGTTCACCTCGTGCTCTGTTCGAGGTAGCGCCATTGCGCAAGGCGCGCGCCCGTTCCCTCTGGAGGATTACATCAAATTTGAGTCCTTTGTCACGGCGAGACTCGGGTGGGGCGGTTATTGGTCAATGAAGGGGGCCGGTTACGAAGTTCGCAGCGCCGCGCGTGAACACGTCTTGGAGCAGCTGCGCATCAAGAAGGTGCAGAACATTACCAATGGCATTATGAACTATCACCGTCAATGTCTCAGAACGAAGACGTGGTGTACGGAGGAGGGTAGGGATAACGCTTGTTGCCGAGCGATGCCCGTGAGCGAAGCGGAACGAAACTCAGATTCGGATCTCGAATTTGAATCGTTTCCTCAAATTTTGCGCAACCTCTGCGCTTGCTCGCTCATGTTGGACAAGACGCCCACCGGATGTGGACAGATTGATGACTACGGCAGGGATCTGTACTGCGATAGAATGATTGCTCTCGGGACGGATGATAACTTGAATAAGTGTTGCGACGCACCCAACCCGTACCGTGTTCAGGAGTGTCTCTGCAAGGGCGACGACGCAAATTTCTTGGCTTACACGTAGAGACGTCGAAGGTTTGTAAAGTTTTAAGTAAAACGTGAAGTATTATAAAATGCATCGTGAATGCGAGACCAAAATTTCTTCTTCATTTCGACTCTACTGAAAAAGTTGTTTGGCTTCAGGGGAGGTTGACGATGACATGACAAATGGTTGAACGGCCCGGCGCATCCGCTAACGTATTCCAGTTTCACGTACGCCCGCGCGTTTCGTTCACATTCATCCATCCATTCCAGCGACACCGCCGTCAGTAATTTGAAACTCGGCTTCTTCTTCCTTCAACGACGGTCCTTGCAAGACTTTAATCACGCGCGCTTCCGCCCGTCCTTTACGAACTTGCAGACGAATGTGACTTGCGTGCGCCAACACGTGGCCACCAATCGCCTTTTTCGGTTCCATGCCGGCAAACGCCATTCCGCCCGGATCGGATTGCACCATGTTGGTCATGACGACAGCGACGTTGAATTCATCCGCGAGCTTGCGCAAACGCGCCAGAAACTGGTTCAACAACTGCTGACGCTCGCTCAACTCTCCGCGTCCGACGAAGTCTACACGAAACAACGACATGATAGAATCAATGATGAGAAGTTTAAAGGGTTCTTCCGCCATTTTAGCGCCGATGCACACGAGCGCGTGCGTCATTTGCTCGTGCGAAAACACTTGCGCTACCATGACGTTGGACAAGACAGCATCCGCATCGAGACCGAAACGATCGGCAATGGCAATCAAACGGTCCCCGCGAAAGGTCCCTTCGGTATCAATCCAAGCCACCTTGGCGTTACCGCCACCAATGTCGACGGGCATTTGCGTCGTCACGGCGAGCGTGTGACACAACTGCGTCTTGCCGCAACGCCATTCGCCAAAAATTTCCGTCAACGCACGCGTCTCAAATCCACCTTGTAAAATCGCATCCACTGCCGCGCATCCAGAGGTAATGTGCACGGTATCCTTACGACGTTCGAGTTGTTCCGCAGCGGTGACGAATCCACCGCAATCGGAATCCGATAAGAGTTTATTCGCCGCGTCCAGGACTTTTTCCGCCTTGGCGTCGCTAAACCCCTTGATGGCGATGAGCGACTTGCGCGGGTACATGACGAGCTGCCGAATCGTCGCGAATCCCGCATCTTTGAGCTTTTTAACGTCTGTCGCCGAGACCCCGCTCTGTTGCAATGCATCGATGAGAATGACGGTGACGGTGGAGCCGACGCCATCCGCACCGAAACCGGCGTCTTCGCTTTCAATGTCGACGCTACGCGCGTGAACGGGACGCAACGGGACGCGCGAAGCCAATCGTCACGGTCAGTCATCATCGTCGTCCAATCTCTCTCACGCGCGCGCCGCGGTCGGCGCTCCGTCGCGAATGACGCACATCGGTTCCGTTTCTTCATTAGCCGGCGCCGCTTTCTCACGGCGTTTACGAGCCGCTGTCGACATGGATGTCTGTCCCGGCGCTCTGACGGTGTCCCCTGTGGTGATTCGATTCGATTCGATTCGCGTCGCGTATCGGAACAGTCGTTAAAAACGCGCGATAAAGCGTCTCGCCACGTGCACGGCGTCTTTAATGTCTTTTTCGAGTGTCGTTCGTCGTCGCGGATGCAAAGTCGGATCGCGAGGCGAACAATGACGCGTGCGTCTACGCTACGTTGCGCTTACATCGGACGCGCGTCGCCCAAACCGAATTGTCTATATAAAGCTACGAACGGTACACCCCCCTCGAGATCACGCGTTGTGTCTCTCAATCGTCTCGGTGAGACGATTGATGAACGCATCGTCGTCGATGAGCTCTAATAACGCCGCTTTGACGGCGGATGCGGTGACAGACTTCTTGTTCTTCTCAGATGGCGTTGAGGACAATTTGGCCGCCGCGTTTGATTTGGCGGCGTTTAATCGACCCGATCCCGCGGACGTGCCGACGACATTTCTCGGCGCTTGTAACACGCGGACTGGTGGTGACGAAGACGATGACGGAGCCGGTGGTGCGGCACCATCGATCGAAGCCTTGGCAAAGAGTTGTTTCAACGCGTCCGCGGCGACGCCGTTCGCCGAACCGCGCGCATCGGTGGCACCGCTTAACACGCGCTCGAAAACTCTACACATGTGTTCGCACTCATCTTGGTCGTGAAACCAAATCCCATTCACGTCGCGTCCGACGCGATACATCAAATACGGCGGTGAACGTTCGAGTTCAAACGCCTCGCCGCCAATCTCCACCGTTAAATTCTCCGCCGCACACCGGTTCAACACCACAAACGCATCAAACGGTGCTGTCGCCCGCTTCACGACAAACAACGATCCCTCGACGTTTTTCCTCGCCCACTGCCTCGACGCCGGATCGAACCCGTAGAGCACGGCGTGTTTGCTCTGCGCGACGATGCGTTCAATGTTTGGGTCATCGTTTCGTAAAACCTTGAGGTTTACATCGTCGCTGCTCGACGGTACGGGTGACGCCCCGCTGCCTTTTGGTTTCACCGTTCTCGGCGCCATGTCTCGCGATTCACGGAGCGTTTGCGCGATGAGCGGCACGCGCGCGCGTCGCTCTGTGAAGATAATGAGATCATCGAGTTGCATCTTCGTGCACGCGTTCCATACGGCATTCGTCGATGCTCAGAACGTTGGCGCGACGTCGCGGACGAGCGATTAGTGACTACATTGTCGCGCAAACGCATCGTGGATTCACGCGCGCCATGTCGACGAAGGCGAGCGGTGATGGGGGCGAACGCGGCGGACGAACGCTGTGTGTTATCACGCACGAGAAACTCGTCGAATCAACGCCGCTTAAAGACCGGTTGCGACGCGAGTTACCGGTGAATGCGTACTCAAACGTGTTGATCGGAAGCAAAGCGAAGGATTTCGAGCGCGTCGGGGCGGACGGGGATGGGCCGTTGACGATGCTTTGGTGGTTCGCGCCGGCGGAGTCGACGCGGGGGTTTTTAGAGGCCGACGCTGCGAGGACGAAACGGATCGATTGGATGCACAGTGGATCGGCTGGGGTGGAGCACTTGCTTGCGATGGATGCGGTGAAAAGTCATCCGTCGACGCTGACGAACGGCAAGGGAGCGTTCAGCGCGAGTCTCGGGGAATGGGGGGTGTTTGCGTGCATGTACTTTGCGAAGAGAGTAGATGCGATGCGGAGAGCGCAAGCGAAGGGCGAGTGGGTGCGCATGACTGTGGGCATGGTGCAAGGAAAGAGGATGACCATCGTTGGATACGGTGACATCGGGAGTCACGTGGCGAGACGAGCCAAGTCGCTCGGGATGAAGGTGCGCGCGGTGCGTCGGTTTCCAGAAAAGACGAGTCCGTCAGACGAATCGTGCGACGAAGTTTTGGCTTTTAATCGGCTGAACGATGCCGTGAAAGACGCTGATTACGTCGTCGTGGCGCTTCCGTCGACGACGGAGACGAATAAGATGATCAACGCCGATGTGTTAGGTTCGATGAAGAAGTCAGCCGTCGTCGTAAATCTCGGCCGTGGTTCGACGGTGGACGAGGACGCGATGGTCGAGGCGTTGCGGAACGGCGTCATTGCCGGTGCGGCGCTCGACGTCTTCGCAGTCGAACCACTTCCGAAAGATCATCCATTTTACTCGATGGAAAACGTGCTCGTGAGCTTTCATTGCGCAGATTTGACGGAGGATTACCATGATTTAGCGCTTGATTGTTTCATTCAGCACGCGCACGAATACGTCGAAAACAAGCCCTTCACCAACGTTGTGAACAAGGTCTTGGGGTACTGAAAAGAGTCACATTAATATATTTAGAGCGCGTGCGCATTGTCAGAAAACGAAATTTTGCTTCAACGCTTGTTCGTCCATTAAAATTTTGATTTGTCCACGTATCGCACCTCTGACTCCTCCAAACCGTACGTCTTCATGATGAGTTCACCCATCTTCTCGCTATAATCCCCTTGCAAGTCCAACTCATCCTTCCCTGTCGCACCCTTGGTCACGGAGCATCCACACGCAAACTTTTTCCCGAACGCCTTGGACGCCTCCTTCAAGTCAACGTCAAACTTTTCCAACCCGACTACGTTGGTGATCATCTTCCTTCTGTTCCTGCTCAACCGCGTGATGACAACCTCCTTGGCGTTTCCCTTCTTCTTCTTGGACGAAGACGACTTCTTCTTCTCTCCATCCCCGCCTTCGTCCGTTTCCGTCGCCGTTTCCGTCGCCGTCGCGTCGTCGCCAACCTTTGCCGCGGAAGACTCGGGCTGCTCCAGGGTCACCTTGTCGAGCTTTTCAGCCGCGAGGCGCGCGCACGAGACGTACTCGCAGTACTCTGGAGGGCACGTGCATGTCGGGCAGTACTCGACTTCCATGATTCGCGTCGGTTAGCGCGTGAACGCCGCGTCGAGCGCGTTCGTGTGTGACGCTGTGATTTGTTTTTTTCGCTTTTTGAGTTCGCGCGTGAGTCACTAGCGGCGAGTTGCGACACTCCCCGCCGCGTGACTGGCTGAACCGACCCCGTGGGGCGCGCGAGGACGCGACTGGGGGAGGGGTGATTGATTCACGTAGGCGATGGGCGACGACGCGTCGTCCGGCGGCGACGCACACGACGCGAAGAATGCGAGAGTTGTTGACGCTGACACCACACCGACAGAGGAGCCAACGAGCCAGCGGACGCTCGAGGACGCGCTGGAGGAGTGTCTGACGATTGAGACGCGCGCGTTCGACGATGGATTCGACGAGGGCGTCGTCGACGGGCGGGCGTTGGGTGTGGAGGAGGGTAAAGAGCTCGGGTTTCGGAAAGGTTTCGAGCTCGCCGAGGAGGTTGGGTATTATGCTGGTTGCGTGGCGGTGTGGAAGGAGTGCGCGGCGCGGGACGGTGGGTTCGGTGAGCGCGTGGATAGGTTGATTGCGAATTTCGATCGCGCGTTGGAGGAAAGCGCGCTCGGTAACCCGTTGGATGAGGGGATATTGGATCGAGTGGAGTCGTTGCGAGGCAAGTTTAAGACGCTGGTCGCGTTGCTCGGAATGCGCGCAGAGTATTCACCCGCGGATTCGGCGCTCGGGTTTAGTTTTTGAGTGCTCTCCTGTACTAAATAGAGGTTGTATCGTGTGCTTGTAGTGAAGAGGTAGAATTACTAGGGAACGTTGTTGACAATGTGCGTCGCTACGCGGCGTCGTTGGTTTGCGGTATGAGCCCAATGGCGCCGACGGTTGGCTCTAAAATTTTACCGCAGCCGAGGCAGTTGGAGCCGTCGTAGAATACAGCGTACTGTCCAGGCGCGAGGCCTTGGTCGTCCTCGTTAATTTTGATGTCCGCGGCCCGGTCGCCGTTAACTTCTCTAAACTTGAAGCTGCAGTCGTACATTTTTTCGCCGTGTCTCACCTTGACGCGCAAGCCGTCGATGTTTTCCACGTCCGGCTCGGCGCCGGAAACCCAGTTGAATCCGGCAACAGTAAAGTTATCGCGCGCCTTGTCGAGTGAGTAATAATCTCTCGTCACGTACACGATGTTGTTGACGCAATCTTTGCCGGCCACATACCACGGTCCGCCAGACAAGAACAAACCGCTCCTCTGACCAATGGTGTGAAACCAATACGCCCGATGTTTCCCGAGAACTTTCCCTGTTTCAACCTCTATGATATCACCCGGCATCTCCCCGAGGTGTTCCGCTATAAACTCGCTAAATTTAACCTTGCCCAAGAAGCAGATTCCCTGAGAGTCCTTTCTCCCCGCGTTGGGTAACGCAGCTGAGTTTGCGAGCGCGCGAATCTCCGCCTTTGGCATCCCCCCAACAGGAAAGCACACGCTTCTCAGTTGCTCTTGGCTTAAATCAGCCAAAAAGTACGTCTGGTCTTTGAAAGGGTCACCAGACATGACGAGTCTCGCCTCCCCCGTCTCCTCGTCGCGCTCCACCGCCGCGTAGTGCCCGCTCGCCACTCGATCAAACTCCCCAGGGTGCGTCTTCGCCAACCACTCCCGAAACGCCCCGAACTTCACTCGGCTGTTACACAACACATCCGGGTTCGGCGTGCGTCCTCGTCGAATCTCCTCGACGCTATCCTTCACCACCAAGTTCCAATATTCCTCCGTCAGAGGCACCGTCTCCAGCCGCACACCGACACGTTCGCACACCGCCTCTGCCACCTTCAGGTCCTCTTCCCACGGGCACTGATCCCACGTGTTTCTGAAATCTTCCTGAAACCAAATCTGCAGGTAAAACGCCACGCACTCGTGTCCGGCGGCGCGGAGCAAGGAGAGCGCGACGGAGCTATCCACGCCTCCGCTCAAAAGCACCGCAACCTTGAGCGGTTGACTCGTCTTCGGTTCCGCCAGCCGCATCGCCGACGCGTCGGCGGGGACCCAATCGAAGGTTGACGATGGCGACGCATCCGCGCGGACCCGTCGACGGCGCTCGACGGTGGTCGACGAACGAAGAGCGTTCGGGTATCTTTCGCGTTGAAACTGGCGGCGGCTGCGTGAACGATCGAGCACCGCCGACGACGAACACGACGCGATCGCAGAGGCGACGGCGACGACGGCGCGCGCGCACATGATTGACGGGTCGAATGACTCTTCTTTCGGTCGGTCGGTGTGTGACGACGCGTGGGTGTTTTTGTCGTTTGTTGTTGTTACAAAGGAAGGAAAGAAATGAAAAAGCGCGCTTTCGTTCAGTCGTTCATTCCGTGCGGATGTGATTAAACGACGTGCGCCACGCGAAGACTCTCGTGATCCATAAAGTCGACGAGGCCTGGAATGGTGTTTGGATGACGACGAATGGCGTCGCGGAGCTCGTCGTCAGCGATGACGAGGACGATGTTTTTGTACTCTTTTAAAGCGGCGCCGCGAACGCCCGATCCAGACTTGTGCGCCGTGGCGACGCCCAAAGCGACGAGGTTCTCGAAAGCGCGCACGAGGACAGAACGACTGCAGTCCTTGGCATGAGTGAGCTGTTCGCGAGTGCCCATATCGTTGAGCTCCTGGGCCAAGGCGTCAAAGGTGAAGGATGGACGCTTGCGAGCCGTGTGCATTCTGTACATGGCGACGCAGAGCAAGAGCTCGAGCGGCGTGGCGCCGATGAGGGAATCGATGAATGAATTGCGCTTGAAGCTGTTGGCGGCGTCGACAATGTCTTGCCCAGTCACCTTGCCGAGACGTCTGTTAACTCGAGACAAGATGGCGCACGCCATTTTACTTACAGATGCGGGCGTGTTTTCCAGACGTCCGTAATGTTCAAGTTCTCGCTTGACAGCGGTACTCATCATTGCCGCGTGCACGTGAAAGTTCCACTGTTGTACGAAATCTGGCTCGCTCGGGCAGAGGTACTTGTCCTTTTCGGTGAGTTTGAGCGCTTTCGCGACGCCGTCAACCATGGAAACGGTGTTACCCGGAGGTGCGATGACGATTCTTCTGTTTGAAAACCGCGACGCGACGCGCTTTTCGAGCATGCGATCGACGCTGTGACGACAAGTCACGCCCACAACTGCCGCTTGCACCGTAGATTGCTGAAGCAGATCCGTGATAGCGTACAGCAGCGTTTGTTTCGAACGCATGGCGAACAGTTCGAAATCATCCAGAATGAACACCACACCTCTCTGTCCTCCTTGCAGCAACTTGAGCATTTCCGTCATAAACGCGACGTTTTCGGCAAACCCGCCGCTCGAACGCCCAGCTCCGCCGCCGTCGTCATTCATGTTTGGACACAGCTGCGCCGCAATCTTTTGCATCCCTATTCTCTCATCCGCGTGTAACAGTCCACTCAGGTGCACCGTCACTAACTTACCAGAGTGCCTATCCTCCAAAATTTTCAACGCTGAATCGAGAATCAAAGTCTTGCCGCTCCCTCTATTTCCTACGATTAACACCGAGTTGTTTTGCCCGCCAGAAACGGTGTCTTCGAGAATGTTCAATAGGTGATCGCGATGCGCCTTTAAGTTTGGGGCGAAATCCAACCCGTCGGCATCGATCGGGCGCTCACGATTGAGCCCGAAGAGCCTTCGTCTTAAAAGTCGAATGGCGGCGTCACCCGGTCTGGAGCACGGCGTCTCGGTTTCCTCCTCCTTCAGTGCGAGCGCCAACGCCACTCTCGAAGGAGCCTCACACAACTCTGCGGAATCCATCACCACTTGCGTTCCACCAGCGTAATCATCCTCGTAACCTTGCGTCCCACCGGCGACTAAATCGTCGTCGTCGTCGTCTAAATCATCCAATGCCTCGGTTTCCACGTCTGATTCGCTCTCCACTTCCAACCCCGCTAAAACCATCTTAATGTTCGGACTCGCCATCGCCCCACCCACGTCTGGTGAAAACGCCGCATTCGCATCGTCACCCGCTTTATTCCCTGCGAACCGTCCGGGTGTCAACGATCGTCCTTCACTCGGCGTTCCCTTTGCGGATTTCGGCGTCGTCCGCGCGTCATCCTCTCGCTCTTCTTCCGCGTCAAAGTTTATATTCTTCACCGGAAGCTCACCCGACGCACCTTTCTTCCTCTTCATCGATCCCGACGCCGTGACGGTGGGTTTGCTAACCACGGTTGATTTTACCCGTTCTCCACCCGTCGTCGTCGCGAGTATCCCCTCTTCTTCTTCGTTTGCGTTCAACGCCCGTTCTCTCAACGCTTCGTCATCAACTTCAACACCTTTTCTTTGACGTCGCGGTTCCGTCGCCGTTCCTTTCACCGGCGTCACCGACCCACGCCCGCTCGTAAATATCGATCCAAACGTCCCGCGCGTTCCCGCCGATACTGTCGTCGCGATATCCCGCGATGATCCGTGTGTCGTTACAGATGGTGTGCGTCCATTGTAAAAGTCGTTTTCATCAGCAGCAGTGTCAACGTCCACGTCGTCGTCGTCGTCTTCATTCGTCCATCGCCGTCTCGCGCTGAAGAGTTGTCTCGCCCCCGAGCCCAGGAGGCTTTTAATCGCGTCTTGCATCCGATGCGTCGATGCGCCGTCCGTCGCGATGTGTCGTTCGATGACGATGCGTGACTTCAAAAAATTTGAAATTTTTTCATTCTTCAGTGATAGACAGACAGACAGACAGTCGGCAACGACACTTGGGATGGATTTCTAACGATGCACTCTCAACTCGTACTACAGCAGTGGAATAAAAAATGAAAGAAAAACTATGAGGTACGCACTAGATCGCGCGCGCGATGTCGAGCGGTGGCGAATGTGGGACGCGGGCGCCAAAGGGAGACGGAGCGAAGCGTCGGATTTACGAAGCGTCGCGATTCTCGCGAGCAACGGCGACAATCTTTTCAATCTCTCTGCTCACGAGCTCGAAGGAGGTGAAGGTGATGGCGGCCGCCGGGGTGGTGCGGATGAGGTTGGTGCCGCACCCGCGGTAAAATGCGGTGACGCCGCCCTCGCGATAAATGCGGCGAACGAGGTCGCCGATGCCGCGAAACGGACCGAGGCCGTGGACGTGCATGTGGGATCGAATCACCTCGTGTGGGTACGTCAACGTCGATGCGATCATCTTGGCAAAGGCGCTCGCGAGCATGAGGTCCATCGGGGCGATTTCGTCGAGGAGCACGCCGCGCTCTCGGGCGAGAGACACCTTGATGGATTCGTAGAGCGGAAATTGAATGATGACGTGCGCGATGCCCATGAGCGACGGACCAAAGCCGCTGTATAAACCCTTCAATCCCTCTTCAGACGCCATTCGCGTCAAAGCATTCATGGTGGACGTGTAATGCGCGCGTTTCGGCATCGCCGCCGCCAGCGCTTGCGAGTGTTGAACTTGCAAACGCGTCTTTGCCACCCACAATGGATTGGTGACGAAAATGGTCGCCGCACCGGCGCCCGCAGCTGACAACACGTGCGCTAAATGATTCGCCGCCGCCGGTTGAGCTCTCGCGCTCGTCACCGTCGTTTCCCCATCCTCACTGGTTTGAGACGTCGACGGCGATCCGGGTCCACGTCCACCATCACCCTCGACGACGACTTCGCCGCCGAACCCGTTTCTTCTAAACAACCTCTTCAACGCCCCGTACGCGCTGAAATACACCCCCCAATTCGGTAACAACGCCGCCACCGTCGGTCCCAACCCCCGATACAACCCCCTCGTCCCTTCTTGCCGCACGATTCTCCTCAGCGCCCCGTACGTGCTCAGGTACTCCGTCGCGGACCCACCCGCTGCACGCGTCGTCGCAGCGCTCACCTGCAGCCGCGTCTTCAACACATCCAACGGGCACACCACCGTTGCCGCCACCGTTCCCGCGATCGCCCCAGAGAACCCGTTCGCGAAAGCTTTATCCTCCAGTAGCGTCAGCGCCGATCGCGGTATCGTCGCCGCGAGGTGTGCGTACACGTTCGACGTCGTCGGTTCACGTGCTGCGTGAGCCATCAGCATTCGCGTCGTCATTCTGCCCGCGTTCGCGTCGTCGTCGATTCGATCCATCGAGGATGGCGACGGGACGACGCGCGCGATCGGGTCCTTCGTCGACGTCGACGAAGACGACGGGGACGACATTCCGACGCACGCCACCCGTGCGTGTCGGGGTATGAAGCACGATTTCGTTGCAGTAGGTTCACAGCCATGAGCGTTCGCTCGCGTGCTCGCTCGATTTGGTAGGTTTCATGATTGCAATACTGCGCTTAAATAGTGGTTACAAGAGGAATCTTTGTTTTCAATGTACTACTATGTCTGTGTATGTGTATGTGCGTGTACGCTTGTGTCTGCGTAGCTAAGTATCGATGCGACGAAGACATTCCTAGGCCTTGTCGCGAACCCATCGGACGACGTCCCGCAGAACTTTAAAATCGTGTTCGTCGGCGATATTGGCAAAGACGCGCAATTCATCGCTCAGAGCGCCGGTTTTGGCGGAGCACTTGTACAAACCGCCGCACGTGCACCGGTTGGCGAGGTGTCCAACCTTGACGCGGCCGTCTCTGACGCACTTCAAATCTTGGATTTGATACGAGCGGACGCGTTCGTTGACTTCAGCTACGAGCGCGCCTTCAATCCATTGCGCATCGTATGGTTCATGACAACTCGCGCACGCCCAGTGACCGGCGGCGAAATCCGGGTCGCGACAGAGGTCTAAATCGCGCGCGTCGGCGCAGTAGGAACAGATGGCATCCCTGAGCGTGAATGTGACACACGGATCGATGAATTCAGCCTCGGGCGAAAATTCGGCGACGCGAATAATCTTGAGCGCGTTTCGGCGCAAAAGGGCAATGGGACCAGAAACACGCGCATCTAATTCGAGCACGGCGAGCACAGTCTTGACGAAGGCTAACGCCGGCGTACCGCGAGCTTCTGTGGACAAGTGTGAACCGGGCGGAGTCGGGAATTGATGCTCCTTTGGCGAGCGCGGACCGGGAATGCCCAACCGCGTTTGGATGGCTTGCGCCAGTCGAAGTAATTTCGGCGCAAAGTGCGCGTCAATCTGTTGTTCGAGCCAAATGGTCCGGTTTTCCTCGATGCGATCCAAATCGCGCGCGTTATGTCCACCGGTGGCACCTCCGGGCGTCGCAGGTGGCTTCTTTTCTGCAGGCGAAGCATCGCTATCCATGTCGGAATTGTCTTCAGAATCCTCGCTGTCGCTCAAAGCCTTGTATACCTTGACGGGCGTTCTACCGCGCAAGGGTTCGTCGTCCTCCTCGCGCGAATGCTTCCAAGGGAGAATCAAAAACTCGCCGACGAGAGCGTAGAAGTGATCGCGCACAGCCTCGGGTAAGAACATGGCAATGTTCCACTGAAAGTCTAATGCACCATCGCTCGAGTTGATGGCAAACGGATCGAGCTGTGTGTCGTTCGGCGCGATAGATTCTTGCCATTGACTGGCGCCGGGAAGACTACAAGCAGAGATACCGGCGTAATCATACGGTCCTCTGAAAATGAGCGAGTGCCACTGCTTGATAGGCTCGAGCTGCAACCAAGAGAAGAGCTCGCGCTTGAGCAACGCTGTGGTCAAACCGTCAATGCACGCCGCCGCGCCGGCGAGATCATTCTTGCGTGTGGCGACGATGATTCTGCGCATGTCCGCGTAAATGACGTCGACTTGCAACTTGCGAATCTCAGCGAGCAGGAGCGTGAACACCTTCTTCATGCAGAGCTCAACCAAGTTCTTCAACGCGGGCTCGCGCAGCGTCGAGGACGGGCTGAAGAGCCATCTGTGCAGCTGCGTGAGAAGATTATCAGCGTATCGGTTATCGTACTCCGTGGCGTCTTGGAGCCAATTCTTCACTAGTTTGCGAAGAGTTTTGAACGCACCGGCGGCTTCGTGACCACCGCTACGCACGGCACCCTTGGGACCGGTTTCGAAACCCAACAGAGCGCCTTGCTCGAGATCGTTCAAAATGTTCGAGTTGAGAATGGCGACGGCAGCCAAGTGATGGCATCGAAGCTCTACGCACACGCTTCTGTAGGCGCCGGGCGCCGTGACTTCCATGCGAGACGCGCCGAGGGTGTCATCCAAGTCACTCATCGACACGGCGCTCGCACCTCCGCCGAGATCTGGTTCTCCTCCTAAACCGGTCCACAGAACTTGAGAATCGTCTTGGAGCGAACGCGCAAAAAAGGTATCTGCAGTGTGCACGCACCAGTCGGAATTCAAATTGCCGACGGGCACGTTGGCGTATCGTGAGATGCCCACGTGATCACGCAACCACGCGGCGCTGTTCGCGATGCGCGCCGTAGCAATTTTAGCGGCGTCGAGCTGCCAATTGACGGTGTCTAATTCGCTATCATTCGAGTTTGGAGGTACCATGAGGAGCGGTAAACGTCCTGATGCGGGCATCAAAGCGCCGAGTCTCGCCGCCAAACCATCACGAACATTTGCAGAATCGTGCGATGGATCCGTACCGGCGTTCGCCGGAGCTTGGACGAGGAGTACGGTGGCACCGCGAGAGCTATCGACGTAACCACCGAGAGTAGTGTTCAAATGCTTGCTCACTTGTTCAATCTTTCTAGCGTACAAAACGGTCCAGCCATCTGAAGACAAACCAACGTTGCCTTCCTCGTCGTCAGCCATATCCGCGTCTTCCGAGTTGCCCGCTTGCATGAACTTGACCCACTTTTCCGCCGTTACCTCCTTGACGCCACCGCCGGGCTGGTGCACAACCACCATACCCTTGTTGCGGCGCTCGTCGTGCAAAACGTAGATGCCTCGGCCATTTTCGCCCGGAATACCGGCAAAGTAAAAGGTGATGTGACCCAGCGTTGGTAAGTACGAGCCGACTTCGCCAGTCGGTTTCATCTGAAACATATCCATCTCGTACATGCCGTCCTTCACGGCGCTCGCTCTCTGCTGCTCTGCGCGCTTCACGGACATGACGCAACCCATCTGGTGAACAAATCTATCGACCAAGGACACGTGCTTCTCGTACACGCCAACCACATCCGGATTGGCGAGGAGCGCCGCGACATCCAAACCATTGGCAAAGTCCTTCTCAGGAACGATCGCCTCGTACACGTGTGGCGCCGTGAACCCACGGGGAAGATCCACTGTCACTCGACGAAGACCGTCCAACCCAAGATCGCCCTCAAACGGTTTACGCATAGCCACGATGAGCTTTCTCGGAACGTTAACCTTGAGGCTCTGCATCGATCCATTCATAAGGACCCACACCGCATAGGTGCCTGGAATTTGAGTCGCCTCCACCTGGATGATGTGCATCGTAGAGTGCAGAACTAGCTCCTCGCGAGACTCAACGAATTGATCCATACCGTAACCTGATCGTCGCTTGCGTCGCACAACGCCGCCTTCGCGTTCGGCTCGAGCTTGCTCCTGTTCGTCCTCGAAGCGTTGACGCTTGATGTTCGCGCGAAGAGTCTTCCACTTTGACTTGCAATGCTTCAACCAACCGTCGTAATCCGTGGCTCGATCCGGCGCGGGTTCTGTCTCCGTACCAGACAACGGCGTGGTCGGCGCTCCGGGGGTGGACGGTTCAGGCGTATGCGGTGCGTTCGCATCCTTTCTAAAGCTCTTCGCGCGCGCGCGGGTCGGAGTAGATCTCGCCCCGCCGTCTTCAATGTCCATAATGTTCAAATCTTTACCAATCAAAGGTGCGCCGTTAGCGATGGCCGTGTTGAACATCGTTTTGAGACTGCGCTGCGTGAACTTGTCTTCCTTCTCGCGGATGCGCTTGTGAAGCCAATCGGGGTGAGCGACACGCGGGCACGGGTTCCTGACGTGCTGTAAAGCCGCCGGAATCGTGATGATCTTTTGAATCGCGCCCGCGAGACGAGTAATGTAATAATCCCAATCTACCATATCGCGCATGTTCGGCATCTCATTGTCCGCACCAGGGAGATCATCCTTTGTCCATTCTTTCAAAAACTTGCGTGCGATGGGCACTTCGGCATTGAAAATACTGACTGGAATCGCTCTCTGAGACGTCGGCGCGCCGAATGGCTTTTTGGAGATGATATACTTACACACCAAGCCCTTGTCCTTGATGAGGTCCGCGCCGAGGAATTGCGAAAGACGACGCGCAGTCGTCAACGAGGTCGACTTGCGATCACCGTAGTCAATCGCCGGTTTGCTCATGACGCTCGACTCGGAAATGAACTCCAAGAGCTCCTCGTCATCGAAATCAGCACCCTTCGTGTACAACATGTCCAACCATTTGTTGCCGATGCCACCTACGGCATTGTACACATCTTCCAGCGTGTCTCCCTTCAAGAAGAAGTCAAACACTTCAGCTTGAAACACTTTTATCAACTTGAGCTCACCACGGCGTTTGAGTTCGAACCCCTTCAGTTCTTCCATCGATCCGTCATGGTTAAAGACGGCGTAACGCTTCTTAATGAGCACGCCTTCCTCCTTGGACGCTGGGAGAATCATCGCCTTGTAAGGACCATCGACTTCGAATTCAATGCTCATCTCTGAGCTCGTCTTGTAAGACGTGTTTCCGTTTTCGTCCGTCATCAAGGTTTGGTACTGATCATTGGTGTTTCGAAGGGCAGTCATTCGGTTGAGGACGACGCACGGGTACGAAATTTTATAGGGCTTCTTGTTTTTTGCCACGACATTTTCCCCAGTGAACTCGAACTCTTCCGGAAACGATCCCGGTAAGCAGCACCAGATACCATCGGTGTCGAGTTCTAGCGGTTTGCCAATGTCGTCGACGAGATGTTTCGCCATCTGAATAATCTTCGCGCCAGTGTTCGTCACGACGCCCGCCATTTCCATCGAGTACCATCTCGCGCCTTTGCGCATGACATAGCCGTAGAAGGAGTTCAAAATACATTTGTGCGCGAGTTGCAGCGAATCGTACAACACGACCATGTTCGCAGCCTTGGTCACTTCAATCACGTTGCCATCCTTCTTCGCATCGCCCAATTTTCCTTTCCACTTCTTGTTGAGACCCTTGTATTCGTATCGACGATCGCGGAAAGCGCGAACCGTATCAATGTAAAACGGGTTCTCGCGCATGCAAATTCCAGCCTTCTTCGTGGCGGTGACGGGTTTTTCCATAACCTTCCTGTAAACTTTTTGCGTGTAAGACTTCAAACGCGTCTTTTTTGCCTCTTGTTGTTCCTCGTAAGAGAGCTCTGCCCACAAGCGTTGCGCTCCACCTGGGTTGGACGGTGGGAACTTGTCCACTTGGAGTTGCGCCTTGATTGCAGCGTACTCGCTCGACGTTGACGCAAAGTGCTCGCCGCGCCAAACCCACTCCATCTCGCGAAGGCATCCTTTACCCGGTCTGTTGTAATCACAGGCGGCACAAACATCTTCGGTGACAATCGCCGCAGGTTGCAGACGATTCGTCAAAATAATGTTCGGGTACATGGCGGCGACGTCCAAGTGGTAAATCAAAGGCTTCATGTTCAACTTTGGGTTGTCGCGAAGGTACGTGAGCTTCTCCGCGATTTGTGAACGAATCTCGTCGTAGTTTTCGCAGTCATCTTTGGTCAAACCTTTACCTTCGACGCGAAGCGCGTAGTCAAGGTCGTCGTCGAGGCTATTCAAGAGTTGCTGATATCCATCAGGGTTCAAGTTGAAATCGCAGGGGATATCAGAACGGAAGACGCCAGCTTCGAGACATTCGACGTGACCACCGATGTAGGTTTCGCTGTTCAAAAGATGCCCCTTGTAGTAGTGTTCCCCACCGCTCACTTGCTTGTTCGGGCACACGATGTTGCCTTTGAACGCCTCAACCATGAGAAGCGCTTCACACAGCGTACCAGAGCCCTTTCTCAGCACCTCATCTGGCGACAGAGGAATGATGGTGGACAGCGCAAAGATGAACGGATGCACGTACTTCATGTACAAGTAATACGTGCTCACCGCATCGGAGACTGAGTAAGAAGCCATCTTCTGCGGGTGGCTCTGCGCATACGGAAGCATGTCCTCAGGATCCACTTCGACGGGATCGTAGCCGAGCTTAGCCTTGGTCACCGCCTTCAAACCGTGAGAACCGGCAGGAAGGTACGAGTCACGCTTCACCCACGCGAAGGCGTCGAGGTGGAGGGCAAAGTTACTGCGGCACTCGCCCGAGGCTTCGCACTTGAAACCAATTTCTCTGTACATGTCCATACCGTTCTTCTTGGCACGCGTCTCCATGAATGGGAAATCGAAGTAGTCACCGTTGTACGTCACGTAAATGCTCGGTTGAACTTCGCGCATGTGGTCGAACCACTTGCGAATGAGCGCTTCTTCGGTTGGTTCGTTCCAGACGATGAAAGGCCCAGGGTAATCAGCCTTGGGCGTGTACTCAAAGTCTTCCACGTCCTCGCTCACAATCTCGCGGTTGATAATCAAGTAACCTTGACCGTCAATCATGTACGAAATCATAAACACTTGATCGTGTTCGGCATCTGGAAACTTAAGCGGAAGCTTCGTCGTCTCAATGTCAAAGGCACAGATGCGCACTTCGCCGCGATCCAACATTTCCGTGAGTTTGGTCAACGTCACCGCTCCGTGCTCCGCGCGCACAGAGTACCACTGACCGCAACGCGTGTCGGTATCAATCATAAATCGCATGTGATACGGCACGTCGTACTCTCGAATATCAATCATCGCATCCTCGTAATCCGTCAACGTCTTTTTCGTCTCGATCCCGGCGTCCAGACTCTCTTGATGCGCGAGCGCCTCGTACGCCGCCGCCGCGGTGCCCGTTTTCTTTTTATTCCTCGAAACAATCGGCATCACCTCTCTCCGCACCTCCATCAGCTCTTGCACCGTCGCGAACGACACCTTCAAATAGGTTTGCTGCAACCCGCTCAAGTGATTCTTCAAATCCAAATCCTCCTTGTCCACCATCTCCACGTCCATCAACTGTTCCGCGTACTTTCTCCGAAGCAACGCCTCGACTTCGTGTTCGCACCCCGTCTTGGTCGCCAAGTAAAAATACGGCGCATACCTCACCTGCGCCTTGAACGTCGAACCATCCTGCGACATGAAGAAACAATTCACCGCCGCGTACGCCCTCCCACTCTCCGCGTCCTCGACTTGCGTGCTGCTCGCGTTGATCAACCAGCCCACGCGATCCGCCCCGCCGACGTGCGCCGCGAAACCCAACTCCTTTTGCAACGCATCCTCCTCCGCCGCGATCTGCGCCTTGGATCTCGGATCATACGTCGACGACCCGCGTCCACCGGGACCACGTCCACCGGCACCGCGTCCACCACCGCCCCGTCCACCGGGACCGCGTCTCGCTTCGCCGTACATGTTCGCCTTGTGTCCGCCCGTCGTGCCCGAAAACGCTGGTTTCTTCACCCCATCTTTACCTCCCGGCGGTGCCATCGCGCGAAGTCACCGGTCGTCGTAAAGCGCGTTTCCCCTTCACCGCGCGTCCGTCCGTCGTCGTCGTGCCGTCGTCCGTCCGTCGCGACCGACGACGTCTGTCGTCTGTCGTCTCGAGCTGTCCGTGCGCCACGTTTTTAAATTTTCAAAATCTTCCCACTGATGGGTCACTATATGGAGTCATGAATCGTCAATTCTAAACCCTAGGGACTATGTAACCAAAATCCATCATTTTGGTATACAAGATGGAATCGACGACGACGACGACCGAAACGCCTCTGTCGTCGTCGTCTCACACCCCGCCGCGATGGCGATGGCGATGGCGACGCGCGCGAGACTGGCGACGGCGGTCGCGGCGGTGTCGGCCTCTTTATCGTCGCCGTCGGGATCGATGTGCGCGCGCGAGGCGACGACGTCGGTCGGGGTGAGGACGGCCGCGAGCGGTGCGTCGACGGTGCGGGCGCGCAGTTGGACGACGAAGACGGACGACCCGGAAGGAAGGTGGAGCGCGCGGGCGACGACGACGACGGAAGGGATGCCGACGCGCGCGTCGTGGTCGACGACGGCGCTGACGACGGGTAGAGGCGAGCGGGGGTCGAACGGCGGCGGCGGCGGTGGTCCCGGGTCGGTCATCGACGCGAAGGAGCTGCGTTCGGTGGCTCGGTTGGCCAACGTTTCGGTCGCGACGACGCGAAGGGGTGAAGAGGCGATGTTGAGGGATGTCGATGGGATTTTGAGGTTTGTGAAGAGGTTGGATGCGGTGGATACTGACGGGGTGAAACCGATGTGGACGACGAGGGAGGCGGAGGAGGAGGGCGGGGAGGGGTTGCGGATGCGATTCGACGCCTCGGCGCCGGGCGAACGAGAGCTCGCGAGCCTGGAGCGAGGACGGTTGATGGCGGAGGCCAAGTACGCGAATGGGGATCGGTACGTCGCGCCCAGAGGTGGGGTATCGGAGGAATGATTGGTGTATGCATATGTGATGGAAAGAATTGTACAACAACACGTCTTCTAACTGTAATTTATATCCGCGCCGCGGGCTAAAATGAGACGCGGCGCGCGTCACTCGTTCTCGCTTGATTACGCGAGCTTTTTTGCCGCCTCAGTCTTGGCTCGGCGTCTAATTTCTCGAGCGGTGACGTGGAATACCCCTCCAGATGCCGTCAAGAGCGCCGCGTTGAAGGCCAACGCGGCGGGAATCCCGCTGTGATCAGCGAGCGCCCCGAGCGCGAGCGGGCCGAGGAGCAATCCGACGTCTCCGCACGTTCTGTAAATGGCCAAGGCGCTTCCTCGGATACTCTTCGGTGAAATATCCGCGGCGTACGCGGCGGGCGCGGTTCCCATGAGGCTACCAGCGGCGGCCCACATGACGGAAGCAGCGGTGAACGCCATGGGATTGGTCGTCGTGCCCATAAAGGCAACCGACGCGGCGGAGGCGACGACGCACGGAGCGATGACCGCCTTGCGACCAAACTTATCCGTGATGGCTGCCGCCGGACCGAGACCGAGAAGACTCGTCACCGCCATGGCAGAAAATAAAGCCCCGAGAGACTCTGGGGTGAAACCGAAGGATTGATAGGCGAGAATCGGGAGTAGAGTGCCCCGTCCGCCGGCGCCCGAAAAGAAGAGCGCCGAATTGAGACCGCACACCGCCCAGAAATCTTTTGATTTCACCAATCTTCCCATCGCCGCGTCCTGATCCGTCGTCGTCGTCGTCGTCGTCGTCGTTGGGGCGCGGTCGAGCAGCTCGTACGTCTGACCGTCGCGATGGACGACCGGCTTGCCAGACTCGTCGAGCTCGAGGCACACCTTCGGGTCCTCGATGGGATGCCCGTCGCAATACCAATGCTTACTCGGAGAAAACTCCTTATTTTGATTCGACGACGGCCTCGTCTCGGTAACTTTTGCAAAGCTATACATGGATGCGAACGACGTCAGCGAAGCGACGGCGAGAAACGGCGATCGAATGCTCATCCCGTCCGCCCCGGCGATGGCTCCGCCGAGCGCCGGTCCCGCCGCCGCCCCGGCGAGCACCGCCGCCTGATTCGCCCCGAGTATCCTCGCCCGCGTTTTTGTCGTCGATAAATCTGCCAACATCGCCGTCGCCCCGCTCATGTACATCGAGCTTCCAACCCCGGCGACGGTTCGCGCCGCCACGAGCTCCCCGAGCCCGCCGCTCAGGTACGACCAAATCATGCCCGTCGTCGTCACCGCCGGTCCCATAATCATCAGCGGCCGTCTCCCGTACTTATCCGCGAACCACCCGCACGGAAGATTAAACACCAGCCGCCCCGCCGCGAACGCGGACATCACCGCTCCAATCTCAGTCGCGCTGGCGCCGAAATCCTGCGCGAGCATCGGCAGCACGGGGCTCGCGCACGAGTGACTCGTCATCAACACCGCCGACGTCAAGCACACGCTCGCCACCGCGCCGTGCTCTCGAAGCATCGCCGTCATCGACGACGACGCTCCGGACGTCGTCGCCGTTCCCGTGTCCCCAGCCGCCGCCGACGACGACGACGACGACGACGTCGCGTCAGCACGCGCGCTCCGTTTCCCATCTTCCTCAACCGCCGCATCGTCTTCACCCGTCTTCCTCGTCGTCGACGCGTCGACCCCGGCGGCGCACCGCGGACTCACCGACGTCGAAACGACGCGCGCGAGCGCTTCGGCGCATCGCCGACGCGTCGACGCGATCGACGACGACGACGACAACATCGGCGTGTCTCTGGCGCGTCCACGGGCGAGGGTGTGTACTTTTTGCGTTGATGGTTCGAGTGGATTTATTATGTGTAAACAGTATGGAGAATTTCCAAAAATGTAACATTCGTGACATCTAAACTGAACACTAAATCCTCAAAGACGCGCGCTCGGGCGCGTGTCGGCGCCGCTGGAACGATCGAAAACGCCGCGCGAACGAGAAAAAGAACGATCGGTCGATGATGCTCGACGGCGATCGCGTCGGCGCCGCGTCGGCGGCAGAAACGACGGATGTGCGAGACGATTTGGACGAACGAAGCGATGCAAACGAGGAGAGATCTGGTGCCGCCTCGGTGCCGCCGATCGGCGGGATGGAAAAGCCGACGACGGAAACGACGGCGCCGGTGACGCAAGAGAAACC
>Ga0181591_10000779_pt1 | contig 26458 bp, 25 predicted proteins | sample 071ome_33_FD_133757 | JGI IMG/M metagenome (GOLD analysis project Ga0181591, IMG submission 133757) | Coastal salt marsh microbial communities from the Groves Creek Marsh, Skidaway Island, Georgia - 071412AT metaG (megahit assembly) | ecosystem: Environmental > Aquatic > Marine > Intertidal...
ATAGGTGCCATCTTCTCGGGGGTACATTTTCTGTGGGTGGGCGACAAACCAGACATGGATGCCGTGGGCCTTGGCAAAGGCCGTGATCCGACTGAGCATCTGACTAATACTGTTGTGCTCTTCTGAGCCGACTTGCTCGATGTAGTTGTAGGGGTCGATGACCAGACCGCGCACGCCCAGCCGCATGACCGCCTGCTTGGTGCGCTCAATGACGCTCTCAATGGTGCTCATGCCCCCGTCTTTTGACTCCAGAAAGACGAAATGGTTGTTGATGAACTCGACCGCCTCATCCAGCTCGGCCTCAGTCATCCGCGGCCCCAGACCGTCATAGAATCCCTTCCCCGACACCTTCTCTGCCAGCTTGGCAATGTGCATGTGCGGTGGGTTTTCAAACGAGCACACGGCAAACTTCCATGACTCGCGCTGGGCCAGATTAATCATGATCTGGTCAATGAACTCAGACTTGCCCGAACTGGGCATGCCGGTAACGATAGATAGCTGTCCCTCCGCTATTGTGAACAACTCATCTATAGCGTGATACCCGGTACTGGCCCCTCTTCCGTGGCCGTTGGCGTAGATGTCTTTGATGTCATTTAGATATTCCGACGCACCATAGACTCCGGACAGCGGAACTGGCTCAGGGTTATCGAAGATCCGGCGCGTTTCATCTGCTCCTAACTTGTCAACAGCATCGTTTGCGTCCTTCGTGCCCTCGGGAAACTTGACCCGCCAGCACTTGGCCCGTCCCACTCGACGGGCGATTTCCTCTGCCAGCGCCTCGCCTGCCTGATCGTTATCGGTCGCCAGAATAACCCGCTTGACGCGCTCCAGACGCTCCCTTTCCTCCCAGATATACGAGAACTTATTGTCCTCCTCCGGAGAGACCCGATTCTGGCTGACCTTTGCAGGTGCGCCGTTGGGGCAAGATACGGCCTTAATTCCAACGCTAGCCAAGGCAATGACATCACACTCCCCCTCGACTATCGTCAAATCCTCGTCAGTATCTTCCACGTTTTCGATACCGTAGAACGATCTTGGTGCGCCGTCGCAGAGAAATCCCTTCCCTTCCACGGATCGCCACTTGATTGCGGTGGGGTTTTCCCGCGGCCCGTAGATAAAGCCGACCGCCTGCTTCATTTCGCCTTGAAAGTATTTCTCCCCCGTGGTCATTGCTGGTAACCCCTCAAGGGTATCCAGCGGCACGCCCCTGACGCCAAAAAAATCCTGTATCAACTGCACGTTGTAGTTTAGCTGGGTGGGTATCTTTACTACTTTCTCCATGTGAGCCTCGTAAAATTTTTCACGCCGAACAGCGCCCGACAGGCCACAGTGGTGGCAGTGGTACAGGGTGTGATCGGGCTTGATCGTGATTGAAAATGTTTTCTGATTTTTCTTTTTGCGCTGGTCGCCACACTCGGGACACCTTACTCGGGCGTCCTGACTATGGCCAAGAACATAGTCGTTCAGAGCGGTCATAGTGGTTGCCTACCCCCTTTTTTTGTGATATGAGTAGACCCTAGAACTGTCCTAGACTAGAACAGTACCAGCTTAGAACATTACTATTTATATATAATTAGTAATGTACTAGACTAGAACAGTACTAGTGGTGAACCTCCCTTGAGTCTCGCCCCCGCCCATCGGGGGCTTTTTTATGCACAAGATGTCAGCTCTTCCATCACCATTCTGGCGACAACTTTCTGCTCGGTGCGACTGAGCAATAACATCTCATCCAAGGCGTCCTGCAAGCCACACGGGAAACCCGCTATTTCACAGTGCGACAGGAATGCTGGGGATTGCAAATACTTGACGGCGTCTTCCTTTTCTTGCGGCTGTGGGCCAACGAGATCACGAATCGCTTGAAATATCACCTTGCTGTAGACCGTCTTGTAAATATCGGACATTGATTTCTGCCCTCGGGTTGTCTTTGTCAACCCCTCCCCAGATTATGTGCTTTTCCTTGACCTGCCTATCGTTCTTGTATATTGGACCCTGCATGCAGTCCAGTATCAGTGATTCGTCAAGATCAGGCCGTCTGCTAGCATAAAATATTACGATCCGAACGGCTACATCTTTCTCGACTGGCGGCTCAATTTTTCTGCATTGCTTTTCAAATGACTTGACATAGTCGAGCGCTTTCTGTGATTTGATGAACAGGGGTCGTCCGCTCTTGCTCTTAACAAGTCTACGGCTATTTGCTTTGCTACACGGCTCGCCATAGATCACCATTTCTACAATATTGTTTGACATTCCTTTCTTCCCCCTATTATCATTACGACTGCCATGTTCCCTGCGCAAACAGGGAGGTGGGTATTGGCCCTCCCCGTAGGCAAAATTGGGCTTTCAATTACACGGAGGATACTCCATGAGCAAAATGGGACGCTACGTCTACCAACTTCAAGAAGCTGAAGAGAGAGAGCAGTATGATCAAGATCGAACGGAACATTCCAATACCGCAACGCACCCGCTTGCCAGAGTTACCATTTTCGGAGATGGAGATCAACGAATCATTCCTCGCCCCAGTTATGTCAGAAGACGCCCGACTTGTCCAAGCGTTACGCCAACGGGTGGTGAGGTTCCAAAGGCGCAACCCTCCGAAGAAATTCAGCGTGGTGCGTGACGGCGACCAGATGCGGGTGTTCAGAATCCAGTGAGAATAACTAACCACACAAACCTACCGGAGCCTGTTTATCAGGCGCTGACCCACAGCGATTACAGCCGTGGCAACAGCAATCGATCTGTTACGCAGTTGATCGACTCTCCGCGTGTGCGCATTCTCAAGGCTGAGCATGATGCAGTTATAGAAGAGGACGCATCCGACATGGTCTGGTCTGTGCTTGGCACCGCAGTCCATAACATGTTTGAACGCCATCAACCGGACGGCCACATCGTGGAGGAAAGGTTGTTTGCCGAGGTCGATAACTGGCTTATCAGTGGCGCCATCGACCTGCAACGCTCCGAGGCAGATGGCACGGTCACCATTCTCGACTACAAGTGTACGTCAGTCTGGTCGGTCATCTACGGCAAAAAGGAATGGGACAAGCAACTTAACTTTTACGCTTGGCTGGTTGAGCAGAATCATGACGCAGAGGTGTCGGCGCTCAATATCGTGGCGGTCCTGCGGGACTGGCAACGAAGCAAGGCCGGCGAGGCCAACTACCCGAAAGCGCCAATCGTGATCGTGGATATCCCGCTCTGGAGCAAACAAGACAGGGATAGCTATGTCCGCGAACGGGTCCGCCTGCACGACGAGGCGGAGTTCCTACGCCTGACCGGCGAGCCACTGCCCCTCTGCTCTGATGAGGAGCGCTGGAAAAAACCTGACCAGTTCGCCGTAAAGAAAGACGGCAACAAACGAGCGTTAAGGGTGTTTGACTCAATGGAGCAGGCGCGTGAATACGCAGAAGGAAAGGATGATTTGATTGTCGAGACGAGAGAGGGACGGTACACCAGATGCGAAGATAATTGGTGCCGTGTTGCTGAGTGGTGCGACCAATGGAGGGCCGCATGATTCAACAAGACCCTGACTTTTACCTCAAGGTTGTTGGCATGATGCAACAATCAAGAAACAAGTTACAGATAGTCATCCACGGCAACACGCTGGCGTTTTATCTGAACGATAAACACATCGGCAACATCGGGGCCGCGGAATTCTACAAGATGAAGCCAAACGAAGTCTGGAAAACACTAGGAGTGAGCAATGAGCACAAAAAAAACTACCTCCTCTGAACCGACATACGAGTCGGTCTGGGAGACGCTGTCGAAGGTCGATTGCAACGAGCACAAAAAGAGCAAGAACGGTCTCAGTTACCTGTCTTGGGCATGGGCTTGGGGCATCTTGATGGAGCATTATCCTGATGCGACCTATGAGTTCTTCAATGAGCAACGGGACGCGCAGGGATTCTGCGAGGTCTGGTGCAGGGTCAAGATCGGCGAGCTGGAGCGAACAATGTGGTTGCCGGTGATGGACTACAAGAATCAGGCCATCCAAAACCCAGACATACGCAAGGTGTCAGACACCCGCATGCGTTGCTTGACCAAATGCATCGGCATGTTTGGGCTAGGACACTATATCTATGCTGGCGAAGACCTGCCGCCAGATGATGAGCCGCCATCAGAGCCGAAGCCAGAGAAGAAGCCGGCCAAGGCGAGGGAGCCGGCGCAGAAGGTGACGCCGATCAAGCAGGAGGTTGCCGAACAGCCCGCCGAGAATCATATCGGGTCTGAAGAAGAAGCGGATAACGTGCTGGCGTTCATGATGAGTACTGCTGACACGTTCGCAACAGGGACAGAGCAAGACCTGATCGATTTCTGGAAACAGAACAAGCAGGTAATTGATCTGCTGGATCAAAACTACAACGAGCACTACGAGCAACTGAAGGGCCACTTCACTGCTCTACGGCAACAACTCAAGACCCAAAAGGAGGGAACCAATGAGTAAATACCACAAAAGCGAAGGCGGTCTTTGGCCGAATAAAGACAAGAAGGCGCAGAACCACCCCGACATGACGGGCAAGGTTGACCTGACTCGCGAGCAGTTAAAGGGTTTGGTGGCGATGGCCAAGAAGGGTGAGACGCCCAAGATCAAGCTGGCGTCATGGACCCGCAAAGCGCAAGACACCGGCCAGCCATACCAGTATGTGACTGGCGAGGTATTCTGGGACGGAGAGGAGACTGCACCTCCCCCGAAGCCACAGCCCATTCTGGTGCCAGAGGATGATATTCCGTTTTGATTAGGTCAAAGAAACTGCTTGACGGGGCCAAGGGCCAGTCATGTGTTAACTGCGGTGCCGCTGATGGCACCGTGGTTGCCGCACACTACACCGGAATGAGGTCGCACAGGTTTGGGAAAGGTACGGGCCACAAGCCGCATGACCTTTGCATCGCTGATCTGTGCTCAAGATGTCATTATAAATTCGACGTGGCCTTTGATGGGTCATCGTTCGACAAAAAGATCGATCTCAGCGAGCAGTTCTTATTCCTGATAATTCAGACATTAGTGCGCCGTGTTGCGCAGGAGATCATCGAAATCAAGGGACACAAACCATGACCACTTACAACCCGCTAATTCAGTATGAAAGAAAGCGCACAAGGCAGAGGGCCATTAAAGCGATGTGCGCCCACTGCATGGGGTGTACAAAGGACCACATTGAGCCGGGGTTCCGCGAGTGTATAAGGAACTGCACCGCGCCAAGTTGCCCCCTCTATTTTTACCGCCCGTACCAAGAGAAGGAGACCGCAGATGCAGTTGCACATCCCGCGAACTAAGTCCATCCAGTTGATGAATGTTTTTCAGTATCTGTCATCGGCGTTTCCAGATGCCGTCAGGGACTTGATCGACACCAACAGGCAGGCGCCATACGGTGTCACCATTGAAATCAAACCGCTCCGTAGTGAGCGGACCCGACCGCAGGAAAACTACTACCGCAAGTATTGCGCCGAGTTTGCTCGGTTCTGCGGCATGACGCCAGACGAAATGCATGAGGAAATGCTGTGCCAATGCTATGGCTCAACAGAACATGCGACCAAGTTTGGCATGAGAAGAAGGCCGGTCAAGCGTTCAGGTGACGCCTCTAGAGGTGACTATTCAGACCTAATAGAAACGCTGTGTCGTGTCGCCGCAGAGATTGGATATTACATACCGCCGGCAGAAGAGGGTAGGGCGTGACCAGAATCAAAGTAGAGTTGGAGGGAGATATGGCAGAGCAGGCAGTAACTGCGGTATTGGACAGGTTGGAGGAGTTGGACAAGGCCATCAAGAGGATAGCAGACATATCCAATATGAACGCGGATAGTCTGGATATTATTGAGGCGGCGATTGAGGACTTGAAAAAGGCTCAGAACAAGCTGGCGGAGATGAACGGGCTGTGAGGCACTGCTACATCTGCAACAAGTCAGGCATTCCGATATCGGATGCGTTGTGCGAGTCGTGCAAGAAGAAGTTGCGGGAGGAGGGGATGCCAGAGTATGTCTGGGCTGTGGTTATTGTCTTATTTATGTCGGCGGTCGCCTTATTCTTCCCAGAGGCTAGTGCAGAACCTCCTCTTCTGAGTTAACCGACCCCAGCTCATACAGGCAGGCAATGTGAACGGCTGAGGCCATCATCCCCACGTCAAGGGCGTTCGCGTTGTCGCTACATTCAAAGGCAATACTGCCATCTTTGAGGCGGTACATGATTACTGCGCTGTAAAGACTTTCAGCCAATCCGTCATCGTTGTCACTTAACCTTTCTGCAAATGCCTCAGCCATTTCCTGCGCTGACTCCCACGCCATCGGGCGCTTGAACTCAAGAATCTTTGTCATACCTCGGCCTCACTGTGACTCGGTGTATTTCTCCATCCAACTTGTCATATGTAATTACCTTTGCACCACGCTGGCTGATGTAGCCGTGTGAACTACTGTAGTGGTCACGGGCCGAGAGCGTGGGATGTTGCTCAATCGTGGCGCCTGCGTCATCCAGAACTCGCTCATGGTGCAGGTGGCCGCAATGAATGTAGCAGTGCTTCGCTTTCCCCCACATCTCACGGAACCGAGGCTCTGCCGCAAACAGTTTTTGCAGGTTGGCCATGCGCATCTTGTGGCCGTGGTGGAAACCAAGCATGGTCTGGCCGTGTAGGTAGGCGTAGTAAGGGAACTCGTTGTCGATTACCTCGACTCGCGGCTCATCACGGAAGCGGTGCTTCATGTACTTGCGCATCCATACGCTGGAGGACAGATCATGATTGCCTTCGGCTTGGACAATCATCACCCTGCCGAACTTGCCCAGCATCATTTTGACCGCTTCATCCATGATGGCGATGGTCATCTCAACAAGTTTGCTGTATCGGTCGTCGGTGCCAATCAGAACATGTTGTGAGGTAGGGGTGACCGGGATCAGGCCATCCCAATGGAAGAAGTCGCCAAGCTGGTTGAGTATCCCTGTGCCGGACTTGGGGCTTCCTTGTAACATGTCATGAATAGCGTTCAGAAACACATCACGCGCAATCTTGACATCCCAATCTTCGCCATCACTGGCACGCCAAGCACGCATGCCGAGATGGAAATCGGTGATAGTAAGGAGGGAGGCTAGGTCTTCGTCTGCCTGCTTTGGCGGTTTTACCGGCTTGAATGCGGGGAGCGCCTTAGAGGAGTCCTCTATCGCGCGGAGTATCGACTCGACTCGCTGTCTTTCGTCGGTCGCAGACTTAACCCATTGGCCGGTGGGCTTGCCGTCTTCGTTATAGTAGGTGGATACGCCCTTGACCTTGTACCCCTCGGGCACAATATGCGTCATGTCGTGTTCTGGGCTGTAACCTCGCCGCGCCGCGTTTGCCTTAATGCGAGTTACGGTGCGATAGACATTGCGCTCTCCAATGCCTAACCTATGAGCCGCTTCTTTTTTTGTGAGGCCGCTGTCCAGCAGAGCCGCGACCTCGGCCTGAGCCTTGCTCTCGGCAAACTTTCCTAACTGCATTCTATGCCCCCGCTAGAATGTTGTCTCAATAAACGGCATATCTGCCGCCTCTTTTAGTCGCGGCACTACCTTCAGATATTCATTCAACTGCGCGTCAAGATCATCAATCATCTCCCGTTTAAGATCGGGGTCCAGACTGGAGTTGATCACCTTCCGCTTCTGGTCTCGCACTGCGTCCAGTTTTCTTTTGACGGAATATACAGGGTCTTTCAGATCATACAAGTGGCGTCTAGAAGCCAAATACGCCTCCAAATCCTCTGCCCGCCCATCCTTTTTGAGCCTGTTTACCGTGTTTACCACGGTGGTTATTTCGTCATAGAGCTGATATGCATCCTCTCTCAGGCCAGACCCCTCCTTTTGGCCAAAGAACCTGCGCCACAGCGGGAACTCAAACACATTCTTAGATGGAGGTAGTGGCGCGTCTTCGCCCTGCACAAACTCCGACTTCATTCCGCGATCAATTAAATTCAGCACATACCCGCCAATCGTTCCGGTGTATCCGAACATGACGTGGTCTACTTTCATGGGGCTGATGTTGAGCGCCTGACCAATGTACTTACCCATCTCCGTGGTGCCGGCAGAATCCTGCAACCCGCCCGTGATCTTCTGGTCGATGTAGTACGGAACGATAGCCCTTCCCGTGAAGAAGTTATGGTTAAGGCTCGCCTCTACAATCGGCGCCACGGCTTGAGCACCTAGCGGGTTGATCTCCAGCGTCGAGACAATTCCTCGCGTGATGGTCTCCCTGACCTCTGGTGCAGTCTTTTCGCCCATCGTTGCGGCCATAATGGTTTCGGGAACTGTTTTGAACAGCAGGCCCACCTCAAACGGAATGGGAATCTTGACGGGTACGCCGGCAGATGTTGGGAGCAACCAGTTGTTGTCTCTAACCTCGTCTGACTGTTCCTTGTACTGATCATCGTCACTGACCAGCATGTAGTAGATGCCGCTAATGCCAGATAGCAACAAGGCTCTGGTCGCGAATTTCTGCAATGTCTTGCCGCGAGGATTTCTTACTGCTGAGTAGTTTCCGCTAGCCGCACGCGCAAACACATCGAGACCTTGGAATCTGGCGTTGAGGAACGGTATCGCCGCAGTGATTACGCGGGCCAACGGATGTGCGCCACGTCTGGAGAAGTTGATGATCTCCATCGCTTGGAATGCGGCCTCAGCCTCGTTGCCCGTTCTGGCTAGCACGTCGTTATATACGGCGTTTCTTGTTGCGGCGTCGGATGCGGTGGTTGCTTCGCCGGCCCATCGCCACAGCGTGGTGAACATCCCCAAGGGACCGCCGCGCTTCCCGTCAGGGCCGATCCCCCTGCGGTTTGACTCATCAGCAAAAAACTTTACGACATCGTCTGGATCTCTAGAGTAGTCGTAGCCACCCACAACGCCCACGCGCTCAAGGCGCTCCATGCCATCACCCAAACCTCGGAGGCTGTCTATAACTGGGATGAAGTTAGATCCTGATGTGACGAACGTGGAGAACGTGTCCCGCATCAGGTTGGCAATCATAAAGCCGGGGTCTCGCGTGATCGTTTCTCGCAATACCATGCTCGGGAAGCCAAGCGTTTTTGTTAAGATGTCAGTGACAACGCCACCACCCAGCGTCTCCATTGAGCTGTAAATCAGGTTGTCATCTATTTCAAACTGAACGGGCTTGCCGTTCACCTTGAACTTCACCCCATTTGGAACGCTTTGCTTTAGTCCAACCTGCCTTGCAAGGCCGAGCGCCTGCATGTCCCGAGCGATTCTCTGCTGTGCCACATTCCGCATGCCCATTTCGATGGCGGCACTTAGGTTTAGGGAGACAGATTCAATCAAGCCTATATCGACCGCCTTCTCGCTACCTTTGTACTCCTTGAAGCTGGAGAGGTGAGTCAGGTCGCCGAACACGCCAGACGCCACCTTCGGCACGTTCTTGTCGCCCTGAGCCTGCCTGTAGAATGGTATGTATGAGGACGCCTTCCAGACATCCGCAGTCTCGTCGTTAAGGATGCCGGTATTCTTGAGGAAGTCGATGGTCTTGTCGTTGTACGCCTGCCATACATCGTGCCACGCGGTGACAGGGTTGTACCCGTTCGCATCCGTCAGGGCGTCAACTGCGGCAAGTATTTCTGTGCGGGTCTTTTCGTCTACCGGCGTTTCCTTGCCAACCAGTGTTTTGACTTTGCCCGCCACCTTCTTCTTGTACTCAACTGTTTTTAAGTAGTCAGAACGCTTGACGATTGCGTATGCTTGCGCCAACTTACGCAGGTCGCCCACCTCCTTGTTGTAGATGAGTGACATCACGTCGATCAGGCCGTTGTATTTTTTGCCGCCGTGATAAAAGTCAACGACCTTCGTCAGGCCGTTTTCATAGACGGGGACGCCCTGTTTGATTGCGGAGGCCAGAATACCTCTTGAGCGGTCGGCGAATAGTGCGGCGGCTATGGCGCTGGAGTCTGCCTCCAGCTCCCTCAGCATGGGCACTTTCTGGTAGTACTTTTCTAGGCCGGAATATCGGTTAAGCGCCAACTGCTTAAAGGTTGCCAGCATGGTCCCAATCGGGCCAGAACCCGTGACCTGCATGTACACCTTGCCGTTTGCCTGCTCTTGCTCTGGCCCTGTTGTTAACTTGTCGATAGCAGACTGAGCCGCCGGAGAGTATGCTGGCTGGTCGTATAACTGCTCGTCTGGGGTAAGTGCGGCCTCTGGATTGCGGCCAATATACTGCGCTTCTGGAGACGCCTTAACGCTAAAGCGAGGTGGCCCCTGAGTCTGGTTGATCGCGTCGAGATTCTGCTGAACCGCCTGCTCGACCTTTGCTGGGTCAATCTGGCGAGCTGAACGATCCTCTAGCTGTTCTGCTTCCGAAAGAGCGCTATCAAGCCGTCCAGCCCCGCGTCTATTTCGGCCTCCGACATCTGCATCGCGTCGAACTCCATCTGGTCCTCGCTCTGCGCGGCGCCGAACCCGATCCTTGGCTCGCTTGATTCTGCTTCGGTCAACTCCGAGTTTGGTAAGGTATTGCTCTGTTGAGGTTGCATAGTCTTGTCTAACATGTCGTAGATTAACCCCGAGTGATTTGTATAAATCCTGCTCAGGATACCATATCAGAGCTTGGAATGCCGCCGGTTCAATCGAGACGCCCGTAGCCTCCTCAAACTTCTGTATCGCCCTGTATGTGATATCTCTGAGCTGATTCCTGTGGGTGCCATTCATCGGCACGTCATTAGTGCCGTCTAACAGCTTAATTAGGTTTTCAGCCGCGAGCGTCTTCTCGCTCTTCTCCCGCTTGCCTGACTTGAACTCAGCCGCATACTTTCTGTAATCGCTTTCGTGCTGGCTCTTGGCCTCTCTGGCTTGTCGCTCAATGGCGTCCTTGACTACCCGCTTTTTACCAACGGCGGTTGCAAATCGCTTGTAGGCATTATCGAGCTTGGTCTTTGATGTGCCGGTCAGCGTTCCTGCAAGTCGCCCCATTGTGCGCATAAACCACATGTCCATTGTGACAGGGCTGAAGTCACCACGCAGGTTTGTGTAAAAGCCGTTGCCGATCTTGGGTCCAAATATGGCTGATCCGTATACGGTGTTTGCGGCCAGCTCTCCGGTGTCCGCCTGCTTGCCCAGAAGCGCCTTACTCGCCTTGTTGAGGTCTTTTACCAAGAACTCAGTGCGCAGGAACTGCTCGATCTCGACGGGGGTCATCTTCGCCAGTAGCTTGTTCGCCTTCTTGAAGTTGGCCTCCATCGACTTTTTCTTGTCGCCCTTGCCCTCTTCCTTGAACTTGCCGTTCTTTTTGTAGTAGTTGTAGGACTGTTCCGCGAGCGCAAGATTGTCTGGCACTGCTAGATTCTGAGATGTTATGGATAAAGACATCAGGAAAGCCGCCCGAGAGCCGGGGTCTGTCTTGATCTCTGGGTGAACCTCCGAGAGCATCTCAATCGTCTTGTCGATGGTCTCGTTGTACCACTCTACGGCGCTCTCTTGGTTCTCGTACTCAAAGATCGCCTCACGCGCCAGATCATCAGCAATGGCCTCTCGGTCTGCTTCCCTGTTGATATTGCGCGGAACTCCGCCAAGGCGCTCTAGCGTTCGCCGCTGTAGGTATCCTGCAACAGCCTTCTTGCCTTTTAGTTTTGGAGGTTGTTCTGCGCCAGACACAATATCGATGATGTCAACAGAGGCGTCGGCGGGAGTGCGATCAAATAGGGTCTCCTCCTCTGCCAGCGCATCCGCCAACTCCTCTTCCGCTACTACAGTTGGCTGGTCAACAACGGCTTGCGGCTTTCTCTGTGACGTGTCAGCAACAGGGCCGGTCCCGGTTATACCCCGCTCTGGGACGATTCCGGCCTGCCGCTCGGTCTGGTATAGCGTTCGTATCTCGCCGCGCTCTCTTGCCCCGACCTCTCCGGTCTCCAGACGCCGCAGGAAGTCGCTGAAGTTTCTGGCCTCCACGCCTCTGGTAAAGCCGACCATCTGCTTGAAGAAATCCATGATGCGGCGCATGAGCGTCCTTGGCTTGCCGCCCAGCTTGACGGGATTGCCACGGTCATCGATCAGCTTGTTCTGGTAGCCGTACTTAATCAGCTCCGCAATGGCCTCTTCCATCTGCTTGACGGGACTGAGGTTGCTGTATTGCCTTGCCGCATACTGCACAAAGGTCTCACCGGCTTCATAGCCGCGAGCGTTAACGGGCCTGTAGCGCCTTGCAACACGCTCTAGAAGCTCTAGCTCCTCCTGAGTAATCAGGTCCAGCTCGCGTATGGCGTGAATCGTTTCGTGATTAAACGTGCCGAGTATTGCCGCCTCAAGCTCCGCGTCGGTTGCGTCAGGGCCAACCTCTTCCAGAATGGTGTCAATGCTGACCTGCATAACCTTGGCGGAAGGGTTGTATGCGCCTCTGGCCCCCTCGCTTCTCGGGTCTTGCGTGAAGGTGATGTTGCCTTCTGCGTCAACTTGAGCAAGTCGGACTCTGTCAACCAGCTTGGCAGTTACGTCGCCGGCCAGCCCCATAGCCGCAAGGCGGTCTGAAATCGCTTTTGCCATTGCCTGACGACGCTGATCTGGAGCCGGGAGCGCCAGTATCTCTGACTCTTCAACAGCAACAGGCTCCGCCGGAGAGGCGATTTCTCTGGCCTTTTTGACCACCTTTTCATACGCGGCTGGCTTGATTTCGACGCCGCGGAACTCAAAGGCCGCTTTTGGAATGTCTGATCCCTGCTCACGCAGATAATCAACAGCCAACTGCAACTGCGCTGGCGAGTATGGTTTTAGCTCAAAAAGAGGTATCGGGGTGGGCTTGTTGAAGCGAGGAGCCTGCCGTAGCTTGTAATAAAGCAACTGCCGCTCTTCTTTTGTGAGGTCATTGATGGACTGGTCTCGGCGTAACTTCCTGCCAGTGTAACGCTGTGCAATCTGCCGCATTTCGGGAGACATGTAACCCATGTCGATGTTTTTAGCGGCAAGGAGCTGTTCAAACTTCTCCCGGCTGAGATCCGCTTCCCCAAACAGGTCGGCACTGCTAATGAACGAGCCGCCTTTGCGCTGGTTAACGAAGGCCGCGTAATTCATTGCGTCCTGCATGCTGGTGAACTTCACCCTAGACGGGGCGCGCTTGCCAGCACTGCGAGCCGCCTCTTTCTCTTGGGCGGTGGCCGGTCTGGAGTTGATCGTCCCTGTCGATACGCCATCACGATCTATGCTGATCATTGGCTCACCGCCTCTCTGCATAGCCCGCAACGTGTCAACTTCAGATGCGCCTGACTCGAACTCAGCGAGGCGACCGACATTGTCGCCAAGCGCTTTGCGCACCTCGGATATGGAGAACCTGTCCGTTTCCGGTAACCCTTTTTTGATTCTGGCCGCATTTATCTTCTGAGAGGCGGTCATATCCTTGAGCCTGACGCCAGCCTCTATAGCCTGCTGGGCAGTCAAATCATCCGCAAAACCTTCTTCTGCGGTGGTTCCGGCGGCATAGTCTACTGCTGACTTGTTGTATGTAGTTCTGTCCGTGCCAAGAATTTGACGGCCAAAGCTAAGTAGTGACCGCTTTTGATCATCATCAAGAGGTGCTTGTAGCTCGTCAATGGCAAGCAAGTTATTTTGCTCTAGTGTTTGCTCTAAAACTTGCTCGTTGAGGGCGCCTGCAAGCTGTATCGCCTCTCTTGGGTCGGCATACTCAGGCCCGTATTGCTTGCCTTGGCTGTCAACAACAATGGTGGATTCTGCGCCTATCTGCTTTTGGGAAAAGCTCTCGTATACAGGAAACGACGCCCCCATCCTGCCTGAGATGGCAATCGCTGTCGCCTTGTACGGATTTCCGCCAGCAAGCCTCTGCTGAACAACAGGCGCCCCATCCCTGCCCGTGGTAGTGAATGGCACCATTGCAGGCTCGACGTTGATTACATCGACCTCTTCCTCGACCTCTTCCTCAACCGCTGGTGCAGACCGCGCCTCTCTGCGCATCTGCTCGTTAGCGGCCTCCTGCTCTCTGAGCCGGCGCTCCTCCTCTAGAGCGGCTTGGTCTAGGGCTGACTTGCGTCTTCCTGCCGCATAATTAACAACAAGGTCTGCGGCGGCGCCGACCGCACCACCAATCGTCAGGTCATCCCACGCTGATTCGCCAATCGGGGTGTTGGGGTCATACATGCCGCGAGCCGTGAAGTCCTGTAGCAGGCCCGCTGTAACCTCCTGCACGCCCTCTACGCCGCCCGTCTTGGCCGCATTACTCAGTCTGGGCATAATTGACTTGGCCAAGGACTGACCGGCAACTTCTGCTGGCAGACCCCTGAACAATCGTTCAACGGGCGCTAGCTCAGTCAAGCCAATGGCTCCACCGATAAATATCGCCGCGTCCTCGGTCTCAGGGCTGATCTCTATGCCCTGCGCCCGCGCCTGAGCGATTCTTTGTGACTGATCCCCAGAACCGGCCCCAACGGCAAGCGTGCCTGCGCCACCAAGCTCGGCGGCTTTAAGCGCTTTGCCGGTAAGTCCTGCGGCTTTGCCGATCAGGCCGGGGCCAAGGAAGGTAAAGAATGACCCAAGACCCTCGCCAAACTTGGTGCCGAATGAATCTTGGTATCGCTGATCAACGCCCAAAGCGCTTTCATTGAGAGCCTCTCGGCCCTGACGAGCAAGATTCAGAAGGTAGTCTTCTTCCTCTTCGTCTATGGCATCTTCTAGCCCGACCAGATTTAGGCCGGCATCGGCGAGCTGGAACAAGCCCTCGCCGGTAGATATAAGGCTGTTAGCCACGCCACGGGGGACGCCTTTCAGCATCTCTCCAGTTGCGCCCAAGATGGATGTATCTTGCGGTTCCGCCTCTCTGTCCCCGAGAAACTGGATGACATCACCTGCGGTGTAACCCTGAGATAAGGCTGTATCTAAATCAAAGTTGTTCTTCTGCGACAAAAAAAGCGCGATATCCCCTTCGGTGTACCCCGCTTCCAACGCCTTCTGAATATCTAAAGCCACTGATTAGGCTCCTGTTTAATTAACCGCCTAGAAGAGAGTTCAATTGACTAAGGTCTTTCCCTGATGTGGTTATTTTGGGTGTGGGCATACTGTCAAGCGCGCTGATGTCAGCGTCAATCAAAGGCGCGTATTTCCGCATCAGTTCCATCGTCATGGTGTTAACCACATCCTGCATTGTCTTGCCTTTTGGAGCCAAGTCAGGCATCGACTCCTTAACAAGATCCGAGACAAAGTTCATGAGCTGGCCAATGCTGACTCTTTGGCCCTTATCAATATCCGCCTGAATCCTGCGCTCTGCCTGCTCAAGAGTGCTAGTAAACTGCTCCTCACTGATATCAACCTTGCGCTCCTGCAATCTCATCTGGCGTTCAAAGCGATCCGTCTCGTCGCCTCTACGGATGTCTTCGCGGCCCGCTTGGTATTCAGCCAGACGGCGCTTCATATCCAGCGCTCTTGCGTCGGCAGTGCCTTCCATAGCGGCGGTGCCTGCGGCGGCAAGCCCCTTGGATATATCTCCAGACGCAACGCCAGCCCCAAGCTGTATCATCGCGTTGGCCAGAGCCTGTTGCTTGCTTTCGGCTATTAGGTCTGAGAAGTCAAGAGCAGGCATGTCCGGGTCGCTTCTGTCGTTTCTTGGCAACGCAGTAACCGCATCTGTCGCTCTTGTTGCGGGAGTCCTTTCGCCCTTGGTCGTTTCTGTCCCTGCGCCCGCAGTCCTGTAGATATCCTCGCCAGCAAACGTGCTGAAGTCTTCGTTTCTAGCCTTCTCCCTTGCCGCCGCGATAGCGTTCTCGCGCTGAAGGAACTCAAGGCTAAACGGAGGCCGCGCCGCAACTTCATCCGTCGCAACTTCATCCGCCGCAACCGCTGGGAAAAGTCCTGCGTAGTCCGTGTACGCGGAAAACGCCCCGTTCCCTTGAGTCTGGACGGGGCTTCTGCCCTGCTTGGTGGCGTCTTTTGCCGACCCAGCGGTGAGCATTCCGTATAGCGTCAGGTCTTCGATTTCGTTCAGCTCGCTTGCAAGCTGTCGCGCATACGGGCCTCCTTCCGGCACCAAGCGCTCAAACGGGCTTGGTCCTACTGTCTTGCCTTCTGGCAATGGCCCGAAGTCACTGCCTTTCATGCTCAGAAAATCAAATGCAGTTGTTGACCTTGGCGCACGCTCACTGACCATGCTTGCAATTCCGCTATCCACGTCAATAGCGCCCATAGGCCCGATAGGGGGGCTGAGTTTCCCTCTGATACGTTCTATTCTTGAGCGATCTGCGGCTTGCCCCTGCTCTCTAGTTGGCATGCCCAGATTTGCCATAATGCCCTGATCCGTTTCCGAGGCATCAGGCGCGATGGCGTTTTGCCCGTAAAAGATCGCATCATTGGCGTTCAAGGTATCCATGAACTCCCTTTCAAAAAGCTCGCGACCCTGCTTGCCAGCGGGGTAACTTTCTCTGTCGGGTAGTGGCGACTCCATCGTCCCCATAACTCGGGCATCTCTGTCTGAGTAGCCAAACATCCCCTCATCCATCCTGAATTTGGATTCGGGGTTGGGAGCGCGCTTGCCTCCAGCTTCGGACTGAACATAGCTTAACGCCATATCCCGAGCCTCTGAGGCGGGCAGTGAGGAAATGTTTGCAAGCACATCAGCGTAAGCAAGCTCCCCCCTGCGGACCCTGTTCAACAACTCCGCCATCTTTTCGGCAATGGTTGATCCATCAAAAAGGCGATATTGACCGGCAGGAAGAGCGCCGCCGGCCTGCATCTGCACTATCCCGCCCTGAGCCATACCCATCGGGGGCATAGCCGGTGGCGCAGACGCTATACCGCCCTGCGGCATGGGAGGCATTCCCTGTGGCATGGGGGGAGCCATTGGAGGTGCTCCCTGCGGAGGCATACCGCCCATAGGGGGTGGCATAGCACCGTTAGGAGGTGGCCCTGCTGGACCCATTGGCTGGGCTGGGGGAGTCATTGCGGTGGGCATCATGGGTGCAATGCCCATCGCCTCCATCACAATCTGGTCTTTAACGGTGCCTTGTGGTTGCTGTTCTTGCTCATAGCGCTTGCGCATGTCACTGCGGCGCTTGATCTCCGAGACCACCAGAAACTGCGGAACCTGACCGCTAGGCGCTGACGCCTCCTTCATCAAAGCCGCGTCGGGCAGTCCTTTGATGAGGTCTTCTTGCTCAAGGATATTCATCAGCTAGCCCCTATCGAAATGCGTTGTACAGGCCGACACCCGCGATACCGGCGCCCAGCAACTGCTGGGTCATGGACGGGGTGATGCCATATGATTGTGATATCTGTCCCGGCGCAATCGGTATGCCCTGCATCATAGAGCTGTAGAACGCCAGATTCTCTCTTGGGTATGCCTGCTGGCGGAGGAAATCGGAGTAGCCGATATCCAGACCGCGCTGGCGCAGTTCTCTCTCGATTTGACCGGCAGTCTGCATAGCCCTGAGACGTTCCAGCTCCATCTGCTGGCGCTGTCCGACAAAGTCGCCAAGCATGCCTGCCGAGGCCAGCCTCTGCTGTTCTCCGCCAAGCAATTGGCTGTAGGCTGACTGGCCAAGTTGCGCCGCTCTCTGGGCTTGTGCGTAATTCATGTCCATCGCACGGCTTCTGGCCTGCTCTTCTGCAATCCGGCCAGCCTGCTCGATTCTTGCGGCATCCAGACCCATGCTTGCCGCCTGCTGTCTGGCCTGCTCGCCCGCTTGGAACGTGCCTGTAGCTTGGGTATACGCCTGAGCAAGTCCGGCCCCGTATATATCGTTCTTCTGCTGTTGAAGATTGCGCTCTCTTTCCGCCTGCATGATGGCTTCGCGATACCCGCCCAAGCTACCAAGACCTGCTGACTGCAATCCTAACTGCTGGCCTTGAATCTTAGACTGACGTTCCGCCTCGCGCACCTGCGGGTCTGTGACCAGCTCCATGTAGGGGTTCATGTACGAGCGAATGACTTCTGGGTCGCTCATGAACTGAGGCTGATAGCCGCTATAGACATTCTCCTGCCTAAACGTGCTGGCGTATCCGGGCATTTCCTGCGCCCGCCTTGTCACCTCCAGCATGGTTTCCGCGTAAGGGTTGCCGAGTCCTGTCTGGGCCGCTATCTGCCCAGCCATCTCCAGCTCGGCTGGTGTCCCCGACATGCCCAGATCACGCATTCGACGCATGGCCGTCTGCTCTTCCGGGCGGAAGTACTCAAGTCGCGGGCCTCCGAACGGCTGATACTTAAGCCCACTCTCTAGGCCCACTCGGGCCAATAGGTCACGGTAATAGGGTTCTGCGTACTCAGGCAGATTTGTTTGAGTTACCGTTGACTCCGTGGGAGCACTGCTTCCTCCACCCTTACTCATCAGTCAAATCCTTTTCATAAAAGACAGACGACTTAACAAAATCGTCTTGTTTCAACCATTTCCAAAAGCCAAATCGGGCAACGCCCTCTAGCCCGTCACAGCCAGCATCTTTGGCGTAACGACTAAGATTTTTTAACATGTCAACGTACCAGTCATCAAAGCGCTCTCCGCCCAGAAAGTGCATTGAAAGCATTGTCTTCGCAGGGTAGCGAGTCACCTCAGTGGTTACCGCCCCCCAGACCTTTTCGTCTTCAAATGCAACCCAAAGCTGGGTATTGCCCATCATGACTGCGGCACAAAGATGCTCCATAGTCCATCGACCGTTGCATCTTTCTATGGCTGGCTCAAGCCAGTGCCTCACTTGATTCCAAGCCGTGGAAGCGTGTTCCAGTGGCACTAGGCTTATTTTCATGCAGGCATCATTCTATCTGCGTCAATAGACGGGGCTTGTTTTGTGTTACCGCCGCGAGCCATTCTGACTCGGTCCATCATCTGATCCAGCTTTTCTGCTCCAGCATCAGAGCTTCCGTCGCCTAATCCTGACACGACATCAGCAGGAACAATGAACTCTCCCGGCGACACTGCAACAGGCTGTTGATCCCCGATCATCCCCGGAATCTTGTCCTCCATGCCGCCACCTTGGCCGCGAATCATGCCTTCAGTCTGGGCCTCTGGCGCTACAGATCGTAACACCATGTTACGAATCTGCTGAAACATTTCAGGCCCGTACTTTCTCACAAACATGTCAACAATAGCGTCAGCATTCTCTAGCCGCCCAAGCACTGCGGCGGCTACCATGTTGAACTCTTGCTCGGTGGGCATGGATGCTGTGAACTCGGTTGGCACGTTAGCTATGCCGCCGGCAGACACCTCTGCATTGCCCATTGACGAGCGAAGCGGAACAGTCCCGCCTCCCGCAAACTGAGGACTGGAGTCATATTTAATGTCTTCAACAGCATATGACGAAACGCTACCGTCTGCGTTCGTGAAGTAACGGCGGTCTCCAATTCGTATGCTGGCGGCATTGGCGCCAATGTTGTGCCTTCTCCCCTGAGCATCGGTATACTTACGTCCATACGCCTTATTAAACCCAGTGTGACCGCGCTTGATCCTATCGGTCTCTAACATGTCATTGGGGTTTAAGTACAGCGGAAGCCCTTTGTACTCTCCAGCGCGGTACTTCTCCATCCAGTCGCTACTTGCCGTGCTGTAGATTCCGAATTCGGGATCATAGGCCATAGTGGAGCCTGAGCCGTATTTCCCCGGTTGCTTGCTCAAAAGCTCTTGGAACTCCTCCGCGGTGAGATCCTCCCGAGACCCAGCAAGTACATTCTGGCCTGACAGCAAACCCCTCTTGCTCCATATGTAGGGATCTTCATCTCTTAGGGATGCCGGCTTTACATACCCAGATGTTTCGTCTCCCGAGCCTGCTCCAGCACCTGCTCCACCTCCACCTCCAGCGCCTGACCCAGCACCTGATCCTGCTCCACCTCCAGCACCTGATCCAGCCCCAGAGCCTGATCCAGCCCCAGAACCTGCTCCAGCCCCAGAGCCTGCTCCACCCTCAGTACCTGCCCCAGAGCCTGCTCCAGAGCCTCCGCCCTCTCCCAGCACATTTTCTTTATACCACTCCAGATCGGCTCCGCTAGCGGCAGAAATCAAGACCTCTCTCAGTTGATCAAGAGGCACCGCGCCGCTCTGTACTTGACTCATCCAATATTCAGCACCTGCATCAGCCGCATCCCTACCAAACAACTCCTGATACAAGGCATTCAGATCCGACCTGCTGATGGTGGGGCCGCTACCCGTTCCGCCGTCGCCCGTCCCAGCGCCGCCCGCGCCATCGCCTTCGCCAAGAACATTTTCTCTGTACCATGCCAGATCAGTTTCGCTAGCGGAGGCAATTAGGGCGTCTCTCAGGCGATCTGCGCTGACATTTCCTCTGGCAACCTGATCAATCCAATACTCAGCACCTGCATCAGCCGCATCTCTACCAAACAACTGCTGATAAAGCGTGTTGACATAGGCTCGGCTTATGGTCTCACCCTCTCCGCCCGGACCTTGAGTGCCTGTACCATCGTTGGTTTGATCGGTATCATCTGTTGTTGACTCCGTTTCTTCCGGGTAGGTCACAGACTCTGGGCCATAGCCGCCCAGCTTGGTGTAGTACTCGGCAAGCTGGTCAAGATATTCTTGCTCTTGCATGATCGGGTCAAAATAACCCTCTCCGTAATTGAAAAATCGCCTTGCGGTCGGCCTGTAGGATCGGTCTGGGATTTCTAGTCTGTCAGGATTCTCTTGGAAATAGCTAAACTCCGGCTCAAAACCGGGCATGTAATCTTTCGGAGGCGCTACAGATACGCCGCCGCGCAGATTTTTCTGAATAGTGACAGGGTCTAAACCGCCATATCCGGGGTTGGCGCCTCCGCCGTAATACCCGCCAAACGGGTTGTACGCAACGATTTCCTCAACGCTCCCCTCGTCGCCAGATAGCGGGATACCCGTTGTTGCGCCCTGCTGTATTAAAGGCAAAATATGCCGTAGGTAGTTTTTGTTTTCCTCGTTAAAGCCGCTTGATGCCAAGTACTCTTCAACACCGGGAAACTGATCACTTGCATAATACTGGCCAGTTCCTGTGCCGCTTTGTTGGTAGTGACGCATCATCCAGTTGTAGGCATCTGTGGGGACCAAGCCCGCCTTATACAGCGCTTGCAATGCTTCCTGATTGGTTGCGCCTTCATCAATGAAGAGAGTGTTGTTTGCCGCCTCAGTCTCTTCTTGTTCAGCCTGATTTGCCGCCTGATTTGCCGCATTGAGGCGGTTGTAGTACGATTCTAAAATCGCCTGATTTTCGGCACCTAGAATCAGACCTCGGCCAGCAATATCGAGCACCGCCTGCTCTTCTGCTGTCGGGACCACGCCGCCTTCCTCCATGCGCACCACGCCACCCTGAGCCGCATACATCGGCGGGGGAGTGTTTCTACTCATCATGGATCGATATGGGCTGTAACCGCGCTGTGCAAATGGCTGTGCCGCCGCGTAAGCCCCTTGAAGGTCTTCATATGCCTGACGGCGCTTTGCCTCTGACTCTTCTCGCATAGCCGCCTGTTGGCGCTCAAAGTCCTGCTGGGCCTGCATTTGCTGGGACACGCCCTCGGCTGTCATTGCCCCGACAAGCTGTCCGCTGGTACCCAGCTTGGCAATCCCCGCGTTAACCGCATTTTCAGCGCCGCCGAAAAGCCCTTGGCTGGGTGCTGTCCCCATTTTAGTGGGAGCCGCCGCAAGCTGTTCAACATCGCCCACTGTCAGGCCGGGGCTTGCTGGAGAAGTCGCGGCGCCGGTAAGTGCGGAATCGTAAGGCATTGACAGTGCATTGAGCGTATCGGCGCCTGCTCCGACGCCAGCCTCTCCAGCCGCCGCTATTGCGCTTGTAGAGGCTTCTCCAGCCCCTATCGCCTCCATAATATCGCCGCCAGAGTCTACGGCCTGCGTAACAGCCTGCGTTGCGGTGTCTGCGCCAGAGAGCAAGTCACCAATGCCCTCACCGACAGGGGCGGCTAGTCCGGAGGTAATGCCGGCCAGCAACCCGCGCTTGATATCACCTGTAATTGCCGCCGTGCCAATTCCTGTTAGTGCCGCAGTGCCTAGAGTTGAAAGGCCCATTGCGCCACCAAGCGCGCCAAACAGCAAGGGGAGGAACGCCTCTGGCTGTCCTGTGACAGGGTTTGTGGTCAGCTTGCCGCCGGGAACCAAGGACGCAATGCCCGCTACTTCTACGGGGTTCATGTGGACCAGCATGGTGTCGCCGTAGCGACCATACTTCGCCATTTCGTCCATCATTGGTTTTGCTGGATATCGATTCATTAGCTTGTCTCTACACCAAACATGTTAAAGCTAAGGCCGTTCGCGCTTGCGTTTACCTTGACCTCGTCGCTTTGATTGAGGGTTAGCCCGAGCACGGCTGTGAATGAGTCATTAGCCGCGACCGTCTTGTCGTAGTAAAGGTACTGCTCATTTGATGCCGCCGCTCCGGCGACATGGACGCTCACCCGGAAGGTAAGCGCTCCTCCTGTCCTGTTGCACACAACCAGAGAGCTGACCGTCGTCTGGTTTAGGTTGGGGACAGTGTATAAATCCGTGGTGGCCGTGGTTGTGGGCGCCGCCTGACCAAGAACCTTGATTACGTCAGCCACTACTCGCCCCCATCAATAGGAACTGAAACCGGCGCAAAGCCAGTGACGAGTCCTTGTTGGTCTTGTTTGTATTGCCTTCCACCGTGCTGGATATGTCCTGCAACGACTGCTCTATGGTTCTGCGGGCGACTTGCTCGTTTTGTTGCTCGTATTCGCGGGTCGCTACCGGCAATGTCGTGTATCTAGGCATTACCGGCGACCGTCCGTGCGGATGTCAAAGCGCAAGTCACCCAGAGTCCAGCCGTACTCAGAGCCGTTGGTGGTGATCTTAACGATCACTTCTCTGGCCCTAGCTCGCAGATGGTATTGACCCGTGGTGCTATCTATCGATGCTGTATCCAGCACTGTTTCTGTGTTGAGCGGAAAGTCCTTGCCAAGGATCTCCATAGACAAGTCTGCGGCGGAGGTTGTGCCCCGGAAAGTGAAATCCGGTATCACGCGTCTCATCGACATAAATGACTCGCCATCGCCCAAGCCGATTCCCCCAGAAGCTACGAAAGCGTTTAAAGGATCACCGTCAGCACTGTGCCCAAACTCATGCAGATACAGAAAGTTGTTATCTATGTCTGACAGGCTGTTTGACGCCGCAACCGGATACTCTTTCGTTGGAGCATGTATATATGCCCCGCGATCCAGTGTTCCGATTGTCCAGTTATCCTCTAAGTAGTTATATGTAACATAGTTGGTGATATCCGCACTGGCGTCACCAACCGGGTAATGCCATGTTACCTCAGAATCGTCAGGATTAGTCGTTGCGTATATCTTAAATCTTTGGTCAAACTGTAAATTTGAAAAGACATAATCCAGTACCGAGCAAGGCAATCTCTGTACCGCGCCTCGGTAGACATAAAACCCTTCTCGATCCATAAAAAAGACCGCGTCAGCCGCCGCAACCCCCGCCTTTGGGGAGATAATGCTGACGTTCTCCGCAACCGGAGAGAAAGAATAAATAAACGGGGCACCCACAAAGCGCATGGCCTGTATGCCTACGTCGGTGAATATCAGTATTTCCTGTCTGGTTTTGATGGCGCCGACAATGGTAGTTCCTGTTGACAATACCTGCCCACCAGAGCTGTTTGTCGCAGTAGGCGTCCAATCTGCCGCATTTTCTTGATCAGACCACCTGATCAGCAAGGGATCAATGTCGGACGAGCCGAGCGGATTGCATCCAAAGCAAATAACATGCCGGTCGATGTCCGAGACCATCACCTGCAACGCAGATGTGGGCGTGTTGGAGGCGCCCCCAAGCGAAGAAAGCGGAATGGCCCTTGTGGAGGTTCCATTGCTTTCATCCCAGTAATAGACGCCGCCGCCTCTGGGATTAAAAATCAGATCGTCTGCAAACGCATCCTGACTGTAAAGTCGGAGCTGATTTGACACCGTAAGGTCCACAGACTCGCCAAATGCGGGGACACCCCAGCCGCCAACGCCCCAGCCCGTGCTATCCACATAGAAGTTGGTGCCGGTGTTAATCTGATAAGCGCCGGCAACGGACGCCCCGCCATTCCCTGTGTCGCTTCCGTCTGCTGTGACCGTGGCGCCGCTAGTATCTTTTGCCGTGATATTGTAGGAGTCGTCATCGACGATTAGATCAATCTGATACTCTTGATTTAACACGTCAGCAGTAACATTGCCGCCCAAAGAGACCGCGCCAGAGTAGGTGACAAAGTCTCCCTCTACTGCGCCGTGCGCTGTGTCGCTTACAACCAGCGTGGATGAACCGTTAGTTGCGGCAAAAGTTACAAACCCAGCGGCAGTTGTCGCCCTTATGGGTGTGATGTCAGATACAACGCCGCCAATTTCAACGTAAAACTTGAGGTTTGTGCCTATTCCTAAATACTTGTTACCAACAGCAGATCCCCAGTCAAACAGCGACCTAGCCACACCTTTGATCGGCGTACTGACATACTTGGTCCAGCCCCCGATGGTCTCAACACGCCCCTTTCGGAAACGGATCTTGTCGCCATCAAACCAGCCGGAGTCTGCGCTGTACTCTGTACCCTCTTTATCTATTCCCGGCTTGAAGGCAATCTTAGTCAGCGCCACTGTAGTCCCTCAATAAACCCACATAACTGGTGTGGAATTTCTCCTGTCCACATGGACAAAAGTCTTGGCCACACCGATACCGTTGAAGCCCATCTCTATGGCCTTCCAGACAATCAGCATGCGCTCATGGCCGTCCCTAACCTGTATGTCTGCCGCAATGCCGTAGGCGTGCATCCCCGGCTTATCTTTCTTGGCCTCTATACTGTGTCTGGGTGACCGATAGCCTGACGTGATAATGAACGGGAACCCGCACGCCTCGCGCAGTTCGTCCAGATCCCTGATGAAGTCAATGTCCATCTCGTTTTCACCCGTTTCCTGACAGTTAAAGTCGGACAGGTTGAAATACTTAAAGTTAGTCATTTTTTGACTTGTCATTACCAAGGTACAGCCCGAATGCGCCCGTTAGCGCACCTGTCATTACGGACACCAAGGCGCTTTGCGGTATCGAGACCTGATCAGCGGGGATTTGCATAAACCACTCAACCACGCGATACGTCATCACCAGCATGGTAATCATGAGTAGTCTTGGCAGGATTCGCCAACGGTCCAGCCCTTCTGGCGTGATCATCAGATCGCCCACGCCGCTATCAGGATAATGTTAAGTGCAACGGCGGATATAACAAGAATGCCGGCCTCCCACTCAGTAAGGTGCATTACGCGGGACTTGAGGAGTTTCCCTGCGGTCTTTATCGGGTCAAGCATAACTATTTCTCCCTCGCTACATTTTTTGTCTTTTCAAACGTCCTTAAACCTCCGAGGCCCAACATCCCAAGCAGAACCGTCAGCAGGCTTTCCATCTCAAATGCAGGCAACGGAGGGGTTTCGACACCAGCATATGCAATAACAAAAACAGCAATTGGCTGGCCAACAAAATGCCAAGCCATAGCGACACCGCAAGACCAGCCCACAAACGGCCTCCAACCTGCGACAAACATCGACTGATGCGCGGCAGAAATCTTGTTAATTTCAATTTGGCCCTTGGCGAGTTCATGGGCGTGCCTCTCTGACATTGTGGCTATTTCATGGGCCAAACGGTTACGCTCGCCCGCGTCAGGGATGAACTTGTCCAGCAAACCCGCTACTGGGGCGATGAGCGCTTCAATCATGGGGCCACTCCCACTCCGGATCGGAGCTTGATATAACGGTACAGGACGCAGATATAAGCACTAGCGTCATCAGCAAAACGCCGGTCATTACCCTGAATGCATCCATCAGAATGCCGACAGCGCCACGCGCTTCCAGCTATTGGTTGCTACGCAGACATATATATAGTTACTGTCCCAAGCGATTTCCCCTGCCGTTCCAGATGCTGAGGAGCTTGCTGGGGTCTGCGATGTATCGATGCGCACATTGTCCCCAGTGGTGACTAGCGCCGAGAAAGTGCCTGCGCCGGGGGTTGACGTGCCAATGTTTGTGCCGTCAATGTCCCCGGCATTGATGTCTACCGTAGTCAGGGTTGATGTGCCCGAGGCTGTAATGTTGGTGAACGTGGCGGCGGCGGCAGAGTTTGCGCCAATCACCGTGCCGTCAATTGCTCCGCCGTTGATGTCTGCATTGTTAAAGGACGACGCGCCAGTCGATGTGATATTTCCCGTCACGTTGCCGGTAACATCGCCGGTCACATTCCCTGTCAGGTTGCCAGTCACATTTCCAGTCACTGCTCCCGTAACATTTCCCGTCACGTCTCCGGTCAGGTTTCCGGTCACGTTTGCTGTTAAATTGTCAGCAACAAGGTCCACAAACACCTGCGTGACAGTTGCGCTTGCTCCAGCCCCGCTAAACTTGAGGACCGCGTCTTTGCCGTTTGCCAGCTCAAAGTCGTTCGATGCGCTGTAAGTCCCTTGGAACAGGATCAGCGCTCTGCCCCCAGACAGGCTGTTTCTGACAAACATGATCTTTTCTGCATTGCTAGGGGTCAGCCGCACATAAGCCGTTGCGCCAAGATCGCCGCCATCCACAAACTC